>Ga0190270_10001197_pt1 | contig 11921 bp, 9 predicted proteins | sample Popmic320T_FD_133748 | JGI IMG/M metagenome (GOLD analysis project Ga0190270, IMG submission 133748) | Populus adjacent soil microbial communities from riparian zone of Weber River, Utah, USA - 320 T | ecosystem: Environmental > Terrestrial > Soil > Riparian zone | place: USA: Utah | collected... | reverse complement strand
TGCGTCGCATCGGTCTGCAGCGCCGCACGCATGCCTTCGAGGTGCGAGCGCCCGTAACCGCGGCGCCCGGTCCGATGGATCACGCGCGCGCGCCCGCGGCTGGTGCGAGCGAGTCCGTCCGCCTCCGCGCCAGTCCCGTCGGGCGAGCCGTCGTCGACGATCAGTACCTGGAGGCCGTCGATCTCCAGCAGCGCCGGTACCAGCACGGCGATGTTGGCGCGCTCGTTGTAGGTGGGGACGATCACTACCGGACGCATGTTCACGTTCATGGCTAGCGAGGCTGGGCCGTGCCGCCGGTGACGGGTGAGAGCAGGCGGGCGACGACGCCCTCCCAGGTGATCAGCCTCGCACGCTCGAAGCCGCTGTCGCCCAGCCGGCGCGCCAGTCCGGCGTCAGCGGCGAGGCGGCCGACCGCCGCGGCCAGGGCCTCGGGAACCGGATCGCACACGAAGCCGTTGACGCCGTCTTGCACGAACTCCAGCGGTCCGCCCGAGTCGGACGCCGTCACCACCGGCTTGTGCGCCAGGAACGCTTCCAGGGTGACGTAGCCGTAGTCTTCCTGGAACGGCGCAAACAGAATCCCCCGTGCGCCCGCCATCAGCTCGATTATCCGCGCATCGTCCACATGGCCCACCAGTTGGACGCGGTCGCCCAGGCCATGACGCTCGATGCGGGTTTCGAGATCGGCGCGGACGCTGCCTTCGCCAGCGATCACGAGCCGCAGCGGTGCCGGCACGTTCACGAATGCCTCGATCGCCAGGTCGAGCCGCTTGACTTTCTCGAGGCGCGACACGGCCAGCATGTAGTCCCCGTAGGCGCCGGCGCGCAGGGAGGCGGCCAGGCGCGGGGGGTGATAGACAGGCTCGGCCGTCAGCCCGTTGTACCGCTCGACTCGCGCCGACACCGTCTTGGCGATGCTGAAGCGGCCCACGCATTCGGCCAGCATCGCCGTGTCGAGCTCGATCAGGCGCTTGCGCAGCGCCACGTCGCGCTCGGTGTGCTCGAAATCGCTGAAGGGCGTGCCGCACAGCTCGTAGGCGGCACGGTGCTGGTGCACCAGCCAGGTGACCTTCGCCGGATGGCGGACGAAGTAGGTCGGGAACTTGGTGGCGATCACGGCGTCCACCGGCCGCTCGAGGGCGCGGCTCACATCGATCAGGCGCCATGCCGTCGCGTGCGCCAGCAGCTCCTCCCGCGGGCTGTCGCGAAAGGGGATCGAAACCAGATCCGCTTCCACCCCGTGCGCGCGCAGTGCGCTCACGAGCTCGCGGACCAGGATTTCCGCGCCGCCGCGGACAAACGGCGTCTGGCTTTCGAGAACGAGGACCCGCTGCACCGTTACGTCAGGACCCGATCGTCGTGACGGGGACCAAAGTGGACATTAGGTCTATCAACAGATAAACGAAGATTGATCGAATAACGACCATTAAGTTGCAACAGATCAAACGTTTGCCGTTGACAACCCAATCTTGCGCCACTTAATATCCCTGTGGATTTTTGTGGGCTGAAATGGACAAAAAAGGTCTCCGCGGGAGCGCTTCAGCCCGTATCGACGACAAGGGACGGCTGAAGATCCCGACCCAGTTTCGGGGGCTCGTCCGTGATCAGACCGGTGCCGAGGTGTTCGTGACCAGCCTGACGGGGGAGTGCGTTCGCATCTACCCGATGACCGTGTGGCTGGCGGTTGAGCAGAAGGTGCTCGAGATGCCCAGCAACCTGCCCGCCAGGCTCAAGTTTCTCGACCGCGTCAACTACTACGGTCTGGAAGGCGAGCTGGACGGCCAGGGCCGCGTGGTGATTTCGCCGCTCCTGCGCGAACACGCCGCCATTGTAGGCGACGTCTCCGTGATTGGCCGCATCAATCACCTGGAAGTCTGGAACGTGGAACGGTTCAACGCCAAGCTGGTTCGCGAGCCGTGGGGGGATCGCGACGGGCTGAAGCTGTCGAAGCACGGCGTCTGACGACGTGGGGCGGCAGCGACTGTGGAGACTCGCCACGAGCCCGTAATGGTGTCGGAAGTGCTGGCGCTGCTGGAGCCATCGCGGGGTGGAACGTTCGTGGATTGCACCGTGGGGTTGGGTGGGCATGCCCGCGCGGTGCTGGAGGCCGGCGCGACGCGGCTGATTGGGCTGGACCGCGATCCCGAGGCCATTCGGCGGGCTGGCGCGGCGCTGGAGACGTTCGGAGCGCAGACCGAGGTGGTGCACGCCGACTACCGGCGGATGGCCGAGGTGCTCGACGCGCGCCAGGTTACGACAGTGGAGGGCGTGCTGGTGGACTTGGGGGTGTCGTCGATGCAACTCGACGCAGCGGATCGTGGCTTCAGCTTTCAGCGCGACGAGGTCCTCGACATGCGTATGGACACGTCCGCCGGGCCGACCGCAGCCGAGATGCTGGCCGATGTCGACGAGCAGACTCTGGCCGACGTGATCTACGAGTTCGGAGAGGAACGCTATGCCCGGCGCATCGCCCGGGCGATCGTGGCGGCGCGCACGGCCGCCCCGATCGACTCCACCGGCCGGCTGGCCGAGATCACGCGGCGCGCGGTGCCCCGGCGCGGCTACGCGCGGATCGATCCGGCGACGCGGACGTTTCAGGCGGTGCGGATCTGGGTCAACCACGAGCTCGACGGCCTGGACGTGTTCCTGCGGCAGGCCGCGCAGCGCCTGGCCGCCGGCGGGCGGATCGCCGTGTTGTCGTTCCATTCGCTCGAGGACCGCGTCGTCAAGCACACGTTCCGCGCGCTTCAGGCCGAGCTGCCGCCGATCGTCCGGGTGCTGACCAAGCGTCCGGTGCTGCCCAGCGAGGCAGAAGTGGCCCGCAACCCCCGCGCGCGCAGCGCGAAGCTGCGTGGGGCGGAGGCGGCATGAGGAGATCGTCATGACCACTGAATCGTTCGAATACGCGGTTCGCAAGGACGTTCGGAACAACCCGATCGTTCGCGAGGTGGATCGCGAGCGCCACCGCGACATGTTCCGGTCGCTGGGCATCGGTGCGGTGCTGGTGGTGGTAATGCTGTTCTGGGCGTGGCAGCAGTTCGAGCTGCTGCGCTTCGGGTATCGCTTCGAGCAGATGCAGCAGGAGCGGGCGATCGAGGAGGAGGTGAACCGCCACCTCCGCCTCGAGATCGAGACCCTGAGCTCGCCGGCGCTGATCGAACAGAAGGCGACCGCGCAGCTCGGCATGGTGGCCCCGGCGCCGGGCGAAGCGATCATCGTCGAACGCGTGGTCCAGCCGCCGGCGCCGGCCACCTCCGTCGTCGCCAGGCGCTAAGGGAGACCCGTGCCCCCCCAGCCCACAGACGCGTGGCGCGCCGCGATTTCCAAGCGGATCGGCGTTTGCGCGATCGTGCTGGCGCTGTGGTCCGCCGGCATCTTCTCGCGCCTGGTCTACCTGCAGGTGATCCAGCACGACGACCTCGCCAAGCGGGCAGAACGGCAGCAGATGCGCACGGTGGAGGCGCCGGCCAAGCGGGCCGACATCGTCGACCGCAACGGCCAGTTGCTCGCCTACAGCGTCGAGGCGGACACGATCTACGCCGTTCCGACCGAGATCGGCGACCCGCTCATGGCGGCCGCCGCGCTCTGTGGCGCCCTGGACGACTGCACGCCGAAGGATCAGGCGGCGCTGGCCGACCGGATTCGCCGGGGCAAGGCCTTTGTCTACGTGCGCCGGCAGGTCTCGCCCGAACAAGCGCGCCGGGTCGCCGAACTGCAGCTCGGCGGCGTCGGTTTTCTGAAGGAGAACCGCCGCTTCTACCCCAACAAGAGCCTGGCCGCGCACGTGCTGGGACACGTGGGCATCGACAACGTCGGCCTTGGCGGCATCGAGGCCGCCTACGACTCGACCATCAAGGGCCGGCCCGGCACGGTTCTCATTCACGTGGACGCCAAGCGGCGTGCCTTCAGCCGCACCGAACGCAAGCCCACGACGGGCGCCACGCTCGAGCTGACGATCGACGAACAGGTGCAGCACATCGTCGAGCGCGAGCTGCGGCAGGGCGTAGAGTTGAATGGCGCGGCCGGTGCATCGGCCGTGGTCATGGATCCGCTCACGGGCGAACTGCTGGCGATGGCCAGCTACCCGACGTTCAACCCCAACGCGTTTCGCCAGTCCACTGAACCCGGACGGCGCAACCGCGCCATCCAGGATCTGTATGAGCCGGGCTCCACGTTCAAGATCATCACCGCCAGCGCGGCGCTGGAAGAGCGCGTGGTGCGGCCGCACGATCTCATCGACGTCAGTTCCGGCTACGTCAAGTTCGGCAGCCGCGTCATCCGCGACGACCACCGATACAGTGCGCTGAGCTTCGAGGATGTGGTGGCGTATTCGAGCAACGTCGGCGCCATCAAGGCCGGGCTGCGGCTCGGTCCCGACCGGTTCACCCACTACGTTCGCGCATTCGGGTTCGGCGGCCCGCTCTCGCCGGATTTTCGCGGCGAGAACCCCGGCATCGTGTGGGACGCGGCGGCCCTGACCGACAGCGCGCTGGCGTCCATGCTGATCGGCTATCAGGTCGGCGTCACGCCCTTGCAGATGGCCACCGCCGTCAGCGCCGTCGCCAACGGCGGCGAGGTGCTGCAGCCGCGGGTGGTGCGCGCCGTCACCCGCGACGGCGTCCGCACCGAAGTGGAGAGGAAGGTGCTGCGCCGCGCCATCAGCCGGCGCACCGCCGCGCAGCTGCTGCCGATGCTCGAGGCCGTGGTGTCGAAGGGCACGGCGAAGGTGGCGCGGATGGACGGCTACACCGTGGCGGGCAAGACCGGCACGGCCAAGAAGCTGGTGAACGGCAGCTATCGCGGGCACTCGGACTACAACGCGTCGTTTGTCGGCTTCGTGCCCTCCCGCAGCCCCCGCTTCACGATCGTGGTGGTGGTGGATTCGCCCCACCGGCTGTCGGTTTACGGCGGCGCCGTCGCGGCGCCGATCTTCAAGCGCATCAGCGAGGCGATGCTGCGATACCAGGGCGTGCCGCCGACCATCAACCCCGATCCGCCGGTGGTGGTGGTGCGCGCCAGCGAGACCGGGCCGGCCGCACCGCACCAGGCGTCCGCGGATCGGGCCGCGCAGGTGTCGCCGGCGCTCGGCCTCGCGGTCGTGCCCGACGTTTCCGGCTTGAGCGCGCGCGAGGCGCTGCGCACCCTGGCCGAAGTGGGGTTGACGCCGCGCGTGCATGGCGCCGGCTTCGTGATGGCGCAGGAACCAATCGCCGGGGCGCCGCTCCCCAACGACCCCATCGCCGTGCTGTGGCTTGGCCGCGTTCCACGCGCGGCCCCGGCGGGCCCCGGCACGCCATGACGGTTGCCGCGCTCCTGCAGCAGGCTCTTTCGGGGCTGGCACCGTCAGGCGATCTCGAGCACGCGGCACGACTGACCGGTCAGTGCTCGGGGGTCGTCCACGACTCCCGTGCCGCCGTGCCGGGGTGTGTGTTCTTGGCGCTGAAGGGCCAGCGTGCGGACGGCGCCGCCTACGCCGCCCAGGCCGTGGCCGCTGGCGCCGCGGCGGTCGTCGCCGAAACCCCCGCCGTGTCCACCAACGGCGTGTGCTGGATCGTGGTGCCGGACGCGCGGCTGGCGCTCGCGCGGCTGGCCGCGGAATTCTTCCAGCACCCGAGCCGCGACCTGCGGGTCGTGGGCATCACCGGCACCAACGGCAAGACGACGACGGCCTATCTCATTGCTGCGATCTTCGAGGCCGCCGGCGTGCGCTGCGGCATGCTCGGCACGGTCGAGTACCGCGTTGGCGGCGCGGCGATTCCGGCCACGCGCACCACGCCCGAGGCCCCCGACCTGCAGGGTTACCTGCGGCAGATGCGCGATGCGGGGTGCGGCGCCTGCGCGATGGAGGTGTCGTCGCATGCGCTGGCGCTGCGGCGTGCCGACGCGATCCAGTTCGCGGGCGCGGTGTTCACCAACCTCACCCGCGATCACCTCGACTTCCACGGCAGCATGGAGGATTACTTCGCCGCCAAGCGCCGCCTGTTCGACCTCGCCGGCCCCGCCGCTCCAGCGCTCGTCAACGTGGACGATCCGCGCGGCGCCGCCTTACTGGGAACCGCCGCCCGTCCGATCAGCTACGGCGTGACGCGGCCGGCCGACGTGTCGCCGGGGCCGCTCGACTTCTCGCTCAGTGGCTTGTCGTTCGACGTCCGTTGCCCGCAGGGCACGGTTCGCGTGCGGTCGCGGCTGGTCGGCAAGCCGAACGTCTACAACATCCTGGCGGCGGTCGGCGTGACCGCGGCGATGGACGTGCCGATCGAGGCCATCGAGCTCGGACTGCGGGACTTGCCCGGCGTCCCCGGCCGCTTCGAGGTGGTGTCGGACGCGGCCGATGACATCACCGTGGTGGTGGACTACGCGCACACCGACGACGCCCTGCGAAACCTGCTGGAGACGGCGCGGCCGATGGCGCCCCGGCTGGTCACGGTGTTCGGCGCCGGCGGCGACCGCGACCGCACCAAGCGGCCGCTGATGGGCCTGGTGGCGGCGCGGCTGAGCGACGTCGTGGTGATCACGTCGGACAACCCGCGCAGCGAGGACCCGGCGCGGATCATCGAAGAGGTGATGCGCGGCGCCGAGCCGGAGATCCGCCAGACCCAGGCCCGCGTGCTGACCGTGGTGGACCGCGCCGAGGCGATCCGCACGGCCGTGCGCGAGGCGGCGGCGGGCGATCTGCTCCTCATTGCCGGCAAGGGCCACGAGCAGTACCAGGAGATCGGCGGCGTGACGCTGCCCTTCGACGACATCGCCATGGCCCGCGCCGCGCTGGCCGAGCGGCGCCTGCCGCGGACAAGGGTCTCGTGAGCGGCGTGGCCCTGACGTTGCCATGGATCGCGGAGGCCGTCGGCGGCGACTTCCGCGGCGTGGAGACCGGGCCGGTGACGGACGTGGTCACCGACAGCCGCGCGATCGGATCGGGCGACGCGTTCGTGGCGCTGGCCGGTCCGCGGTTCGACGGCCACGATTTCGTGGACGCCGCGTTCGACCGGGGCGCGGCGGGCGCGGTCGTGTCGCGGCAGTGGGCCGAGGGTCACGCCGAGGTGGCGTCGCGGGGCAACGTGATCGTGGTGGAGGAGCCGCTCCGCGCGCTGCAGGCGCTGGCCCGGGCGATTCGCCGGGCCGTGACGACGCGCGTGGTGGCGATCACCGGCAGCGCCGGGAAGACGACGACGAAGGAGCTGACGGCGGGTGCGCTCGAGCCCACCTTCACCGTGGTGAAGAACCAGGGCAATCTGAATAACCACATCGGCCTGCCGCTGTCGATGATCCAGCTGCGCCAGGCGCCAGACGTCGCGGTGTTCGAGCTGGGGATGAACCATGCCGGCGAAATCCGCACCCTGGTGGGCATCGCCGAGCCGGAGGTCCGCGTCTGGACCAACGTTGGCGACGCGCACCTGGGTTTCTTCGCGTCGAGCGACGCCATCGCCGACGCCAAAGCCGAGATCCTCGAAGGTGCCGACGCTTCGACGCTGCTCGTCTGCTCGGCCGACGATTCCCGCATCACCAGCCGCCGCGCCGCCTTCCCGGGCCGGACAGTGACTTTTGGCGAGGCTGCGGACGCGCACGTGCGCGCCACCGACATCGAGGATCGCGGGCTCGACGGCACGCGTGCCACGGTGGTCACTGGCGAAGGTCAGGCGGTGTTCGAGACGCCGCTCCTGGGCCGGGCCAACCTGGCCAATGTGCTGGCGGCAACCGCAGTGGCGACCGCCTGCGGGGTGCCGCTGGACGTGGTACGCGACCGTGTGGCGCGAGTCGGCCCAGCCGAACGACGCGGGATGGTCCGGCGTCTGCGCGACGACGTGGTGGTGATCGACGACTCCTACAACTCGAGTCCGGCCGCCCTGGCACAGGCGCTGCGCACGCTGGTGACCGAGCGGCGCGCCCGAGGCCGCGTCGCCGTTCTGGGCGAGATGCTGGAGCTGGGCGAACACGCCGTGTCCCTGCACCAGGAGTGCGGGCGCCAGGCGGCCCGGTCCGGACTGCGCGCGCTCTTCGCCGTCGGCGGCGAGGCGGCGCGTCACCTCGCCCGTGCGGCCGTGGACGCCGGGATGCCCGAAGCCGCGGTGCACTACCTACCGGGCAGCGACGCTGCGGCAGCCGCGGTCGACGCGGCCATCCAGCCGGGCGACGTGGTGCTGGTCAAGGGCTCGAGGGGCACGCGGTGCGACGTGGTGGTCGATCGGCTCGTGCGGGAGCGGGGCTGATGCTGTACTACCTGCTGCCGCCGCTCGCGAACGTGGCGCCGTTTCTCGGCTTCCTGAACGTCGCGCGCTACATTACGTTCCGCACTGCCGCGGCCAGTCTCAGCGCGCTGCTCTTCAGCCTGATTGTCGGACCCTGGTTCATCCGCAAGGTCCGCGACTTTCAGATCGGCCAGATCATCCGGCAGGAAGGGCCGCAGTCGCACCGCGCCAAGGCCGGCACGCCGACGATGGGCGGCATCCTGATCCTGGCGTCGGCGATTCTCCCGACGCTGTTCTGGGCCGACCTGGCCAACCCGTTCGTGTGGATTGCGGTGACGGCCACGGCGGGCTGCGGCGGCGTGGGCTTCGCCGACGACTACCTGAAGCTGACGCGCCGGTCACACCACGGGCTGCGGCCACGCTACAAGATGGGCCTGCTGATCCTGGTGGCCGTTGCCGTCGGTGTCGCCGTCGTCTGGCTGGCGCGCTCGGGGCAGCGGCCGCCGGTCTACAGCACGCAGCTGATCTTCCCGTTCTTCAAGAACCTCACGCCCGATCTCGGCATCTGGTACGTCCTGTTCGTCGTGCTGGTGCTGGTGTGCGCGACCAACGCGGTCAACCTCACCGACGGTCTGGACGGGCTGGCCATCAGCACGTTCGGCGTGGCCGCGGCCGCATTCACTGCACTGACCTACGTGACCAGCCACGCCGTTCTGGCCGGCTACCTGCTGCTGCCGCACTTTCCGAACGCCGGCGAGCTGACGATCTTTTGCGGCGCACTGGTCGGCGCCAGCCTCGGGTTCCTTTGGTACAACTCCTACCCCGCCGAGATCTTCATGGGCGACGTCGGGTCGCTGGGCCTCGGCGGCGCCATCGGCACCGTGGCCGTCCTGATCAAGCAGGAGCTGCTGCTCGTGGTGGTGGGCGGCATCTGGGTAATCGAGGCTCTGTCGGTCATCATCCAGGTCAGCTGGTTCAAGATGACCGGCCGGCGCGTGTTCCGCATGTCGCCGATCCACCATCACTTCGAGCTGATCGGGTGGAGCGAGCCCAAGGTGATCGCGCGCTTCATCATCGTCGCGATCCTGTTCGCGTTGTTCAGCCTGACGACGCTGAAGCTGCGGTGATGTGGTGGCCTCTCCTGCCTTCTCGGTTGCCGGCAAGCGCGTGGTGGTGGTGGGCGCGGCCCGCAGCGGCGTCGCCGCCGCGGAGCTGCTGGTCCGGCGAGGTGCCCGCGTGACCCTGACCGACATGCGTCCCACCTGCGACGCCGCCGAGCCATTGCGCGCCCAGGGTGTCGCGCTGGAACTCGGTGGCCATGACCCGGCGACGCTCGCGGGCGCGGATCTGATCGTGGTCAGCCCTGGTGTGTCGCTCCGCCAGCCGGCCTTCGCGCTCGCCGCGGCACGAGGCGTCGAGACGATCGGCGAGATCGAGCTGGCGTCGCGGTGGCTCAACGGCCGCATCATCGCGGTCACCGGCACGAAGGGCAAGTCCACCACCGTGACGCTGATCGGCCGGATGCTCGAGGCCGGCGGCGGCCACGTGCTGGTGGGCGGCAACATCGGCGTGCCACTGTCGGCACAGGTCGATGCCTCCACCGCCGGGACGCTGCACGTCGTCGAGGTGAGCAGCTTCCAGCTGGAAACGACGACGACCCTCCGGCCGTGGATCGCGTTATGGATCAACCTGGCCGACGACCATCTGGACCGCCACGCCGACCTGGACGAATACGCGGCCGCCAAGGCGCGCATCTTCGCGAATCAGGGCCCGGACGACTTCGCCGTGATCAACGCCGACGACCCGATGGTGATGCGCTGGAGCCGCAACATCGCCGCGCGCACGGTGGCGTTCTCGCCCTCGGGCCGGCTGGCGGACGGGTACATGGCCGACGGCGGCTGGATTGTGCGATGCACGGCGACGAGCACGGACCGGTTAGTACCGGTGTCGGCCGTCGAGCTCGCAGGCGCGCACATGCTGGGCAACGTGGTGGCCGCTGTCGCGGTGGCGGCGACGGCCGGGGCCGCCACGCCGGCGATGACGCAGGCGCTGCACGGCTTCCGCGGGCTCGAGCACGTGATGGAGCCGGTGGCCACCCGCGCCGGCGTCCGGTTCGTGAACGACTCGAAGGCGACCAACGTCGAGGCCGCCCGCCGCTCGATCGAGAGCTTCGACCGCGGCGTGGTGGCGATTGTCGGCGGCCGCTTCAAGGGCGGCGACCTGCGTGCGCTGCGCGAGCCGCTGGCCGCGCGCGGCCGCTCGGTGGTGGCCATCGGCGAGGCCGCACCGCTCGTCGTGGAGGCCCTGGCCGGCGTCGTCCCGGTGGTGACGGCCGGCTCGATGCGGGAAGCCGTCGGCCTGGCCTACCAGGCGGCGATGCCCGACGGGGTGGTGCTCCTGGCGCCGGCGTGCGCCAGCTTCGACTGGTTCGCGGACTACGCCGAGCGTGGACGCGCGTTCAAGCAGGAGGTGGAACGGCTGTAGGCAGGAGGCTTTGATAGCGGCTGACGAACCGTGAGCAGTCGTCAGTCGGCTTGGTGCGAGTGGGCGCTGACCGCTGGGAACGCAGACTAACCCCAGTCTGCGAGGTCGGTGGCTTGCTCCACGGGCCGACTGATGACCGCTGACGGCTCCTCGCCGTCGCGAGGGATCGAGATATTAGCCGATCTCCCGGGTGTGGTTGTCGGTCGGTAGCGGGGCGGTCGATAGGGGGCGGAGCGTGGCGCGGAAACTCAAGTCGGATCGGGTGCTCTTCACAGCGACCTTTCTCCTGGTCTGCGTCAGCGTGGTCATGGTGTTCAGCGCCTCGGCCCTGGTGGCGCTGGAGCGGTTCGATCAGCCCGACCTGTTCCTGATCAAGCAGGGTCTGTGGGCCGTGCTGGGGCTCGCCGTCCTGGCCATCGTGATGCGGATCGATTACCGCACCTATCGGAGCGACCTGGTGATCACGGGGTTGCTGGCGTTTGTCGCCCTGCTCCTCATTGCCGTCCTCTTCAGCCCGCCGGTCAACGGGTCACGGCGGTGGTTTGGCCTCGGTGGCCTGGGCATCCAGCCGTCCGAGCTGGCGAAGGTGGCCTGCGTGCTGTTCACGGCGCTGATGCTCGAGCGGCGGATGCACCGGATCAACGACGTTTATTACTCGCTGCTGGGCATCGCCATCGTCTCCGGCCTTGCCGTCGGCCTGATCCTGCTGCAGCCGGACATGGGCACCGCGCTCTCGCTCGGCTTCATCGTCGGCGTGATGGTGTTCTCGGCCGGCTTGTCCTACACCTACATCTCGATTGGTTCCGCCATCGTGCTTCCCGTCGTCTTCTTCCTGATCTGGAGCGAGCGCTACCGCTGGGATCGTGTCATGGCCTTCCTGGACCCCTGGGCGGACCCGCTCGGAAACGGGTTCCAGTTGATCCAATCGATGATCGCGGTCGGGTCCGGGGGCCTGTTCGGCAAGGGGCTGATGGCCGGCGTGCAGAAGCTGTTCTACGTTCCGGAGCCGCACACCGACTTCATCTTCGCCGTCATCGGCGAGGAACTGGGGCTCCTCGGCACGGCCGCCGTGCTGGTGTGTTTCGGCGTGATCGCGTGGCGCGGCCTTCGCATCGCCGACAAGGCCGAAGACGCCTTCGGCGCGTTCCTGGCGCTGGGGTTGACGACGATGATCGCCGCCCAGGCGTTCATCAACATGAGCGTGGTGCTGGGGCTGCTGCCGACCAAAGGCCTGGCGCTGCCGCTCGTCAG
>Ga0190270_10001196_pt1 | contig 11928 bp, 13 predicted proteins | sample Popmic320T_FD_133748 | JGI IMG/M metagenome (GOLD analysis project Ga0190270, IMG submission 133748) | Populus adjacent soil microbial communities from riparian zone of Weber River, Utah, USA - 320 T | ecosystem: Environmental > Terrestrial > Soil > Riparian zone | place: USA: Utah | collected... | reverse complement strand
GCGAACCGTCGTCTAACACCAGGGTTGGAATCTTGCTCAACGGGTTGTCCGGCAGAAGAGCGGCGTTCGGCGTCTTCATGGCGACGACGGTCCGCACGCAGGTCAGGCGATCGACGAGCCCGGTTTCGTGCGCAAAAACCATGACCTTGCGCACAAACGGCGACCGTGGCGACCAGTGCAACTTCATCACGCAACTCCAAAACGCCCTATTTCAATTTCATGTCGATGCGGATCATGTCGCCGCGATAAAGCCCCTCGCCAACAAACACCAGGCAACCCGAGCGATCCACCACCGACCGGTGGACGATGCCGATCGGCGCATTGAGCGGTACATCGAGCCGCTCCGATGTCTCGACGTCGGCGGCGCCAATGGTGAGTGTCTGCCGCGCGTCCTTGATCTTCAGGCCGGGAATGTCCGCCACCAGCCGCAGCGCTGTCTTGGATTGCAGATCCTTCTTTGAAATACGCCCCCTCAACCGCTCATCGATATAGAGCCGCGCGAGCAAGAACGGTTCGCCGTGCCGCGCGTGCTGGCGGGTAAGGCGCCGGTATGACGGCGCAAGCGTGCCGATCGGGTGGGGGACCGTCGGGGGCTGAAAGCCGTGCTCGTCGGAAAGCACCTCGATGACTGCCTCCTCGCGCGCGGCGAGCAGCCCGGACCAATCGGTCGCGACCTCGCACCAGAGCTGCTGGCGTGGCCGCTGGCGGACGAAGGTACCCTTGGCGCGGTAGCGCTCGATGAGGCCTTCGGCTTCCAGCATGTCGAGAGCTTTCCGGACGGTCGCGCGGGCCACGCCGCATTCGGCCGTCAGGTCATCCACGGTGGGAGTCTGCTGACCAATAGCCCAGTCGCCCGTTTCGATGCGCCGCCGAAACAGGCTCGCAAGCTGGATGTAGCGGGAGACGGCACTGCGATCCAAATCGATCGAAGGTTTCCGTCGTACGTATCTCATGTCATTCACCGGGGGATCGGGCGTGCGCAGTGTCCGCCAGTATCACTCCACCATGGCGCCGACGTCCTTTGCCAGGCCGCCCCATTGGTTGAGTTGGGTGACGAGGAATGCGCCGAACGTCTCGGGCGTGCCCTCCTTGACGATATAGACGCCGAGCTTCATGAACGACTCTTCAATCTTCGGATCAGCCATCCCTGCCGCGATAGCCTTGTCCAACGCGTCGACAATCGGGCGCGGTGTTCCCTTCGGCGCCAGCACGCCGTACCAGTTCTCGGACCGTACGGTGGGGAAGCCGGCCTCAATCGATGTGGGAACATCCGGCAACACTGGGAGCCGCTTGTCGGTGGCGATGACCACCGGCACCAGCAGCTTGCCGAGGATCTGCGGCAGCACCACCGGGCCGTCGCCAAACATCAAATCGACCTGCCCGCCGAGCAGATCGTTGACGGCCGGAGCAGCCCCGCGATAGGGCACATGCAACGCGTCGATGCCGGTCTCGCGCTTGAGAAGCTCCGCCGCCAAGTGCGGAAGGCTGCCGTTGCCGGCCGATGCGATGGTGAGCTTGCCCGGATTGGCTTTGCCGTAAGCCACCACCTCTGCGAGCGTGCTGAGTCCCAGTTTTGGACGAGCCACCAGCACCTCCGGCATGAGGGAAACCAGGCGGATCGGGGCGAGATCCTTCAGAGGGTCGTAGGGAAGATTGGGCGAGATCTTCGGCGCAATGGACATCGGGCCCATCAAGCCGAGCAGCAGCGTATGGCCGTCCGGCGCGGATTTCGCGACGCTGTCCGAACCGATCGTACCGCCGGCGCCGGCCTTGTTCTCTACCACGACCGTCTTCTTCAGCGCCTTGGTCAGCGCGTCAGCCACAGTGCGGCCAACGAGATCCGTCGGCCCGCCGGCAGGATAGGGCACCACGATCCTGATGGTTTTGGTCGGGTAGTTCTGGGCTTGGCCGGCGGTCGTCAGGGCGACCAGCGATACGGCAAAGCCAAGCACAAGGAAGACAAAACGGTTCATGGAATATTTCCTCCGCAGGCGAGCTCTGCGCCGCCGTGGCAGCCGATATGTCATAAAGCTGACCTATAGGTCAATATGCACGTTGACAGGTCAGGCCTGCAAAGAATAGGTATCGGACCAATAGGTCATATCTCTGGCCTTTAGACGGGGACATCGAACCCCGTCCGGTCAAAGGGAGGATTTGATGCGGTCACTCTTGCGATCCTTGCCTCTGGTCTCCGTCCTGGCCACGGGTTTGGCCGGTTCAGCAGAGGCCGCCGAACGCCGCACCGATCTTGTGCGTTATGGCGACGTGCAGATCGAAGTTGTTTCGGAGGGCGAGGGCCCTGCCGTCGTTCTGCTGCCGTCGCTTGCGCGGGATTCCGACGACTATGATCAGGTCGCGGAGGGCCTCGCGGCCACGGGGTTTCGCGTGTTGCGCCCAAAGCCGCGCGGGATCGGGCGCAGCATCGGCCCAATGGCGAATATCACCCTGCATGATTTCGCGCGCGATATTGCCGAAGTCATTGAGAGGCTAGGCAAGGGGCACGCCGTCATCGTCGGCCACGCCTATGGCAACTGGGTCGCCCGCATGACCGCGGCCGACCATCCGAACTTGGTGCGGGGCGTCGTCATCGCGGCAGCCGCCGCCAAGCAATACGCGCCCGAACTGACCACGGCGGTCACCAACGCTGGAAATCTTTCGCTTTCGAATGAGGAGCGTTTGGCGGCCTTGCGATTTGCGTTCTTTGCTCCGGGTAACGATCCAACGGTTTGGCTGCATGGATGGCACCCTGAGATCCGCAACAGCCAGCGCGCGGCCGTCGCCGCCGTGCGGCAGGACGAATGGTGGTCCGGGGGCACGGCTCCGCTGCTCGACCTCCAAGCGGAGCTGGATCCCTTCAAGCCGGAAGCCAAGCGCAACGAAATGAAGGACGAGTTTGGCGAACGCGTCACCGTCATGGTGATCCCGAATGCCAGTCATTCCCTGATCCCGGAACAGCCCAAGGCGGTCGTCGAGGCGTTGACGACCTGGATCAAGGGACTCCCCTAGCGGGCGGAGAGTAGCCGCCGAACTCGATCGCAAACCCGTGCGGAGGAAACAAATGTCCCGGTTCATTGCATCTATCGTCGCTCTCTTGCTGACAAGTCTTTCGGATGCGAAAGCCTGGCCAGATCAGCCGGTCAAGATGGTGGTGCCTTTCGCAGCTGGCGGTACGACCGATGTGATGGCGCGGATTGTCGCCGAGCGGGTGGCGGCGCTGCTAGGGCGACCGGTCATCATCGAAAATGTCCCGGGCGCCGGCGGCAACAGCGGCGCGACCCTTGTCAGCAAGTCTCGCGCCGACGGTTACACGATCCTGATGGCCACGCCTGGCCAGGCGGCGATGAACCAGTTCATGTACAAGCGCATGCCCTACGACACGTCGGCTTTCGTGCCGTTGGCCTATATCGCGTCCGTGCCCAGTGTGCTGGTCATCAGTCCTACGTTGGACGTGTCGTCAACCACCGACTTTCTGGCGAAAATGAAGGCCCGGACCGGCGGCGCGAATTTCGGCAGCGCGGGCATGGGCTCGACCGGCCACCTTGGCGGGACCCTGCTATCGATGCAGACCGGCTTGAACGCCCAGCATGTTCCCTATCGCGGCAGCGCGCCAATGCTCCAAGACCTTTTGGCGGGCAACATACAGTTCACCATTGATACCGTTCCGGGCGTGATGAGCTTCATCACTTCGGGTACGATTAAGGCTTTGGCTGTCACCGGCAAATCGAGGTCACCCGCCCTGCCTGAAGTGCCGAGCAACACCGAAGCGGGAATTCCCGACGTAGAGATGGCGAGCTGGCTAATGCTCCTTGCGCCCGCCGGAACGCCCCAGCCGATCGTCGACCGGATCAACGCCGAGACAAACTCCGCTCTGAAAGAGCCGGAGCTGCGCGACAAGATCCTGAAACTCGGCGCCGTGCCCGAAGGGGGGTCTCCGCAGAGAGTCACCACTTTCCTCCGCGGCGAGACTGAGAAGTGGAAACGCGTCATCGAGACGGCCGGCATCAAGGTCGAGTGAGATAATCCGAGGGCATCATGAACGAGCAGGTCGCGCCACTCCCGCGTGAAGTTTCGGTCGCCGTAATTGGCGCAGGCACGATGGGCAGCGGTATCGCACTGGTGGCGGCCACGGCAGGCCATTCTGTTCTCATCTATGACGGCGCGCCCGGTGCCGCGGAGGCAGGTTGCAAACGGCAGCGCGCCGATCTTGAGCGGCTTGTCACGCGCGGCAAGCTGACTGCAGCGGAGTGTCAGGACCGGCTAACCCGGCTGCAACCTGTCGAAAGCCTGAGTGCGCTTGCGGGCGCCGGTCTAGTGATCGAGGCGATCGTCGAGAACCTGGACATCAAAGTGGATGTGCTGAGGAAAGTCGAGGAGTTGACCACCCCGAAAACCATCCTTGCGACCAATACGTCCTCCCTCTCCGTGACGGCATTGTCGTCTCGGATGGACCGTCCGGGCCGTGTAGTGGGAATGCACTTTTTCAATCCGGCGCCGAGTCTTCCTTTGGTCGAGGTGGTCAGCGGCCGGCTTACCGAGCGGCCTGTCGCGGAGACGATATTTGCGACGGCGAAGGCCTGGGGAAAAACACCTGTGCATTGCGCATCATCTCCGGGCTTCATCGTCAACCGTGTGGCCCGGCCATTCTATGGCGAGGCATTGCGTTTGATTTCGGAGCGCGCGGCGTCTCCGGCTACGCTGGATGCTGTCCTTCGTGAGACAGGCGGCTTTCGAATGGGTCCATTCGCGCTGATGGACCTGATCGGCCATGACGTGAACTTCGCCGTCACCCGCTCGGTCTACGAGGGCATGGCGCAGGATCCGCGCTACAGACCCTCGTTGGTGCAGGAGGAACTAGTGAACGCCCGCCTGCTCGGACGCAAGAGCGGTCGCGGCTTTTACGACTATGCCAAGGACGCCCCGCAAACCCTTCCGGCGGATTATGCACCCGGTCCGACGCCCGCCGAAATCGTTGTCGAAGGGGATCTCGGACCGGCGGCGGCTTTGGTCGGCTTAGCGCGGGATGCGGGTATCGCCGTGATCGTCCGCGAGGGGGCCGGCCTGATCCGAATTGGCGACACAATTCTGGCGCTTACCGACGGCCGGACCGCAACTGAGCGGACAATTTCGGACGGGTCGCCGGCCGTTCTGTTCGACCTCGCGCTGGACTATGCGGCGGCCACCCGTATGGCGATCGCACGATCCGACCAAGCTGATGACACCGCGCTCGCGCAAGCGGCCGGCTTTTTCCAGGCACTCGGCAAGACGGTTTCGGTCGTCGACGATGCCCCAGGCCTTATCGTGATGCGGACGGTGGCGATGCTCGCGAACGAAGCCGCCGATGTCGTGCATCAAGGCGTCGCCAGCGCGGCCGACGTCGATGTCTCGATGCTCAAAGGTGTCAATTATCCGCGGGGTCCGCTTGCGTGGGCGGATGCCATCGGATCAGCCCGCATCGCCGGAGTGATCGACGCTCTCGCCAGAGTCTACGGCGAGGATCGCTACCGGAATTCGCCATTGCTGCGTCGCCGGGCGCTGACCGGGTTTCCGTTTCATCAATCGAGCTAGGTTATGACCATGAGACAGGATGCTTTCATCTGCGACGCCGTTCGCACGCCGATCGGTCGCTATGCGGGCGCGCTCTCGAGTGTCCGCGCCGACGACCTTGCTGCGGCCCCGATTTCGGCGCTGATGGCTCGACATCCGCAACTGGATTGGGCACGCCTCGACGATGTTGTTCTCGGCTGTGCCAATCAGGCCGGCGAGGACAACCGCGACGTTGCGCGAATGGCCGCTTTGCTGGCGGGGCTGTCGGTGGAGGTGGGTGGGGCGACCGTTAACCGACTGTGCGGTTCCGGTCTCGAAGCCGTCGCCGTGGCGGCGCGTGCGATCCGCGCGGGCGATGGCGAGTTCTATATCGCCGGCGGTGTCGAGAGCATGAGCCGCTCGCCTTTCGTCATGCCGAAGATGGAGGAAGGATTTTCACGCCACGTGGAGATCGCCGACACCACGATCGGATGGCGGTTGGTGAATCCAAAAATGAAGGACGCATACGGAGTCGATCCGCTCGGCATCACCGCAGAGAACGTCGCTGAGGAATATCAAATCAGTCGTGCCGATCAGGATGCGATGGCGCTACGCAGCCAACAGCGCGCGGCTCGTGCGAAAGCAGAGGGACGCTTCGCCGAGGAAATCGTCCCGCTGACGGTGAAGACTGGAAAGAAGACGATGGAGGTAGCAGACGACGAGCACCCCCGGCCGGAAACCACACTGGAGCAACTGGCTAAGCTTAAACCTGTGTTCCGCCCGGGAGGCACCGTAACGGCCGGCAACTCCTCGGGGATCAATGACGGCGCGGCCGCCATGATCATTGCGTCCGAACGGTTGGCTGTCCGGCTGGGCTTGACGATCAGGGCGCGGGTAGTGGGCGTCGCCTCGGCTGGAGTCGCTCCCCGCGTGATGGGCATTGGTCCGGTGCCGGCGACGAGGAAGCTTCTGGCGCAACTCAATATCGATGTCGGAGAGGTCGACATCATCGAACTTAACGAAGCTTTCGCCGCCCAGGGCGTCGCGGTGCTGCGCGACCTCGGCCTGCTGGAGGATGGGGAACATATCAATCCGAACGGAGGCGCTATCGCCCTCGGGCATCCTCTTGGGATCAGCGGTGCGCGGCTGGTGTTGACCGCTACTCGGGAGTTGGAACGACGCAAAGTGAAACGGGCACTTTGCACCATGTGCGTCGGCGTCGGCCAGGGTATTTCCGCCATCATCGAACGCGTCTGATTGGGAGCCGTCATGCCGGAAATAGGACCGAAACACCAACCCGTTCTCTGTCGCCGCGATGCGGACGGAGTGGCGGTGGTTACCATCGACCGCCCGGAGCGTCGGAATGCGCTCAACCTCGAGGTGAAGAGCCGCATCGCGGAGATGGTGTCCGAGCTTGTTGCTGACGACACCGTGCGTGTGATCGTGCTGACGGGCTCGGGCGACTATTTCGTCGCCGGCACCGACATCGCAGAGATGGCCACGATGACGCCGGCGCAACATGTGACGCTAGGCACTGATCATGTCTTCAACGTGATGCGCCGCTGCCCCAAGCCTCTAATCGCCGCGCTGGAGGGCTACGCCCTCGGCGGTGGCTGCGAGCTCGCGCTGACATGCGACATGATCATCGCTGGCCGAAGCACCAAGTTGGGTCAACCTGAGATCCGAGTGGGTATTATGCCGGGCGCCGGCGGTACGCAGCACCTCCTACGCACGATCGGTAAATATCGAGCCTCGAAAATGGTTTTGACCGGCGAGCCTGTAGCCGCACCTGACGCGCTGGCGATGGGCCTGTTGTCCGAGATGGTCGAGGACGGTCGGGCCCTATCACGCGCGCTCGAACTGGCCAAAACGATCGCAGCTATGCCCCCACTAGCGGTCCGGGCCATCAAGGAGGTTATGCATCTCGGCCAAGACGTGCCGTTGGAAACGGCGTTTGCTCTGGAGCGCAAAGCCTTCGTTAAGCTGTTCGACAGCGCCGACCAAAAAGAAGGCATGAACGCATTCCTGGAGAAGCGGAAGCCCTTGTTCAGGGGATGCTGAAGCTTCCGGAGATCAGCAGCCGTTTGCAGCGTGGCCGCACATGCTGCTTGAAATTCAGACCGAAGCCAGCGCGGGCCATGTGGACTCAAACGATTCCTATCGTGTTCGGCATGTTTGACGCAGTCACGTTGGGGAACAGAGAGGCGACATCCATGGACCAAATCCCCCCGGTGATTGGTAACAAAGACTGCCCCAAGCCGGCCTATGGTGATGTGGGCACCCTGATCATGGGTCCCGAAGACACACGAGGACAAAGCTGTTCTCGCCGGACAAGGTGCACTATGACACTCATCGCGTTCGCCGGTGCTGTCTGGGCTTTTTGCTTCCTGGCAACAGCGATCGCCGAAGAAAAAATGTTCAGCACCGCTGCTAACGGCGTTCCGGAGACGCCCAAGACGCTTGTGCAGGAGATCGCTGCGATCGAAGCTCAGATCGACGCGATCCAGGAAGCCGCCATTGCGGGCATTCCGTCGCTCCTGCCGGGAAGTCCGCAGCGCCTGCAAGCGTTGGGCAAGCTCTTGTTCTTCGACAAGGAGCTGTCCGTCAATCGCAACGAGGCATGTGCGTTCTGCCACATGCCGCAGACGGGCTACCAGGGCGCCTTTGAGAGTCTCAATGTAAGCAGCGTGGCGATGCCTGGATCGGTACGCACACGCTTCGCTTTACGGAAGCCTCCCAGCGCGGCTTACGCCGCATTCTCTCCTCCGCTCTACTACGCCGAGAAGCCTGGCGAAGGAAAATGCTCGCAATGCTTCATCGGGGGAAATTTCTGGGACCTGCGTGCAACGGGACTGCGGTTGCACAGCCCGACCGCCATGCAAGCGCATGGATCGCCCCTCAATCCGCTGGAGATGGCAAATCCCGATCCGGCGGTCCGGTCGGCTCGCGTCATCGCCAGCAGTTGAATGGCGAGTTCATTTCGGCCTTGTTGCGAGACTTTCGGCAGGGCGGCGCGAAGGCGATTGAGCGTGTGCGCCGGACGCAGCCTGCAGCGTACATGAAAATATGCGCGCTGCTCGTGCCGAAGGAGATGAAGCTCGAGCATTCTGCCGGGATTAAGAGCCTGACCGATGAGCAATTGGAACAAGCGATTGCCGCCCTCGAGGCAATGATTGCGGCTCAAGCCAGTGAGGGGGCGAAGGTAGTTGAGGGAAGTGCAGCGCCTGCCGCACTCCCCGCTCCCGAAGCGCAGTCCTCCGAGGAGGCACTGGAGGCTAAGCCCAAGCGCAAGACGAACCGGTTGATGATGGAGGCTGACACCGCGATTGGCCCGCGCGAGCGCAAGCCGCGCAAGGTGCCATCGCCTGCAAGCACCTAACATCCCAATGGCTGGCCGCGACACGCGGCGGGTCGGGTCTGCAGACAGGCAAGACCTCGTCACATGCTGGATTGTGCGGTACGCAGGTCGCTGATGCCGCCAGACATAAACCATTGGGATGCGACCGGACTAATGACACTGTACAGAAAATGTTCAAAAACGTTTCTGAAAGGGGGTAGCCTTTTTGTGGGAAGGCGTTTTTGCAAAAAAAATTCCGGGCGCGAGGGCCGCGTCTTGTCGTGCAGGAGGCCTTCGATGCCTTCCTCCATGAACCATTCCTGCCAGCGCCAGACGCAGGTCTTCGACCAGCCGGTCCGGCGCATGATCTCGTTGGTGCCAACACCGTCGGCCCTCGATCGCCGCCCGCCAAGCGTGTTTCTGCGAGGCCTTACGGTCCCTGGTGATCGCTTCAAGTCGGCCGCGGGGCGCGGCCTTCCGCCCCGAGGGGGGATGCGGGAGCGACTGGCGTCACCATTTGCGACTGGAAGATCGATCGTGCGAGCTACGTCGCGACGCCTGTCATGAGCGACGGCCGCGATGGCCCCCCCCTTGAGCTGCGCGGGCTGTTTGAGCAATTTTTGCGCGAGGTGAGTTAGCAGCGATGTGCGTAGTAACTTGAGCTACGTCGCTAGCCTCGTGGCCGGGTAGCCGCCTGTTGCGCGGCTATATGCGGTTCGCCTCGAAAGCGGACGTAAATTATGGCATCGCTGGGTGTCGCGAAGTTGCCAGGACTCCTGCACCGCAGCAAACGACGCGCACGGGGTTGCGATTAGCGGGGTTCAAGCGGGAGCGGCAGCGAGGCGCTGCACCGGCTTCTCCACAATCGGCAGATTGATCGCCGCTGACAGGAGGCCAAGTAGAATCGAGAGCCACCAGACCAAGTCGTAAGATCCGGTGCGCTCGAACAGCACGCCGCCAAGCCACACGCCGAGGAAACCGCCGATCTGGTGGCTGAAGAAAGCAAAGCCGAACAGCATGGCGAGCCAGTGAGCGCCGAACATGACGGTGACGAGGCCCGAGGTGGGCGGCACGGTCGAGAGCCAGAGCAGGCCCAGCACTGCCCCGAAGATCAGGGTCGCGGCCGCGCTCGGTGGCAGCATGATGAAGGCGAGGATCGCCACCGCGCGTGCAAAATAGATGATCGACAGGAGATAGCGCCTGGGCATCAAAGCCGAGAGCCAGCCGGCCGTGATCGCGCCCACCATGTTGAACAGCCCAATCACGCCGAGCGTCCAGCCGCCGATTTCCGCGGCCAGTCCGCGGTCGACGAGGTAGGCCGGCAGATGCACTGCGATGAAGAAGATCTGGAAGCCGCAGGTGAAAAAGCCGAGCACGAGCAGCCAGTAGCTGCGGTGGCCGAGTGCCTCGGTCAGCGCTGCACTAGGGATTGCTGTGGCGCGGTTGCCGCCGCCGTTGCGCCGTTAGTTCGGGGAGCCGCAAAGGCGAGCGACAGCGGAATGATCAGAAGCACGATCGCGGCGAAGATCACGAGCGTGTGCCGCCAGCCATAGCCGTCGATCAGCGCCACCGCGAGTGGAGAGAACAGGAATTGTCCGAACGATCCGGCCGCCGTGCCGGCGCCGAAGGCGAGCGACCGCCACTGCGGCGGCATCAGCTTGCCGAATGCGCCGATCACGACGGTGAAAGAGGAGCCGGCCAGCCCGAAGCCGATCATCACGCCGGCACTGAGGTGGAGCATCGCCGGCGTTCCGGCATAGGCCATCGCGGCGAGGCCCAGCGCGTAGAGGACCGCGCCCACGCTGAGCACTAGCGCGGCGCCGAAACGATCCGCTATCGCGCCCGCGAAGGGTTGGGCCGCGCCCCACAGCAGCATCTGGATCGCGAGCGCGAGCGCAAAGACGTCGCGGCCCCAGCTATGCGCGCTCGACATCGGCGTGAGGAGGAAGCCCATTCCCGAACGCGGGCCGAAGCCCAGCATCCCGATGAGGCAGCCGCACGCTAGAATGACGCCAGCGAAGTGCGGCAATCGAGCAATGCGTGCCATGGTAGGCTTCCTCCAAGAGCGACTGTAGGGGAGAGGGCAGCGCGCGATCTGCATCACTGCCGAGTGACGACAACCTCGAGGTATTCGCTCGGTACGACCATCGTCTTGTCGCCGGAGCGGTTGAACCGCTTGATCAATTCAAACAGATCGTCCGTCAGCGCCGTCCGCGTCTCGGGGTCGAGGGCGCCGAACGTCTTCAGGAGCGGGCCGTAATAGCTCTTGAATACGTCGAGCCAGTGCTGAGCAGAGCGGTAACGAAACACGAAGTCGCGCTGCTCGAGCTGGATCGAGGAGGCCTGCGCGCCAAAAAATTCGGTGATGCGCGCGCCGGTGCCCCAGAGCGCCGGCGACTTGACGCCCGCCGGCGGCGGCATGTACTTGCCGATGGTCTTGAACAGCTGCCCGATGAAGCCGTCCGGCGTCCAGTTGGCAAGGCCGATCTTGCCGCCCGGCTTGCACACGCGTACGAGCTCGGCGGCGGCCTTGTCCTGGTCCGCTGTGAACATGACGCCGAACGTGGAAACCACCGCGTCGAAACTGGCGTCGGCGAAAGGCAGCGCTTCGGCATCGGCCTCGCGAAACTCGATCGCGAGCCGCTCGGCCGCCGCGCGCTCGCGGCCGCGTTCGAGCAAAGCGGGCACGTAGTCCGTCGAGACGACCTCGCACCAGCGCCGCGCCGCCGCCAGCGTGACATTGCCGTTGCCGGCCGCCACGTCGAGGACCTTTTGTCCCGCACGCAGGTCAAGCGCCTCGCATAGCGTCTCGCCGACGATCTGCAACGTCGTGCCCACGGTGGCGTAGTCGCCGGAGGACCAAGCGCCCTGCTGGCGGGTTTTGACCGCGCTGAGGTCGGGTAGCGTCGGGGCAGGCACCACTTGTGCCGCAGCGGATGTGGGGCTCATGTCTGGCTCCTTTGGTTAATTTGCGACTTGCGTAGCCAAATAGACATCATCACCGCCCTGTCCAAGCTCCGCTGGTTCTTCGTGATCGCGCGCAACTCTTCGTTCATCTTCAAGGGCAG
>Ga0190270_10001195_pt1 | contig 11932 bp, 2 predicted proteins | sample Popmic320T_FD_133748 | JGI IMG/M metagenome (GOLD analysis project Ga0190270, IMG submission 133748) | Populus adjacent soil microbial communities from riparian zone of Weber River, Utah, USA - 320 T | ecosystem: Environmental > Terrestrial > Soil > Riparian zone | place: USA: Utah | collected... | reverse complement strand
TCGCCCACTCGCCTGATTGGATGAAACTCGCCCAGTAATACGGATGCCGCCGATTCACTTTCTTGAGCATTTCCAGTTGCACCCGTCTCAAAGCTTCGCCCCGCCCCTGCCCCTGATTCAATCTGTCGTAATACGCCACCATCAGTTCCCGCGTCGCTTTGTCCGATACTGCCCAGAGGCTCATCACCTGCGTCTCCGCCCCGGCCAGCACCAAGGCGCGGCGCAGTCCGTGTACTCCGTCTCCGTTCTTCACCTCGCCCACTCCGGTGTCACAGGCCGAGAGCGTCACCAGTTTCGTCCCCCACAGATTGAGCCCTGTCACCTCCAGCGCCGTCAGGATTCCGTTGTCGCCTTCCTTATGTTCATTGGCTCCGGCCAGCGCCAGCCCCGAGCGCAGCAACGGGCTCTCGATGCGGACGCCGCGCCGTTCGAGTCGTTGCAGCGCTCGCTCAAGGTCATCAGTGAGCGCCGGGGCCTCACGCTCGCCGGGCAAGGTCAACTGCTGATCTTCCAGGAAGAAACTGTGCGTCGCTATATGCAGCAGTTTGGGGCTTCGAACCTGAGCTAGCGCCGCCTTGGTCGCCTGGCGTTTAGTGAGCAATGTCGCGTCCGACAATAACGAGCGCAGGGCTTCGCCTTCTCGTTCCGCGTGTGGTAGAGGAGGGAAATAGAACTCCTCCATAGCAGACCGGGCCGATTCCGCCTTGACCTTTCCCTCCGACGCGTCTTTCTCTTGTTTCCCAAATCGCGAAGCTGCAACCGGACTTCTTCTTCCGAAGTCCGGCGCCGCGACCACCAGCGGGCCGCCTCTGCACTCTCTGGCCACCTGCAGTCGCAGCAGGTCGCGCCCGCTGGTCAGATAACTGATCGAGAAGCGCTCAACCGCATACCGACCCTTCTCGTCCACCAGCGCGGTGAACGGGACGAGATTAAGTGAGCCGTCCGGCGAGATCAGCAACCGGCTCGCATCTCCAAGGAGCGGGTGGAGTGGTTGAAACACCATCGCGTCAACGGCGCGGGCCAGGCGCTTCACGTCCACACGCTTCGGGTCGCGCAACGCCTTGCGGAGCGCCGCAATGGCCGTGTCGATTGACTTCGCCTCGCCCAGTTCCTTCCACTCGATTTCTCCATCGAGGCGCAGGACGTAGGCCGCATAACGAGGTTGACCATAAGCTTCGTCGACATTTGTGGCTTTGGCGTTGAATGGGCGATATGAGGCGAATTCGATCAACGCCGAATCGGGCGGGATGGCCGCCCGCACAGCTTCCAGCGTGACCGGCAGAAATTGGGCGCGGAACTCATCGCTTCTGCGACTGATGTCATCTTCCTCTTTCTCGGCCTGAGCTTCGAGCGCCTTGATCCGGTCCCGATGTTGCTCGACGGTCATTTCCTGCGGCCCGCCGAGGACTAACCTGGCGATTTGCGAGCGAGTCTCGGTCAACTGGTCGAGCAACGCCTGATCTTCGGCGTTGAACCGGCTGCGCAGGGCGTTGAGATTTTGAGAAGTGGCGTCGAGCGCGCGCCCCTTGCGTTGCAGGATCAGTGTGGCGGCCAGGGCGCCTGCCGCCGGATCATCGGGAACTGAATGTAGGTGGAGGGAGATGTTCCGGTCGGTTTGTTCGGAGAGTGTGGCGAGATAGGCCAGTTTCTGTCGTTCGGAACCAATAACTAGATTGCGGGCGAGGTTGCGTTCGCTGGCTTTACTGGCGCGCGATTGAAGCTTTACTGCCTGAACAAGATCGCCTGTTGCCGTGTATAGCACGGCCAGATTGTTTAGGGTGACGACGGTGTCCGGATGATCATTGTCCAGCGCCTTCTCCTCGATGTCGAGAGCGCGCTTGAAGAGCGGTTCCGCCTCCCCGTACTTCCCCTGCGTAGCATAGAGAACCGCCAGGTTGCTGAGGCTGTTGGCGGTGCTCGGATGCTCTTTGCCCAGCGTCTTCTCGCGGATTTCGAGAGCGCGCTTGTGGAGCGCTTCGGCCTCCGCGTACTTCCCCTGCGCCCGATAGAGTTCCGCCAGGTTGTTGAGGCTATTGGCGGTGTCCGGATGATCATTGCCCAGCCTCTTCTCACGGATTTCGAGAGCGCGCTTGTGGAGCGCTTCGGCCTCCTCGTACTTCCCCTGCCACCGATATAGCATCGCCAGGTTGTTGAGGCTTTGGGCGGTGGACGGATGATCTTTGCCCAGCCTTTTCTCGCGGATTTCGAGAGCGCGCTTGTGAAGCGTTTCGGTCTCCGCGTACTTACCCTGCTCCCGATAAAGCGACGCCAGGTTGCTGAGGCTTTGGGCGGTGAGCGGATGATCTTTGCCCAGCGTCTTCTCACGAATTTCGAGAGCGCGCTTATAAAGCGGTTCGGCTTCCGCGTATTTCGCCTGCATGAAGTAGAGGATCGCCAGATTGTTGATGCCGGCGGCGGTGAGCGGATGATCTTTGCCCAGCGCCTTCTCACGGATTTCGAGAGAGCGCTTCTGGAAGGGTTCCGCCTCCCCGAATTTCCCCTTCGCAATATAGAGTTGCGCCAGGTTGTTGAGGCTGACGGCGGTGGACGGATGATCTTTGCCCAGCGCCTTCTCACGGATTTCGAGAGCGCGCTTGTAGAGCGGTTCCGCATCTCCATACTTCCCCTGTGTTTTATAGAGGAAAGCCAAGGTGTTGAGGCTGTTGGCGGTGTTCGGGTGATCTTTGCCCAACGCCTTCTCGCGGATTTCGAGAGCGCGCTTGTGGAGTGGTTCGGCCTGCCCGTACTTCCCCTGCGAAGTGTAGAGAACCGCCAGGTTGTTGAGGCTGTTGGCGGTTTCCGAATGATCATTGCCCAGCGCCTTCTCACGGATTTCGAGAGCGCGCTTGAGGAACGACTCGGCCTGCCCATACTTCCCCTGCGCTCGATAGAGTTCCGCCATGTTGTCGAGGATGGCGGCGGTGAGCGGGTGATCATTGCCCAGCGCCTTCTCACGAATGGCCAGCGCGCGCAGGTAGAGCGGCTCTGCCTTAACATATTCGCCTTTGTCAGTGTGAATGCCGGCTAGACTATCGATGGCGGCAGTGACATCGGGATGTTCAGGCCCCAGGAGTCTTTCACGAATCTCGAATCCGCGTTCAACTAACGGCAGCGCTTCATCATATTTGCCTTCGCGTTGCAGTTTGAGAGATTCCTCAATCTGCTTGCGAGCGCCATGCAATGCTCGGTCAGTATCTGTCGCGGCGCGCAACTCCTCGATCCGAACCTCATAGCTTCCGGCGGGCGCTCCATTCTGTGTGGGGCGTATAATCAACAGGAAACCACCAGCCGCTTCAGCTACCAGTGATACTTTTTCGTACCCCTGTGACCTGCTTTCGGAGTCGAACTCCAGGATTTGCTTCCCCTCCGGTCCTAACATCTGCGCCACTACATCGATGCCTTGCTGCTCAACGATCAACTTCAGGAACTGGTCGGCGCCCAGGCTGAACCGATAGGCATGCCGCTGTCCGCCGGCCAGTTCGCGCCTGATCGGCTTGCCTGCTTCGAGCGGGCGGGCGTCCTTTTCATCACCACCCCCACTCTCCTTATCACGCGATTGTTGAGGCGATTGTTGGAATAAGCCGAGAGAGCCTCCGAAAACCTGGCGAGAGGAAATGGCGGACACCGGGCTGAAAAACAGTGAAAGTGTTAACAGACCGGCCAAGACTTGATACGCGTCAAATCTTCGCCGGAGTTCTAAAGCTGGACGCGGCTTGTTCTGCAACTTCATCTTGTAGATCATTTGTAATATCTCCGAGGTAAATTATTTCATCGCTCGCCCTCCAGGTTCGCCCACTCGCCTGATTGGATGAAACTCGCCCAGTAATACGGATGCCGCCGATTCACTTTCTTGAGCATTTCCAGTTGCACCAGTCTCAAAGCTTCGCCCCGCCCCTGCCCCTGATTCAATCTGCCGTAATACGCCACCATCAGTTCCCGCGTCGCTTTGTCCGACACCGCCCAGAGGCTCATCACCTGCGTCTCAGCCCCGGCCAGCGCCAGCGCGCGGCGCAGTCCGTGTACCCCATCCCCGGTTTTCACCTCGCCCACTCCGGTGTCACAGGCCGAGAGCGCCACCAGTTTCGTCCCCCACAGGTTGAGTCCCGTCACCTCCAGCGCCGTCAGGATTCCGTTGTCATCATCCTTGCGCTCATTGGCTCCGGCCAGCGCCAACCCTGAGCGAAGTAACGGATCCTTATCTTGGTCTTCCAAGAAGAAGCCGTGCGTCGCGATGTGCAGCAGGCTGGGGCCGTGGACCTGGCTGAGCGCCGCCTTGGTCGCCTGGTGTTTAGTGAGCAATGTCGCGCCTGGCAATAACGCGCGCAGGGCTTCGCCTTCACGCTCCGCGTATGGCAGGGGAGGGAAATAGAAATCCTTGAGAGGAGACCGGGCCGATTCCTCCCTGACTTCTCTCTTTGGCTGGCCTTTCTCCTGTTTCTCCGAGCGCGCCGCTTCAACCTGACTCCTTCTCCCGAAGTCCGGGGCGGCGACAATCAGCGGGCTGTCTTTGCTCTGTCTGGGCGCCTGCAGTCGCAGCAGGTCGCGCCCGCTGGCCAGATAACTGATCGAGTAGCGCTCGACCGCATACCGCCTCCTCTCGTCCACCAGCGCGGCGAATGGGATGAGATTGAGCTCCCCTTCGGGCGAGACGAGCAATCGTGTCAAATCTCCGAGCAGGGGGCGGAGTGGCTGAAACACTTTTTGATCCACGATGCGAGCCAGATTCTTCACGTCCTGTCGCTTCGGGTCGCGCAGCGCTTCGCGCAATCTGGCTACGGCATTGTCAATGGCTTTCGCCTCGCCTAGCTCCTTCCACCGTATCTCTCCCTGTCGGCGCAGGACGTAGGCCACATAACGCGGCCGGCCGTAGGCCTCGTCATCTTTCGCAGCTTCCGGATTGAACGGGCGATAAGAAGCGAACTCGATCAGCGCTGCGTCGTCGGGGATGGCCGCCTGCACGGCTTCGAGCGTAATGGGCAGGGAGCGGACGCGGAATTCATCGCTCCTGCGGCTGATCTCGGCCTCGAACTTCTCGGCCTTATCTTCGAGAGACTTGATGCGGTCCTGGTATTGCTCGGCGCTCATCTCCCGCGGCCCGTCGAGCGCCAGACTGGCGATCCGCGAGCGCGCATCGGTCAATTGGTCGAGCAGGGTTCGATCCTCCTCGTTGAAGCGGCCGCGGAGGGCGTTGAGGCTTACAGAAGTGGCGTCGAGAGCGCGCCCCTTGCGTTGCAGGATCAGAGTGGCGGCAAGGCTGCGCGCTACCGGATCATGAGGAGCATAGTGGAGATGTAGGGTGATGGTCCGGTCAGTTTGCTTTGCGAGGGTGGCGAGGTAAGCCACCGTCTGGCGCTCGGAGCTGATAGCGAGATTGAGCTTGAGGTTGCGTTCACCGATGGCGTTTGCCCGCGACATAAACGTGATAGCTTGAGCAATGTTGTTTTTGGCTAAACAAAGCACGGCGAGACTATCGAGAGAACTTGCGACGTCGGGGTGTTCCGGCCCAAGCGATTTCTCCCGGATGGCCAGCGCGCGTTGATGGAGCGACTCCGTCATCGCATAGTCGCCCCTGATTTTGGAGAGTTCGGCGAGGTTGCTGAGAGAACTTGCGACATCGGGGTGTTCCGGCCCGAGCGCCTTCTCAAATATGGCCAGCGCGCGTTTGTAGAGCGGCTCCGCCTTCTCATAGTCGCCTCTGCTGCGGTCGAGGGTCGCGAGGCTGCTGAGAGAACTGGCAAAAGAAGGGTGTTCCGGCCCGAGCGCCTTCTCCCTTATGGCCAGCGCGCGTTGATAGAGCGGCTCAGCCTTCTCATAGTCGCCTCTGTCATTGTAGAGGATCGCGAGATTATAGAGGGAAAGAGCGACATTAGTGTGTTCCGGCCCCAGCGATTTCTCCACAATGGCCAGCGCGCGCAGATAGAGCGGCTCCGCCTTCTCATAGTCGCCTCTCTGATAGTAGAGGGTCGCGATGTTGCTGAGAGGAGCAGCGAAATTAGGGTGTTCCGGCCCGAGCGCCTTCTCCATTATGGCCAGCGCGCGCAGATAGAGCGGCTCCGCCTTCGAATACTCGCCTCTCCGATAGTAGAGGCTTGCGAGACTGTTGAGGGAACTCGCGACAATAGGGTGTTCCGGCCCGAGCGCCTTCTCCCTTATGGCCAGCGCGCGTTGAGAGAGCGGCTCCGCCTTCGAATACTCGCCTTTGTCATTGTAGAGGATCGCAAGGTTATTGAGGGAAAGAGCGACATTAGTGTGTTCCGGCCCCAGCGATTTCTCCACAATGGCCAGCGCGCGTTTGTAGATCGGCTCCGCCATCTCATAGTCGCCTCTGTTGCGGTAGAGGATACCGAGGTTATTGAGAGACGAGGCGACATCGGGGTGTTCCGCTCCAAGCTCCTTCTCCCTTATGGCCAGAGCGCGCACATAGAGCGGCTCCGCTTTCGTGTAGTTTCCCCTGTTATAGTAGAGGAGCCCGAGATTACTAAGAGAACCGGCGACGTCGGGGTGTTCCGGCCCGAGCGATTTCTCCCTTATGGCCAGCGCGCGCAGGTAGATCGGCTCCGCCTTCGAATACTCACCTTTGGAGAAGTAACACATGGCCAGACGATTGATTGCGGTGGCTATGTCGGGGTGATCCGGTTCTAACACTCTTTCGCGAATCTCCAGCGCGCGTAAAAAGGATGAAAGCGCTTCGTCATATTTGCCCGCGTCGTTCAGAACGCCGGCTTCCCTATACAGATTGCGCGCCTCCTGCAGGGCGCGGTCATTTTCTGTCGCGGCGCGCATTTCCTCGATCCGAATCACATAGGCGGCGGCCGCCGCCTCCTTCAGTTTGGGTTCCACAACCACCCGGTACTCGCCTTCTGCTTCAGCCACTTGCCAAACTGATTCCTGCCCGCGCAGCCTGCTTTCGGAATTGAACACCATGATTTCCTTGCCGTCCGGCCCCAGCAGACGCGCAACCACGTCAATACCATCCTGTTCAATAATGGCCTTAAAAAACTGGTCGGCGGCCAGCCTGATTCGGTAGGTGTGCCGCTGCCCACCTGCCATCTCGCGTCTATGGGGCAGGCCTGGCTCAAGCGTGCGTACATCATTCTCGCCGCCGGTTCCGCTTCCCGCGTTATGCGGCTCTTGAGTTGATTGCTGAAACCAGTCGAGAGAGCCTCCGAAAGCCTGGAGAGAGGAAACGGCAGGCGCCAGGCTGAAAAACAGTGAAAGTGTTAGGAGACTGGCCAGGGTTTGGTATGCGTCCCGTCTGCGCCGAAGCTCCAAAGCCGGGCGCAATTTGTTCTGTTGAGTCATGACTCTTCTTCAACGTAAAAATGTCAACGCTTGCTTTCAAGGTTCGCCCACTCGCCTGATTGGATGAAGCCCGCCCAGTAGTACGGATGCCGCCACTTCATTTTCTTGAGCATTTCCAGTTGCACCCGCCTCAACGCTTCGCCGCGTCCCTGCCCCTGCTGCAGCATCCGGTAGTAAGAGACCATCAGTTCCCGCGTCGCTTTGTCCGGCACTGCCCAGAGACTCATCACCTGCGTCTCCGCCCCGGCCAGCACCAAGGCGCGGCGCAGTCCGTGTACTCCGTCTCCGTTCTTCACCTCGCCCACTCCGGTGTCGCAGGCCGAGAGCGTCACCAGTTTCGTCCCCCACAGATTGAGCCCTGTCACCTCCAGCGCCGTCAGGATTCCGTTGTCATCTTCCTTTTGTTCATTGGCTCCGGCCAGCGCCAACCCTGAGCGCAGCAATGGGCTCTCGATGCTGACGCCGCGCCGTTCGAGTCGTTGCAGCGCCCGATCAGGATCATCAGTGAGCGTCTCGGCGCCAGGTTCGCCGGCAGAGGTCAAATTTTGGTCTTCCAGGAAGAAGCCGTGCGTAGCTATGTGTAGCAGTCTGGGACTGCGCATCTGGCTGAGCGCCGCCTTGGTCGCCTGGCGTTTAGTGAGCAAGGTCGCGCCGGGCAATAACACGCGCAGGGCTTCGCCTTCCTGCGCCGCATCTGGCAGAGGCGGGAAATAGAGGTCTCTGACAGCGGACCGGGCCGATTCCGCCTTGACTTCTCCCTCCGACGCGTCTTTCTGCTGTCTCTTCAAGCCCGCTTCTTCAACCTGACCTACCCTTCCAAAATCCGGAGCGGCGACCACCAGCGGGCCGCCTCTGCTTTTTCTAGCCACCTGCAGGCGCAGCAGGTCGCGCCCGCTGGCCAGATAACTGATCGAGTAGCGCTCGACCGCATGCCGCCCTCTCTCATTCACCAACACGGCGAACGGGATGAGGTTGAGCGAGCCGTCAGGTGAGATCAGCAATCGGCTCACATTTCCAAGGAGCGGGCGGACCGGTTGAAATACCTTCGCGTCAACGACGCGGGCCAGTCGCATCACATCCCCACGCCTCGGGTCGCGCAACGCCTTGCGGAGCGCCGCAATGGCCATGTCGATGCCCCTCGCCTCGCCCAGTTCCCGCCACTTAACCTCTCCTCCTCGGCGCAGGACATAGGCAACATAACGGGGTTGGCTAAAAACTTCGTCCCTCGTTGTGGCTTTGGCGTTGAATGGGCGATAAGAGGCGAATTCGATCAACGCCGAATCGAGCGGGATGGCCGCCCGCACAGTTTCCAGCGTTACCGGCAGAAACTGGGCGCGGAATTCATCGCTTCTGCGACTGATGTCAGCTTCGTTTTTATCAGCCTCATCTTCGAGCGCCTTGATCCGATCCCGATGTTGTTCGGCAGTCATTTTCTGCGGTCTGCCGAGGGCGAGCCTGGCGATAAGCGAACGGGTCTCGGTCAATCGGTCGAGCAAGGCCTGATCTTCGGCGTTGAACCTGCCGCGCAGGGCGTTGAGATTTTGAGAAGTGGCGTCGAGCGCGCGCCCCTTGCGTTGCAGGATCAGAGTGGCGGCCAGGTTTCGCGCCATCGAATCATTGGGAGCATAGCGAAGGTGGAGGGAGATGGTCTGGTCGGTTTGTTCGGAGAGTGTGGCGAGATAGGCCATTCTCTGTCGTTCGGAACCGATAACGAAATTGCGGGTGAGGTTGCGTTCGCTGGCGGCATTGGCGCGTGATTGAAACTTTACCGCCTGAACAGGATCGCCTTTTGCCGTGTAAAGCGCGGCCAGGTTGTTGAGGCTGGTGACGGTGGACGGATGATCTTTGCCCAGCGCTTTCTCCCATATGTCTAGAGCTCGCTTGAAGAGCGGTTCGGCCTCCGCGTACTTTCCCTGCGCCCGATAGAGCCCCGCCAGGTTGTTAAGGCTGTTGGCGGTATCGGGATGATTCTTGCCCAGCGCCTTCTCGCGGATTTCGAGAGCGTGCTTGTAGAGCGGCTCTGCCTCCACGTACTTCCCCTGGAAGGCGTAGAGTACCGCCAGGTTGCTGAGGCTGGTGGCGGTGGCCGGATGATTTTTGCCCAGCGCCTTTTCCCTGATGTCGAGAGCGCGCTTGTAGAGCGGTTCGGCCTCCAAGTACTTCCCCTGCGCCCGATAGAGCGCTGCCAGGTTGTTGAGGCTGGCGCCGGTGGACGGATGATCTTTGCCCAGCGCCTTCTCGCGTATGTCGAGAGCGCGCTTGTGGAGCGGTTCGGCCTCCAAGTACTTCCCCTGCTTATTATAGAGTTCCGCGAGGTTGTTGATGCTGTTGGCGGTATCGGGATGATCTTTGCCCAGCGTCTTCTCGCGGATGTCGAGAGCGCGCTTGAGGAGCGGTTCGGCCTCCACGTACTTCGCCTGCAGGTAGTAGAGGTTCGCCAGGCTACTGACGCTTCCGGCGGTGGTGAAATGATCTTTGCCCAGCGCCTTCTCCCGGATGTCGAGAGCGCGTCGGTAAAGAGGCTCGGCCTCTACGTATTTCCACTGCAAGTAGTGGATTGTTGCGATGTCGTTGAGGCATTCGGCGGTGGACAGATGATCTTTGCCCAGCGCCTTTTCACGGATGTCGAGAGCGCGCTTGTAGAACGGCTCTGCCTCCACGTACTTACCCTGTAAGGTATAGAGCCCCGCCAGGTTGTTGAGGCTTTGGGCGGTGTCCGGATGATCTTTGCCCAGCGCCTTCTCCCGGATGGCCAGCGCGCGCAGACAGAGCGGCTCTGTCTTATCGTACTCGCCTATGCGAGAGTAAATGATTGCTAGACTAGCGATGGTGGCGGCGACATCACGGTGTTCATTACCCAGGAGTCTTTCGCGGATCTCCAATGCGCGTTCAACTAACGGGAGCGACTCTTTATACTTGCCCAAATGTCCCAGATTGAGAGACTCCTCAATCTGCTTGCGGGCGTCATGCAAAGCGCGGTCAGCGTCTGTCGCGACGCGCAACTCCTCGACCCGAATCTCATAGCTTCCGGCGCTTCCGGCGGGAACTCCATTCTGTTTGGGCAGTACAGTTAACAGGAAGGCGCCCGTCACTTCGGCTACAAATGACACTTCTTCCCGCCCCTGTGTCCTGCTCTCGGAGTCGAACTCCAGAATCGTCTTGCCGTCTGGTCCAGACACCTCCGCCACAACATCAATGCCGTTCTGCTCGACGACGACCTTCAGGAACTGATCGGCTTTCATCTCGACCCGATAGACATGCCGCTGCCCGGCGGCCAACTCGCTCTTGATCGGCTTGCCTGCTTCAAGCGCGCGGGCGTCCTTTTCATCGCCGCCCCCACTCGCCTTATCACGCGACTGTTGAGTCGATTGCCGGGACAGGCCGAGAGATCCTCCGAAAGCCTTGTTAGAGGGAATGGCGGCTTCCAGACTGAGGAACAGTAAAAGTATCGAGGGACTGACCAATGCTTGATATGCGTTCCGCCTGCGCCGAAGTTCTAAAGCCGGGCGCCATCTGTTCCGTCGAGTCATGGGTCCTCCTCAAGTGTTAATAAGCCACATTCCAAATAGCGATAAGGCGGGGCCAGGAAATCCTTAGTGGCGACTCGCAGTCACCTGGAAATAATAGCTCTCGAGTTCCTCATAACCTTTTCCTCCGGCAGTCAGCGCGTCGAGCGTGAGCATGAAATCCTGCGCCCCCGCCGCTTTGAAACGATCGGCCGGCGCCCTGACGATGACGTATCGAGCGGAGTTGCGCCGCCGCAGCTTGATTCCTTCCTGCGTCCAAATCTCCCTGTCTCCATCAACGGCCTTCACGACTACGCGATAAGAGCGGGGGGGTGTCAATTCCCGCTCTTCCAACTCGACCCGCAGCTCTACGAATCTTGTGCTGGGGTATATAACCGCCCTATCCGGCTTGATGATGCTTCTGATGCCCGGCGTCAGCGCAAGGAAAACGATTTGATTTTTCGGCGCTTGAGAGTTGGTCCGCTCCCGCGATGATCGGTCCAACTGGCTATAGAGATTTTCAAGTTTCTCTCGCAGTTCGACACTCTGTTTGCGTTCTTCAGCCAACTGTTCGCGCTCATGAAACAGCCGCCGCTCTGATTCTTCCGCACGTCGCTCGATCACCGCGAGTTCCTCACTGACCGTGGCGAACTGTCCCCGCAGCCTCAGTAGCTCGATGACGAGACCCGCCACCATCAGAGACAAGAGAGCCGCCGCGGCTCCGAAAACCGGCGCCGGTCGCCAATTCGTAAACGACCGGGGACGCAAGAGTGATGGAAAAAACTTACTCCCAATACTGTCGTCAGTGGCGGTCTTCGTCGATGATCTTGGTGAGCACATCTGGACCAAATCTCTGGCGGCCTCGATTCTCGCGCGGCGCTGATCGGACGCGAGATAGTGACGCTCGAAGCGACGACGCTCGCGGCCGGAAAGATCCCCCTTAACGTAGTTCTCGATCAGTTCTTCTTCCAGGGCTTGGACCTGCTCAAACAAACTTCCGTCGCTTAAGTAAGTCTCTTCGAAGCGCGCCTGATCATGCGCCGACAGCTCATTAAGAAGGTATCTTATTATTGTCTGGTCACTTCCAGATGAGTGGTTCATCCTCAAAAAAGACCTTTCACCAT
>Ga0190270_10001194_pt1 | contig 11933 bp, 4 predicted proteins | sample Popmic320T_FD_133748 | JGI IMG/M metagenome (GOLD analysis project Ga0190270, IMG submission 133748) | Populus adjacent soil microbial communities from riparian zone of Weber River, Utah, USA - 320 T | ecosystem: Environmental > Terrestrial > Soil > Riparian zone | place: USA: Utah | collected... | reverse complement strand
ATTCCGTTCACGCCGCTGGCCTGGGTCGATGTGCTGGCCGTGGGTGAGTCTGCTGAGGACGACGACGCCCCCGATCTTCCCGACGCCGACCTGCTGGCCGCGCCGGCCGCCTCCATGCCGGGCATTCTCCTCACCCAGCTCGCCGGCATCCGCGCGCTCACGCGTCAGGGCCTCGACCCTCGCGAGGTCCGGCCGACGTCAGTCATCGGCCACTCGCAGGGCCTGATCGCTGCCCAGGCATTCGCCGGCACGCCCGACGCCGAGCTCCTCGCCCTCTCCCGCTTGATCGGCGCGGCCGTCCAGGTAGTCGGACGCCGGCGCGGATTGCTCGGCGACACGTTGCTGAGCGTCTCCGGCGAGAGCCCCGAGCGCGTGCAGGCCGCGCTGGCCGACCTTCCCGCATCGGCGCGTGTCGTCATGCGCCTGCGTAACGGCCGGCGCAGCGTCGTCCTGTCGGGCCCCGAGGACGGTCTTCGTCGCGCTGCAAGCCTGCTCGAGCAGGTCGCCGAGATCGAGAGCGTGGAACGCGAGCGCAAGACCACAGGTGGTGCAGCCTTCGCGCCGGTGATCGAACCGGTGCAGTCCGGATTCGCCGGCCACCACCCTGACTTCGCCGAAGCCGCCGACCTGGTCGCCGCGTGGGCCGAGGCCTGCGGGCTCGACGCCGAGCTGGCCCGCTCACTGACGATGCGCTCCGTCGTCGACCCGGTCGACTGGGTCGACTCGCTGGAATCGGCCATGGACGCAGGCGCCCGCTGGGTGATCGACCTCGGCCCCGCGGACATCGCCACCAAGCTCTCCGCTCGTGAGCTTCGCATCCGCGGCGTCGGCATCGTCCCGGCCACGACCCGCGAAGGGCACCGCGCGCTCACCGCGCCGGGTGCAACTCCCCATGTCGCGAAGCCGTGGTCCGCGTACGCCCCGTCCGTCGTCACGCTGCCTGACGGTTCACTGCATGCCGAGACCCGTTTCAGCCGGCTCACTGGCCGTTCACCGATCCTCCTCGCCGGCATGACGCCGACCACGGTCGATCCTGCGATTGTCGCCGCGGCCGCGAACGCCGGCTTCTGGTCCGAGCTCGCCGGTGGCGGTCAGGTCAGCGAGCCGATCTTCGCCGAGAACGTGGCCCGGCTCGACTCCTTGCTCGACCCCGGACGCACCTACGCGTTCAACTCACTCTTCCTGGACCCGTACCTGTGGAAGCTCCACTTGGGCGGCCAGCGCCTGGTGCAGCGCGCCCGCGCGGCCGGATCGGCCGTGGACTCCGTCATCGTCACCGCCGGCATCCCCGATCTCGACGACGCCGTCGCGCTCGTCGAGGAGCTGCGCGAGGTCGGCATCGAGCACATCGTCTTCAAGCCCGGCACCGTCAAGCAGATTCGTCAGGTCATCGAGATTGCCGACGGCGTGGCGCCGTTGCCGCTGATCATGCAGATCGAAGGCGGCAAGGCCGGCGGCCACCACTCCTGGGAGGACCTCGACGAGCTCCTCCTGACGACCTATGCCGACCTCCGCGCGCACGACAACATCGTCGTCGTGGTCGGCGGCGGCATCGGCTCGCCCGAGGCTGCCTCCGCCTACATCGGCGGCGCGTGGGCGCACCGTCACGGATACCCGGCGATGCCCATCGACGGCGTCCTGGTCGCCACCGCTGCCATGGCCACGCTCGAGGCGACCACTTCGCCCGAGGTGAAGCAGCTTCTCGTCGACACTCCGGGCACGCCGGACTGGATCGGCGCGGGCACGGCTGTCGGCGGCATGGCGTCCAGCCGCAGCCAGCTCGGCGCGGACATCCACGAGATCGACAACACCGCTTCCCAGACCGGTCGCCTGCTCGACGAGGTCGCCGGCGACGCCGAGGCCATCGAGGCCCGTCGAGACGAGATCATCGAGGCGCTCAACCGCACGTCCAAGCCGTACTTCGGCGACGTCGACACCATGACGTACGCCCAGTGGTTGGCGCGGTTCCTCGAGCTGTCGGGCACGCCCGCCTGGCTCGACGTCACCCTGCGCGACCGCTTCCACGCGATGCTGCAGCGCGCCGAGGCCCGCCTGAACGAGGCCGACCACGGTGACGTCCCCACGCTCTTCGCCACCTCGGCCGACGTCGAGGACGGCGCCGCGTCGCTGGCGCTGCTGCTCCAGACCTACCCCGCGGCCGAGGACGTCGTCCTGCACCCAGCCGACGTCCCGTTCTTCGTCACCGAGTGCAAGCGTCTCGGCAAGCCGGTCAACTTCGTGCCGGTGATCGACGCCGACATCCGTCGCTGGTGGCGCTCGGACTCCCTGTGGCAGGCCCACGAGGCCCGGTATGCCGCTGACGGCGTCTGCGTCATCCCCGGCCCGGTCTCCGTGGCCGGCATCGACCGCGTCGACGAGCCGGTCGCCGACCTGCTGCGCCGCTTCGAGGCAGCTGTCGTCGACGACGTCCAGGCCAGTGGCCGTGCGCCGCTCGCTGTGACCGGTCGCCGACGTGTCGACGACGCCTCCCACGTCATCTCGCTCGCACTGGCCGCCCCGGACGTCGTCTGGGCCGGCCGCACGGTCCGCAACCCCGTTCAGCGACTCGGTGACGGCTGGGTCCTCGTCGACGCCGACCGCGCCGAGCAGCCCGAGACCGGTGCCGTCATCGTCGCGGACGGCTCCACTGCTGTCCTCTCCGTTCCGCTCGCCCGTGACGGTGAGGCGCTCACGCTGCGCCTGGACATCGGCGCCGACGCTGCCACTGGCGCGGTCCCCGTCGTCACGACCGAGGCCGCCGCAACGGCGATGCGCTCGCTCACCGCGACCGCGGCCGCCGGCATCACGCCGTCGGTCGAGGACGGCCGCGCGACGGTCGACGTCGCGTGGGACCCGAACCTGGTGGCCGACCACGCCGGAGTCGTCGGTGTCGACGGCCCCACCCACGACACTGCCGAAGTGCCTGACGTCCTGGTCGGCCTCGCGTGGCCCGCGGTGTTCGCCGCGGTCGCCGACGCGACCACTGACGACGGGCTTCCCGTCGTCGAGGGCATGCTCGACCTCGTCCACCTCGACCACGCCATCGACCTGACCGCCGGCCTGCCGGCGACGTCCGCGCAGCTCTCCATCACGGCCGCCACCGCATCGGTGGCCGACACGGAGATGGGTCGCGTCGTGACGGTCGACGTGGTGATCAACGCCGGTGGTCGACACCTCGCCAGCCTGGTCGAGCGGTTCGCCGTGCGCGGACGCCCCGGTGACGCCGAGCTCGTCGACCCGGACCGCGCGGGCGGCACGCTCGACGACCCCAGCGAGACCCCGCGCCGTTCACGCGCCACGGCCCAGGTCGAAGCACCCGACGACCTGCGCGCCTTCGCGGCGGTCACCGGCGACCACAACCCGATCCACACCAGCCTCGCCGCCGCACGACTGGCGGGCCTCGGTGAGCCGATCGTCCACGGCATGTGGATCTCGGCCGCCGCGCAACGTGTGCTCTCCGTCGAGACCGGACGCCGCGTCAGTGGCTGGACCAGCCGCTTCATGAGCCCGGTGCGCCCCGGCGCGCGGGTCGACGTCCGCGCCGACCGCGTCGGGCTCGACTCCGGCGACGAGGTCGTCGACGTCACCTGCCGCGTGGACGGCGAGGTCGTCATGGCCGCGTCCGCCCGCCTGGCCGCACCACGTACGGCCTACGTCTTCCCCGGTCAGGGCATCCAGCACCAGGGCATGGGCATGGCCGGCTACCAGCGCAGCAAGGCCGCCCGCGCGATCTGGGACCGTGCCGACCAGCACACCCGCGACGCGCTCGGCTTCTCCATCCTCGCCGTCGTCCGCGACAACCCGACCGAGATCATCGCCAACGGCACGTCGCACCGTCACCCCGACGGCGTGCTGTTCCTGACGCAGTTCACCCAGGTCGCCATGGCCGTGCTCGGCGCGGCGCAGATGGCCGAGCTGCGTGAGGCCGGCGCCTTCGTCGACGGGTCCGTGCTCGCCGGCCACTCCGTGGGCGAGTACAACGCGCTCGCCGCGGTGTCCGGCGTCATCCCGCTGGAGGCCGTCGTCGAAGTCGTGTTCCAGCGCGGCTCCGTCATGCACACCCTGGTGCCGCGCGACGCCGACGGCCGCAGCAACTACCGGCTCGCGGCCATCCGTCCGTCCCAGCTCGGCATCGCCGACGAGGACGTCCCGGCGTTCGTCGAGGGCGTCTCCGAGCGGACCGGCGAATTCCTCGAGATCGCCAACTTCAACCTCAAGGGCTCGCAGTACGCCATTGCCGGCACCGTCGCCGGGCTCGAGGCACTCGAGGCCGAGATCGACGAGCGCCGCGCGGCGTTCGGCGGCAAGGCCGCGTTCATCCTCGTACCGGGCATCGACGTTCCGTTCCACTCCCGCGTGCTGCGCGGCGGCGTTCCGGACTTCCGCGCCCGCTTGGAGGAGCTGCTTCCCGCCACGATCGATCCGGACACCCTGGTCGGGCGGTACGTGCCCAACCTCGTGCCGCGGCCGTTCAGCCTCGACCGCGAGTTTCTCGCCGAGATCGCCGAGCTCGCACCGGACGGCCCGCTCGATGCGGTGCTGGCCGACTTCGACGCCTGGGCGCAGCGCCCCGGCGAGCTGTGCCGCCTCGTCCTGATCGAGCTCCTGGCCTGGCAGTTCGCCAGCCCGGTCCGCTGGATCGAGACCCAGGACCTGATGTTCGCCGCCCGCGCGGATGGTGGCCTCGGGATCGAGCGCATCGTCGAGATCGGCGTCGGCTCGGCCCCGACCGTGGCCAACCTCGCCACGTCGACGCTGAAGCTCCCGTCCGTCCAACGGACCCTCGGTGGCCCCGTCCAGGTGCTCAACGCCGAGCGCGACGCCGGTGTGCTGTTCGGCACCGACGAAGAGCCGGTCGAGGACGACGAGCCGGTGGCCGAGTCCGTCGAGGCCCCGACCGAGCCGTCTGCCGAAGCCCCCAAGCCCGCGCCGGCCACCTCGTCCGGACCTCGTCCGGACGACCTGACCTTCAGCGCCGCCGACGGCACGAAGCTGCTCGTCGCCTGGTGGACGAAGCTGCGTTTGGACCAGATCGGCGCCGCGGACTCCATCGAGTCGCTCTGCGACGGCGTGTCCTCCCGCCGCAACCAGCTCCTCGTCGACCTCGGCGGTGAGCTCGGGCTCGGCGCCATCGACGGCGCCGCGGAGGCCGACATCCCGACGCTGTCGACGCAGGTCACCGGCCTGGCCCGCAGCTACAAGCCGTTCGGCCCCGTGCTGAGCGATGCCCTCGCCGACCACCTCAAGAAGGTGCTCGGCCCCACGGGCAAGAAGCAGGCCTCGATCGCCGAGCGCGTCACCGACACCTGGCAGCTCGGCCCCGGCTGGGCTAAGCACGTCGTGGCCGAGGTCGCACTCGCGACCCGCGAGGGGTCCAGCGTGCGCGGCGGCGACCTCGGCACCTTGTCCGGGCTCTCGTCGGCCGCTGACGTCGAGAACGCTGTCGACGCCAGCGTGAAGGCTGTCGCGGACCGCCACGGCGTCTCCGTCGACCTGCCGAGTGCCGGTGGGGGAGAGGCGACGGTCGATGCCGCCGCCCTTGCCGAGATCACCGGCGAGATCACCGGTGACGAGGGTGTGCTCGCCAGCACCGCCCGTCACCTGCTCAGCCGCTTGGGGCTCGACGAGACTCCTGCAGCCGTCGAGCCGTCCAGCGACGACGCAGAGGTGCTCGCCCGGGTCGAGGCCGAGCTCGGCAGCGACTGGGTCAACCTCACCGCTCCGGCGTTCGACGAGCGTCGCGCCCTGCTGATCGACGACCGCTGGGCCAGTGCCCGCGAGGACGTGGCCCGCATCGCCGCTGGCCACGACATCGACGCGACCTTCGTCGGCTCCGGTGACATCGTCGCCGGCCAGGCCGGCTGGTGGGCCGCACGCACCGACGACGCTGCCCTCCGCGAGCGCCTCGAGCGCATCGGCAAGGATGCGGTCAGCGACGAGCCCGGCACCCACGCCGGCGAAGTCGCCGTCGTCACCGGCGCCAGCAAGGGCTCCATCGCGGCTTCCGTCGTCGGACGCCTGCTTGCCGGGGGAGCCACCGTCGTGGCCACCACGTCGGGCCTGGACGACCGCAAGATGCGGTTCTTCCGCGAGCTGTACCGCTCGAACGCCCGTGCCGGCGCAGCCCTGTGGGTCGTGCCCGCCAACATGGCGTCGTTCACCGACGTCGACGCACTCGCGGAGTGGATCACGTCCGCGCAGACCCGCACCGTCGGCAGCACCACCACGGTCGTCAAGCCCGCCTTGACCCCGACGGCGCTGTTCCCGTTCGCGGCTGGCCGGGTCGCCGGTGACCTCACGGACGCCGGCAGCCGGGCCGAGATCGACACCCGCATCCTGCTGTGGTCGGTCGAGCGCCTCATCGGCAAGCTCGCCGCGCAAGGACGCGACCACGACATCGGGGCCAGCCTGCACGTCGTGCTGCCCGGCTCGCCGAACCGCGGCATGTTCGGCGGCGACGGCGCGTACGGCGAGGCCAAGGCCGCGCTCGACGCGATCGTGGCCAAGTGGCGCGCCGAACGCACGTGGGGCGACCGCGTGACGCTGGTCCACGCCATCATCGGCTGGGTGCGCGGCACCGGCCTGATGGGCGGCAACGACCCGCTCGTCGAGGCCGTCGAGGCCGCCGGGGTCCGTACCTGGACGCCGGAGGACATGGCCGAGGCCCTGCTCGACACCTGCTCGTCCGAGTCGCGCACCGCCGCGGCCGAGCAGCCACTGACCGTCGACCTGACCGGCGGTCTCGCCGACATCGACCTCGACCTCAAGGCTCTCGCCGCCGAGGTGGACCCCCCGGCCGCCGAGACAGTCGAAGAGACTCCGGGCATCGGCGCCCTGGCGCCGTCACCTGCCCAGCTGCCGACCTCCGAGGCTCCGCAGTGGGGCGAGGTCACGGCCCGCCCCGAGGACATGGTCGTCATCGTGGGTGCCGGCGAACTCGGCCCGTACGGTTCGGCGCGGACCCGGTTCGAGATGGAGGTCGACGAGGAGCTCTCGGCGGCCGGCGTCCTCGAGCTGGCCTGGAGCACCGGCCTGGTGACCTGGGACGACAACGTCGGTGGCTGGTACGACACCGAGAGCGGCGACGCCATCGACGAGTCCGAGATCCACGAGCGCTACCACGACACCGTCGTCGAGCGCTGTGGCATCCGCACCTACGAGGACGACGGCTCGATGAAGGACAATTCCGCGCCGCTGCTGACCTCGGTCTACCTCGACCAGGACCTCACGTTCGGCGTGGGCAGCGAGGCCGAGGCCCGGGCGATGCACGACGCCGATCCCGAGCGCACCGTCATCGCGTCCAACGCTGATGGCGACTGGACCGTGACCCGCAAGGCCGGCACCGAGATCCGCGTGCCGCGCCGGATGAAGCTCTCGCGCACCGTCGGCGGGCAGATCCCGACCGGGTTCGACCCGGCCGTCTGGGGCATCCCGTCGGAGATGATCGAGAGCGCCGACCGCGTGGCGGTCTGGAACCTCGTCTGCACGGTCGACGCGTTCCTGTCCAGCGGGTTCACCCCCGCCGAGCTGATGCGCTGGGTGCACCCGGCCCTCGTGGCCAACACCCAGGGCACCGGCATGGGCGGCATGAGCTCCATGCAGTCGCTCTACATCAACACGCTGCTGGGCGAGAACAACCCGAACGACATCCTGCAGGAGGCACTGCCGAACGTCATCGCGGCGCACGTCGTGCAGTCGTACGTCGGCAGCTACGGCGCGATGATCCATCCGGTCGGCGCTTGCGCCACCACCGCCGTCTCGGTCGAGGAGGGCGTCGACAAGATCCGCCTCGGCAAGGCCGAGTTCGTGGTGTCCGGCGGCTTCGATGACCTCGGCACCGAGGGCATCATAGGGTTCGCCGACATGTCGGCCACCGCGGATACCGGCGCCATGCTCGCCAAGGGCATCGACGAGCGTCGGTTCAGCCGGGCCAACGATCGTCGTCGCGGCGGGTTCGTGGAGTCCCAGGGCGGCGGCACGCTGCTGCTCGCCCGTGGTGACGTCGCGGCCCGTATGGGTCTGCCCGTCCTCGGCGTCGTCGCCTACGCCGGCTCTTTCGCCGACGGCGTGCACACGTCGATCCCGGCACCGGGCATCGGCGCACTCGCGGCCGGGCTCGGCGGACGCGAGTCGGCCCTGGCCCGCTCGCTCGACGTGCTGGGCCTGAGCGCCGACGACATCGGCGTCGTCAGCAAGCACGACACGTCGACGGACGCCAACGACCCGAACGAGTCCGAGCTGCACGAGCGGCTGGCGGCGGCGATCGGGCGTAGCCCCGGCAACCCGTTGTTCGTCGTCTCGCAGAAGTCGCTCACCGGGCACTCCAAGGGCGGAGCGGCGGCGTTCCAGCTCGTCGGGCTCACCCAAGTGCTCGGCTCCGGCACGGTGCCGCCGAACCGCAGCCTCGACTGCGTCGACGACGTGCTGGCTGAGCACGAGCACCTGGTCTGGCTGCGCGAGCCGCTGGCCGCCGGGCCGCTGAAGGCCGGTCTGGTGACGAGCCTCGGGTTCGGTCACGTGGCCGGGCTCATCGCCGTGGCGCACCCGCAGGCGTTCATCGAGGCGCTCGATCCGGCCGACCGGACGCGCTACCTCGAGGCGTCGCAGGCCCGAACCATCGAGGGCCGGCTGCGGATCGTTCGCACGATGTGCGGCGGCGCACCGGCGTATCAGAAGCCGGCCGGACGTCGCCTGGGCACGAACGGCGTGCGTCACCTGGAGGCGTCGATGCTGCTCGACCGGGACGCCCGTCTTGGCACCGACGGCGTCTACGCCGGACCGGGCTGCGCATGACCGTTCTCGGAGTCGGTGTCGACCTGGTCCACGTGCCGTCGTTCGCGGATCAGCTCGACCAGCCCGGCTCGGAGTTCGGCGACGTGTTCACGCCGGGTGAGCGCCGGGACGCGAACGGACGCACCACCGACGCTGCTCGGCACCTCGCAGCACGCTGGGCGGCCAAGGAAGCCATCGTCAAGGCGTGGTCGGCGTCGCTCTACGGCACGCCGCCGGTGATGGGTGATGAAGCGCTGCGCCTGATCGAGGTCGTCCTGGACGCCTGGGGCCGCCCGCGCATCCGTCTGCACGGAGAGGTCGCCAAGCACCTCGAGGGCTGCACGGTGGAGATATCGCTCAGCCACGACGGCGACTATGCGACGGCATACGCCGTGTTGCATCACTCCTGATCGTCTAGGGCACGATGGACGGGTGCGGCCGATCCTTCCCATCCTGGCGCTCGTCGGTGCGATCTCTATCTCGTGCGGCGGCGAGACCCGGCCGGCGGATCGCTTCGACTCCGGTGCGGCGATGACGCTGCTCGAGGAGCAGATCGCGCTCGGCCCGAGACCCGCAGGCTCTGACGCGTCGCGCACGCTCGCCGAGAGACTGCGGGGCGAGCTTCCCCGCGGCAAGTACCAGGACGTGCCGGGCGGTCTGCGCAACGTCGTCGGCTCCGTCGAAGGGTCCGATCCGGAGCGGGTGGTCGTCGTGGGCGCGCATTACGACACCAAGGACATCGCGGGCTTCGTCGGGGCGAACGACGGCGCGTCGGGTACCGCGGCCGTCGTCGAGCTGGCCCGTCGGCTGGAGCCAGGCGACGTCCGCCCGACCATCGTGTTCGTGCTCTTCGACGGTGAGGAGTCGCCGCGGGGGAGCGAGAGCTTCGAGCGGGACGGGATGCGTGGCAGCAAGGTCGCGGCAAAGGTCCATGACGACGCCGAGGCGATGATCCTGCTCGACTTCGTCGGCGACCGCGATCTGTCGATTCCACGCGAGGGCAACTCCGATCCCGGTCTGTGGAAGCAGCTGCGAGCCGCCGCGAAGCGGGTCGATCAGGCCGAGCACTTCCCGGCCGGGGTGTCGGGAGCGGTGATCGACGACCACGTCCAGTTCACCGCCCGTGGCGTTCCGTCGATCGACCTCATCGACTTCGACTTTCCGTGCTTCCACCAACGGTGTGACGACCGCTCCGCGGTGTCCGAGCACAGCCTGGATGCGGTGGGGGAGACGGTGCTGGAGCTGCTCCGCTCGCTGTAGCCGTCAGTCGTTGTCGGCGGTGAGCAGGTAGGCCGCGAGGAGGCGCTTGAGCTCGACGACGGCCTCGGAGTGGCTCTGGCCGTCACGGATCGAGAAGTTGAGCATCGAGTACACGACGTGGACGATCACCTCGGCCATGATCGTGCGGCGCTCCCGCGGAGTGCCCGGGGTCAGCGGGCCCAGCACGTACGCAACCTCGGAGGCGAGCTCGCGCTCGGTGACGGCGGCGGTGGCTCGGGTGTTCGGCGTCGACTGCACGGCGTGCCACACGGCGCGGCGCGACGGATCGCTCACCCAGAGCGCGGCGACGTGGTCGATCAGCCGGTCTAGGAACTTCAGCCAGTCCAGCGTCGGGATCTCGCTGGCGAACTGCTCGAGCTCCTGCCTGACGGCCACGGCGTCGACGCGGTCGAGCTCGCAGACGATGACGTACTTGTTCTGGAAGAACTGGTAGAGCGTGCCTATCGGCAGGCCGGCGCGGTGCGCGACCTCCTCGCAGGTGAACGACTCGAACCCGACCTCGAGCAGGAGCTCGCGCGACACCTCGAGCAGGTGGTCGAACTTCTTGTGGCTGCGCTCCTGGGTCGGGCGTCGCCGTGGTTCGAGGATCTCCGCGGTCACGCGCTGAGCCTAACTCTCAGTTACCCGTCCTGCGTGCAGGCCCGCAGCGACCAGCGGCTCGATCAGGTCGCCGATGCCGTCGAAGCCGCTGCCCAGCGTCTGGCCGTGCGAGTGCCGGTAGTGGATGCCCTCCAGAATGACGGCGAGCTTGAAGTAGGCGAGGGCGAGGTGGAAGTCCAGGTCGCTGACGTCACGCCCGGACAGTGCGTGGTAGCGCTCCAGCAGCTCGTCCGTGGGCAGGTAGCCGGGTGCCAACGGTGCGTCGGTGACCATGGACGTGACGGCGCCAGCCGGTTTCCCAGGATCCTGCAAAGCCTCGGCGAGCTGCTGGTAGGCGACCAGCACGGCAACGTCGGTGAGCGGGTCGCCGAGGGTGCTCATCTCCCAGTCGAGCACCGCGTTGATGGTGTCGGCGTCGTCGTCGACGAGCAGGTTGTCGAGCCGGTAGTCGCCGTGGACGATCGTGGCGTCGCCGCCGGTCGGGATGTCGCTCTCGAGACGCGCAATGAGCTCGTCCATGCCGGCGATCTCCCGGCTGCGTGACGACTCGAGCTGCTTCTTCCATCGCCGCACCTGACGTTCCAGGTAGCCGTCCGGCCGCCCGAAGTCGCCCAGGCCGACGTCGGCGGGGTCGACGGCGTGCAGGGCCACCAGGGTGTCGATCATGCGCTCGGTGATGGTGCGGGTGCGGTCGGAGCCGAGCGCCTCCAGCTGAGTGGCCCGGTTGTAGGGCGTGCCGTCGACCCGCTCCATGACGTAGAACGGCGTCCCGACGACCGTCTCGTCCTCGCACAGGGCGTGCGTCTGCGGCACGGGGACGTCGGTGGGTCCGAGCGCGGTGATGACGCGGTGCTCGCGCACCATGTCGTGCGCGGTGGCGAGGACGTGCCCGAGCGGCGGCCGCCGGACGATGACGTCGGTGGTTCCGTCGCTGACGGTGTACGTGAGGTTCGACTTGCCGCCCGTGATGAGCGTCGCGTCCAGCGGGCCCGAGAGCAGACCGGGACTCTCGGTCTCGAGCCAGGCGGCCAGTGCGTCGGTGTCGAGACCCTCTGCCACGTCAGTCCCTTGGCCCGCCGGCGACGTAGATGACCTGCCCGGACACGAATCCTGCGCCCTCGCTGACGAGGAACGACACCGTGTGGGCGATGTCCTCGGGCTGGCCGACGCGGGCGACCGGGATCTGGTCGGCGTTGAACTTCTTGAAGTCCTCGAAGTCGACGCCCAGACGCTCGGCCGTCGCGGCGGTCATCTCGGTCTCGATGAAACCGGGCGCGATT
>Ga0190270_10001193_pt1 | contig 11936 bp, 10 predicted proteins | sample Popmic320T_FD_133748 | JGI IMG/M metagenome (GOLD analysis project Ga0190270, IMG submission 133748) | Populus adjacent soil microbial communities from riparian zone of Weber River, Utah, USA - 320 T | ecosystem: Environmental > Terrestrial > Soil > Riparian zone | place: USA: Utah | collected... | reverse complement strand
GTCGTTGCTCACCTCTGGCGATTTGCCGACCGACGATCTTTGGCTGACACCGGCTGCGCATGGTTTTGCCATGGCATTGATTGTCGCGACGGCATTTTATTATTCCGATCTCTATACCCTCGATCCGAGCTTGTCTGTGCGTGAGTTGTTACATCGATTTGTCGCCGGTTTGGGCGCTGCCTGCATCGTGATTGGAATCGTCAGTTATCCGATTCCGAATTTTGGCAAGTCGATTTATCTGAGCGAGATGATTGCCCTGGGGCTGTCTCTTTGCTTTTGGCGGATTGCGTTCGTGCATGTCGTCAGGAAGGCGGGAATTCGTGCCAAGGTCTTGATCGTCGGTACGCGAATGATCGGCAAGATGGTCGCTGAAGAGCTCTATTTGAAAAAGAAGCTTGGCATGGATGTAGTCGGTTTTGTCGGCGAACAAGCTGGTCGGATCACCCTAACCTATGGCAATCCCAAGAAGGTCGAACTTCCGCTCTTTGCTCCCCAATCATTGAGCGGTTTGATTGCGAGTAATCGTGTTGATCGGGTGCTGTTAGCGGGAGCAGATCACTGCCCCCAGTCGTACTTCCAAGAACTTGTCAAAATTAAGGCCCTCGGAGTGGCGATCGAAGATTGTCATTCGTTTTATGAACGGTTGGCGAGCAAGATCGCCGTGGTTGACTTGCCGCCAGAGTGGATTGCTTTGTCGGAAGGATTCCGGCGTGATCGCTTCATTCTGGCGACCAAGCGAGTTATCGATGTGGTGGTTTCGTTTTTAGGTTTAATCCTGAGCGCGCCCTTGGTCCTGCTGACGGCCATCGCCATCAAGCTGGAAAGTTCGGGGCCGGTTTTCTATCGTCAGGAACGTATTGGGCAAAATGATCGGCGATTTATTTTATTTAAGTTCCGATCGATGACGCACAACGCTGAGGCCGAACAAGGTCCGGTCTGGGCTGCGGAAAACGATCCGAGGGTAACTCGAGTTGGCAGTTTTATTCGAAAAGTAAGAATCGATGAAATCCCGCAAATGATCAACGTGCTCAAGGGTGAAATGAGTTTTGTCGGGCCGCGCCCGGAGCGATCGTTTTTTGTCGAACAGTTAAATCAGAATATTCCATACTATGATCTACGCCATTCGGTTAAGCCGGGGATTACCGGCTGGGCGCAGATTTGCTACCGCTACGGTGATAGTGAAAAAGATGCTGTCGAGAAGTTGCAATACGATCTTTATTACATCAAGCACTTATCGCCAATATTCGATCTGCAGATCATCTTCGAGAGCTTTAAAGTCATTCTGCTCGGAGCAGGCGCGCGTTAGAGGCTTTCATGGTGAATGCGCTGACCGTCGATGTTGAGGACTACTTTCATGTACAGGCGTTTGCCGATGTTATCAGTCCAAGCGAATGGGGTCGTTATCCGTTGAGAGTTGAAACTAACACCTATCGACTGCTCGAGATGTTTAGCAGTCGTGCCATACGCGCGACCTTCTTTATTCTCGGCTGGGTTGCCGAACATTCGCCCAAGCTGGTCAGCGATATTTTCAAAGCAGGCCACGAAATTGGCTGTCATGGCTATAGTCACCGGATGATTGGCCGCAGTGAACAACACGAATTCCGTGAAGACATAAGGCGCGCAAAATCAGTCACCGAGGATATTATTGGTAATCCGATAAGATGCTACCGTGCCCCGAGTTATTCGATTACGTCTCAGACGCTGTGGGCATTGGATGAGCTGCAAAAAGCCGGTTTTGAATCCGACTCCAGTATTTTCCCGGTAGTTCACGATCACTATGGTATTCCGAATGCGCCACGTTTCCCCCATTACAGATCGCTCGGTGAAAGCCGGCGAATCGTCGAATTTCCACCATCGACGTTACGGGTTTTTGGCAGTAATCTCCCTGTCGCGGGCGGCGGATATTTCAGGTTATTGCCTTATAGCGTTACGGCCTGGGCGATTCGTCACATCAACGAAATAGAATCGCAGCCAGCGATGTTCTACCTCCACCCTTGGGAGATCGACCCTGATCAGCCGCGAATCGCGGCGGCGTGGCGTTCACGGTTCCGTCATTATCAAAACCTGCATTCGACAGAGGCAAAATTGAATCAGCTCCTAGATGGCTTTTCCTGGGCTTCGATGTCGGACGTATTGGCACGGTCGCTGGGGAGTGCAATTTCGCATGCCGAGGTGAGTCATGGCCTATAAAATCGTCTCCGTTGTCGGCGCCCGGCCGAACTTTATGAAGGTTGCGGCGATTTGCGAAGCGATCAAAGAGCATAATCGTCAGTCTAACGGCGACGCGATCGAGCATATATTGGTTCACACCGGCCAGCATTATGACGCGAATATGTCGGATTTCTTTTTTAACGATTTGGAACTGCCGAAACCTAATTTATTTTTAGGGGTGGGATCAGGTTCACATTCTGCGCAAACGGCCAAGGTGATGGAAGGATTCGAAAACGTATTGCTCAGCGAGAATCCGAATGTCGTCATAGTTGTGGGAGACGTCAACTCGACTGTTGGCTGCGCGCTTGTGACGAAGAAAACCCGCTGTGTGAATGGCAAGGATAGAACAGAATTTATCCCTAGATTGGCCCATGTGGAAGCAGGGTTACGAAGTTTCGATAGAACCATGCCCGAGGAGGTCAACCGAATCGTTACTGACTCGATCTCCGATTTCCTTTTTACCACGGAAGAAAGCGCCAACATCAACCTTGAACATGAAGGAGTTCCCAAGAGTAAGGTTCATTTCGTCGGCAACGTCATGATCGATACGTTGCTGCGGCACCATTCCAAGGCAAAGGAGTCGACGATTTTGAATGATCTTCAGCTCTTTGAGGGAGCGGAGGTCCGACCCTATGCGATCCTGACTTTGCACCGACCCGCCAACGTCGATGATTCGCAAAAATTTGCCGGCATGCTGGAGTCCTTTCTCGAAGTATCGCAGCAGATGCCGATTATCTTCCCGGCTCATCCGCGAACCTTGAAACAAATTCAAGAGGCCGACTTGGGTGATTATTTTGTCGACCATTTTCTCGAAGGGCCCGAGCCTTGGGATTTCCGCGTGCGAATCCGGCTGGTGCCGCCGCTCGGTTACCTTGATTTTCTTCAATTGATGTCTCACGCGAGAGTGGTGTTGACCGATTCGGGCGGCATACAAGAAGAAACCACGATTTTGGGTGTTCCCTGCATCACCCTAAGAGAAAATACCGAGAGGCCGGTGACATTGGAACATGGCACTAATGTACTCGTTGGCTCCGATCCAGAGAGAATCGTCAAAGAGTTTTCTCGCGTGTTGCGCGATACGACCAAGCCGCCTGCGCCGCCACACTTTTGGGATGGCAACGCTGCGAAAAGAATCGTCGATATTTTACTTCAGGAGCATAGTCCTACGCATAAGATGGAGACAACGCCTTGGGTTGACGCAGCGATCACAGAAAGTTTAAGACTTCCAAGCTGAAATTCAATCATTATGATGGAATGTGCAATTCTACGAGATCGCGATCCTCGCTGGGACGAGTTTGTAACGGCTCATCCCTCGGGGACATTCTTTCACCTGTCCGCCTGGCGGGAGATTCTCAAGAACAGTTTCGCGTATGAGCCAATATATCTTATTGCGGAAGACTCCCAGCGGCTTTGCGGTGTGTTGCCTTTGGTTCTAGTTAAGAGCTGGTTATTCGGCCGTAGCTTGGTAGCGATGCCAGTCGGTGTCTATGGCGGCATACTAGCTAGCAGCGATCAGGCCGGCCGCAAGCTTTTGGATGAAGCGATGCGTCTGGCGAAACAACACCGGGTACGTTACTTGGAGCTTCGCGGCAACCCGTTCGGCGAGTTTGAGATTGAAGCAAGTTTTAACGGCACCGCATCCAGCTGGTCGCGCAAGAATACCTATGTCACCTTTGTCGGCGAAATCGAGCCGACCGATGAAGCCAATCTTGCCCGCATCCCGCGTAAGCAACGCCGTATGGTTCGCCAAGGGGAAAAGTTCGGGTTGAAGGCGATTTTTGATAACCATCGGTTGCCTGAATTCTACGAGGTCTATGCCGAAAGCGTGCGGAACTTGGGAACACCGGTTTACGGTTATTCCTATTTTAAAAATCTCGTTGAAACATTCGGCGCCAAATGCAAGGTTCTCGTGGTCGAACATCAAGGCAAAGTGATCGCCGGCGTGCTATCGTTTTTTTATCGTGATCAGGTGCTGCCTTACTATGGCGGCGCGTTAAAAGAATCGCTTCCAGTAGCTCCCAATGACTTCATGTACTGGGAACTCATGCGCTATGCGGCGGCCAACGGTTACAAGGTTTTCGATTTCGGTCGGAGCAAGGAAGGCACGGGGTCTTTTAACTTCAAGCGCCATTGGGGATTCGAGCCCAAACCTTTGCCCTATTGGTGTTATTCGCCGGACGGACAGAGTATTCCGGATACCAGCCCGTTGAACCCTAAGCTCCAATGGGCGATTCGGGTTTGGCGCGAGCTGCCGCTGCCAATCACCAAGACTTTAGGGCCGCATATCGTTAGGCATATTCCTTAGATCAATCCTGTTAGTCTTAATGCCGAATCGTTATAAGCGTGATTCGAGATGAAAATTCTTTTTCTTGCACACCGAACACCCTATCCTCCTAATAAGGGAGATAAGATCAGGGCGTTTCATTTTCTGTCCCATCTCGCTAAGTCGCACGAGGTGACTCTCGTGTATTGGGTCGATGATATTCGGGACTTGAATCATACCCAGTTCTTGAGATCGATTTGCCGAGGCGAGGTTTTACCGGTTCGATTGAACCGATTGGCTGCCATGGTGCGTGCAGTTTTTGCGTTGCTTGCTGGACGAAGTTTTACCGAAGGCTTCTACGGTGGCAGCCCATTTCAACGAGCAGTCAACACGGCTCTTCGTTCCGGCCCGTTTGATGCGGTCTTGGCTTTTTCCTCGGCAGTGGCAGCCTATGCGGAGAATATTCCATCGAAGAGCAAAGTCGTCGATTTCGTTGATGTCGACTCGGACAAGTGGGGTCAACTTGCCGAAGCGTCACCGTTTCCTATCTCTTGGCTGTACCGCCACGAACAACGCTGCTTGTCGCGATTTGAGGTGGCGGTATCAAGCTGGGCTTCCCAGAGTTTGTTCGTGTCGTTGCCAGAGGCGGAACTATTTCGAAAAAATGGTGGTAAAGGCTTGATCGATTACCTTCCCAACGGCACAGATTTAGATCTGCGCCGCTTACCTTTGGTGCAGGTTCCATTCCATGGGACAGAGTTAAGTCGTAAAGTTCCAGCGATCGGTCCTAAGCTTATTTTTGTCGGCACTATGGATTATTTCCCGAATGTTGACGCGGTCGAATACTTTGCGAGTGAAATATTTCCGTTGATTCGCCGGGAATTTCCCAAGGCGGAATTTGAAATCGTCGGCCGACATCCCACTAAGGCGGTACGTCGCTTAAGTCGTCTTGACGGCGTGCGCGTGATTGGCGAGGTTCCCGAAGTACGTTCGTTGCTGATTCAAGCTGACGTCAGTGTGGCGCCGATGCGCATCGCTCGCGGCGTTCAAAACAAGGTTCTTGAAGCTATGGCCCTTGGCATTCCGGTCGTGGCGACACCACTCGCGATTGAAGGCATCGAAGTGAGCAACGAACAAGAGGCGCTCATCGGTACGCGCCCTGATGAGTTCGCGGGTCAAGTTGTGCGCCTTCTTCGAGATGTGGAATTGCGGCGAAGCCTGACAAAACGGGCGTGGAACAAGATGAATCAGTTTTACAACTGGGGAGTCTCCGGCGCCAAACTAGAAGAACTACTTGGGCCTTATCAAGCGAAAAGTTTGTCGGAGGGTGCCACTCATAACGTTTCAGTCGGTCAAGTGTAGTGTGCAAACCTTTGGAGGCGCGATGAAATCGCTTTGCATCAATTTTCGTTGGTCAATTTTGTAGTGAAATTTCCTGTGATTGATACTTCCACAGAAAAGGCTTTCACAAGCCCGCCTAATCCCAGTGAATATGGAATTTTCCCATGGAGCTGGCAGACTTGGCGTGAACCCTATGTAGGCGACGGTGTATGGCTATTCGTCGACGGCTTCGCAGCGCTGGCGGACTTGAAAAATAGCGCCGACGATACCCTCAGTAATAATCATGGCGCCGCGATTGTGGGACTTTATAGAAAGCAGGGCGGCGATTTCGTTAAATCGTTGCGCGGTTCGTTCGCGGTTATCTTATGGGATGAGCGGCAGAACAAGCTTGTTCTCGGCACCGATCACTTCGGCACCAGGCCGATTTATTATTGGCATGCCAATGGGCGGATCGCCTTTGCGCCGAGAATTAGCGTCATCGCTACAGCTCGGGAAACCGCCCCAATCGTAGCCCCTAATAGTTTATATTTTTACCTCAATCATTCGTTTATTCCAGCGCCGCACACGATTTACCAGAATATCCACCGGCTCGAGCCGGGACATGTTCTTGAATGGGCGGACGGCCGCCCATTCATTCGTAGATACTGGGATATGACTTACCCGGAAGATGAACGCTTGAGTGAAGCGGACGCCGCTGAACTAGTGCGCTCATCTTTGCAAGACTCGGTGCGTTTCTCACTCGAGGGCAGGCAGAATGCTGTCGGCGCGTTTTTGAGCGGTGGGACTGACAGCAGCACCGTGGTCGGACTCATGGCGCGGTTGAGTTCTCAACCGGTGAATACATTTTCCGTCGGATTTGACGAAGAAGCCTATAACGAAATCAGCTACGCCCGCATTGCGGCGAAGCATTTCAAGAGTAAAGCGCGTGAGTATTTTGTGAAGCCGGACGAAGCCCTTGACGCCATTCCCACCTTGGCTGCCGCTTATGACGAGCCATTCGGCAACAGTTCCGCGATTCCAACTTATTTCTGTCTGAAGATGGCTCGGGATGCTGGCGTTAAGGTGATGTTTTCCGGCGACGGCGGCGATGAAATCTTTGGCGGCAACGAGAGATACATTACCGAAAAGATATTTTCTGTTTATCAACAGGTGCCCCAGCCGCTCCGGAGTGTTCTAAATCACAGCGCCGCGATGCTCCCGGCTTTCTATCCTTGGCGCAAAGTTCAAAACTACATTCGTAAAGCGAACCAGCCCGCTGTCGATCGCTTCTTCGCCTATCAGCTTTACTACCGGGATCATGCCGCTGAGTTCTTGTCCGATGATTTTCGGAATTCAACGGACGCAGACTTTCCCATCGACGTCGCTCGCGAGCATTACCGTAGAGCCGGAGACGTGAGCCCGCTCAATCGTCTACTCTACATCGACTTGAAGTTGGCGGTTGCTGACAATGATTTGTTCAAAGTGAATCGAATGGCGGAAGTTCTCGGGGTTCAGGTGCGTTATCCGTTTCTCGACCCTCATGTCGGAGTAACTTCGGGGAAAATCCCCGCAAGCATGAAAGTCAAAGGCTGGTCGAAACGGTATATTTTCAAGAAAGCGTTTGAGAATTTCTTGCCTGACGAGATTCTTCACAAGAAGAAACATGGATTCGGATTGCCAACAGGAGATTGGCTTCGAAACCATCCCGGATTTCGCGATTTAGCGCGATCACTACTCCTGGACACGCGCTCGATACAGCGGGGGTATTTTAAACGACCTGCTCTCGAAAAGCTTCTGGCGGCGCACGACAGCGAGCCGAGCGGTTACTTTGGCTCGCATATTTGGAACTTCATGATGCTTGAACTCTGGCATCGCTCACATGCAGAACAACCAAAGACCGAGGGCAGTTAGCGATGGATCGAGGAATGGAAGTCCCCGATTTGGAATGTTTTTTGCCAGTAGTATCGGTGTTGTCAGTGAATGGGCAGTCTAAGGTAGTTCTGGCTAGTTTTGCCATGAATAGATAGCTGAAATAGCTCTATCATGGGCATGATTTGACAAATTGTGTCATCCCCTCTTTGTCAGTCAATATGTAGGCGACGGTTTGGCATTGTTTGTATCACTAATTGGGCTGGTGAATGGCTGCTGATGCAGTGATGGCGGAAGCTTGTCTGTTTTCATCGAGAGCTTTCGGATCATTTTAACTCCCCCGTCGTTGTTAGGGTCGGTCGGCTGATTCTCTAATGACTAATAATCTAAAAGGCTTGGTTTTAAGCGGTGGACGGGGTACTCGGTTGCGCCCATTGACACATACGGCTGCTAAGCAGCTCGTGCCGGTGGCCAACCGGCCGATCCTGTTTCACGTCTTGGACAATCTCAAAAACGCCGGCGTGACGGAAGTCGGCATCGTAATTTCCCCGGAAACGGGTAACGCGATTAGGGAAACAGTCGGTGATGGCTGCTCCTGGGGGATGAGCATCGAGTATATCCTGCAAAGTGAGCCGCTCGGACTCGCTCATGCGGTAAAAGTTGCCGAGCCCTACTTAGGCGCTGATTCGTTTGTAATGTATTTGGGCGACAATTTGATCGGTTCGGGTATTCGAAATTATCGTGAAAAGTTCGAAGCCTCTCGTGCGCCGGCCTCCATACTGCTCAAAGAAGTCGATAATCCATCGAGTTTTGGCATTGCCGAAATCGATCAACATAAGCGCGTTATTCGTCTGGTTGAAAAACCCAAAGAACCGAAATCCAACTTGGCTTTAGTTGGGATTTATTTTTTTACGTCGGCGATTCACGAGGCGATTAGCAGAATCACTCCTTCCTGGCGCGGCGAGTTGGAAATCACCGACGCAATCCAGATGCTGCTCAATGACGGCGGTGAGGTGCTTAGCGATCAGGTGGAAGCGTGGTGGCTCGACACCGGCAAAAAGAATGACCTATTGACGGCGAACACGGTTGTGCTCGATGAGTGGGTGAAGCGGCAAATCGATGGTGACATCGATTCGCAAAGCCAAGTGACCGGCCGGGTGCAACTGGGTAAAGGCAGTCGAGTTATAAAGAGCACGGTGCGTGGGCCGGTCGTTATTGGTGACAATGTTGTTGTCGAAAACTCGTTCGTCGGACCCTTTACATCCATCGGTGGCAATTGCCGCATCAACTATTCGGTCCTCGAACATTGTGTTTTGCTGGAGAATGCTCGCATCGAACATGTGGACCGGTTGGAAGATAGCTTGATCGGCAAGAATTCCGTCGTCGTTAAAGAGCAGAACAATCATCAGGCATATCGGCTCATGATCGGCGACGATTCCGAAGTGTTGCTCTGATGCCATTTCGATTCATCCCAACTGAAATTTCTGAAGTCCTGATTGTCGAGCCGCGAGTTTTCGCCGATGACCGGGGCTTCTTTATGGAAACTTACAAACGCTCAGAATTCGCCGAACACGGTATCACTGAAACATTCATCCAGGGAAATCATTCAAAGTCGACCAAGGGAATTCTTCGTGGTCTGCACTATCAAAATCATCCCAAAGCGCAAGGAAAGTTGGTACGCGCTCTGAGCGGTGAAATTTACGATGTCGTCGTCGATATTCGGCACGGCGCTCCAACCTTTGGGAAATGGGTTGGCGTTACGCTCTCATCGGAGAATAAACAAATGCTCTACGTGCCGATTGGCTTCGCCCACGGTTTTTGCGTTGTGAGTGAAGAGGCGGAGATCTCTTACATGACGACCGAGGAATACGCGCCGGAGTGCGAAGCGGGAATCTGTTGGAACGATCCGCAATTGAACATTAGGTGGCCCATCGATAAACCACAGCTTTCCTGCCGAGATCAAAATTGGCCCGGCCTCAAATGCGCGGATCATAACTTTCGCTACGGCTCGGTATCCTAGTTGGTTGCTACTGCTTCTGACTGGTTAGAACGGAAAAAATGAAAACGGTTTTGGTAACGGGTGGTTGTGGATTTATCGGCAGCAACTTTGTGCGCCTGCTATGCGCTGATCCAAGTTGGCGGGTCGTCAATCTCGACGCGCTGACTTACGCCGGCAATCTCGAAAATACTGCCAATATTTCCGGCGATCAGCTGCGTTTTGTTCACGGTGATATTTGTGATCGTGGCTTGGTCGAGACAATTCTGAAAGAAGAGCAACCGTGGGCGATCGTCAATTTCGCCGCCGAATCGCACGTCGATCGTAGCATTCTCGACGCATCGCCGTTCCTGCAAACCAATATCGGCGGTGTGCAATCGCTGCTTGACGCCGTCCGGACTCACCCGGTTGAACGCTTTCTGCATATTTCGACCGACGAGGTTTACGGCGACAAAGAAGGCAAGCCTGCTTCGACGGAAGACTTTCCACTGTGTCCAAGCAGTCCATACGCTGCAACCAAGGCTGCGGCGGATCTGCTCTGCTACTCGTATCGGCGCACTCATGGTTTGCCCATCATCGTCACGCGCAGCTCCAACAACTACGGCCCTTATCAGTTTCCGGAGAAATTGATTCCGTTGCTGATTCGAAATGGCCTGAACGATTTAGATTTTCCGATTTACGGCGACGGCAAACAAATACGCGACTGGCTTTTCGTCGAAGACAATTGCCGCGGCATCTTGAGCGTTCTGGAAAAGGGAAAAGTCGGGTCGATTTACAACATTGGAGCCGGCGAAGAGCACACTAATCTGGATGTCGTCGAAGCGATTTGTGTTGCGATCGCTGAACGGCGCGGCATGGACCTGCACGCGCTTAAGAAACGCATCCGCTACGTAACTGATCGTCCGGGTCACGATCGGCGCTACGCGGTCGATACATCGAAAGTGCGCGGCGAAACCGGTTGGCAGCCGAGCATTGATTTTGTTACGGGTTTGAAACAAACAGTTGACTGGTACCTCGATCACACCGATTGGATATCTCACGTAACCTCGGGCGAATACCGAAAATACTATGACTCTGTCTATTCTCACTCGTGGGGTCAATCATCGTGAGCGATAAGGTTTTGATATTTGGCAGCACCGGCCAACTAGGCACGGATCTAGTAAGAGTTCTACAAAATTCCGGCAAGTTTGAAGTGATTCCGTTAACCCATGAGGATGCCGATTGTACGGATGCCGCGGCAGCTCGCAAAGCTGTACTTCATTCCCGCCCGCAGTTTGTCATCAATAGCGCAGCCTACGTCAGGGTCGACGATTGTGAAGACCATGCGTCCGAAGCCTTTGCCGTGAACGCCATCGGCGCGCTCAACATCGCTCGCGCTTGCGCCGAAATAGACGCTCTTTCTGTTTTTATCAGCACAGATTATGTATTCGACGGGAAGAAGAACGCGCCTTATGTTGAATCTGATCGGACGAATCCGATCAATGTGTATGGAACTTCAAAGTTAGCCGGAGAACTTTTGGTCCGCCAAACCGCGCCACGCTGGTTAATTGTCCGAGTCTCTAGTCTGTTTGGTAAGACAGGGGCGCGCGGCAAGGGCGGGAACTTTATCGAAACGATTCTTGCTAAGGCAAAAAAAGGGGAAACTCTCAAAGTTGTCGACGACATCCGAATATCGCCGACCTACACGCGCGATGCAGCTGAAAGCATCGTTGGATTACTACAATCCGGTTTTACCAGAATTATTCATTCTGCGAATAATGGTTCTTGTACTTGGTATCAGTTTGCCAAAGCGGCCTTGGATTTTTGCGCTTTGACGGTGGACAGCACTCCAGTGCATTCGACAGAGTATCCAACGCCAGCGCGGCGTCCAAAACGCTCGGCTCTCGCAACCGAGAATCTTTCTCAGTCTATTCCTGATTGGCAGGATGCCTTGAGACGCTATCTGATCGAGAAAGGCCATATTGTTCCGACGGTAGGGCAGGGTCCGCTAAATTAATCCCGTGATTCGAGCGTCAATCGTTATTCCCGCATTGAATGAGGAGCAAAATCTGTCGCGGGTTTTGCCCGTGGTGACCGCCCAGCTTGGTCCGAACGATGAAGTGATTGTCGTGGATAACGGTTCCAACGACGGTACGGTTAGGGTTGCCAGGGCTCTTCACGCTAGGGTGGTCGCGGAATCGAAGCGCGGTCGAGGGCAAGCGCGAAACGCCGGTTTCCAGCACGCTTCCGGGAATTTTGTTGTCTTCTTGGATGCCGACTGTCTCGCGAAACCAAACT
>Ga0190270_10001192_pt1 | contig 11942 bp, 9 predicted proteins | sample Popmic320T_FD_133748 | JGI IMG/M metagenome (GOLD analysis project Ga0190270, IMG submission 133748) | Populus adjacent soil microbial communities from riparian zone of Weber River, Utah, USA - 320 T | ecosystem: Environmental > Terrestrial > Soil > Riparian zone | place: USA: Utah | collected... | reverse complement strand
ATCTCACGCCTCCTCGTCCTCCGTGTTTGCCTTGACCGTACGCCGTGCTCGAGCCCTCCCAGAGGGCCGTTCGGTCCTACGCGGTACGGCCGATCGGCCCGGCCAGGATCTGACGTTCGGCCCGGCCAGGATCTGACGTTCGGCCCCTCGGTACACCGGCAAACGGCCCCTGCCAGCCGAGATCTCTGCGCCTAGGGTTGGGTCGAAGCGGAGGAGGCGCGTGGTGATCATCCTCTGGATCGTGTTCGGGGTTCTCGTTCTGACTGCTTCACTCGTGGCGCTGATCGCGTTCAGATCGTCCAGGCGGTCGGCCGCGCCCCGGACCGGCTCGCGCCTCACGGTGGATGTATCGCACGTCGTCGCCGTGACCATCGAAGTCGACGAAGCCGATCCAGCTTCCCCCGCCGTCCGGCGCCTGGTCCACGAGACGGCTCTCGGGATCTTCAGGACCGCCCCCGATGCCCGTGAAGTCGTGGTTCAGACGCCAGCCGGGACGACCCTGGGTCGGGTGAGCAGGGAGACACCGATGCCGCGCGAACTCACGGTCTCTCCAGCGTTGCACGAGCCGCACGTCCGGCGGACGCATGTTCCCGACGTGTTGGGCGGCCTCTATGGATCCGAACCGCCGCCGAGCCCGGATCGCGACCGACACACCCCGCGCGAGCTCGCACCACCTCACCGATCTCTCATCGATCAGTTCGACCTCCCTGAGATCGTTCGCGCCGGGATCGGTGATCCGGATGACCCCATCGACCTCGTTCGAGCCATCCTGGACGCCGCGAGAGTCCCCTGCGAGATCGATGGTGACCTGATACGGATCGATGAGTCGGCGCTGATGATCCTGCGTGCTTCTGGCGACGTCGTCATCGGGCACCAAACTCTGAATCACGCCTACCTCCGCATCGTCCGGAGCGGGGCGCAACGAGGGTTGGTTATCGCGCTCGGCTTCATGGATCCGCGGGAGATCAAGCGACGGGAGATGCTGGCTCCGCAGGTACTCCACGCCGGGCCCGATGGGATCCAGCGCATGGCAGATGCGGTGTCGCTCGGTGCTGACCCCCTCGACTTCGCCGTCGCGATCCCCGTAAGTCCGGGGCGATCCTCGAGATGACTCCGAGGGGACGCGCGACGTGCGAGCCGGAGCGACCGATCGATGGCGGGTCAGAGCTTGACCGCGGAGTGTCCGGACCACTCCACCCGAGCGTGGGAGGTGGATAGCCGGGGATAATGCATCAGTGTTCCGAAAGGCGGAGAGCATGTCTATCGAAGAGGACCACGTCCGAGGGATCATGAGTAGTCCGGTAATCCACGTGGCTCCCCACGCCACGGTCGCCCAGGCGCTCCGCACCATGATCGATCACGACATCGGCGCGGTGGTCGTGGTCGACGGAGAGTCAGTGGTTGGCGTGTTCACCGAGCGTGACTTGACCAGGCGTCTGCTCGACGACGAGGACCTCCTCGATCGTCAGGCCGGCGAGGTCATGTCGACCCCTGTCACGACTGTGAACCCAGCAGACGAGGTGGTCTTCATCTTCCATCTCATGACCGAAAAGGGGATCCGGCGTCTACCCGTCATCGACGGCGGCCTGCTGGTGGGAATCGTGACCGAGCGCGACCTCCTCCGATGGGTTGACGCCGTCGCCACGAGCCCACCGGCACCGCAGCAGATCCGGCGGGGGCCCGCCCAAGACTGACGGCTGGCGGTGGCACTCGAGCTGCTCGGCACGATGCCGCAGCGCTTTCCGTTCTGCTCTCAGTCTCCGGATCATCCGAGGAGACGCCGAGACCGGCGCGGACCTGAGACCTCTCCGAGTCACCGGCCGTTGGTCCCGAAGGTGCTGGGCCGGATGACCTACGTCTGCCCTGCGGCCCCGTCGGATGCTGGCGTCGGAGGTATGCGAGATGCGTAGAACCCTCATCGTGATCGGAGTGTCGTTCCTGTTCGTCCTTCCATCCTGGTCGGCCATTGCGGCGCCGCGACTCGAATGGACCCGACAGTTCCCGGGTTGGGTGAGGGCCGTCGACACGTCTTCGAGCGACGTGACGGCCGCGGTGGGATCCCGGTGGGCTCCGGGAGGCCATCAGACGATGTCCATCGTTGTCTACGGACCGCGGGGCGAGCAACGGTGGCGAAGGGACCTGGCGGCCCGCCGGCGAGTCTGCGGGCGCGAGCACGGTCGCGGTCGCGCCGGATGGCACGATCTACGTGGGGGGCGGCCGGGATCGCGTGGTCGGGTATGAGACCGAGTCGTGGTGGTTCCTTCGGCGCTACTCGACGAACGGCACCCTCCTCTGGCATCGAGATCAACAGCCGGCTCAACACCCGAGGACGTGGGGAGCGATCCACGCTATCGCGCTTCGAGGGGCAGGAGTCGTCGTGGCCGGAGGGGACACGGGCTGCTGTGACGCGAGTGCGGGTCAGGACGGCTGGATCCGGGCGTTCGGCGGCAACGGTGGGCTCCTGTGGACGAACCGGTTCGAGCCGCCGGGCATCCCTTCACGCACCCAGGATCTGGTGTGGGACCTGGCTGTCCACCGCCGCGCTGTCTACGCCGCCGGATACGTCGCGATCGGAACGGCGGAGGAGCCGTGGAAGGATCACGAGGCAGTGGTGGCGCGCCTGACGCCGGGCGGCTCCCTCGCCTGGACGCACGTCTTCCGGGATCGAGGCATCCAGGATGACTTCGACACCGTGAGGTCGATCACGATCGCCGCAGGTCGCCCCGTCGCTGCGATCGAGCAGAACGGGGTCGAGAGCGCCTGGACGCGGTTCGTGGGGCTCCGTCCCGAGACGGGCGCGGTGCGCTGGTCGAAGGGGACGAACGGGTGGCCGGCCGTCGTGGAGGGCACCGCCGGTGGCTCCCTGTACCTCCTCTCCCGTCACCCCGAGACCTACCGGCTCCGCGAGTTCGGACCACGGGGAGGGCTCGTGTGGTCCTCCGGGGACCTCGGGAGATGGCTCGCCGATCTGAGCATCGCCGCCGGCCGGATGTCGCTGGTCGGCGCGAATCCGACCGGCGCGGGGTCCCGCGTCTGGCGGTACATCGTCAGCTGAGGACGTCAAGGAGGTCAATCGTGATGCAGGCGCGGTCCAGGAAGTGGGGCGAACAACTCGGTCCTTCATCGCCATAGCCTGCGGGCTTGGCATGGCATCCGGCGAGATGATCGCTGGTGATCCGGGCATCGCGCCGGGGGCGGCGATCGGAGCGGCGGCCTGTGTCGCGATCTGATCTGTGTATCAGCTGCTCGATCAATCCTAGCGACCGTCCCGCTCCACCCGATTCCGAGCGTTCGTTACAGAGCCGGTCTGAGAGATCGTGCCCTCGCGACTCTGCAGCATGCCTCGTCGACCGGAGCGAAGGCGAAGGCATGTCGGCTGCGTCCTCGAAGTCCCTGCCGCTCCGGGCCTTCTGACCGGTGACACGAAGCCACCGGAAATCCAGCCTGGGACGTGAGAGGTGGATGCGGATGAACGGTCCTCGGATACTCGTCGTCGGGTATAGCGGAGCCAACAACACGGGCGCCGAAGCGTTGCTGCGCTCCGACATCGAGGACCTTCGAGCGGTGCTGGGGAGGGATCTCCACATCACCATCCCGGCCATGAACCCGGCGAACCTGCGGCGCTACATCCGGGAAGGATCCGACCTGGAGATCGTTCCTCTCCCGTCGATCTTCTTCCGAACGATCCGGAAGCTCGTCCAGGAGGCGGACATCGTCGTGCTCGCGGAGGGGAGCGCGTACATGGACACCTGGACCTCCGCGCTCCTGTGGTACTTCCTGTGGGCCACACATTGCGCCGACGTCATGGGCAAGCCTTGCCTGGCGTACGCGGTCGATGCCGGAGGCCTGTCGCCGTGGAATCGGAAGCTCGTCCGCAGAGTCGCGAGCTCGACCGATCTCATCGTGACCAGGAGCGCAGCTGCCGCAGACCGACTTCGCACATGGGGCGTTACCGCTCCGCTGACCTCCACGGCGGACAACGCCCTCAGGTTCGTCCCGCGGCCGGAAGATGCATCGTGGCTGACCCACGAGTGGCCCGAAGCAGCCGACGCGCCCGTGGGCATCGCGCCCGTCGACTTCTTCCGATGGCCGGTCGTGATCCGTCCCTGGGGTCGCGGTGAGGATCTCTACCGGTGGCCCTACTACCACTCGAGCTCCCCGGGTCGGCGCCGCGCGAGCTCGGTCCTCGCCCAGGGGTACGCGAGGGTCGCCGATCGTATCGTGGAGACCCACGGTTACCCAGTCGCGCTGATCGCGATGGAGGAGCTGGACGAGGGATTCTGTCGGAGGATCCTCGGCGAGATGCACCGGAGCGATCGAGCTCGGGTCTTCTCGTCGAGAGAACACGACGCCTCGCGGATCACGTGGTTGCTCCGCAGCCTCCGCCTGCTGACCACCTCGCGGTACCACGCGGCGATCCTCTCCCTCGCCGCCCGGGTCCCTCAGATCGCGGTGGGCCATGACCTCCGACTCTCGAGCCTCTATGAGGAGCTCGGGCTCCAGCAGGAGTTCTTCCTGCGGCCGACCTCCTCCGGCGTGTTCCGGGATCTGGAACGGCGTATCGACCTGCTGCTCGCCGATCCGACGTACGAGGAAGCAGCGCTGTCGAACGGCTATCGGGAACACCTCGATCGAGCTGAGCGCAACCGGACCCTCCTCCGCTCGTTCCTGTCGGAGCGGGGTTGGGGAAGGGCAGAGCCATGGGCCGCGTGATCTTCGTGACCGGTGGCACAGGGTTCATCGGGACCCACGTCGCCCAGCTCCTGCTGGATGAGCCGGACGTGGAGCTCGTCGTCCTGGTGATGGCGTCGGATCCTCCGGAGGCGGAGCACCTGCTGGCACGTGCATGTTGGGATCTGCCCGACCTCGGAGCAGCGATCGGGAAGAATGTGCACGCCGTGGTCGGCGACGTCCGATCCTCCCGATTGGGCTTGCCGGCCGACATCTACCGTGATCTCGTCCGTCGTGTTGACGTCATCATCCATGCGGCTGCCGACCTCCGGTTCGACGCGTCGATCGACGACCTCCGCACGACAAACGTGGAAGGGGCGCGCCACGTACTCGAGTTCGCCCGCGAGATCGACGCCGCCCACGGCCTCCAGCGGTTCGTCCATGTCTCGACCGCCTACGTAGCCGGCAGTCGATCCGGGACGATCGACGAGGATCCCCCCACGGACCGATCCGGCTTCCTGAATCCGTACGAGCAGAGCAAGTACGAAGGAGAGATGCTGGTCCGAGCGGCGATGGCGGCCGGCCTGCCGGTCGCGATCGCTCGCCCGGGCATGGTCGTCGGGGACTCGCGGACCGGCGCCATCAGGACCTTCAACACGGTCTATACACCGCTGCGGCTCTACCTGACCGGACGACTCCGGATCTTCCCGATGCGCCCCGGCCTTCACGCGAACATCGTGCCGGTCGATCACGTGGCCCAGGCGATCGTCCGCATGGCCTTCGACCCGGCGGCCACCGGATCGACGTTCCACCTGACGGCGCCGATCGAGACCCTCCCCACGGCCTGGGAGTTGGTGAACGTCGCCCGCGTTTGGGCGCGAAGGGAGTTGCGAGTCGGGCTGCCTCGGCCGATCTTCGCGCCGATCCCACTGCCCACTTCGCTTGACCGGATCCGACGCGGCGCGACGGAACGCGCGAGGCCGCTGATCGCGCTGCTCCCCTACTTCCAGGAACACCGGACGTTCCTCCGTGGGAACACCGACCGTCTGATGGGCCCATACGACCTCGACTGGCGGGACTACGTGCCTCGACTGCTCGGCTACGCGGCCCGGTACGGCTTCCTCCACCGGACGGGGCGGACGGTGCACGAGCAGATCCTCCACCGGCTGGGTCGCTCCGAGCGGACGATCACCTATCACGAGGTTATCGATGGACGACATCGCACGCGTCGTCCAGCCGAGCTACGCCATGACATCCTCGCCGCCACCGCGTCGCTGCGGAGGCTCGGCGTGGTGCCCGGCGACCGGATCGGCGTGGTCGGCCCCAACGGCACGCGCTACCTTACGATCGATGTCGCGATCGGGCTCGCGGGAGGCGTCTCCGTACCCATGTACCCCACGAGCCCTCCGGCGGAGATCGCCGACCTCGTCGAGACGAGTGGCGCCCGCCTCCTCTTCGTCGGATCCGCGCCGCTCCTGCAACGCCTTGCCCTCTCGTCGGATGACGTTCGCGTCGTGTCGTTCTGCCTCAAGGACGTGCTTGCGGCCGACACGACCCCGGAGGTCGAGACTTGGGAGGCGTTCCTCGCGCGGGGCAGCTCCGAGCTGGGGGCCGAGGCCCCGATCGCTCCCGTCGGCCCCGACGACATCGCCACGATCCGGTACACATCTGGCACGACGGGGGCTCCCAAGGGCGTCGTGTTCGACCACCGCGCGATCCGATGGATGGGCGAGACGATGGCGTCCCTCGTGCCGTGGGAGGCGCGGAACGCGCCCGCACGGTACATCTCGTTCCTGCCGATGAACCACGTCGTCGAGGGGATCCTCGCGACCTACGGCCCTGCCTATCTGCCGGCGCCGGTCGACGTCTGGTTCGTCGATGACATCGGCGACCTGCCTCGGGTGCTGCCGCTCGTCCGACCGGTGATCTTCTTCGGCGTGCCTCGCGTCTACGAGAAGCTCTGGGGTCGGTTCCTCGGATCGCGGGCTGGGCGTCGCTACCTCGTGTGGAGCGGCGCGATGCGGTCACTCGCTCGGCCGTTCCTCCGACGCGGTCTCCTCCGCGCCACTGGCCTCGACCGTTGTGTGCAACTCCTCGTGGGGTCCGCGCCGGCGAGCGACCAGCTCCTCCGGTCCTTCCGTGAGCTCGGGATCGAGGTCCACGACGCGTACGGGCTCACCGAGGCGCCGCTCGTGACCGTGAACCGCGTTGGTCGAAACCGGATCGGGACCGCCGGGGACCCACTGCCCGACACGGAGGTCCAGATCGCGGAAGACGGGGAGGTGTTGGTCCGCGGGCCCCAGGTGACGAGAGGGTACGCCGGCAACACCGAGCAACCATTCCGCGATGGGTGGCTGCGGACGGGCGACCTGGGCCGACTGACGGATGATGGCGCACTCTCGATCGAGGGCCGGAAGAAGGACCTCCTCAAGACCTCCTACGGGAAGTACGTGCGCGCTTCGAGGATCGAGGCGATGCTCCGCGAGATCCCCGGGGTGGATGAAGCCATGGTGGTCGGCGAGGGCCGACCGTTCTGTGCGGCCCTCCTCTGGGTGGACGAGGCGAACCAGGACCAGGCCTCACAGGCTCTACTCGACTCGGCCGTGGTCGAGCTGAACCGCGACCTCCCTCATCCCGAACAGCTGAAACGCTGGGCGGTTCTCAACCACTCGTTGTCCGTCGCCTCCGGGGAGCTGACGCCGAACCTCAAGCTTCGGCGCCCTGTCGTTCTCCGTCGGTTCGCCCAGGAGGTGGACGCCCTGTATGAGGGCGTGTCGACGCGGGCCGAGTTCCACGTCGGCGTCGCCCCTCGGGAAGGAGCGATCACGTGAACCCGCGGCTGATGCTCCTGCGACTGCACGTCCCCGCATCCGTCCGTCGCGCAGTACTCCAGGATCTGATCGCCGCCACGGCGATGGCGTTCGATCGAGACCTGCCGGATACGGCGAAGCTAACCGAACCGGAGCTCCTGGCCCACGCCATCGAGTGGTCACGCGCCTGGGCAGAGGAGGCGATCCGGACCGGTGCGGATCTCGATCGACTCGAGGGCCGTATGTTCCGCGAGGCCTCTCGGCTCGGCCGGCGTGCGCGTCGACGCCTCCATGTCTCGTCGGTGGCAGACGGCCTGACGGCAGCCAGGATCGTCTACGGCGCCATCGGGATCGACCTCCGCCCTGCAGGCATGCGGGAGTTCTCGATACCGAAGTGCGCCTTCGCGTGCGCCTACGTCCCCGCCGTGTGCCGGCTGATGTCATCGATGGACTCGGGATTGATCGCGGGACTCACCGGCGCCCGCGGTCTGCGCTTCACCGAACGGATCACCGAGGGCGCCGCGGCGTGCCATGCGCTCGTGCTTCACGGCGGAGGCACGACGTGAAGCCGCACGCGATCGTCGTCGGGAGCGGTGCGGGAGGCGCGACGGCCGCTCGAGCGCTCCAGGGAACGTTCGACGTGACGGTACTGGAGGCCGGCGGCTCGTTCCGTCCCCTGACCTTCGACCTCCGCACGATCGAGCGCCTGAAGCGCTCGCGCCTGGTGTTCGACCCGAGGCTGATCCGTGCCCCCTTCCCCGCGACCCACGCCCGCCGCACGCGAGAGGGGATGGTGCTCGTGAACGGTTCGTGCGTCGGCGGGACGACGACGATCGCGACCGGCAACGGTCTGCGGATGGACGACGATCTCCGAGCACTCGGCCTCGACCTCGACGAGGAGTTCGAGGAGATCGCTCGTGAGATCCCGGTCTCGACCGCCCACCGGCGTGGCTGGCATGCGACCACGCGCCGACTGTTCGACGTCTTCGACGAACTCGGTCTGGATCCGATGCCGATGCCGAAGATGGGTGCCCCGGAACGCTGCCGGCACTGCGGCCGATGCGTGCTCGGGTGCCCCGAAGGCGCGAAGTGGGACGCGCGGCGGTTCGTCGACGACGCCGTCCAGCTCGGGGCCCGCGTCATCACTCGGTCACGGGTGGACCGACTCGTCATCGAGCACGGCGCGGCGACCGGCGTGATCGTTCGCCGGGGCGTTCGCAGGCGGTTCCACCCGGCTGATCTCGTGGTGCTCGCGGCCGGCGGCTTTGGGACCCCGCCGATCCTCGAACGATCGGGGATCCCATGCGACCCGACACTCTTCGTCGATCCCGTCCTCACCATCGCCGGCCGGCGATCGCGGGCCTGGCAGTGCAAGGAGATCGAGATGCCGTTCGTCGCACAGCGCGACGGCTTCATCCTGTCTCCCTACTTCGACTACCTGAGCTTCCTGTTGGAACCCACCTGGCAGGCGCCCGCCCGCGATCTGGTCGGCGTGATGGTCAAGATCGCCGACTCGAACGCCGGCAGGGTGACGCTGAAGAGGATCGAGAAGGGACTCTCGGCCAGGGACCGTGCGCGCTTGGAGGAGGGAGCCGAGCTCGGTCGCGAGATCCTCCTGCGGTTCGGCGTTGATGACGGGAAGACGTTCTCGGGCACGCTGAACGCGGGACATCCAGGGGGAACGGTCCCGTTGACCACGGCCGACGTAGGCACGATGCACCCGTCGCGCCTGCCTGAGAACGTCTACATCGCGGACGCATCCCTGCTCCCGGTCGCCCTCGGCAATCCACCGATCCTCACGATCGTGGCGATGGCCAAGCGCGTCGCGAAGGTCTGCGCCGAGCAGACGAAGACACCCGCAAGATCCGCGATCGCGCCGGGATGACATCTCGGTCCTGATCGGGCGCTCGCCGAAGGTCCCGTCCTCACCGGGACGAACCGCCTCAAGGACAGACCGTCGCTCAGGCTAGCGTCGAGGTGGAAGGAGGCGGGATGCTCGAGATCCACGACCTCACGAAGCGCTACGGAGACGTGGTAGCTCTCGATGGCACAACCTTCAGCGCCGCACCAGGTCGCATCGTGGGGTTCCTCGGTCCGAATGGTGCAGGGAAGACCACGACGATGCGTGCGATCTTCGGGTTGATGCGTCCCGACCGGGGCAAGATCCTCTGGAGAGGGAAGCCCGTCGGCCTCCCGGAACGGGGTCGATTCGGCTACATGCCCGAGGAGCGGGGTCTGTATCCGAAGATGAGGATCGGCGAAGAGCTCATCTACTTCGCCGAGCTTTCGGGGATGAGTCGGACGGCGGCCAAGGAGGCGGCTGATGGATGGCTCGGACGCCTGGGCCTGGCGGACAGGGCGGGTGCGCGACTCGAAGAGCTCTCCCACGGGAACCAGCAGCGGGTGCAACTGGCCGCGGCGCTGGTACACGACCCCGAGCTCGCCGTGCTCGACGAGCCGTTCAGCGGGCTGGATCCGCTCGGGGTGGCCTCCCTCGGCGAGATGCTTCTGCAGACCGCAGCGACGGGCGTCGCTGTGGTGTTCTCGAGTCATCAGCTGGATCTGGTCGAGGACGTCTGCCAGGACGTCGTGATCATCCACCATGGGCGGGTCGTGTTGGCCGGCGTGGTCGAGGAATTGAAGGCCTCCTCCCCGCACCGCTCCCTGGAGATCGCGGTGGACGGCAACCCGTGGGTCCCGGTCCTGCCGAGCAGCACCGTGACGAGCAAGCGCGACGGCCGACTCCGCGTTCTGGTCGATGCCTCCGTCGATGTGGCCGATGTCCTGGCGAGCGCCAGTCGGGTCGGCGAGGTCACGATGTTCAGCTTCGAACCCCCGTCGCTCACCGATCTGTTCCTCGCGGCGGTCTCGGAAGGGGGAAGATCGTGAACGGTAGTGCACGGCGCCAGTGGCTCGTGGCCCGCCGCGAATGGAACCAACGGTTGCGCACGCTCGCGTTCCGGATCTCGACGGTCATCTCGGTCGTGATCGTGGTGGCCTTGATCCTGGTTCCGGACGTGTACGGCGAAGGAGCGAACGAGCGCACCGTCGGCGTTGTAGGCGAGAGCTCGCGGGAGCTCCCCCAACTCGTCCGAGCCTCCGGAGATCAGCTCGATCTCTCCGTGGAGACGCGAGCATTCGCGGACGAGCCCGCCGGTCGGGCAGCTCTGCGCTCGGGCGACGTGGCGGTGTTGCTCGTTGATCAGCAAAGGTTGGTGTGGAAGGCGGAGCCCGAAGAGCAGCTCCAAGTCGCTGTGACCTCGGCGGTCCAGGTTCTCCAACGTCGGGAAGCGATCGCGGAGCTTGACCTCACTCCTCAGGAGGCACAGCGTCTGCTCGGAGCACCCGACCTGTCGTCGGCGAGCCTCGGATCCATCGCGCAGCAACGCTCGGAACGCGAGGAGCTAGCGTGGATCGGTCTGCTCGTGTTGTTCACGGCTATCGCTTTCTATGGCGGATTCCTGCTTGTCGGCGTGGTGGAGGAGAAGTCCAGCCGGGTCGTCGAGGTGCTGCTGTCTCGCCTGCGGCCCAGCGAGCTCCTCGCGGGCAAGATCCTGGGCATCGGACTGGTCGGTCTCGCACAGCTCGCGCTGGTGGCCGGATCCGCTCTCATCGCACTGAGGTTCTCGGAGAACCCCACAGCGACGACCACACCGAGCACGATCGGATGGATCGTGATCTGGTTCATCCTCGGGTACGGCTTCTACTCGGTCCTGTATGCGACAGCCGGATCACTGGTCTCGCGCCAGGAGGAGGCCCAGAGCATCCAGTTCCCTATCTCCGCCATCCTGATCGTGGCGTACCTCCTCTCCATGCAGGCGACCCAGTCACCCGACGGGACGGCTGCCCTCGTGGGATCGTTGCTTCCGCCCACGGCTCCGATGGTGATGATCGTCCGTATCGCTCATGGGAGCGTACCGTTGTGGGAGATCGTCCTGTCGATCGCCCTGATCACGGCCACGATCTACGGCATGATCCGGCTGGCTGGACGCATCTACGCCGGCGCCGTGCTCCGGATCGGCCCACGGTTGCGGTTGAGAGAGGCCTGGCGGCGCGCCGAGGCGTAGGGGCGCCCGGCGGTACCAGGCGGGCCAAGTAGAAGCGCTCACGCCACGCGCTGAGCTCGATCACCGACGGCGAGGCGTACTACGTGGGCCCCGGTCCCTCTAACGGTGCGAGTCAGCGCGGATGGAGGAGGTACGGCCTGCCCATCGCTTGAGCGAGTCGCCGCCGACGCCGACCAGCCTCGCCGGTCTCATGAACTCACACGGTCTCGAGCTCGGGCGGTCGCACCTCGAGTGGGTGACCCTCGACGGCCACCCGCGGGAGCGCCCGGTCGAGCCACTTCGGGAGCCACCAGTTGGCGTCGCCGAGAAGCTCCATCGTGGCCGGCACGAGCAGCATGCGGACGATCGTCGCATCGAGGAGCACGGCGATGGAGAGGCCGACGCCGAAGAGCTT
>Ga0190270_10001191_pt1 | contig 11945 bp, 13 predicted proteins | sample Popmic320T_FD_133748 | JGI IMG/M metagenome (GOLD analysis project Ga0190270, IMG submission 133748) | Populus adjacent soil microbial communities from riparian zone of Weber River, Utah, USA - 320 T | ecosystem: Environmental > Terrestrial > Soil > Riparian zone | place: USA: Utah | collected... | reverse complement strand
TCATGCGGACACGGGGCATCTGCTCCTCCACGGGGTTTCTGGGTCGATCGTGCATGATATAGGATCAGCTCGGTGCCCACCTTGGAGACACTCTGACGAAATACAAGGTCGTGATTAGTGACCAGGTGTTCCCCTCTGTCGAGATCGAGAGGGAGCTCCTGGCCAAAATCGACGCCGAGCTCACCGTTGCGTCCGGGGATGTGGAGTCGGTCCTGGCCACCGCGGCCGACGCCGACGCCATCCTCAATACCTACCTGCCCTGGACCGCCGACTCGATCGCACGCCTCGAAAAGTGTCGGATCATCGCCCGATACGGGATCGGCTTCGACAACGTCGACCTGGGTGCCGCTGCAGAAGCCGGGATAGTCGTCACCAATGTCCCCGACTACTCCGTGGAGGAGGTCGCCACACACGCCCTCGCCCTGATCCTGGCCTCGCTGCGCAAGGTGGGAATCGCCAACGATTCGGTTCGGTCCGGGACGTGGAGCATCGACAACTTTCGCCCCATCCGTCGTCTCTCCACTCTGACCGTCGGTCTCGTCGGGTATGGACGAATCGCCCGACGCATCGCCGCCCCACTGGAGGCCCTCGGGGCGAGCATCATCGCCCACGATCCCTTTCTCCAGCCCGGCCCGGACTTCCCACCCCTCCTCGAGCTCGACACCGTGCTCGGGCGGGCCGACATCATCTCACTCCATCTCCCTCTGACCGAGGGGACGAGAGGGATCATCGGCGCCGGCGCCCTAGCCAGGATGAAGCCGACGGCGATCCTGATCAACACTTCACGTGGGCCATTGGTCGATCTCGACGCTCTCGCCATCGCTCTCAACGAGGGAACCATCGGCGCGGCCGGTCTGGATGTCTTCGATGTCGAGCCACTCGACGCAACTCGCATCGACAGCGTCCCCAACCTCATCGTCACCCCGCACATGGCCTACTACTCCGAAGAGGCCCTCGCCGAGTCGCAGCGAAAGGCGGCGACACAAGTGATCAAGGTTCTCACTGGTGAAAAGCCCGACTATCAGGTGAACTGATGGAGGCCCGAACGGACATCGTCGAGGAAGGCGCTTTCGACACCTACGAATACGCCGACGAGCTCGAATCGGCGCCGGGCAACTTCGAGGTCGGTACGACGATGTGGTTCGAGAACGACCGGATCAGGGTCTGGGAAATCCTCCTCCAACCAGGAGAACGCGGGCCATTCCACTCGCACGTCAGCAACTACTTCTGGACAGTGGTGGAAGGAAGCCGGGGTCTGCAGCGGTTCGCCGACGGCACTTTCGTCGTGCGCGACTACCTGGTCGGCGAGACCAAGTACCTCGAGCACACTCCCGAGGCTGCCTTGATCCACGACCTGGAGAACGTCGGCGACTCCCCACTTCGGTTCGTGACCGTCGAGCTGCTGGGCTGACCTGGGTTTCGATGGGCTGGCTTGCCACCACCCTGGCACAGCGCCCGCTGCTCACCGCGGTGGTCTACACGGGAACTTGCCTGTTGCCGCTGGCCCTGGTCAGTGCCCAGGTCCTCCAGTTGGAAGAGGACATCGGGTTTCGAGTGGGCCAGCTCGGACTCGCCACCGCCGCCTACTTCGGCGCAGCCGCCCTCGGCGCCAACCCGGCGGGGCGAGTGGTGGCCCGACTCGGCCCGGGACGCAGTCTTCGGATCGGGGCATTGCTCACATTGGCCGCCTGCGTTACCGCCGGGACCGCAGTCATCTGGTGGGTCATCCCCTTCGCCACCGCCATCGGTGGCATGGGAAACGGGCTGACCCAAGTTGCTTCGAATCTGGCCATCTTCGACGGGGTAGCCAGGGAGCGGCAGGGCGTGGGGTTCGGGGCCAAGCAGGCCGCGGTCCCATTGGCGAGTGTCCTGGCCGGCATCTCGCTCCCCGTCATCGGTCTCGTCTTCGGGTGGCGGTGGGCGTTCGTTCTGGCCGGCTTGATCGCACTCACGTTGGCCGTATCGGCTCCCCACCTCGACATGGCACGGGCGGCGGCGAGAAACGAAGGGCCCATCGGCCGGCCCCCGAGGTCGCTCGTCTTCCTCGCCATCGGCGGCATCGCCGGTGCGATGGGCGGCAACGGGCTTTCACTGTTCGTGGTCCCTTCGGCGGTGGACATCGGGATCGGTGAGGCGGCGGCGGGAGCGGTGCTGGCCGGCTGCTCTCTGTTGGTGGTCCTGGTACGCCTGGGAGCCGGGTGGCTGGTGGACCGCAACGAGAGCATCGGCTTCACCGAGATGGCCTGGATGACGGCGGCCGGAGGGCTCGGCGCTTTCGTCCTCTTCATCTCATCTACCCCAGGCCCCTATCTGGTGGCCATGCCGATCGCCCTGCTCGGGGCATGGGGCTGGCCGGGCATCATCTTCTTCACGGTCGTCCACAGCTACCCCCATCTGCCCGCTCGGGCCTCGGGGGTGGTGCTCTCGGGAAACCTGACGGGGACGGTGATCGGCCCTCTGGTCGTGGGTTGGCTCGCCGGGCGCGGCAACTACCCGGGGGCCTGGCTGTTTGTCACGGTGATGTGCGTCATCGCATGCCTGGCCTTCGTCGCCAGCCACCGGCTGCGCAGCCGTGTCGAGCTCAGCTCGTGATGGCGCTGAGCAGGCTTGGCTGGCTCTGGTCGGTCGGTATGGGCAACTCCACCACCTGACCGGTCTCCACCGAAAGGTCCGCCGCCAGATATACCTCCATCGTGAGGCGGGCCAGCTGTGGCTCGACCATGACCGGCCGGTCATACGCAACGGCCTCGAGGAAGTGGATCGTCTCTCTCTCCATCGGGCCGGCGTAGACATGGTCCACGTACTCGCCGGGCATGGTGGAGAGAGGGAACTGGACACCATCCTTGATCGTGTTCAGGACGATGTCCTTGTGGCTGGCGTCCATGATCAGGGCGCCTTCCGTGCCGAGGAACTCGATCCAGGTCGTGGAGAAATTGGGATAGCCAGGAGGCAGGGACCACCCGGCGCTGATGGTCACGGTGACCCCGTCGTCCATGGTGATGACGATCACCTGAGTGTCCGGAACACCTTGATCCTGACGCGCCCCCCAGGCCGCCTGTGAGTAGACCCGGACCGGTCGGCGGGGCTCGAGACACCACAGCGAGAAGTCGATGTCGTGTGTCGCCTCCATCGCAGCCGGAGAGAGCTTGGTACGAGAGCCGATCTTCGCCCCGAGCGAGCGGGTGATGTGACGGCTCACCAAGACGCTCACAGGATCGCCCAGCGTGCCGTCGTTCAGGCTTCGCTTGACCAGGGCTTGTTTGGCGTTGAATCGCTGGGAGTAGCCAATGGTGAACTTGAGGTTCATGGACTCGGCGATGCGGATCAACTCGTCGGCCTCCTCGAGCGTGATCGATATCGGCTTCTCCAAGAGAACATGCTTGCCGGCCTCCAAGGCGGCCTTGGCCATCGGGTAGTGAAGTGTCTCGGGAGTGGCCGAGATGATCAGCGCCTGGATCCCGGAGTCAGCGACGAGCTCCTCCCAGTCCGTCGTGGCGGTGACGGCACCCGTCTGCGACGTGACGTCGGCAAGCCGCTCCTCCCTGATCTCGGCCAGGTGGAGCGACCCGACCAGAGCGCTGTTGGCGGCAGCGACTGCCCTGATCTCGCCACACCATCCGGTGCCGATGATCCCGATGCTGAGCGGTTCCATGTCGGGTCCTTTCAGATGAGTGCTTCGGGGGCAATAGGCAGCTCGACCGGGCGCCCGGTCCGGGCCGAGTGGTCCATCGCCATGGTGAGGATAAGGTTTCGGTGCCCGTCCCGAGCGGTTGCATGAGGGGTGGAAACGCCCGTGGACAGATGGTTGAACCACATCATGGTCTCTTCGCGCATCGGACCCCACAGCAGCCCATCGGAGACATCGCCGGGTGGGTAGCTGCCGAGGAAGTCGACATATCGCTGCGAGTCGGGCTCGTACCCCTTGGACGTGTAGCCGGCTGGCTGAGGGATCTGCGTCGCCAGCACGACGTCACGATGTGTGTCCTCGATGTCGATCACTCCTTGGGTCCCGACGATCCCGATCTCGAGACCGTAGACGGCACCGGGCCAGACCGTGGGCAGGGCCCAGCTGATGTTCATGCTCCAGATGACGCCGTCGTCCATGGTGAATAGACCGAACGTGGCGTCCTTGGTCCCCATCTCCCCGAGAGTGGCGTCGATGGATCGGGCGTAAACCTCCACAGGCTCGCGGGGCGCCATCAGCCACATGCACATGTCGAGACTGTGGGTGCCGGAGACGACCATCGGGGTCAGGTTGGAGCGCTCACTGGTCTTGCGGAGCGTGGCATCGGGGACCATTCGGTTCATGAAGGCCCGGGTGACGACGCTGGTCACCTCACCGATCTGACCGTCCCGCAGACGCTGCTTCACGGTTTGGAATCGGCGGCGGAACCGTTGGGTGTAACCCATGACCGCATCGATCCCCGCCGCCTCGATGGCCTGGAGCACTCGGGCCGAATCCACCGGGTCGGTGGCCAAAGGCTTTTCGATGAAAAGCGGCTTGCCCACTTCGACGGCAGAGAGAATCGGCGTCACGTGCTCGTTCTCGGCGGTGGCGATGATCACGGCCGTCACCTCGGGCCTGCCCAGCAGCTCGTCCAGGTCGGTAGTGACCAGGTCGGCGTTAACGTCTTCGCCCAGGGTCTTGGCGACGTCGGCATCGATGTCGCAGAGCCCGATCCATTCAACCGCCGGATGCTCCCGAGCCAGAACGGCGCGGATGCGGCCCACCGTGCCACAGCCGATGACAGCGAGGCCGATGCCCTCCCCTCTCATCGCTCGATCCCGAGGAGACGGGCCGCATTTCCCCCGACGATCAGGTCGACATCGTTGGGGTCGAGACCGCTCACCTTGTTGATGAGTCCGAGCGGGTCGGTCTCACCCATGTCGTATGGGTAGTCGGTGCCGAGGAGGACGTGATCCGCTCCGTACTTGTCGATGAGGAACTCCAGTTGGTCGGCTTCGAACACCATTGTGTCGAAATAGAAGCTGGACAGGTATTCGCTGGGGGGCCGGGGCAGGCCATGACGCACATCGGCGCGGGCGTGATAGGCGTGGTCGAAGCGGCCGGCGTACGCGGGCAGGAATCCGCCGCCGTGGGCGAAGACGAACTTCAGACCGGGATGACGCTCCATCACACCGTCGAAGATGAGACGCCCGGCACAGATCGTCTCTTCGAGGGGGTGCCCGATGGTGTTGAAGAAATAGTGGTCGGTGAGCCTGGCCGGGTCGGTGAACCCGGTGGGGTGGATAAAGACGACCATCCCCAGCTCCTCCACCACCCCCCAGAATTCCTCGAAGCGAGGGCTGGACAGCTCCTCGCCCTCGATGTGGGTCGCCATCTCGATGCCCCGGAACCCGAGTTCCTCCGAGCATCGCCGCAGCTCGGCGATGGCCGCGGTGGGATCCTGGAGCGGCACGGCGCCCAAACCGACGAACCGGTCGGGATGTCCAGCGACGAGCGTGGCGAGATCGTCGTTGACGGTGGCAAATGCACGGGCGGCGAGATCGCCCTCCGCCCAATGGAACAGCTGATAGGGAGAGAGACTGAGCGCCTGGACGTCGACCCCCATGGCATCCATCTCACCCAGCCTCACCTCGACGTCCTCCATCTTGGGGCGAAGGTCTTCGAGTTGCTTCCGATTCACCTCCTTGGTCAGCTCGTTGCCGAACTGGAGGGGTTTCCTGCCCAGCTTGTCTGCCTCCGGTTTGACCAGTGCCGCCGCCGGCGCGCACTCCCGATGGCAGTGGATGTCGATGACGGAACCAAGGCTCAAGCCGTTCTCCTCATATCATGCACAATATAGGATCATTCCACCCGACCGATACCCGCCCGACGCCGGACCACCTCCATTACCGAAGAGTTGTCCATGTCAGCCAGTCCGCTCTCCTCTCCCTCGGCCAGCGCTTCGCGTGCCACCCGGGCCAGATCCATGGTCGCACCCAGCTCGACCCCGTGATCGACGATGAGCCGGGCGTCCTTGTGGCTCTGCCGCAGCCGGGCGTAGGGAAACTCGTGGTCGCCGGCGACCATGCGGTCTCCCCAGACGTCCATGACCTTGGAGTAGGCCAGGGAGTCTTTCAACACATCGAGAGCCGTGTCGAGGTCCATCCCGGAGAGCTCGGCAACGACCAGAGCCTCGGCCAGCGCCATCCTCTGAACTGTGAGGGCGTGGTTCACGATGAGCTTCATCCGAGAGGCGGAGCCGACAGGCCCGACATGATGATGGGAGCGACCGATCGCCTCGAAGATCGGCCCGCCTTGCAGATAGGCAGCCGCCGACCCGCCCAACATCACCACCAGCTCGCCCTTCTCGGCCACCTCGCTGTTCCCGCTGACGGTGGTGTCCGAGTATTCGATGCCGACCTCGGCCAAGGCCTCGCCGATCTCAACGGCATCGTTGGGTCGGCCCGTCGTGGTGTCGTACACAAAGAGTGGAGATACCCCCGATCGGGCGATGCCGTCCTCGCCGAGACAAACCTCCCGTGATACGTCGGAGGTGGGTAGGGAGAGCAGGGCGGCCCAGCAGCCCTCCACCGCCTCAGCCGGCGACCCGGCGATCAGCCCGCCCTTCTTCTCGAACTCCGCCAATCGCGCCCGGTCGGGGTCGTAACCCCGGACCACGTGCCCGGCGGCAAGGAGGTGGCCGGACATGCGGGAGCCCATCAGCCCCAAGCCGATGAAAGCGATGGAACCCCCTCCGTCGCCTGCGGCGACACTTCCCCCAACGCTCGCTTCGCTCACTGGGGGAGGAAACGCGTCCATCAGAAGTCGTAGAGGGAGGTCGGGTTGTCGATCAGGATGCGGCGTCGCAGGCCTTCGTCGGGGGCCCACAGCCCTAGTTGCTCCAGCAAGTCGGCGTCGTTGGGCTGGATCACGAACTTGTTTGGATGGGGCCAGTCGGAAGCCCACAGCATTCGATCGGGATTGGCCTCGATCAGTGCCCGGGCAAGAGGGACCACATCCGGCCACGGCGGCAGGTCCCCCACCCCCAGCCGATTCGGGGCCGACAGCTTGACCCAGGTGTTTCCCTCGGCGACCAGGTCGAGCAATGCCTGGAACGGCTGAAAGCCCACTCCCTCGGCAGCCGGCATGTAAGCGAAATGGCCGATCGACACCGGGGCGTCGAGCGAGCGGAGCAGCGGGACAAGACCGGGCAGCTCATGTCCCTGGAAGAGGAACTCGACGTGCCAATCCAGTGCGGCGATCCGCTTGACGAGACCAGGGACCTCGTCCAGCTCGAGCGGCATCCCACCCACGTTGTCGAGATTGAGACGGATACCTCGTGCCCCGCGGGCATGAAGCGCCTCCAACTGGCCATCTGAGACATCGCCGGCGACGGCGACAACGGCTCGGGCTCGATCGGGAATGGCAGCGACCGCGTCGAGCATCGCCGAGTTGTCGGTCCCATACACCGAGGGTTGAGTCAGGACCACGCGGTCTATACCGAGCATCGAATGCATCCTCAACATGTCCTCGAGTGTCGATTGCGGAGGGTTGTATCCGCGTCCGGGGATCATCGGGTAGCCGTCGACGAAAACATGGGTATGACAGTCCACCGAGCCCGATGGCAAGGACAGATTCGCCCGCCGCGTGTCACGCACCGGGGGTAGACAGGTCGGGATCTCGGGCACCGGTCAGTCCCGAATGGGGATGGTCAGATGTTGCAGCGTGATATCGATCAGACGGTCGACATCGCCTGCGACGATCGCCTCGACCATGTCGTTGTGATCCCTGGTGGCGGTCTCCTTGAGCAGTGGGCTCTTTCTCAGGGTGGCGCTCACGAACACCACCTGGGTGTCCTGGAGACTCTTGATCAGCGACACCAACCTGCGTGAAGACGAGGCGTCATAGATCTTCCGATGAAAAGCTCGGTTGCCCTGCACCCAAACATCCCAGGAGTCGGAGGCAGCCATCTCGTCGAGGATCACCCTGGCGTCATCCAGGATCTCGGGCGTCATCCCCTCTACCGCTTCCCGCGCAGCCATGGGCTCCAACACCTGGCGGATTCTCACGATCTCCTCGACCTCTGCCTTGGTCACAGCAGTTACCACGCCGCCCCGGTAGCTGTCGATCCGGACCAGGCCCTCGAACGAGAGCTCGCGTAGGGCCTCCCGCGCCGGAGTAGTGCTCACGTCGTAGGTCGAGGCGATCTCGGCGAGGCTCAACCTTGTGCCCCCGACTAGATCCCCATTGAGGATCGACTCGCGAAGCGAGTCCGATACGAACGCGGTCGCAGTGCGTGGCCGCGCTGTACGGCGAAGCACCGTCGTCGGCGCGATCTTTGGTGTCTCGATGTCTTCCACTCATATCCTCTCAAATCACGGGGTTTCGCAACGTGCCGATCCCGTCGATCGATATCTCCACCACGTCGCCCGACTCCAGATATCGCGGTGGATCGAACCCGATGCCAACACCCTGCCCTGTCCCGGTGGCGATCAGGTCGCCGGGTTCGAGTGTCAGGACTGAACTGAGTGTGGCGATCAATGTTGGAACATCGAAAATGAGGTCGCTGATCGAGGCCTCCTGGCGGAGCTCACCATTGACCTTGGTGCGCAACCACGATGAACCAATGTCAGGCAGTTCGTCGACAGTGGTGATGACGGGGCCGATCGGACAGAAGGTGTCCGGGCTCTTTCCCACGAACCACTGGACGTGTCTCTTCTGCAGCTCTCGAGCCGTGACATCGTTGACGATGGTCCAGCCGAAGATGTGATCCAGCCCCTCGTCAGGGGATACGTCGCGCGCTGTCCGTCCGATAACCACGGCCATCTCGCCCTCGTAGTCGGCGGTGCCGGTTGGGTCATTGGCAAGGATGATCGACTCGTCGGGCCCGATCACGGAGGTCGGCGCCTTGGTGAAGATCACCGGATGCTCAGGCATCATCTGCTTCTCGGAGGCATCGAATCCCGAATCGGAGAACTCCCGGGCGTGGTCTCGGTAGTTGCGGCCGACGGCGATGATGTTCTTGCGGGGCGCCAATGGGGCGACGAGGCGCACCCCCGCAACTGGATGTCTCGGTCCTTGGGCAACGGCGTGCTCCGTCTTGGCCTGATCCCATTGCGCGATTAGATCGATGGTGTCGTTGGGCAGACCAGAATCGGAGAGATCGACCACGGTTTCACCGTCCAACACACCGAGACAGCGCTCCCCGTCCAGCTCGAAATTGACCAAACGCACCCTCGAGATGGTACATAGTGCATCATGCATGTTGCATCCGGTGATAACGACAGGTGGTGGCAGGAGCTGGGGCCGAAATGGGAGCCTTCCACCGCAGCAAAACCGCCTTATCTCACAGTCGATATCCACTCCCACGTCGAGGTGCCCGCCGCGGCCGAGATCGCGGCGCCGTTCTTCCGTGTCGAATACGACCCGAGGATGCAATTCCAGACCGAGGAGAGCACCCGGTACAACCGTGAGCTGAGGGCCACCCAGACCGCGCAGTTCGTCGACACCGAAGCTCGGATCGCCGACATGGACCTCCAGGGCATCGACATACAGGCGCTGGCGATCGCCCCACCCCAGTATTTCCACTGGCTCGACGGAGAGACGGGTCCCCGGGTCAACGCGATGCAGAACGACGCGATCTTCGAGATGACAAGGGAGGCGCCGGATCGGTTCGTGGGGATCGCCAACCTGCCCATGGACCACCCCGAGGCAGCGGTGACCGAGATGAGACGGGCCAAAGCGGACCTCGGCTTCAACGGGTTCGAGGTCAATGCCGATGTGAAAGGTGGTGACCTCGACGACCGGCGGTTCGATCCGATCTGGGCCGCAGCCGAGGGCCTGGAGATGCTGGTGATCCTCCATCCCCACGGCTGGACCGAGCCGAGCAGGATGGACGAGTACTACCTGATCAACGTGGTCTGCATGCCGCTCGCCTCCACCGTCGCGGTCTCCAGGATGATCCTGGGCGGTGTATGGGAGCGATTCCCAGACCTGCGCATGCTGGTCGTGCATGGGGGTGGCTACCTGCCGTTCTACTTCGCCCGCACCGACCATGCCTACAAGGTGAGACCGGAGGCGAGACATCACATCCGCCGACCACCGAGCGAGTACCTGCACAAGCTGTACTTCGATACGACCATCTTTTCGACAGATGCGGTGGAGTACCTGGTCGGCGAGTTCGGTGCCGATCACGTCCTCATGGGAAGCGACTACCCCTTCGACATGGGCCCCACCGACCCTCTCGGCTTCCTTGCCGACGCCGGGCTCACAACCGATGAGCACGCCCTTGTCGTGGGTGGCAACGCGGCGCGGCTACTCCGGATCGATGGCCGCTAACACTTCGATGACCGCTCCGATGTCGCTCAGGCCCCAGCCATCGTCCTGCGCCTCGCGAAGGATCCTGGCGGCAGCTTCCCCGACGGGTCCAGCCGGTCGCCGCGCGTCCGCCAGACCCAGATCCTTGGCCATCAGGTCGACAGTGAACAACGGGCCGTAGTCACGTGCAGCCATGCTGCCTGCCTTGTAGTCGAGGAGTCTGGGTACGGCGCCCTGGCGCAGCACCTCGATGCAGGAAGTGGTGTCGAGCCCAACCTTCTCCATCTCCAGGATCGCCTCGGCGATCGCCACGACGTGCGCATTGAGGAGGCGGTTGGTGATCAGTTTCATCTCGAGGCCCGCGCCGTTCGGCCCGAGATGGTGAACGGAAGTGCTGAAGGCATCCAAGTACGGACGTGCCTCGTCCACTGCTTCCGCCTCGCCACCCACCATCACCGCCAGCGTCCCCTCTCGGGCGTGCACCGATGTTCCGCTCACCGGGCAGTCGAGAAACCGATGACCGGCGCCAGCTGCCCTGGCCGCGATCCGCTGCGAGAGGCCGACGTCGATAGTGGAAAGATCGAGACAGAGGGCACCGGGCTCCAGGGACCGGAACAAGTCGTCTGAATAGACAGCCGCAGCCTCGGCGTCGCCCGGGAGCGAGCTCATCACAACCGGGACTCGAAGCTCGGAGACCGATCCGACGATCTCGACACCGCTCACTCTGGCCGCATCTCGAGCTCCGGGTGATGGGTCGAGGCCGAGAACCCGATGGCGCGCCGCCACGAGATGGGCTGCCATTGCCCCGCCCATCCGCCCCAGGCCGATGAACCCGATCATTTCCGGCTCCGCTCGAGGGCATCCCACACCCAGGTCGTCGCCGAGCGCAACCCGGGGTGTGCCGCCGATATGCCGACCCGGGGACGCCCGGCGTCCACCTCGATGGTGTCGATCAGGGGGCCCGGCCCGCCGCGCATCACCGAGACCCGGTCGGCGAGGGTGATCGCCTCGTCGACGTCGTGCGTGACGAGCAAGATCGTGCGCGGGTCGAGCTGCCAGTGGGTCTCGAACTCCTCATGCAGCTTCCTCCGATTGATTGCGTCGAGATGAGCAAAGGGCTCGTCGAGGAGCAGGATCTCGGCGTCGTGGGCGATGCCCCGACCGAGCCCGGCCATGGTCTGCTGCCCCAAGGAGAGCGTGTCCGGCCGCTGCGCCCGCACCCGGCCCAGACCCAGGCGCCTTGTGTGGAAGTCGCGAATCTTCTGATAGACCTCCTCGGGCTTCTCACTGAACTCTGCACTGATTGCGACATTTCGCTCCACCGTCCACCATGGCAGCAGGCGCGGGTCCTGGAACACAAGCGCGGTCTTCTTCTCGTGTCGCTGCTCGCCGACGAACTCCACCCGACCGGACGTCGGCTTTTCCAGACCGGCCACGATCCGAAGAAGCGTGCTCTTGCCACAGCCATTGGGACCGACGACGGCGTGCACGCTGCCCGACATCACCTCGAGATCGAGACCGGCGAGGACAGGGATCGGAATGTCGCCGCCGTATGTGAAGCCGACGTTGGTGATCCGCACCCTCATCTCTCGCTCCGGCACAATCGATTGTCATTCACACTACAAAGTATGGATTGTCTGATATATGATCGGCAGACCCGCCCCCGGGGACGGGAAGCCTG
>Ga0190270_10001190_pt1 | contig 11948 bp, 10 predicted proteins | sample Popmic320T_FD_133748 | JGI IMG/M metagenome (GOLD analysis project Ga0190270, IMG submission 133748) | Populus adjacent soil microbial communities from riparian zone of Weber River, Utah, USA - 320 T | ecosystem: Environmental > Terrestrial > Soil > Riparian zone | place: USA: Utah | collected... | reverse complement strand
GAAGTAGACGGCGGGTCCGGACGATCTATTTACTCTCGGCCCTTCGGGCCTGTTCTGATCGGTACATAGCAGACAATAAACGGCGAACAGGAAGCCGTCATCGGTCGGGAGTCAAAGCCCACCACGATGTACATTGGAGAACTAATAACTCGCTCCACGATCTGGGTTTCCATCGTTGGCTACGCGGTGGGAAGCATTACCTTTGCCCTTTCGACGCCGACCCGACGAAGAGTGCAATGGGACTTGGCAGCACGAATTGTATGGACCATTGCCTGTGTCAGCCTGGTTGCTCATTTCATCAGCGCATTTCAGTTTTATCACGCCTGGAGTCACACGGCCGCTTATAGCGACACTGCTCGGCAAACAGAAGAGTTGTTTGGTTTGAACTGGGGTGGCGGTCTCTTCATCAACTATGCCCTGCTAACTGCGTGGATTGTAGACATCGCCTGGTGGTGGCGCAGTGGTATTGATTCTTACCGTAAGCGACCGCGGCTGCTGGTAATGCTTTGGCACGGTTTCTTTGTCTTTATTATCTTCAACGCGACCGTTGTCTTTGCCGATGGCGTTGCGCGTTGGGTCGGGTTGGCCGTTGCCCTGCTCCTAATTATCACGTGGTGGCGCATCGTTAGACGGTGGAATTAACCTCTGGATTTAAGCGCCGCGGTGGCATGAAGTCAGTACCACCTCTCGGTAGCGGGTGGGCCGCGCCATGCATTCTCTTTGCCCCAACGGGGCTGCGTCTGCAAAGCCCAGGGTTGCCGCTTCGGCTACCCTGGGAAAGAGGAAACGATTAGTCCCCCAACCGCAACGCGGTTGCGTCTCCGAAAATTCTCCGAGGGTATACGACACAACCGCGTTGCGGTTGAAAATATACCCTTCTCCTATACCCAGGGTAGCCGAAGCGGCAACCCTGGGCTTTACAGACGTAGCCCCGTTGGGGCAAAGAGAAAGTGGCCTCATAGGTCTGATACTGTCCACGCCAAATCTGAAATCATGAACCCCCAGATACACCGTCCATTAGTTGGACCACTAGCCCTTCCGTTTTACTACGGATGGGTCAATGTCTTTATGGCGGCGCTCGCCATGGTCGGAACACTGCCGGGCCGCACCCAGGGTCTGGGACTCATCACTGAACCTCTGCTTGCCGAGCTGCAAATCAATCGCGTTGCATTCGCCCGCATCAATCTTTGGGCGACGTTGATTGGCGCCCTTTTTGCTCTTGGCGTGGGAAGATTGATCGATCGTTTTGGAAGCCGGAGCGTTTTGACCCTCGTCACTCTCGCACTCGCAACAGTAGTGCTATTCATGAGTGGAGCACGAAGCGTTTTCCATTTGGCAGTCCTGATCACACTAACGCGCGGGCTAGGACAGAGCGCCCTCTCGGTCGTAAGTATCACCATGGTTGGCAAGTGGTTTGTGCGCCGTCTTAACCTGGCGATGGCCGTTTACACAGTGGTCCTCAGTATTGGTTTTATGCTCGCCTTTCCACTAATAGGCTCAATGGTGATTGAGAGCGGTTGGCGTAACACCTGGTGGATAGTAGGCCTGGCGTTAATGTTTGGGTTGGCGCCTCTCTCTTTATTGCTCGTGCGAAATTCGCCCGAAGCATGTTCGCTTCCGCCCGACGTCGACGCCTCACTTGCGTCGGTCAACAATGAAGCGAATTTAAGTTTCACGCTCGGGCAGGCCCTACTCACACCAGGCTTCTGGGTGTTTGGAATCTCCAGCGCCATCTACGGACTGATAGCCTCGGGCATCGCTCTATTTAATGAGTCGATCCTGGCTGAAAGAGGTTTCGACGCGTCCACTTATCATCGCAGCCTTGTTATCGTGGCGCTCACGGCGCTGATTGGGAACTTTCTTGGAGGCTGGCTGATGTCGCGTGGACGAATGAACCGTCTGTTGGCGCTCGCGATGATCTTGCTCGCCGGCTCGCTGCTGGCGCTTCCACACGTCCGGACTCAGGTTCATGTCGCTGCTTACGCGTTCGTGATGGGGCTAGCCGGCGGCTTTGTGATCGTGATCTTCTTCGCGTACTGGAGTCGTGCTTATGGCCGTGCGCACCTGGGTAAGATTCAGGGCGCGGCGCAAGCCCTCACAGTTATTGCCTCGGCAGTTGGACCTCTTCTTATCGCAGAAGGTGCAGCGCGAACAGGCTCATACGCGGCGATGTTTTATGCCTTGACGTTAATCGTGTTGCTGCTCGCCTTGAGTGCGTGGTTCGTGAAGATGCCTAAGCAGATGAGCGACGTTGATTGATTGTCGAGGTGGCACTCCGTGGCCACCCCATTCTGTCGCTTGGACCCCATTCACGGAAATCCAGGGATACGCAACGCGGGACGGCCACGGAGTGTCGCCCCTACAATTCAGGGCTTAAAAATCTTCGCCGTAAACGGTCCTTTGATGGTGAGCACTTTGTTATCCGCCTTGACGTTGGCGTTAACTTCTCCCGTCACCGTGTCGTTGGTCACGGAAAGAATCTTCACTTCCGAGTCCTGGCGATTTGCCTGTCCGCTAAGTGACACTCGATAGGACTGTTCTTTCCCATCTTTGAAAATCGTCAGATTGATAAACTCAAACTGCATTGGACCACTCTTGGCGCCATTGAAAGTGGCGACCTTGATTGGCGTGTCCTTGTTGGTTCCTGCCTCGTCGTGAAACGACAGGAAAAGTTTCACCTGCTCGGGCGCAGTCAGTTTCCCCTCGTTGGCTTGAAGGGCGCCTTTAACTTCATGTTCATAATTTCGCAGGGTGATCCAGCGGAGCGAGTGTTTTTGTTCGCCGGGTACGCTTGAACCGTAGATTGCGTCCTGGGAGGTGATCCAGGCGGACTTTGTTACAAACGGAATTTGTTGACCATCGAGTTTTATATCTATCGTTGATTTACTTCCGCAGCCTGCGGCTATCAGAGCTACGCATAAGACAAATACGAGTCGCTTCATTTTTGGTTATTCTCCAGACTGTCGTGGGTTAAGCAGTCAGCTAATCTACTCCCGAATAGAAAACGAGTCCATATAGAGGGCGAAACTGAAGCAGCGTTTGCGACACCTTGTAGGGGTGGCACTCCGTGGCCACCCCTCCTCTCGTTTGGACCCTATTCAAAGCTAAATCAAGTGATCCGCAACTGACCGCGCACGCGGTGACATGAAGTCACTTCAAGTCACTGGGCGGACTTCATACCTGGACCATCGCCGATCCATCACATCCACATAACTGGAGAGCCATACCAAGAGCCGGATTTTCAGAAACGTTTGTAGGATTTGGCCGTATAGCTTGTTGTAATAGTCAGTTAATCAAAACAAGACGCAAATGGCTGGGCCGGAAACATCGCGTCAATGAAAAGTTTTCGATCGGAGTTAACAAAAGCCTCTCTCACTCGTCTTTATTACAGGAAGCGAAAAGAAAATGAAACCGAGCGAGCGTACTCGCGTTAACTGAGTCGGGGGAGATAAGGTTATGTTGAAAGTGCAGACCAGAAACTTCGGAAATGTTGCTGTCCTGAACCTACAAGGGCAAGTCGTCAACGGCCAAACCGACATTCTCCGCGATGCGGTACAAGCGTTGTCCTTGCCGGCAACGAGCACGCTCAAACTCGATTTGGCGCGCGTGACAACAGTCGATGCCGGTGGATTGGGAGTGATGTTGGAGTTGCGTGAGCAGTTTCAATCAAACGGCATCCGCTTCGAACTCATGAATGTTCCAAAACAGATACGGCGCGTGTTTGAGATTACGCGTCTGGATTCTGTTTTCCAGATTACATCTACGGTTGAATCCTTTCCGGCGGTTTCGCGTAACCGGCGAAGCTCGGTCGGGGTGCATCACGCGCCGCTGGCCTCGTGCGCTTAACCCTTAGAAACACGACAATTCTTGCAGGGGTGGCACTCCGTGGCCGCCCCTTCTGTCGTTTGGGGTTAGATCGAAAAATGGTAGGGATAGGCAACGAGAGGCGGCCACGGAGTGCCGCCCCTACAACGATGCGCAACGAGGGCCACCGAGTGCCGCCCCTACAGCTTCAAGCCACGACCTTGACTGTAAAGAAGACCGTAATGACGCGTCCGGCGCGTTGAAACTGAGTCCAGATGCGGTAGTTCCCAGCCTCAGGAAACATCGTCTTGAACTCTACCTCCGGGCCACCTCTCAAGGAAGCGGGCTTTTCACTGACGGGCAACATCTCAGTCGGATGTGAGTGGAGATATTCTGACTGGTCCGCGTTCAGCATCAGGGTGTGGCCCCAGGCCCCCAGGTATGGCTCAAGATCGCGCACCGGTTCGCCCGTGCGTTCATCAGTTAATTGATACTTGAGTGACACGAGCTCGCCGGCGACGGGAGCGCCGTTCAGTTCCAGACTAATCTTCACCCCTTCGACACTCTTCACAAACTTCTCATCAGGAATCAGCAACGGAGGACTCGATGCCTTGGGCCCACGGAAGCCGGCGGTCGAGAGTTCTCGGTGAAGCACCTGGGCCATGCCACCGGTCGGAAAGAAGTCGGCGTGAAGCTTGTAAAGACCGGGTTTGGGAAGCACAGTCTCAACTTCGAAACTGCCGTTGGGTTTGAGTTCGGGGTGGATGTGTTGGTAGACAGTCAGATCCTGGCTGACGATGAATAAGTGAAACAGCTTTTCATGATTCACAACGTACTTCTTGACGCGGGCGCCAGTCTTTGGATTGGAGATGATGAAGCTGAGCAGCGCCTTTTCACCCGCCTTCGGTTTCAATGGTTTCGTCGCCACAGCTAGTTTGTATTCCCCAAGGACTGACGGCGTGACTGATGTGAGCATCATCCCACACCTGGGACAAACGCCCTCCTGAGTCTGCCGCACCTGAGGGTGCATGGCACAGGTGTACTCATAGGTGGGAGCAAGCCGCTCTAACGCCCTTACGCGCTCGGCAGTTGAGAGGCCCGCAAACGACTGCGGAGGCCTGGACGGGATATCAGCATTCTCAACTCCCACGTCAGAACCAACAAGATAATCGTCGATGCGGGAACGCTCTTTGGAGATAGCCTTTGTTCCTCTTGACGTCGGACAGCGGAGACCCTTTTCTTTTGCTGAAGGGTAATACTCGACCAACATCACATCTCCCCGTTCGACATTCACCGTATAGTTAATTCCTTCCGCTTCATTAACGTAGTACGTGGTGGACTCAATGTGAGGATCCTTGCGCTTGATGAACTTACTTTCGACCAGTTTCAGATTAACCAGCTTAGGAAAAATCTTGCGATAAACTGTAAAGCTAACAACCGTATCAGGACGAACCCGCCATCCGTAATCACACGGCTGCTGCGCATAAGTAACTGATATTTTTTCCTCAGCCGTATTGTAAACGTTTCTGGAGCCTTGCTCAGGCGGGCCGAAAAGGCGCTCGACATCTGCGCGAGTCGAACGCAATGGAACAATCCCGCGCCACTCTCCAGCTTCAGAAATCCGCGGGAGAACCAGAATAATGAAAATGAGACTTAATGCTTTGATCATAGATTGAATGAGCTTTGTTTCAAAAGTCGCGGTCCCTCAGGTTCCGCTCAGCCGCCGGGTCGCTCGTCTATGCCCGCCTGTATACATCCGTGCTCACATACTTGAGGCCGGCATCACCCATTAGCGTGACCACCTTTGCATCCGGCCCAAGTCGTTCTGCTACCTGAATCGCTGCGACGACGTTTGCTCCGGAGCACGTTCCGGCAAAGAGCGCTTCCTCGCGCGCGAGACGACGCGCCATCTCTTTCGCGTCGACCGTGCTGACGGCCAGGATCTCGTCGACCAGAGATGGATCAAACAATGGAGGCGTGTAGCCAATTCCCACTCCTTCGATCTTATGTGGTCCAGCTTCTCCCAAGCAACACCGAAGATTCCGCGGGTTCGACGACGACTATCTTGATATCCGGATTGTAACGCTTCAGCACTGTGGCCACGCCACGCGAAGAAGCCCTGTACCAACGCGGTGAACGAAGGCGTCGATCTCGCCGTTCGTTTGATTCCAGATTTCTTCCCCCAATGAATAGATCAGAGAATTGAGCTACGCAACCAAATCGAAGCAGCCTGACACTAAGCAAATCGATAAAGAATACGAGCCACTAGAACGATCCACCCCCTTGGTTCAGTTCCTGTGGTTTGTACAACGCCTTCGGTTCGAATGAATCCGTAAAGATTAATAAAGAACTGTGTCGCTGCAAGACCGGGCGGTACAAATCGTTCACAATAAGTCATGAAAAACCCATTCCGTTTACTCCTAATCCTCGCAGCCTTGGGGACGGTGTCGCCGCCAGCAACCGTCTGTGGACAAGTTCCTCCGGCTGAGGTGCACGTCAAGTTACTGCCGGCTGATAACAAGACGACATATCGTATCGGCGAGCCGATCAAGTTCATTTTGGAATTTACTGCCGATCGCGAGGGCTATACGGCAGACACCATCCCCGACGGCTGGCAACTAACGAGTGATGTGATTTCTCTATCGCCTCAGCGCGGAGCTACGCCCTGGTTGGACGAGTATTTTGGTGGCCACCGATACTCAAGCGATGTGTTCGCTCCTCGCGACCTTTCCCAAACGCCCACCCGCGTCAAATTATTCATTAACTCTTCGCTGCGTTTTGATAAACCGGGCAAGTATGCAGTTCAAGTCACTACTCACAGGGTAACCTCGCGCTCTTCATCAAATGAGATTCGACCGCCTGTCGTGCTCACAACAAATTCTGTCAATTTCAATATTGAACCGATGAGCGAGGCAGACGAAGCGAAACAGGTAAAGCGACTCTCGGATTTGCTTGACGCCACTCGTGCCTGGCAGGCGGAAGAAAAAATGGTGTTAATGAGATGGCTCCGCGTCACGTTGGATCGGAGATGATCCTCGTCCTCGTCTGTAGCAGTGCGTATCTGGCGTCGACTAAGCTAAACTGCGTGGCGCAACACCCGTCACAATCTCAAAACCTTTACGGAGGACATTCTCCAACGTGCGCCTGTTTCAACTGCTGGTAGTTATATCAACGCTGATGTTGAGTATAGCGTGTTGGGTGTTCGGGGTCGGGTCGGAAGTCGTCTCGGCGTCATCAACTGAAGCGGCATCACGCTTTCAATCGGCTCAATCGCAACCGGCATCTCCATCGCCGAGTCCGTCCCCGTCGCCCTCTCCGACACCGGTTCCCTTGCCCCCACCGACTATCAAGATTGACGACTACCGCGCGGCGGCTGCTCGGATAATCGGGGCGGCCCTAACAAGCGACAGGGCCTACTCCCGGCTTGCACATCTTACCGACCACATTGGCCACCGTCTCAGCGGCTCGCAAGCTCTGGAACGCGGCATCAAGTGGGCCGTAGCCGAAATGAAGAAGGACGGCCTGGACAACGTGCGCGCGGAGAAAGTGATGGTGCCTCATTGGGTTCGCGGTGAAGAAAGTCTCGAGATGCTGGCGCCCGTCCCGCGAAAACTGATGATGCTGGGACTGGGCAACAGCGTCGGAACGCCAACTCACGGCATAACCGCGGAGGCTGTCGTAGTCCGAAACTTCGACGAGCTTGAGGCTCTGGGTGAGCGAGTACGAGGAAAGGTCGTTGTCTACAACGTGCCTTTTACAAACTACGGCGCAACAGTTCGGTATCGCTCGTCCGGTGCTTCACGCGCCGCCCGCTATGGGGCTGTGGCTGTCATCGTTCGCTCGGTTACTCCCGTCAGCCTGCAAACGCCGCATACCGGCGGCCTGAGTTACGACGAGACGCAAACAAAGATTCCCGGCGCTGCCATCACCATTGAAGGCGCAGAGTTGTTGCAGCGAATGCACGATCGCGGCGAGCGCATAACGTTACGGCTCAAGATGCAAGCCGGATTTCTGCCGGATGCGGAGTCGGCAAACGTAATCGCGGAGATCAAGGGCTCAGAGTGGCCTGACGAAGTGGTACTCATCGGCGGCCACTTCGATTCCTGGGACGTGGGCCAGGGAGCACACGACGACGGTGGCGGTTGCATCATTGCCTGGGAAGCGGCACGACTGCTCAAATCACTCCGTCTCCGGCCGCGCCGCACCATCCGCGTTGTGCTCTTTACTAACGAAGAGAACGGCCTGCGGGGCGGAAACGCCTATCGAGACGCACACCGGACCGAGCTTCCGAAGCACATTCTGGCGATCGAGTCTGATTCAGGTGTTTTCCGGCCGGAGGGCCTCGGCCTCGACGCTACTGCTCCTCCGCAAGCACGTGCGAATCTCCAGGCGATCGTTAAACTCCTGGCAGGGATCGGCGCCGATCGTATCGCCGAAAGCGGCGGGGGCGCAGATATTGGCCCAATCATGCGCGAGGGAGTGGTGGGCGCAAGTCTCGACGTTGAAGGATCGCGCTACTTCGATATTCATCACACGGCGGCCGACACGCTCGACAAAATCGACCCGAAGGACCTGGCGCTGTGCGTGGCGACAATGGCAGTGGTGGCGTACACCGTAGCCGATGCGCCGCAAGGGCTGGTAAATAGTAAATAGTGAATGGTGCACAAGAGATCCCTAAGATTTGCGCGAGAGGGTAAGCGCTCACTAGAACTGCTAAGACATCAAACAGTTAGACCTTATCCACCGAAAGACGCTGACTAACACTAAGTCGCTTCGAAGGAGAAGAATTTCATGACTACGAAACTCAGTCACCTTTTCATATCTAATCGACCGCGTTACCCGTTTCACGTCGCCTTCGTGCATTTGATACTCGTAACTGCGCTGGCCTTGACAACCTTCGCCAAAGGCGAAAATCCCAAGGCAGAGTCGCGTTGGACAAAACTCGATAGTGCGAAGATCCATTACGTAAACTACGGCAAAGGCGATGAAGCGCTGGTGCTGGTTCACGGTTGGACGCAAAACATAGATGGCTGGCGCGACCAGGCGCCTGACTTCGCCAAACGCAGCCGCGTGATTGCAATCGATCTTCCCGGCCACGGCCAGAGCGATAAACCACAAACCACCTACAGCATGGATTATTTTGCGCGGGCCATCGATGCCGTAATGCGCGATGCGAAGGTGAAGCGCGCGGTGCTGGTGGGCCACAGCATGGGGACGCCGGTAGCGAGACAGTTCTATCGCAAGTATCCGGAGAAGACCCTCGCCATTGTGATCGTTGATGGCGCGCTGCGGCCGTTTGGCGACAAGGCTTTGATGGACCGAATGATCGCTGGCTTTCGCAGCCCCAACTTCCGAGAGGCCGCGCAGCCTATGTTCGTTGCAATGTCGGGACCGAATCTCCAGTCTGAAGCTAAGGACCGAATTACAGCTTCGTTTATGAACACTCCCCAGCACGTGGTGGTGAGCGCGATGGAAGGAATGGCTGACGCTTCGATTTGGGGAGAAGACAAGATCACCGTGCCGGTGCTGGCGGTCATGGCTAAAAATCAGTTTTATCCGCCAAACGTTGAAGAGTCGTTTCGTGGCATCGCGCCGACGATGGAGTTCTACATGTGGGACGGCGTGGGCCACTTCTTAATGATGGAGAAGGCAAAGGAATTTAATGCTGCGGTGGTGACGTTTCTGAATAAGAACAAGCTGCTGATGAAGTGAGAACACGCAACTTTCTCTTTGCCCCAACGGGGCTACGTCTGTAAAGCCCAGGGTTGCCGCGCTTTGGCGGCTACCCTGGGAAAGGGAAACGATTGGTTCCCCCAACCGCAACCCGGTTGTGTCGTCTGCCATCGGTCGGAGGAATCCCCGCGAGGCGCAACCGCGTTGCGGTTGAGGTGTCGCTCTATTACGTTCCCCAGGGTAGCCGCCAAAGCGCGGCAACCCTGGGCTTTACAGACGTAGCCCCGTTGGGGCAAAGAGAAAGAACGGCGCATCGATATCTGACAAAACGGAACGGCACGAGCGCGAGAACCAACAGTATGTAACCTGGGGTTTCGCTGCGCTTCCCCAGGCTCTACGCTGGCGGCCGCTTCGCGGGCTCAAGTTTTTGGACTCTACTTTCCACTATCCATGTGCCAACCGGGATTCACCCATTGCTCTTTCCGCCACACGAATATTTCCGTGACGCGGCCGGATTGGTTGATGCGCTGGCCGCCGGTTTCCAGCTCGTAGGCATAGGTTGAGTAGACCACGGCCGTAAAGCCATAGACCTGGATTTCCGTTTTGGGGAATTCGAGCTTGATGAGCTTGCCGCCGCTCTTCGCGAACTGGGCCGACCCGTCAAGAATCGTTTGCCGGTTTGACCAGTTGTTCTCGCCAGCCTCGATCGTGATTGTTTCCGCCGGAATCAACTTTTCGAGTGTCGCGCGATCGCCGGCAAAGTAAGCCCGCCAAACAGCTTCGCGTGCTTCCAGTAGACTCTTCTTCATTTCATCTGGCAAAGCCCGCGGCGACTGCAACCGCTCCTCCATCGATTCCTGATGAAGCGCTGTGTCGCTGCCGCTTTGGATCCACTTGCCATTGTCCTTCGTGTAGAAATCGCAGATGCGCAGAACGCGATGCGGAGCTGCACCGGGCCAATTGGACTCGACATCAGCGACGAAGCACACAAAGGCCGCATCTCCTTTAAAGATCATGTCAAACTCGCGCATCTTGTAGCTCTTCATGCCGTATGGACTCTTCGGATCGACCTGGTTCCACTCCATGTAGCCTTCGACGCCTTTAATCATCTGTCGCGACCCTTCCAGATAGCCGAGCCAATTCTCGGCATGAGTTGCGCGCAACGCCGCCGCATCTTTTTTTATAAAGGCCTGAAAGATGCTGTCGATGTGCGCTCGAATCGCCTCGCGATCAGCCGCCCGGTCGTCCTGAATGGTTGCGGTGACGCCGGTAACACTCGTGGTCGCAACGAAAAGAGCAACACCAAGTGCGAATGAGAAGAGGGAGAAACCGAAGATTCTGAGAGTCATGAAAGTAACCTCCGCATAAGTTGGAGTGAAGCCTGGCGAGGGGTTTAATATCACTTTAGGAAGATGATGGAAAGAGTCAGGGAGTCCGCGAAGCGGGTCTCAGCGCCAAAGGCGCTCTGGCCTAGAGTCCTTGACCCACGCTAACCGGGGACATACAATCCGGGCTCAGCCTCATCGCCCGCATTCGACTCTTGAAAAAGTCGCGTCTGCTCACCCGAATGATTGCCGAACAGCCGCACTAACCCAGTCAAGACCGAACTCAAACCTCTGGAGGACCCAATGTTAACAACCGGTACTAGTAAACAGATAACGCTCCTGATGACAGCCATCGTGACTATGATCTGCCTTGGCGCGCAGCAGCAGGGAGTAACCATCCGGGCTCAGTCCACGAATTCCACCGACGCGATGCCGGTTGATCCGCAGATCACGATCGGCAAATTCGAGAATGGGCTGCGCTACTACATCCGCACCAACAAGAAACCCGAGAAGCGCGCGGAGCTTCGGCTCGTGGTCAAGGCCGGGTCAGTTCTTGAAGACGACGACCAGCAAGGGTTGGCTCATTTTGTCGAGCACATGGCCTTCAACGGCACGCAACATTTTCCCAAGCATGAGCTAGTATCGTTCATCGAGTCGCTGGGCATGCGTTTCGGCGCGCACCTGAATGCCTACACCAGCTTTGACGAGACGGTCTATATGCTCCAGGTTCCGACCGACAAGCCTGAGACGATCGATCGGGCGCTGCTGATCCTCGAAGACTGGGCGCGCAATGTCTCCTTCGATCCGGTCGAAATCGACAAGGAGCGTGGTGTCGTGATGGAGGAATGGCGGCTCGGCCGCGGGGCCTTCGCGCGGATCAACGACAAACTTTTTCCGTTTCTGCTCAAGGGTTCGCGCTACGCCGATCGGCTGCCGATCGGCAAACCGCAAGTCATCCAGGGCGCGAAGCCTGAAAGGTTGAAGAAGTTCTATACGGACTGGTACCGGCCCGATCTGATGGCGGTGATCGCCGTCGGCGATTTCGACAAGGCCACCATCGAGGCGCTGATCAAGAAGCACTTCAGCGGCATTCGCGCGTCAGGCGCGGCCCGCAAGGCGCCCGAGGCCACCATCCCGCCGAACAAG
>Ga0190270_10001189_pt1 | contig 11949 bp, 10 predicted proteins | sample Popmic320T_FD_133748 | JGI IMG/M metagenome (GOLD analysis project Ga0190270, IMG submission 133748) | Populus adjacent soil microbial communities from riparian zone of Weber River, Utah, USA - 320 T | ecosystem: Environmental > Terrestrial > Soil > Riparian zone | place: USA: Utah | collected... | reverse complement strand
GTCTGTTCCGGTGGCTACGCTAGGGCTCCGCCACCGGTTAATATCCGGCGCCCCTCCGGGGCGCGAAATAGCTTCGCTGAGTTTGCCAGCAGTATCAGGACTCGCCGCACTCCATACGCTAGCGCGCTCCCGGAAAGCGGATTAAACCTAAAAAGATCGGCAGGCTGTACGGTGTGGGGAGCGTAAGTTTTCCACGCCGGGACGTTCATTGTGTGGTCAATGATGTTTGCAGCCGGTCTGTCGTAAACAAGGAGGCGCATTATGAAGACAGGGAATCTCGCGTCCAGAAGATTTCAGTTCGCCGCCGTTTTAACCGTTTCCCTTTTCTCGCTCGCGAAAGGCAATATTTACGCCGGCACGACCAACGGGTTGCTGATCTGCTTGAGGACCGGGGATGATGACGCCGACGGATGGAACGCATGGGGCGGCAACGCGCAGCATAACAAACAATTGCCATTGGAGACGGCCATGAAAAGATTTTCTCTCGTCCTCCTTCTCTTGCTCTGTATGCCCAGCTTCTCTTCAGCGGAATGGGTCATGCTCCCATTGGAAGAACTTGTCAGCGACAGCGATCTAATCGTCGTTGGGACTCTATCTTCAGTCAGTGAGTATTCGAAGAACGGCATGGATTACGCGCAGGGGACGATCACCGTTGACGAAACTATCTGGGGCGCCGTGACCCCTGGAGAAACACTCACTCTGAAGTGGGAAAACCCATCAGGTCGTGTCTGTCCGCGGGTAGGCCACCTACATAACTTGGACAAAAAGGGAATCTGGCTTCTTACACTCTCTTCAGACCGTGAAGTAAGAGCGAACCATCCCAGTCGATTCGTCAAACTCGACCGCAAAGAAGAGGTAGCGAAGATCCTCTCGCAAAAGAATATCTGCGTGCGGATCGACACGTGGTCGTTTTTCAGTGGCGAGCCGGCTACTGTGTCACTCGTCCTCAGAAATCCCACTCAAGGCGAGATACAATTTCCCGGGCTGGCATATCAGGATGGGCGTTTGTACATTAGCCCTGACGTAACACTGACGCTTCACAACGGCTTCGGAGAGAACAGCAAACAGATTGATCGCCTGGCGGATCGAGTGTTTGTATCAGACGATGTAGCGCCCATTTCTGTCGGCGGCAATCAGGAACACAAAATCACACTAGACTTGCGGCGGATTTTCGATCTCAATGCGGAAGACCGCTACATTCTGCGCTTCAAAGTAAAAGGATTCGAGCCGGGGAATGATTGCCGGTTTTATTTCAGCCCAACAGTTCGGCCTGAAAGAAATGACCGTGGCGAAGCGAAAAACGACGAGGCAAAGACAACGCCAGTTTACAAAACTCGATTGGCTCTCTGGCCAACGGTAGGAATAATCGTAGCTCTGGGCTTTTTCAACATCTATCGCCGCCGAGCCAGTAAATAAGAGGCTCGATCTATTTTGCCGGTTCAAACAAGGCCAAAGCCGCGCCGGCGGGGTCGCGGATGACGGTGTACCGGCCCTGCCCTCCCATCCCTTTCGGCCCGGAAATGACCTGGCCGCCCAGTTCAACGCATTTTGCGATACTCTTCTCGATGTCTTCGACGTTGACGTAGATCAACCACACCGGCGGCAGATCGGCGTTGCCCCCGCGCGCGTGGCAAACGCCGGCGACCGGTGTTCCTGTTTCAGGGTCGTTCATGTTGAAGTCGTCATAACCGCCCATGTCCACACCGGAAGCGGTCCAACCGACAACCGCGCTGTAAAAATCTCTGATCCGCTCGGCGTTTTCGACGGTGAGGTCCGTCCACGTGACCGAACCGACGCTTGCTTTCTCACTCATAAAACCTCCTATTCATTGCCGTATCTGATCTCCATCCTGCGAATGCGAATGCTGGCCAGGATCAAAACGACCGAGGTGAAGACGATCATGCTTGGAACAGAAATCCACGCCGGCGTCGGATCGACCACCGTCGCCAGCGGCCCCTCGCTGACGGGGATAGGCGAGAGTGAATGGAGGTAATGAATGATGCTGATCTTTTTCAGCAGCGGCGGCAGCAGGAAGTTGACCCACTCCCAGCCGTAAGCCAGCAGAGCCGGGATGATCGGGTTGCGGAAGAAAAGCCCGATCACCATAAACACCGCGCCGTATCCGACGCATGCCAGGACTGTGATGCCGATGTAGGTCAGGCACTGTTTCAACCCCGGACCATCGAATAGATAGTCCACGTTCGCAGGGTAGCCGCGCGCGTAGTAGAGGAAGAATAACGACGTGGCCGTCGTCATTGTGAAGAGAACGACCGAAACGACAAGCCCCGAAATATATTTCCCAGCGACCAGGACTTCGCGCCGCAGCGCGCAGAGGAAGTAATAATGCAGGCTCTTGTCCACCACCTCGCCGCGAAACAGGTTCATGAAAATCCAGGCGCAGCCGAAGTAGACGATCGTTTGCAGGATCAGGCCTCTGTATATGACCATCGCGAAAGCCGTCTGGGCGCTCGTCCAGTTCTTGCGGATGTCGGCGGCGCCTTGGGGATGAACGAACGTCAAAAGAAAGGTCAGGAACACCGGGATCGCCGCGAGCAGGTAAATCAATATCGCGCGCCTGCCCCAGAAATTCTTTTTCACTTCGATTCGTAGAATCACGCGAATCTGCCGCATCCACAGCGACCAGTCGCGGCCTGGCGCCACGGGTTCGACCGCTTGAACTTCAACCGCCGCTCTCATCTTCATTCCTCCGAAAATCAGATTGTTTTCCCGCCTTCAGGCGGAAGGGTCAGCTACAGACCCCTCCGCGATACCAAACGCCTCCGCCTGAAGGCGGGACTACGAACTTCCTCCGTTCGATTCGATCAGGTAGTGGTAGACGGCGTTCAGATCGTCGTCCACCGGCGAGACCGACTCGACGTTTATTCTGTCTTCGACCACGACGCGGTTCAACAACTGGTAGAACGCGTCGGCGTTGCGGGTCTTGATGAACACCCCCTGCCTGTCCTGATGCAGCGAGGCCTCGACCACGCTGTCAGAAGCGAAGACGCGCGCGGCGAACTCCTGCGCGCGGTCGCAGCGGATCATGATTTGCATCGGGTGCTCTTCAAGCTTCTCTTCGCGCACGTCCAGCACGCCGCCTTCGGCCAGGATGTAGCCGTTGTTGATCAGAACCACGCGGTCAGACATCTTGTCCACCTCGTGCAGGATGTGGCTCGACACAATCAGGTGCAAACCTTCCTGCGCGAGTTGGCGGAAAAGCCTGATCGTTTCGGCTCGGGCCATCGGGTCAAGCCCGTTCAAAGGCTCGTCCAGAATCATCACCGAAGGCTCGTGCGCGATCGCTTGGGCCAGCCGTATGCGCTGGCGCATGCCCTTGCTATAGGCGCCGACTTTGCGATGGGCGGCTTCGATCAAATCAACGCGTTCGATCGCGCGCCAGGTCTTCTCCTCGGCCTCTTTGCGCGACAGGCCGTGAACCGACAGAAAAGATTTGACGAACTCGTAGCCCGTCATCCCCCTCGGGAATGAATCGAACTGGCCGCAATATCCGACCTTGCGGAACAGCTCTTGCGGGTTCGACGGCGAAATACCTAGAACACTGATGTGTCCGCGCGTAGGCTGGATCAGGCCGGTCATCAAATTCATCAGCGTCGTCTTGCCCGAACCATTCGGGCCGACCAGACTGGTGATGCCGGGCGTTATAGTCAGGTTGACGCGGTTGACGCCGAGGATTTCGCCGTAAAATTTCGAGACGTCCTTGAAGATGATCAATTGATCGTTCATCACGACACCACCTCGTAAGCGCGCACCCTGCGTGAGAGCATCAGCAGGCAGAGCGCGGCGTAAGCGGCGAAGACGACCCACGATTCGCCCGCCGACAGGAACGACTCCATCCAATCGAGCCGGAGCAGGTGTTTGGACAGGCCGTTGAAGGCCATCGCCAGGTTGAGCATATGTCCTTTGTTCGTATCGAACATTTCCCCGATCGCGAACCCTATCGGCGTCGGGATGATAAATATGGCGAACAACGCCGCGCTCGCCGCCGTGCGCCATTTGATCCAGGCCGAGAACGCCGTCGCCAGCAGAGAGAGGATCACCAGCCACGAGAGGCTGAGCGTGAAGATCGCCTTCGCTATCCACAAGTTTTCAGACATCCAGGCGCCGCCTTCCAAATAGGAATTGAATAGGAAAAGCAGCAGCCCCGGAACCCACGTGATCAGCGAAAGCAGTATCAGCAGCACCGACATCTTGCCGGCTATGTACTCGAAGCGCGAAAACGGGCGGGACAGATATAGCGGCAAAGCGTTGTTGGTGATATCGCGCGAGATCAGCACCGGGCCGATGATTACCGTGAAAATAAACGCGAGCGACGTCTGAATGTTGATGAAGATGAAAAAGAACTCGCCGCCGATCGGGATATCCCGCGCTACCTCGAGCGCGTTCGTGCCGAACGCCGCCAGCGCGCCCAAGTTGTGACGTAGGTAGATGAGGACAGTGTAGATCAGCGGGCAGACGTAACACAGCACGAAAAGCGCGGCGAAGAGCTTGTATTTGAATAGATCCTGATAGGCGTAACGCGGCAAGATCAGAAAACGCGACCAGGCCGGCGTCATTTTGCCTTCGTAAGGTTTGTAGGTTTGTTCGTAAACCGCCATTGATTGCTCCTGTATGTAGTACCGCCTTCAGGCGGAAGGTCTCAGTAATCAAGCCATTCCGCCTGAAGGCGGTACTACAAACGTTCACTGCGCCAATTCAGAGGTCAAGACCGCGCCGTTCATTTGCGGAATGATTGCGACGACCTTAACGACCTTGCGGCTATCTTTATCGACCCACACGGTGGTCTTGCCGGGTTCGCCTTCGGCGGAAGTGACTTCTAGCTTGAACGCCTCGAAGCTCCCCGCAGGCACGGCGACCTTTTCCCAGCCGACCACTTTCACCTGCTTCAAGGCGGCCTTTTGTTTTTGTATGTCGAAGTTGCGGAACGTGGCCGTGTAGCCCTCGGCCAAAGGCAGCGAAGCGAGCGCGTAATACGCCCCGGCGCCGTCGGCGAATAACGCGCCGCCGAGGTCAGCCGCGATGGGCTTCGCCTGGCCGCCCATGGTCATCGAACCGCTGGCCTTGTTGTTCTTGAACTCGACGTCTATCGCCGCAGGCCCCTGTTTGACGCTGCGTTTGATCAAAGTGAGCGTGCCTTTTTCAACCCACGTCGTATCGCTCATAGCGCCCATCGGCGTCTCCGCGGACTCGATCACCTGCCACGCGCCGCCGTCTTCCTTGATCTCGGTCGTGGGGTTGAGCGTCATTGTTTGTCCCCCGAATTCGATCTTGCCCTGATAGCTCATTTTGCCGGGGCGCAGATCGGTCGCAGGTTTCGGCAGGCCGACCGACGCGGCGTCGATGCGCTTCGGCCTTTCGACAGTCTTGATGTCGACCGTAATTTCTTTCAACCGCGCGGCTACCTCGGGGGTCGCGCCCTCTTGATTGCGCCCGCCCACATGCTTCGCCAGGAACTTCTCGCCCGCTGCGATCACCGCCATATTGTTCACGGGCCGGGCGAAGCCGTGGCCTTCATCCGGCACGACGATATATTCGACCGGGAAGTTACGCTCGCGCAGCGCCACCACGATCTGATCGGACTCGGCCTTCTTGACACGCGGATCGTTCGCGCCCTGTATCACGAGCAACGGCGTTTTGATCTTGTCCACCGAATTGAGCGGCGACTGGCGATCCAACCGCGCCTTGCCTTCCGCAGTCGCGGGGTCGCCCATCCGTTCGGTGAAGACTTTGCGAAAGCCTTCCCAGTACGGCGGAATCGATTCGAGCAGCGTGATCAGGCTCGACGGACCGACGATCGAAACCGCCGCCGCGTAAACGTCGGGCGTGAACGCGACGCCGGCCAGCGTCGCGTAACCGCCGTACGACCCGCCCATAATCCCGATGCGTTTCGGATCGGCGACGCCTTGCGCGACCAGGTGTTTGGCGCCCCAGGTGATGTCGTCCTGCATCTTGTCGCCCCACTGGTTGTTTCCGGCGTCGAGGAATTTTTTGCCGTATCCGGTCGAGCCTCTGAAATTCGGAAGCAGCGCGGCGTAGCCCCGGTTGGCGAGGAACTGCGCGAACGTGTTGTACCCCCAAGAATCGCGCGCCCACGGCCCTCCGTGCGGAACCACGATCAAAGGCAGGTTCTTCGCTTCGACTCCCCTCGGCAATGTCAGGAAGGCGGGGATTTCGAGGCCGTCGGAGGACTTGTAGCGGATCGGCTTCATCTCGACCAGATGCTCGCGCGGCAGCTTCTCGCGGATGCGGTATTGCAGCGTCAGCTTCTTCGTCTTGCGTTCAAAGAGATAGGTCTCGCCGGGTTCGACGTCACTGTTGGCGCTGATCAGCATGAGCGTCTCATCTCTGGTCGAAGAGCCGAAGTCTATGTCTTTGTTCGGCAGACGTTTTTTCAGCAACTCGTAATCGGACTCGAAAGATTTGTCGCGCCAGTAAACTCGCGAGCGTTCGTCCTCATAGACCGTGCCGACCAACTCGTCGGTCACTTCGGAAAAGATCGGACCGCCGAGATCGACGCGATTCATCGGGTCGGATTCGACCAGTTCCTCTTTGCCGGTTTCAGGATCGAACAGGACGAGGCGCGCCAGATCAATCTCCTTGCCCTTGTTCGTGATCATATAGACGCGCTTGCCGTCTTTGTGAAAACGCACGGGACTACAGGTCTCGAAGACAGTGCATGAATAGACTTTCTTGAAACCGTCGCCGTCAACCCGCATCACTTCGGTGTCGCCGTTGTCCGCCGAGCGGGTGGCCAGTCGCAGTTGACCCTTCAGATCGAAAACCCAGAGGACGAAACGATCGGTGTTCTTGCGAATCAGCGTCCGCTCGCCCGTGGAGATTTTGACCTTGTAGAGATCGTGCCAGGCTTGATCGCGATCATTGACCCCGACATACATCAAATCGGGATCGCTCCTGGGCACGGCGTAAATTTGCGCCGTCACTTTTTTCAGATCGGTCAGATTGCGGGCTTTCGGCGAGGCTTCGCCGGCGGGTGGCGCTTCGGCGGGATTGACGGCGTAAACGTTGAAATCCTCGTCGCCGTCTTTATCCTGAACGAACAAAATGTATTTTCCGTCGCGACTCCAGAAATAGCCCGGGATCGGGCGTTTGGTTTCGCTGGTGACCAGTTTGGCCGCGCTGAAAGGCTCTTCCACGCGTTTGACCCAGATATTGCGCGTGTCTTTGTAGGGTTTGAGGAACGCGATGAATTTGCCGTCAGGCGAAATCTGCGCCCCGGCGATTTCGGGATTGCCGAAAAACAGTTCCCGGTCGATCAGCGGCGGTTGGCTTGTTGATTTATTCGAGGCCTGTTGCGCCAGCGCCGGAATTGTCAGCGTCACGGCCGCAAGCAGGATCGAACAGACTATATGACGGAATCGAAGTTGTAAGTTCATAGTACCCCCTCATCCGCAAAGCCACACGAAGGGGCGTGAAGATTCTCTATTTTCCTTTGTATTTCTTCGTGTGACTTTGTGGACGGATTTCATTGTTCCATAGCCTTTAAAAAGATGTCTTCAAGCGAATCGCGCTTGTAATTCAATCGCCGGATTTGCACGTTGCGTGCGGCGGCGAGTTTGTAGATGTCGCGGACTTCCAGCCCGTCACTCATCACCAGCTTGACGCGCTGTTCGCCGGTCATCGCGTATTCGCACCCCAGCGCGCCGATGGCGGCGGCGAATTCGGGCGTCGCGCCGCGCGTCTCCATTTCGACGAAGCGCCGATTGGCGCGGCGCTCCTCTTCCAGGTCACAGATGGCGGCGATGTGGCCGCCCTTCATGATCAACACCTCGTCGCAGCATTCTTCGACGTCGCGCAGCAGGTGCGACGAAAAGACTATGCTGGCGCTGCCCGAATCGCGGACCTCGCGGATCAATTCGAGCATCCGTTTGCGCGCCGGGGGGTCAAGACCGTTCGTCGGCTCATCCAGAAAGATCAGCCTCGGGCCGTGGACGATGGCCTGCGCCAGCTTCGCCAGTTGCTTCATGCCGAGTGAATACGTGCCGAGTTTGCGGTAACGCGCCTCGCCCAGGCCGACGTAAAACAGCGCCTCGTGCGCGCGTTCGAGCGCGGCTTCGGAAGGCAGCCCCGACAATTCGGCCATCAGCCTCACGAAATGGACGCAGGTCTGGTTGGCGATGAACGAGTCGCGTTCGGGCATGTAGCCGACGTGTGTGCGAATTTCTTTGATCTCGGTTCTGATGTCACGCCCGAAGATTCGCGCCGTGCCCGAGGACGGCCTGTGAAATCCGAGCAGAGTGTGAATCAGCGTCGTCTTGCCCGCGCCGTTCGGGCCGAGCAGGCCGATGCAGCGGCCCCGCAGCGCGCCCTTGATGTCGTGCAAGATGCGCCGCTTGCCGAATTCGATTCGCATTTGATCCAGTTCAATGATTGGCGTCATTTGTCATCTTTATTTGGGACGTTCTCGTGACGCGCCCCGACCTCGAAGCGGCGGAATGGGCCATACTCGCTGGTGATGCGCACGTTGAGAAACATCTCGACCGGAAAACCTTTATCCGATTTCAACGGATTGAAATACTGAAACAGAATACGCTGCGGCAGCCAAATGCCCTGCTCGCCGGTGGTGAAATCGTAATCGGCTTCAATCGCCTTGAATGTCCTCGGCTGGGCGTTGTCGCGAAAGAATATCTCGTGATGCTCGCGCCGAACTTGTCCGGTTTGCGGGTCGAGCCAATACTGTCCGCGCATCAACGGGCCGATTACGTTCAGCTTCTCATAGAGCCGCAGCCCGAAAAGGTTTTTCACAAATTCCGTCTGCTCGAATTTGATCACGACCAGTTCCTGATCGCCCAACCGCTCGCGCCCGGCGAACTCGTACTTGAAGTAGCGGCGCAACTTGCTCCAGATCGCAAACGCGTTAAAGATCGTGTATCCCGTGAACTGAGTGTCCAGGTCGTAGCGCACGCTTTCACGATTGATGCGATCAAGTTCCTTGCCGGTCGAATCGGCTTTGGCTACTCGCTCGAATAACTTTTCAACTCGTTCAATCTGGTTTCTGACCGGCTTTCCGTCAACCTCACGGATGTTGCGATATTCGGCGACTTGATTGGGGTCGCGCTGCGACGCGTAGACGATCAGATCGGACACAGTCCGGCGTCGCTGTTCCATCTTGTCTGTCTTCTTGTCGTAAAGCTCGAACACCCTTTTCTCCTCCGCCGTCAAATCCTTGAACAACGTCTTATACTTTTCGCTCAGGGCGCTCGCTTTATCGAGTAACTCTTCGAGTTGGGCCGTCGTTAGCGACATCTCGTTTTTCTGTTGCGCCGCGGCCGGTTTCGAGGCCGCGAGACACAGAGCGATCGCGATGATTGCGCGTAAAGCGGCGGCCCGCCGAGTTTTTCTTCTCCCGTCGGGTTCATTTTCCGGTATTGGATTCATCGTGATCCTGTGAGTTCCTGGCCGCGTCACGAGCCGCATCGAGCGCCACTTGCATAATATTGTCGAACCGTCGAAAGACCGCGCCGGACGCGATCAAAGCGACTCCGAAAACGAAAGCGACGAATTGCGAGTAAGGGGCGTGGAGAAAATCGCGACCGAAAATGCGCGGCGCCAGTCCAAAGACCGCCGCCCCCAACGCCGCCAGCGAGCAGACGCCCGCCGCCATCAGTGTGGCCCCTAATGCCTTCATGTGACCTCCCGCTATTTCGGCGAGACCTTCGCAGCCGCGTTCGAATTCTCCGCCTTCGTCAGGGAGACGTTTCCGTTGACGCCCCTGATCGAGATGTTCGGGCCGCCCGTCCCGATTCGGGCGCTGTAACGGCCGTGGCGTTTTTCGTCTTTGATCTCCTGGAGGTTCGGCAGATCGGATTCGACCCTGCCGTTATGGCCGCGCGTGTCGACGTCGGCGTTGACTTCGCCGACGAAGCGCAGTGTGGTATTGCCGTTGACGTTGTTTAAGTTAATCCCGCTTCCCGTCGAAAGCTTGGCGATGGTCGCGTCAATCCTTCCGTTGACGCCCCGGAATGTAGCGCCTCCGGTCGCCTGCTCGATGTTGATCTTTCCATTGACGTCGCGAGCGTCCACGCCGCCCTCAATCTCGCCGACGGCCACGTCGCCGTTGACGCCGTAGGTTATGAACGCGACTTTGCGCGGCAGCTTCAGAATTACGCGCTGGCGGCCTTCCGGGATCGAGCCGAACGCCGACCACATGCTGCGCCGGTCTCCCTCCATGCCGATGCGAAGCTCGCCCGGGTCGTGTAGGATTTTGATCTTGCGGAATTGCAGGTCTTCGCGCTTCTTGGCTGAGCGGACGATCAGGACCTCGGCGTGGTCGGTCTCGGCGGTCTCGACGTCTACACGCCCGTTGATGCCGGAGACGATAACGTCTGCGCCGGGCTTGATCGTATAACTCCGGCGAATCTCTTCGCGCTCGGTGAAATCAACGCCCTCGCCGCCTTTGTCGACGATCGAATTCGTCTCGGCCTTGTTCGAGTCGGCGCTCGCGGTTTCGCCCTCCACTTTTGCGCCATCTTTGGCGACGTCTTTAGCGCCCTCTTTAGCGCCCTCTTTAGCATTGGACTTTGCGTCTGGCTTAAAGTCGCTGGGCGCGACGTTCGCGGATCGCGTATCCACGTTCGCCTGCGCCTGATCGCCCCCGCGACCACACCCGGCGGCGCACAACGTGAAGATCGCGATTAGTATGATGATCGATTTCAGCCTCATTTTAATTGCCTCCTGACGCGGTTGATGTCCGTCGAATTGTACGTGAAGCGAAAACGGAAACGCCAACCGATTGAATGAAGTTCCAACCGATTGGCGTTTTCCTAAATAAAGTGTGGCGGCGCCGACTCAGAGCAATCGCCGGGGCCGTGGCGGGAGCGCCAGCGACCTTAGCTTAGGCGAGAGGCGCGCCGCCGAAAGACTCCGGCCGTCTACACTCCTCATGCAGCGCCGACGGCGCCAGCGCGCACGAAGAGACACGTCGAGAGAAACGCCCACAAGCTTCGTATGCAAGCGCCTCCCTGGTTCGGTTTCAATACTTCACTTTGCCCTGACTTTTAACGCCGACGCGTCTCCGTTAGAGGCGTTCGACAACGTCAGGTTTCCACTGACATCATTTATCTCGATCTCAGAACCGCCGGCCCCGATACGCGCTTTCAATCCGGACCAAGCCGGTTCGGTAAATTTTATCTCCACATTCGGTAGATCGCGCTTGATTGCGCCGACGATGTTCCATGTATTCAAATCGGCGTTCACTTCGCCGTCGAAACGTAGATCGACGTCGCCGTTGACTCCTCCGATCTTTATACTTCTGGCGGCGCCAGGCGCGAAGGCCATGTCAACAGCGCCATTGACATCGAGAACGACAATCATGCCGGCGACGCGCGCTGTTCGGACATTGCCGATCACATTGCGTATCTCCAGACGCCGATCTACTCCGCCAATAGCGACATCGCCGCCGATCTCGCTGATTTCAAGGCCCGCCCTGCGCGGCAATTTCAGAACCACTCGCCGGCGAATTTCGGGCTCAGAATCGGATGAGGGCGAGGGCGAGATCTCGGGTGATCGCTTCCCCACTCGCGCCAGTCGTTCTCGAATTTCGTGACCGGAGTCCGGCGCCTCTGCGCTTCCAACCTGGATATACAAGCCCTTGTTCTCACTGATCTCAACCTTTTGACGCTGTAAATCCTCTCGATTGCGCGCCGAGCGAACGACAAGGACTTCGGCCATGTCGGTGTCGGCGGCCTCCACTTTCACCGGGCCGTTAATGCCCATGACGATGACTTCTTTACCGTCGCTGTCCACCCTCGCATCCCTAAAACCGATGACGAAGACTTTCGTTCCCGGAGTAAGCTTGCGCTTCTGGCGAATCTCTTCGCGCTCTGGAAGATCGAAGCCTTCGTCATCTTTGGCGGAAAGTGAGAACTCCGTTGATTGAGATTCATCGCCTGCCCCGGCGCCTCCCGACGTTTC
>Ga0190270_10001187_pt1 | contig 11952 bp, 14 predicted proteins | sample Popmic320T_FD_133748 | JGI IMG/M metagenome (GOLD analysis project Ga0190270, IMG submission 133748) | Populus adjacent soil microbial communities from riparian zone of Weber River, Utah, USA - 320 T | ecosystem: Environmental > Terrestrial > Soil > Riparian zone | place: USA: Utah | collected... | reverse complement strand
TTCGGGTGGAAGCGCTTGAAGCCGTGGACCCACTTCTGGGCCGGCGTGCCGGTCATCATCACGGGTCTCGGGGGAACGTTCGCGGTCGTCGCCGTGAACTCGTGGATGAATCAGCCCCAGGGCTTCTCGCCGACCACGGGCGACGTCACCTCGGTCGAGCCGCTCAAGGTGATCTTCAACCCGGCGGTGCCCTACGAGGTGCCGCACATGATCCTGGCCGCCTACCTCGTGGCCGGCTTCCTCGTCGCGTCCGTTTACGCGGTGGGGATGCTGCGCGGGCGGCGCGACCGCTACCACCGCCTCGGGCTGCTGATCCCGCTGACCGTGGCGTGCATCGCGACCCCGATCCAGTTCGCGGTCGGCGACACCGCCGCGCGCGCGATCGCGGAGGACCAGCCGGTCAAGTTCGCGGCGATGGAGTGCGTGCAGAAGACCTCCACGCACGTGACCGAGTACATCTATGGCAGCTGCACCGAGGACGGGGTGAAGGGCGGCATCGGCATCCCCGGCTTCGACTCGTTCCTCGTCGGCTGGAGCACCGACACCCAGGTCACCGGGCTCGACTCGGTGCCCCCCGACGACCGGCCGCCGTACAACACGATGCTGCACTGGGCGTTCGACACGATGGTCGGCATCTGCACCGCGCTCATCGCGCTCGGGCTGTGGCTCGCGATCGCGTGGTGGCGAAGGCGCGACATCCCGAAGACCCCGTGGTTCCTGCGCGCCGTGGCGGTATCGGGCGTCTTGTCCGTGATCGCGCTCGAGTGCGGCTGGATCGTCACCGAGGTCGGCCGCCAGCCGTGGGTGGTGTACGAGATCATGCGCACCGAGGACGCGGTGACGAAGTCGGACGGCGTCTGGGTCACGTTCACGGCCGTGCTGTTGCTGTACGCGGTGCTGGGGACGGCGCTCGTCGTGACCTTGCGGTCGATGGCGCGGCGCTGGCGCGCCGAGGACGAGCCGGAGTCGGACGTGCCCTACGGCCCCGCGCCGCCCGCGCCGCCGACCGTCGCCGCGGACGGCGCGCCGTGAGCAGCGCCGACGCGGTCGCCGCGGTGCTGTGGGCGGGCGTCACCGCGTACGCCGTGTTCGGCGGCGCGGACTTCGGCGCCGGCTTCTGGAGCCTGTTCGCGCGCGGCGACCGCGGGCGCCGCGCGCGCGAGCTGATCGACTGGGCGATCGGGCCGGTGTGGGAGGCCAACCACGTCTGGCTGATCTTCGTGCTCGTCGTCCTGTGGACCGGCTTCTCCTCGACCTTCGGCTCGATCTTCTCGACGCTGTTCATCCCGCTCAGCCTGGCCGCGCTGGGCATCGTGCTGCGCGGCGCCGGCTTCGCGTTCCACAACACCGCGCGGCGCCTGCGCGGCCGCGAGCTCGCCGAGCGCCTGTTCGGCGTGTCGTCGTTGCTGACGCCGTTCTTCATGGGGACCGTCGTCGGCGCGATCGCCTCGGGCCGGGTGCCGGAGGGCAACGCCGAGGGCGATCCGCTCACCAGCTGGCTCAACGCCACCTCGCTGCTGATCGGCGCGCTGTTCGTCGCCACGTCCGCGTACCTGGCTGCCGTCTTCCTCGTCAGCGACGCGCGCCGGGCCGGCAACACCGACCTCGAGCGCTACTTCACCGCCCGCGCGCTCGGCGCCGCGGTCGTGGCGGGCGTGCTCGCCGCCGCCGGCATCGTCGAGCTGCGCGCCGACGCGCGCTACGTGTACGACGGGCTCACCGGCGACGCGCTGCCGCTCGTGATCGTCTCGGCCCTGTGCGGCGCCGCGGTGCTCGTGCTGCTCCGGCGCGGCGCGCGCCGCGGCGCCCGGGCGCTCGCGGTGGGGGCGGTCACCGCGGTGGTGTGGGGGTGGGGGGTCGCCCAGCACCCGTACCTGCTGCCGAAGGAGCTCACGATCGACGCCGGCGCCGCGCCGTCGGCGACGCTGACGAGCGTCCTGATCGTCTTCGGCGTCGCGGTCGTGCTGGTGGGGCCGTCGCTCGCGCTGCTCTACACGCTGGCGCAGAAGGGCGTCATCGAGGAGTAGCTCAGGGCGCCGGGTGCTCGACGTCGTAGCCGAGCGCGAGCGCCAGCCTGGGCGCGACCGACACCGTGCGCGCGTTCCCGACCGCCGGCGCGATCGCGAGCAGCACGCCCACCATCTCGTCCTCCGTGGCGCCCGCGCTGCCGGCGAGCTCGACCGCGAGCCGCACCGACACCGTCGCCGCGTCGATCGCGAGCAGCGCGCCGAGCCCGACGAGCGCCTGCGCCTTCGGATCCAGGCCCGCGAGCTCCGGGTCGGCGAGCGCAGCGCGGACCGACCGTTGGTCGTGCAGGGAGAGCCGACAGAGGAGCCGCTCGATGTGATTCACCCTGCCGGCGACGTTAGGGCACCCTCACGCCGCCGGCCTCGTCCGAACCGGATGAGGTTGCGCGCCGGCCGAGGCCGGACACGAGCACGGCCACCACGGTGACGAGGTAGATCTGGCCGATCAGCGCCTCGGTGACCGCGATCGTGTGGCCGAGGTCGGAGCGCGCCGTCAGATCCCCGTAGCCGACGGTCGTCAGCGTCGTGAAGCTGAAGTAGAGGCAGTTGGACGCAGTTGCCGACGCGCCGCCGTTGAAGAACGGCGCGCCCCCGAGCCGGTCGATCGACCCGTACACGAACGCGCAGAACATCCCCATCAGCAGGTAGATGCAGAGGACGCCCATGATCGCCTGGATGGTCGCGCCGCCGCGTGCGCGCAGGCCGCGCAGGACGCCGAGGGCGATCGCGGGCGGGGCGAGGAAGACGAGCGCGCCGGCGGCGACGCGGGCGACCGCCTCGCTCTCGGCGCCGGCCGCCGCCACCACGGCGACGGTGATGGTGGCGCCGGCGGCGACGACCGTGGCGGCGGCGGTCACCCTCGGCGCGACCTCGCCGGCGCGCAACGCCAGGACGAGCGTCGCGGCGGCGAGCGCGGTGACCACCGCGTCCGGCCACGGGCCGCTGGGCGCGATGCCGAGCACCACGAAGAGCAGGAAGAGGCACGCCAGCAGCAGCCCGTAGCGCTCACGGAGCACGAGCTCTCGGCGTTTGCGCGGCTGCACGGGGTCACTGGATCACGCGACCGCGCGCGGCGACTCATCCGATTCGCATGATGCGGCGTCCCGACCGCAGGGTTGAATGTGCGCGTGAGCCACCTCGCTGCCGTCACCGTCGAGCCCGGGCAGTTCATCGCGGTGGTCGCCACCGCCGCGGTCGCCGGGACGCTGTCGGCGGTGGTGACGGGGCGCGGCCTGCTGCTCCCGGCCGTCGTGGTGGAGCTGCTCCTCGGGGTGGTGATCGGGCCGCAGGTGCTCGGCGTCGAGGTCTCGGAGTTCATCGAGTTCTTCTCGGCGCTCGGCCTCGGGATGCTGTTCTTCTTCGCCGGCTACGAGATCGACCTGAAGCGGATCGCCGGCATCCCGCTGCGCCTGGGGGTGATCGGCTGGGCGCTGTCGCTCGTGCTCGCGTACGCGATCGGCGGGGTGCTGGCCGCCGCCGGGATCGTGCTGTCGCTGCTCTACACGGGCTCGGCGATGGCCACCACCGCGATCGGCACGCTGATCCCGATCCTGGGGGACACCGGCGAGCTCAAGACGCGCTTCGGCACGTATCTGCTCGCGGCCGGGGCGGTGGGGGAGTTCGGGCCGATCCTGCTGATCACGCTGTTCCTCTCGAGCGGAAGGCCGCTCCACCACGCCGCCATCCTGATCGCGTTCGTGGTGCTCGCCGTCGCGGTCTCGCTCGTGGCGGTCCGCTCCTCGCGCCACACGCTCGCGCTGTTCGAGCTGACGCTGGAGAAGAGCTCGCAGCTCGCCGTGCGCTGGGTCGTCGTGCTCGTGTTCGCGCTCGCGGCCGTCGCGAGCGACCTCGGCCTCGATCTGCTGCTGGGCGGCTTCGCCGCGGGGATGATCACGCGACAGGTGCTCAAGAGCGGCGAGATCGCGATGTTCGACTCGAAGCTCACGGCGCTGGCGTTCGGCTTCTTCATCCCGTTCTTCTTCGTGGTCAGCGGGATGCAGCTCGACGTCGACGCGTTGTTCTCGAGTGTCTCGGGCGTGGTCAAGCTCGTGGTCTTCTTCCTGCTCTTCCTGGTCGTGCGCGGGACCCCGGCGCTGCTGCTCTACCGCTCCGAGCTCGACGCCCGCGGCCGGCTCGCGCTGGCCTTCTTCAGCGCGACGCAGCTGCCGCTCGTGCTCGCGATCACCACGCTGGCGCAGGACGGCGGGCACATGCACTCGTCGACCGCGGCGGCGCTGATCGGGGCCGCGGTGCTCTCCACGCTCGTGTTCCCCCTCGTCGGGCTGCGGCTGCGCGGCGGGGCGCCGGCCCCGGCGCCCGCGTAGATCACACCATTCGGGTGAGGCGGCGGGCGGCTGGGAGCGCTTGCATGGTCCCATGTCCGACGCCCGAACCCGGCGATTCCTCGTGGTCGCCAACCGCACGGAGTCCGCGCCCCGCCTGCTCGACGAGGTCGGGCGGCGCGCGCACGAAGACTCCACCTTCCTGCTGATGGTGCCGCCCGAGCGCCATCCCGATGCACCCGACTGGACAAGCGAGCAGGCGCTCGAGCTGGTGCAGCGCGCGGCCCGCGGCCGGCCCGTGGAGCTCGTCGACTGCGGCGCGGACGCCGCGGCGACGGTCGGCGACATCGTCGCCCGCGGCGACTGCGACGAGATCGTGCTCAGCACGCAGCCCGAGCACCACCCGCACTGGCACCGCCACAACCTGCCGAAGCGGATCCAGGAGCTCGGGATCCCGGTGACCGTCATCCCGCCCGATCCCACGGGCTGGTCGGCGGCGCACGGCTTCCCCGACGAGTGGGTGCGGATCGAGGCGGGGCCGGTGACCTAGCCGCTACTGGAAGACGTTGACCGCCCTCGCGACGACCAGGGCGAACAGCGCCAGCGCGATCGTCGCCTGGACGAGCATCGCGTACTTCGCCCGCAGGCTGAGCGGCATCACGTCCGTGGGGCTGAACGCGGTCGCGTTCGTGAACCCGAGGTGCAGGTAGTCGAGGAAGAGCGGCCGCCAGCCGGGCCGCCCAATCTCCGGGTTGATGTGCTGCGTGAAGGCGAAGTCGACAGGCACTGTCAGGCGTGTGCGCGCAAACGGCCCGCCGCCGTCCATCAGCCAGTAGACGACGGCGAACACGACGTTGTTGCCGACCCAGACGAGCGCGCCCGAGGCGAGCAGCTCACTGGGATCGTTCGCGTTGCCCTCGCCGGTGATGAGGTCGTGGATCAGCAGGCCCGTGGCCCACAGCGCACCGATCACGAGCAGTCCGACGAGCACGATCGTGATCCGGCGCAGCCGTCGGCGCTCTGCCGGGCCGGAGGGGTCGCTGGTGACCAGCAGGACGACGAGCGCGGCCTCGAGGAGCGGCATGAGCCACGGGATGTCGAGCACGCCGTCGCGGGGCCACCAGATCCGCACGCTGACGTTGAGGACCATGAACCCGAGCACGACGAGCGCGGGCGGCCAGCGTGACTCGCCGATCGGGTGCTCGTCGGCGGCCACGCCGTGATCGTCTCAGGCAGCGGGGCGGCAGCCTCCCCCGAATCGGATGAGGCCACGCAGGCGCGTGGGCCCGATGATCGGGTCATGCCTGCCACAGCCATGAGCGGCCGGCGCCGTGTCATCGTCTGGGTGCTGATCGTCCTCGCGTCGCTGATCGCGATCGGCTCGATCCTCACCACCTGGGTCGATCGCCAGATGCTCGACGAGGAGTCGTGGAGGACGGCGAGCGCCGAGCTGATCGAGGACCCGGCGGTGCAGGACGCAGTGTCGGTCTACTTGGTCGACGAGCTGTACGACAACGTCGACATCGGCTCGGCGCTCGGCGAGCGCCTGCCGGAGGAGCTCCGCCCGCTCGCGGGCACGGTCGCCGGGGCGCTGCGCGAGCCGGCGACGGACGCGGTCAAGCGCCTGCTCGAGTCGCCGCGCGTGCAGGGGCTGTGGGTCAACGCGAGCTCGCTGGCGCAGCAGAAGCTCGTCAACGTGCTCGAGAACAAGACCGGCCACGGGATCTCGACCGGCAACGGCGTCGTCACCCTCGACCTCGGCGAGCTGATCCAGGAGCTCGGGACCGAGCTGGGGCTGTCGCAGTCCCTGCTCGACAAGCTCCCGCCCGACACCGGCGTGATCACCGTGATGCGCTCCGACCAGCTCGCCGCGGCGCAGGACGGCGTGAAGGCGGTCCGCGTGCTCAGCACCCTGCTGCTCGTGCTCGTGCTTGTCCTCTACGCGCTCGCGATCTACCTCGCGCCCGGCGATCGCCGCCGGACGCTGCGCAACGTCGGCTGGTCGCTCGTCCTCGTCGGCCTCGCCGTGCTCGTCGTGCGCCGCCTCGTCGGCCAGTACGCGATCGACGCGCTCGCCTCGCCGTCGTCGGAGGAGGCCGGGAAGCGCGCGTGGCTGCTCGGCAGCTCGATCCTCGCCCAGATCGGGTGGGCCGCGATCATCTACGGCTTCGTCGCCGCGGCGGGCGCGATCCTGGCGGGCCCGACGGCGCCCGCGACGAGGCTGCGCGGCTGGATCACGCCCGTGCTCAACCAGCGCGCGGGCGCCGCCTGGGCGATCGTCGGCAGCGCCTATCTCCTGCTGGTGCTGTGGGGTCCGACGCACGCGCTCCGCGTGGCGTGGGGGATCGCGCTGCTCGGAGCGCTGCTCGCGGCGGGCGTGGTCGCCCTCCGCCACCAGACCCTTCGTGAGAGTCCCCCGACCGGGAGCACCTGACCATGCTCGACCTCGCCGTGATCGTCTTCAAGCACGCCGAAGGTGCCGACCACGCCTACGCGGAGGTCCTCCGCGCGACCGGCGACGCGCCCTGGGCCCACGAGATCGCGTTCGTCGAGCACCACCGCCACGACCGCCTCGTCGTGCGCGGCACGTTCGCCGGCCGCTACGTCGACGTCGAGGAAGAGGGCGACGTGATCGGCAAGCGGACCGCCGAGGGGGCACTGACCGGTGCGGTCGCGGGCGTCGTCTTCGGGCCCCCGGGCTTCGCCGTGGGCATGGTGGCCGGAGCCACGGGCGGAGGGATCTCCGAGTCACACCACGCCCCGCGGCTCCACGACGCGTTCGTCGAGGAGGTCCGCGCCGACGTCCCCGAGCGCTCGTCAGGCGTGCTCCTGCTCGCCGCGCCCGACCATGTCGACGCGATGGTGGCGGCGTTCGAGGGGCACGGCGGCCGGCTCGTCCGGCGCAGCCTCTCGGCCGAGGCGGCGCTGGAGCTCGAGCGCGCGGTGGCCGGGAGCCCGCGTGCGGCGCGATGACCGGCTGACCCTCCGGGCGGCCGACCTCGAGGCGACCTTCATCCCCGGCGCCGGCATGCTCGGCTGCTCGCTGCGGCACCGCGGCGAGGAGCTGCTCGGGCAACGCGGCGGGGTCGAGGCCTACGTCGCCCAGCGCAAGACGATGGGGATCCCGCTGCTGCACCCGTGGGCGAACCGGCTGTCGCGCCGGCGCTTCCGCCTCGGCGGCCGGGAGGTCGCGATCGACCCGGACGCGACGCCGCTGCGGCTCGACGAAGGAGGGCTGCCGATGCACGGCCTGCTCTCGGCCGCCACGGGCTGGGAGGTCGTGCGCCATGACGACGCTGGGCTCGCCGCCACCTTCGACTTCGCCGCCCACGACGCGCTGATCGCCGCCTTCCCGTTCCCGCACCGGCTCGACTACGAGGCGACGCTCGCCGGGCCGGCACTGACGATCGCCGTCACCGTCACCGCGACCGGCGACGATCCGGTCCCGATCGCGTTCGGCTTCCATCCCTACCTGCGCCTGCCGGGGGTCGAGCGGACGGAGTGGCAGGTCGAGATCCCGGTCCGCGAGCAGCTGCGGCTCGGCCCGGAGATGCTCCCGACCGGCGAGCGGATCGCGGCGCACGTGGCGCCCGGGCGCCTCGGCTTGCGCACCTTCGACGACGCCTACACCGCACCGCCGGACGGCGCGCCGTTCACCCTCTCCGGCGGCGGCCGGCGGGTGGAGGTGGCGTTCGACGCCGGCTACCCCTTCGCCCAGGTGTACGCGCCGGCCGACGACGACGTGATCGCGCTCGAGCCGATGACGGCGCCCGCCAACGCGCTCGTCGACAGCGGCGACGCGCTGCCGCTGGTGGCGCCGGGCGAGCGCTACCGTGCGGCCTTCTCGATCACCGTCCGCTCGCGCGGTCGAGCGCCGATATCACCCGTCCCGAGATGAGTGCGATCACCGACCTCTTCGCCGGCGTCCCGGTCTCCGACCTCGACCGCGGCGTCGACTGGTACACGCGGTTCTTCGGGCGGCCGCCGGACAGGCCCGTGGGCGACGAGATGCTCTGGGAGATCGACGAGCACGCCTGGCTGTTCATCGAGCCGAACCCGGCTCAGGCGGGCGCGGGCCGGATCACCCTGGCCGTCACCGGGCTCGACGCGATCCTCGAGCGCCTCGCCGCCGAAGGCATCGAGCACGAGCCGGTCGAGACGTACTCCAACGGCGTCCGCCACGTGGACGTCCCCGACCCGGACGGGAATGCGATCGCGCTCGCCGAGCCACCGGAGGAGGCGGCAGATGGGTAAGACGGTGATGGGCGCGGCCGTGTCGACGGGTTCATCGCCGACGACGGAGACGGTGTCGGACCGCTGTTCGACTGGTACGGCAACGGCGACGTCGCCTGGTCGTATCCGGGCACCGACGATCAGTGCCACAGCTCGCAGGCCACCGCCGACTTCAGCGCAGCCAGTACCCCGACATCGCGGCGGTGGTCATCGGCCGGCGCCTGTTCGACCTCACGAACGGCTGAAACGGCAAGCCGGCGGCCGGCGAGCACGTCTTCTTCGTCACCCGGTGGTGTTCGGCTCCGGCCGCCCGTTCTTCGCCACCGGCGGCCTGGCCGAGCCGCTGCAGCTGGGGGACCCGGCCACGATCGTGCGAGGCGACCGGGTCACCCACCTGGTCTACGACGTCCGGCGCTGACACCGCGACCTCGACGCCGTGAGCGATGATTAGCCCGATGAAGATGGACCGGGGCGAGATCGGCCGCCTGCCCTGCCTCGAGCTGGGGGCGGGCCCGCCGCTGCTGTTCATCGCCGGCCTGTCGCCGGAGACCGGGGTGGAGGCGACCGGCACCGAGCAGATGAACGCCTCGCTGCTGAAGCCGTTCGCCGCGCAGCGACGGGTCCGCTTCGTCAACCGCCGGCCCGGGCTGCCGCGCGGGATGTCGATGGCCGAGCTCGCCGACGAGCACGCCGACGCGATCCGCTCGCTGGGCGCCGGGCCGGTCGACGTCGCCGGCATCTCGACCGGCGGCAGCATGGCCCAGCAGCTCGCCGCCGACCACCCCGACCTCGTCGCCCGCCTCGTGCTGCTCAGCACCGCGTGCCGGCTCGGGCCGGAGGGCAAGGTCCTGCAGCGCCGCGTGGCCGCGCGCATCCGGCGCGGCGCCGACCGCCAGGCGCTCGCCGTGATGCTGGCGGGAATCGTGCCGCCCCGGCGCGGGCAGCTGGCCGCCGGCGCCCTCGGATGGCTCGCTGGCCCGCGCCTGCTCGCCGGCGGTGGCGATCTGGCCGATATGGCCACCACCATCGAGGCGGAGGATGTCTTCGACCTCGCCGCCTGTCGGAGCCCGATCCGCGCGCCGACGCTGATCCTCGTGGGCGACGAGGATCGCTTCTACAGCCCGGAGCTGTTCGCCGAGACGGCGCGGCTGATCCCCGGCAGCCGTTTGCGCGTGTTCGAGGGGCGCGGCCACATCACGGCCACGATGCACCCCGAGTGGGGGCAGGAGATCGAGCGCTTCGTCAGTGCCTGACGTCGATGACCACGCGCGACGGCGCGGTCAGCCGGAACACGCGGAAGCCGGTCCTGCGGCGGAGCCCGAGCCCGAACGTCACCACGCCCTCGAAGTCCCCGGCCAGCTTGATCTGCCGGAGGTTGGGGCATGAGGGCGTGCGCACGTTCGGGATCAGCGCGCCGCCGCTCTGGGTGTGCGCGCGCGTGTCGCGCATCACCACCCGGAGCCGTCTGCGGCCCTGCAGGCTGACGGTGTTCCCCGAGCCGTCGGAGACGATCCGGCGCACGTAGCGCACGGCGTACGCCGCGGTGCCGAAGCGTGTCCGGATGACGAAGCGGTCGAAGCTCCCGTGGCATCCCGCGGCGGTGCCGAACACCTCGGCGGTGGGCGGGCTCCCGGGCGCCGATTTCGGCGCGGTCGAGAACGCCGGGAGACCGAAGGCGGTCGCCGGGACGGCCAGGCACACCACGGCCGTGGCGGTCACCGCTGCCAGACGGGCGCGAAGCATCATGGCGAGATTGTGATGGGTACAGGACCCGGAATGGAGTTTCGTCGCGATCGCCTCACGTGGATCGCGTACGTCTTGCTCGCGTGGTTCGCCTATCTCCAGGCGGCGCCGGGGCTGATCATCGGCCACCTCCGCGACGAGCTCGGCCTGAGCTACTCGACCGGCGGGCTCCACGTCGCCGCCTTCGCGGGCGGGAGCCTGGTGGCGGGCGTGATCTCGACGCGGCTCGAGCGTGTGCTCGGGCGGCGCGCGCTGTTCTGGTCGGCGGCCGCGCTGATGGGCGCGGGGGCGATCGGGCTGACGGCCGGGCGCGTCGCCGCGGTCACCGTCGGCTCGGTGCTGGTCATGGGCGTCGGCGGCGGGCTGCTGCTCACGACGATCCAGGCCGCGCTCGCCGACCACCACGGAGAGCGGCGCGCGGTCGCGCTGGCCGAGGCCAACGTCGCGGCCAGCGTCGCCTACGTCGTGCTGATCGGGGTGCTCTCGCTGTCGGCGGCGCTGGACGCGGGCTGGCGGGTCGCGCTGCTGGCCTCGCTCGCGATCCCGGCGGTCGCGTGGTCGACCAACCGGCGGCTGGCGATCGACGCGCCGCTGCCGTCGACGGTGCCGCAGGGCCGCCTCCCCGGCGTGTTCTGGATCGCGGCCGCGATGCTGTTCTGCACGGTCGCCGCTGAGTGGTGCGTCACCGCGTGGGGCGCGACGTTCGTCGAGGACGCCACCGACGTCTCGACGGACACGGCGGTCGCGCTGATGGCCGGCTACTTCGGCGGCGTGCTCGTCGGGCGCACGCTCGGCAGCCGGCTGGCGCGCCGCCACGATCCGGAGCGGCTGCTCGCGTTCGCGCTGGCCCTCAGCGCGGTGGGCTTCGCGATCCTGTGGCCGTCGACGGCGCCAGCGCAGGCACTGCTCGGCCTCTCGCTGCTGGGGATCGGGCTCGGGAACCTGTTCCCGATGGGGCTGTCCGTGACGGTCGCGCTCGCGCCCGGGCGGGCGGCGCTGGCGAGCGGGCGCGCGGTGGCGACGACGTCGTTCGCGGTGCTGCTCGCGCCGCTCACGGTCGGGGCGCTGGCCGACGCGACGTCGCTGACGGCCGCGCTCGGCGTCGTGCCGGTCATGCTCGCGCTCGCGGCGGCGGGGCTCACGCTGGTGACGCGCGCAAGCCGCTCGCCCGAGCGGGTCTGAGCCCCTCGCGATGCCGGCGACGATGCGCAGCGAAGGCGGGCCGGCGGTGTCCGGCGACCTCGTGGTGCGGCTTGCGGTGGTGGGTACGGAGCACCTGCTCGAGCTGGGTCAGGTCGCCGGTCTGCGACGCGGTCGTCAGCGCGGTCAGCAGGCGCTCGTGCTCGCCGCCGTTCACCGGCAGGCGGCGCTCGCCGGCGAGCCGGCTGCGCGCGCGGGTGACGAGCTGCCGGGCGTTGGCCTCGGAGAGCTCGAGGACGTCCGCGATCTGCCGGTAGGGGTAGTCGAACGCCTCGCGGAGGACGTAGGCGGCGCGCTCGGCCGCCGACAGCTTCTCGAGCAGCGTGCGGACGGCCGACGCGAGCGCTTCGTCGCGCTCGACAGTGGCCGACGGGTCGGCGGCGGGGTCGGGCGGCTCGGGCAGCCAGCTGCCCGTGGAGGCCTCGTGGCGAACGCGTGCGGAGTCGACGACGTTGATCGCGAGTCGC
>Ga0190270_10001186_pt1 | contig 11957 bp, 10 predicted proteins | sample Popmic320T_FD_133748 | JGI IMG/M metagenome (GOLD analysis project Ga0190270, IMG submission 133748) | Populus adjacent soil microbial communities from riparian zone of Weber River, Utah, USA - 320 T | ecosystem: Environmental > Terrestrial > Soil > Riparian zone | place: USA: Utah | collected... | reverse complement strand
TCCCGCCTTTAGGCGGCGGAATCGCAAGCCCGGGAAAAATCCATGGCACTGATTCCGCCTAAAGGCGGGACTCCAACGAACCGGCTTCAGAATGACTCGCGGGAGCATGAGAAATTATTTCGCCGGCAGCACGCCGAAGCGCTGTACTTTTCCGTCCATGGTGCAGACGAACAGGCAGCCCTGCGCCACCGCCATTCCGTCCCACACTGGCGGGCTGTCGAGCTGGACGCTTTGCTGCTGATTGCCATTGCTGGTGTTCATCATGGAAAGAGCCGCGCCCTTCTTGCCGTCGAGCGCCTGATCCTGCTCCATGAGCAATTGTTGGATCGCCGCGTCCTTTCGTGTCAGGGCCTCGAAGGCGTATTCTTCATCCACCATGTCAGGAGGTCCGGCGATGACCAGCGTCCGGCCAGCCATCACCATCGCCCTGGTGAACTGCGGCACGAAACTGGTCCAGTGCGTCTGCACGAACGATCCGCCGCCTTTGTTCGCGCCCGTGAGCGGCCGCGCCGGCGCGCTCGTCTTGTGAAACCAGAGCGCCATCCCGGTTTTTCCTTTGCCGGTATCCACGCCGGAGATCACGCCATTGCTGCCGCCGCCGGAGTCGTCGCGCGCGTCGCCCTTGTCGAACGAAACTGCGAGCGCCGCGCCTTCCCGCGGGATGCTGCCGGCGATGCTGCGGTCCTGAATTTCCGCCGCTGTCAGGGCGCGGTGATAAACGGCGAATTCATCGATGAGCCCGGAGAATCCGTTGTTGTCAGGGTATTCGCCCAGCGGGCCGCCGGTGTCGATTCCGATCTCGAACGGTTGCTTCGGCACGGCCGTGAGAAGCCCCGGAGCTTTGCCTTCCGCCGCGAGCGCGCCGTCCACGTAAAGCCGCATCGATTTGTCTTCACCGAGCACCGCCGCGAGGTGATGCCAGCCGTCGCTCAGCCGGGCCGTGGCCGTCGCGGCGCCGGGGCTGCTGCTCGACCGCACAAAAAACGCGGGTTTCCCGCCCTTCAGCACAAGCGCCCAGCCATTTCCCGTCCCGCCAAGGGCCGCGACAACTCCGTCAGGACCGTCCGGAAGCACCCATGCCTCGATGGTCAGGGCTTTGCCCGTGGGGTCCAATCGTGCGCCCACGGGAAAGCGCACGTTAGGCCCGGCGGCGGCCTTTCCTTTTGCCGGAGACTGCGGCTTCACGTCCGGCGCCTCGCGGCTCGCGGAGAACAACTGGTGCTCCATTGTCGTTGTCCACTTCAGGTATTCCGGCTTCTTGCCGTAGCCATAGACGTTTTCTTTGTCGAACACCATGATGCGCCCGGACGGCGTGTATTTCCCGGCCTGGTAATAGCCGTTATGCCCGCCGGCGAAACTCTTGCCGTAAACCCACGAACTGCGGTGAAACCATGAGTCGTCGAGGAATCCGAACGGCGCGAAGACATGATCGCCGCCGCCGCGCTGCGCGCCGCCCTGCTGCGCGGCATCGCCGGAAACAGGACCGATCTCGACTCGCTTGCCGGCGGCGTCGAACTTCTGCGAGCGCAGATAGGTGAACTTCCCGTCGCTGCTCAGGATGTCATTCAGGCCGACCGGCATTTGCAGCGTTTTGATGCGCAATTGCAGGTCACCGCCGGTCTCCGGATCTTTGTCATCGAGCATTTCCTCCACCAGTTTCTTGCCGGTCGCGGCATCGAGCCGGAGGAAGCGCATCCCGCCATCGAGGAAGCAGGAGCGTCCGGCCACGCAGCTTACGATATCATTTTCCACGAGCACGCTGCCGTGCACCGGCCACACGCTTTCAAGTTGTTCCCATGCCATGTGGCGGACGTCCGAAGGCGCGGCGCGGAATCTCCAGATGAGCGCGCCGTCGGTGGCCCGCAGACAATAGACGCAGCCGTCTTTGCCGCCAAAAAGCACGCGGCCTTTCCAAATCGTGGGCGGAGAATCCACACGCGCTCCGGCCGTGAAATGCCAGCGCGGCTCACCCGTGGCAAAGTCCAGTGCCCACAGCGTGTGCGCATCGACCTGCGCCACATAGACGAGCCCGCCCGCAATAACCGGCGCGCTCAGCCGGCCGGTTAGGGCCCGCTCCCAACCTTTGCCGGTATCGGCGACCAGTTCCTGATTGCTGTGGCCGCTGCGCGCGGCGTCGTGGCGGTAGGTGGGCCAGTCTTTGGCATCAGCCGTGTCCGTGAGCGGCTGGTCCCATGCCGGACCGCGCTCAAGCCGCTGTTCCTCCGGCAGCGGAGCCGGGTGTTTGCCGGCGGGCGCGAGGGCATTCATGCCGTCGAGCTTGGCCTCGGGATAGCACGCGCAATTGTGCGGCCCGGCATAGACGAGCCCGTTGCACGGCATCACGCCGTAAAGGCACGCGCCGCGCACCCAGTGGTTGATGTCCCAGTGCTTCTTTTGGATGTCCACGAACTCGATGCCCGTGCGCGACGGCAGGATGAAACGGTCGGTGGCCTTGGCAATGTAACAGCGGTGGTGGAACCAGTAAGTGTCGATGTCCGGAGGAAACTCGACCTTCACCGCACCCGTCAGAAGGTCGCGCCCGCTGAAGGAGCCTGACATATTGCCCGAAAGCGTCGGCGCATTCCACACCAGCCCGCCGGCCACGATGAGATCCTCCGGCGAACGATAGCCGCTTTTGCTGTGTGGCGCGCTCCACATCTCGTTGCCGTCCGCGACGTTGTAAGCCTTCATCGCGCCATCGCCGCCGGCGTAGAGCACCTGATCGCCCGTGAGCAGCAGCCGCGGGCCGTAGTTGTATTCAAAGAGATTGCGCTTCCCGGCGGGCACGCTGCTCCAGCGCGGCTTGCCACTCGTGGCGTCGAGGCACACGATCTTTTCGCCATCGTGGAAGACGACGTTCTTTCCGTCCGTCGCCGCGGTGAGCGGTGCGATTTTGCCGCTGTGCTTCCATAGCATCCGGCCCGTCGCCGTATCCACCGCCTGCAACTCGCGCGGCTTTTGGTCCCAGTTGAACTCCGTCTCCACGCGCTTCTGATCGCCGGTGTTGAATTTCGGCGCGAAGTCCTCGAGCGACCACTTGTCAGGATTCACCAGCGTATAGAGCACGCCGTTCACATGGAGAATCTCTTCGGTTCCCTTCGTGCTCTCAAGAACCCTGACCTCCTCGCCGGTCGCCGCGTGGAGTACCGTGACCGGCTCACCCATTCCCAGCGTGACGAATATCCGATCCCCGTCCGCCACCAGGCGTCGCGACAACTGCGTCGGCCCCGACTTCAGTGGCCACAGGTGCGGCTGCCATGCCGGAATGTCCTTCTTCCATAGCACGACCCCGTTGTGAGCATCGCGCGCCGTCAGGGTCCAGCGCGACGGCAGCAGGATGGAGATGCGCGAGCCGTCATCCATGATGTAAAACATTCGCCCGCCCGCCGACACCTGCGCACTCAAACTCGACATGCGGTCATGATGCCTCGACCAGCGCGGACTGCCCACCCATTGCAGCCGCTCCGGCGGCGCGACCACCGTATCGTGCGAGACGGCGTTGCCCTTCGCGTCGTAATAATAGTGCGTCCAGTCATCGAGGCCGGCGGCTTTTGGTTTGATGATCTTTTGCCATGCTCCGTTCTCCTTCACATATGCGACGCCCTGCGGCACCAGCACGCGCAGCATTTCCTCCCTGCTGACACCGGCAGGGTTTTCGGAGACGAGCAGATTCACCATCCCGTGGATGTAGGGCAGCGTCGTCCCGGTGAGCACATCGACCGCCACGTCGCCATACCGGTGCGTCTCCAGCAGCGACTCCCGGATCGCTGCCACCTTCGCCGGATCGCGGTCAAGGCCGTGTACCTGCCATGAGGCATTCGCCCGCAACGCGGCTGTTAGTTTTCCGTCTCCGCAACCGACCTGCACGGCAAGGCCACCTCTGACGCCTGTTTCACGGAAAATGCGGGCGGCCTCAGTGGCCGCGTCCTGACCCTGACAAACGGCCGCTGCGAACGCGACAAAGAGGGAGCAAAGTATCTTCATAAGAGTCCGCCACATGCCGTGAACACGCCGCCGGCGTCAATTACAGCGGGATACCCGAATGAGTAGCGCGGTTGCGGTGTCGCTGAGGAAACGCCTGGATACACCATCCGCCGGCAATGGATCGGGTTTTCAGCCCTCAGGTTCTTGGTATGCTAGAACCCGGGATTACGACCCGCCGCCAACCGGCGCTCCGAAGCCGGTAACCTCCGCTGCTTTACAAACGACTGACAAACAACCGTGACCGTGCCGCCAGAATTCCGGTACACTACATTCGCGCCATGAACCGTCCCGCCCTCATCATCCTTCGCGTCCTCGCCATCGGCTCGGCCCTTACTGCGATAACATGTCAGGTCGCGAACCGGCAGAAACTGGCCAATGCCTCAACGGCCGCCGCCGGCGATCGCGGTGCACCGGGGCCGGCGGCGCCTCCCACCACTCCCCGGCCGACGTGGGCGCCGTCCAGCAAGTCGATTGATTCACTCATCGTGCCCACGCGGCCGCCAATTACCGGCGTTCCATCGGCGCCGGCGACCATTCCGGATCCGCCAAAGCAAGCGGTCACACCGGCCGTCAAAGAGGAAGTGCAGCGCCTTTTCCGCCGGGGCCTCGGATTTTATGATCTCGGGCATTTCGAAGACGCGGAGGTTGAATTCAAAAGCATCCTTGCGATCGATCCCCAAAATGCGGCGGCGGCCCGGGCGCTCGAAAGAGCCCGGAGTAAGGCAAGCCCGCAGCCGGTGGCGCCGCCCGCCAATGCTGCGCCGGCCGCTCCGTCTCCGCCTGTCAAGCCGGCGGCGCCGCGCTATTTGCCCGGCTCCAAGTCGGCGCGCGTCGTCACACCTGCCGACGTGCGTCAAATGCAGCAGCGGGCCGATCCCCGGTATGACCAGGCTCCCGCACAACAATCCACGAACCGCCAGCGATGATCGGTATCGACAACATCGGCGATCTGTTGCTGGCCACGGGCTTGAGCCTGCTGGTGCTGTGCTTTGTGTTTCGTCCGCTGGAAATGCTGTTTCCCGCAAAGAAGCAGCGGCTGCTGCGGCCAGGCTGGTTTACGGATTTGTGCTTCTTCCTCGGCCAGTATCTGTTGTGGACCGGCGGCGTCTTTTGGCTGTTGGGGTATTTCCAAATCTGGCTGGATGCCACCATTCCCGGCACCTTCCGGCAGTCGGTCGCCGCGCAGCCGTGGTGGCTGCAGGCGGTGGAAGTCATCGTGCTCAGCGATTTCTGCATCTACTGGGGCCACCGGCTGCAGCACCGGATGCCGTTTTTGTGGCGCTTTCATTCCATTCACCACAGCGCCGAGCACCTCGACTGGCTGGCCGCGCACCGGGAGCATCCGCTCGATACCGTCTATACCCTCACCATTATCAATTTGCCCGCAGTCCTGCTTGGCTTCCCGCTGGAAACCCTCGCCGGCCTCCTCGCCTTTCGCGGCATGTGGGCGATCTACATTCATTCCAACGTGCGGCTTCCCATCGGCCCGCTGCGCGCCGTCATCGGAGCGCCGGAACTGCGCCACTGGCACCACGACAAAGCGCGCGACGCCGGCAACTACGCGAACATCTCGCCGCTCATGGACCTCGCGTTCGGCACCTACCGCTGCCCGGACCACGAGCCCGCGGCCTTTGGCATCCACGAGCCCATCTCCCGCACTTACCTTGGGCAATTGCTGCACCCGTTTCGGAAGCGGCGGCGCGTCCGCTGATGAAAGGTGGGGCGAGGCTGCCGCCGAGCCAATTCTGCAAAGTCCGGTGGTCGGCTCGGCAGCAGCCTCGCCCCACCTGCTCACCGGCGCGCGAAACTGAGAGCAGAGCGCACTTTACGTCCGCCGCCGATCCATGTATGCCGCGGCGGAACCACTTTCACCTCCGCCATGAAAAAGTCGCTCGCCATTCTTTGTGTGCTCCTCGCAGCACTGCCTTCGTTGTCGTGCAGGAAGAAAGGGGAGGGCTCCGGCGGAGAGGATGTCAAAGCCGGCAAGTTCACGATTCTCGGGACGAAGACGGACAACGCCAATTTCAGCGACGCGAAGGCCAATGCCGAGAATGCGCTGCTGATGCATCCCGATCTCAATGCCATGGTCGGCCTCTACGGCTACAATGCGCCGAAATGCCTCGAGGCCTTGAAAGACGCAGACAACCGGGGCACCAAAGCTCTCGGGAAAGTGAAAGTGTTCGGGTTCGATGGCGAACCGCCCACGCTGGAAGGCCTGAAAGCCGGATCCATTGAAGGCACGGTAGTGCAGCAGCCGTTTGAGTTTGGCTATCAATCGATGAAAACCCTCAAAGCGCTGCACGACGGCCAGCCGGTGCCCTCAAGGGACGGCATCATCGACATTCCCGTGAAAATCATCACGCGGGAAACGGCTGCGGCATACGAAAAGCAGGTCAACGACGTGCTCGCTGCGGCGAGGAGCGTGCCGGCGGGAGCGGCGGCAGGCCCTGTGTTTGCCTTCATCTCCAACAACCAGAGTTCATTCTGGGAGGCGGCGCGCGCGGGCTGTTACAAAGCGCAGACGGAACTCGGCATTCAGGTCGATTTTCAAATGCCCGCCCAGCAGGAGGCCTCGGAGCAAAACCGCATCATCGAAAGCCTGCTCGTCAAAGGCGAGTGCAAGGGCATCGCCATTTCCGTGATGTCGCCTGACAGTCAGGGTGATCTCCTCAAGCAGGTGGCTGACAAGATGCCGCTGATCACGCACGACAGCGACGCGCCGAAAAGCGCCCGCAAGGTCTATCTCGGCACCAACAACTACGAGGCCGGCAGGGAACTGGGAAACTTCATGCGCCAGCGGATGCCCGAAGGCGGAAAGATCATGATCTTCGTCGGCAGCGTCGATGCGCTCAATGCCAGCGAACGGCTCCGCGGGTTGAAGGAAGCCCTCAGCGCGCCATGACCTCCCTTCTCAGCGCCCGCGGGCTGCACAAGCACTTTACCGGCGTCCACGCGCTGCAGGATGTCAGTGCGGATTTTTTCGCCGGCGAGGTCGTCGCGGTGATGGGCGAAAACGGCGCGGGGAAGAGCACGCTGATGAAATGCCTCGCCGGAGTGCACGATCCGGATGCGGGCGCCATCGAGTGGGAAGGCCGCGCCGTCCGCGTGGATTCGACGCGGCGCGCGGAGTCGCTCGGCATCGCGTTCATTCACCAGGAACTGAATCTCTGCGACAATTTGAGCATCGCGGAGAATGTTTTTCTTGGACGCGAACCGCGGCGCGGCGGGGTCTTCGTGGACTGGCAAACCATGCGCCGGCGCACCGCGGAACTGCTGGCGCGCGTAGGCCTTGCTGTGTCGCCGGAAGCACGTGTGGACACTCTCTCCATCGGGCGGCGGCAACTCGTCGAAATCGCCCGCGCGCTTTCCCAGCGGGCAAAGCTGGTGATCATGGACGAGCCCACGAGCAGCCTGACGAAGTCGGAGACGGACACGCTGTTTGGGGTTGTTAGGGACCTGAAGGCCGCAGGAGTGGGCGTCGTTTTTATCTCGCACCGCATCCCGGAGGTCATGGCCATCGCGGATCGCGTCACGGTGCTGAAGGACGGCCGGAACAGCGGAAGCCTGGCACGTTCCGAAATGTCACCGGAGCGCATCGTCAGCCTCATGGTGGGCCGCGATTTGGATATCAAGCACCGCCGCCCGACCGCGGGAGAAGCGGGCGCGCCGCTGCTGAGCGTGAAGGCGCTCCGCACCTCGGCCTGGCCCGGACACGAAGTTTCGTTTGAATTGCGCGCGGGAGAAATCACCGGCATGGCGGGACTCGTGGGTGCGGGGCGCTCGGAGATCGCACGGGCTGTCTTCGGCATCGACCGTCCGCTCTCCGGCAGCGTTAGCGTCAAAGGGCATCCGCTCATCCCCGGCAATCCCCGCGCCGCGATCAACGCCGGCATCGCCTTCGCGCCCGAAGACCGCAAGGAGCAGGGCCTGATTCTTGAGATGGCCATTCGCGACAATATCGCCATGGCCGGGCTGCACCGCATGGCCCGCGCGGGATTCATCAATGAGTCCGCTGTCACCGCGCAGGCCGAGCAGATGCGTCAGCGGCTTTCCATCCGCACGACGAGCGTTCACAGCGCGACCAGCCAGCTTTCCGGCGGCAATCAGCAAAAGGTGGCTCTCGCCAAATGGCTGGCGCTGCAGCCGGTCATCTTCCTGCTCGACGAACCCACGCGCGGCGTGGACGTGGGATCGAAGCGCGAAATTTATGAAGTCATCGAATCCCTCGCTGCAAATGGCGCCGCGGTGCTCATGATTTCCAGCGATCTCGAAGAAGTGCTGCGCCTCAGCGACCGCGTCCTCGTCATGCACGAGGGCCGTCTCGCCGGCGAACTCGCGCACTCCGTGCTCTCGGAGGAATCCATTATGAACCTGGCCACCGGTCGCGCCGCGGCGTGAAGGCGGGCGCAGATGCCCTGCCTTTGGCCCGATGTATCAGTGATGTGAGGCGATCTGGTGAGTGCCGTTAATGCTGAGCGGGAAACGCAAGTGGCAGGCACATTCGGAGCCTCCGACAAGACGAATCTCGACCTGCAGCAGAGTTGCGGCACGAGACGTTGATTGCTGCCCGGGTTGCTTCGCACCGGCAAAGGATTAACGCAGGGAGCGGAGCAGGCTTTGGATCTCGTCGTGAGTGCCCAGAAAGAAAAATACCAATTCCGGCGGGGTGGCGATGAAGACGAAGGCGAGACGCTGGTCGAGGCCGATGCGGCATTCGAAGACGGTGCGACTTAATCGGCGGATGCCTGTGCCGGAGTGCCGGTGCGGCCGGCCCCAAGCCTCCCGCACGGCATTCATCGCCGCACCGATGAGCTTCCGGTCGGCTTTGGAGCGGCGGCGAAGTTCCTCAAGAAGTCCGTCGGCGACCCTTACTCTTAACGAGGGCTTCGACGTCGCCGGTGAATTCGTGGAGCCTTCCGGCTTTGCGGTCTTTTTGGATTTGGCCGTGCAGCTTTCGTTCCGCGGTTTCCATTTCCGCGGGCGTGAGGCCATACTCCCGCTGGGCGTAGTCGGTGGATTCCACCGCGACCGGACGGAGGGCTACGATTCGGCCATCCATGACGATTCCGATGTCGTCGCCTTTGAGGGCACGCCGCAGGAGGCGCGGAAGATCGGTGCGCGCTCTGGCGGGTGTCAGTGTGGTCATGCTCATGCGATCATGAATGACACAAGTGCCCGGATTGTGCGAGGGAATTTCCGTCGGCCGCGGCACCCGGAGGCCGGGAATTCTTGAGTAGCGTCCCGGGTGAAGTTGCTGTCCACTCCCGCTCTCCCATGCCGCGTTTCGCCTCCCATCAAAAGACGCTGATCATTGCCGGCTTCCTTGTGCTGCTTTCGCTCTCGTGCTGGCTGCTGGAGCCGGCGTTTCTCAAGGCCGACAGCATCGAACTGGTGCTGAAATATGCCGGCCTGTTCGGCATCATCGCGGTGGGTGTTAGTTTTGTGATCATCACCGGCGGCATCGATCTCAGCATCGGTTCGTGGATCGGACTGAGCGCCGTGCTGGTGCCGGTGCTGGTGACAGGCCACGGCTGGGATCCGCTGGCAGCAATAGGCGCCATCACCGGACTCTCCGTCCTCGCCGGCCTCGCGCACGGATTGCTCGTCACGAAGCTGAAGCTCCAGCCGTTTCTGGTGACGCTCTGCGGACTTTTTGTTTACCGCGGCTTTGCGAGGGTGGCGAGCGACGGGCGCGAGCAACTGTTGCCGGCAAGCCTGCAATGGATGCCGGAAACGCTCGTGTCAGGACGACCGGTCGCCGGCGTTCCGGTGCCGGCGGTGTTTCTGCTCCTCGTCCTGCTCTGCATTGTCGCGGCGTTGTTTCTCAACAAAACCGTGTGGGGCCGCCACATGCTTGCCACCGGCCGCAACGAACAGGCCGCGCGGTTCAGCGGCGTCAACACCAGCGCCATTCGGATTCTGGCGTTCGTTTTTTGTTCCGTGCTCGCCGGGCTGTCCGGAATGCTGTGGCTTGCGGAATCCAAGTCCGCGCTGGGGTCATCGTTCGGCAGCTTTTACGAATTGTGGGCCATCGCCGGGGCCGTGCTCGGCGGATGCAGCCTGCGCGGCGGGGAATGTTCCATCGCTGCGGTGCTGCTCGGCAGTCTCATGGTTGCCGAAATCAAACAGGGCGTGCTCTTCGTCGTGGAGGACCTCTGGAAGGAAGTCGTCCTCGGCCTCTTCGTCCTCGGCGGCGTCATCGCCGACGAATTCATTTCCGGCTGGCTGGCAAGGCGCCGGTAATGCGGCGGCAATTCGCAGGACTCATTCCGGCGCTGCGTCCACCCGTCGCCGCAGTTCCGACTTTAACGACTCGAGGCGGTCCTCACTGAACGGCGTGCGCCATGTGGTGAGGATGGTGAGTAGGGCTGCAGCGCGTTCCCGAACATCAACCGCCAAGCCGCGTTGCCAGGCTTCATCCATAAAGGCCGGCAGCAGACGCCGCAGAAGTTCGAGATGTCTGGCGTCGTTTTCGGACTGACCAGGCCGGCGATTGTTGAAGGCATGAATTTTGCCGATCAACAGGCTGAGCGGGTCGAGCACGGGAATGCCATCGGTTTCCACCGCGAAGCCCTGCGGCGGGAGGTCAGGATTGTCCACCAGCGGCATCTTTTCAAGCACTTCGACCGAAATGCGGCCGAGGTTTTTCATGTCCACCTGGAAGACGTAGTTCATTCCGAGGCCAGGAGGCTCTTTGCGTTTCACGTGCGCTGTGGACACGACTTTGTAACCTTCCTCTTTCAACCGCGCCGCCATCAGCGACGAAGCGGCTTTGTCGCCCCGCAGGTCGATGTCTTTGCTGTAGATGGTCTCGCCGGGCCAGTCGAAAACATCAAATCGTTTTGCCCAGTAACCAACGGCAAGACCACCGATGAGCATGAACTCGGCTCCATCCTGCCGGGCACCCTTCAGTGAGTTTTCAAAGAGGTCCAGCGTTACGAGTTGCTCCATTTGTAGATGCGGTAATGGATCGGTACTTTTTTCGGCATGGGATGCCAGTCCGGGCACGGCGTATGGTAAAGCCGCTCCATCTCCGCCTTCGCCTGCGGCGAAGCAGCCCAGCGGCGGCGGTCCTCGGCCTGCTCTTCCAGAAACTGAAGGTAGCGGGGATCGTCGTCATCGATGGTGATTACGGGCACGTCGTCGTCCATACCGGAAGCGTAGCTCTGACGCGACCGTTTGCCAGCAGGAAGACGGGTCCGGATGTGCGCTTGCCGCGCCGGGACTCCCTCTGCTTTTTCCCGGTATGTCCACCCCGCCCTTTGTTTACCAGGAACTCTTCGAGAACGGCTCCGACCCGACGGCCTACCGATTGCTCACCGCGGAGCACGTCGATGTGAAGTCATTCGAGGGCCGTGATGTCCTGTGCGTGGAGCCGCAGGCGTTGACGCTGCTGGCGGATCAGGCGTTTCACGACATCAATTTCTTCCTCCGTCCGGCGCACTTGAAACAGGTGGCTGCGATCCTCGATGACCCGGAGGCCTCGGAAAACGACCGCATGGTGGCGCTGACGATGCTGAAGAATGCGGACGTCTCCTCCGCGGGGCTGCTGCCGTTTTGTCAGGACACGGGCACCTCCATCGTCCTTGGAAAAAAAGGCCAGCAGGTCTGGACGGGCGGCAGCGATGAAGAGGCGCTCTCCCGCGGCATCTATCAGGCCTACACGGAGAACAACTTGCGCTATTCGCAGAATGCGGCGTTGGACCTGTGGACGGAAAAGAACACCGGCACCAACCTCCCGGGCCAGATCGAACTCTATGCGACGGAAGGCGACGCTTATAAGTTTCTCTTCATCGCCAAAGGCGGGGGCTCGGCCAACAAATCGTTCCTCTACCAGGAAACCCGGGCGGTGCTCAATCCGAAAACACTGGTCGAATTTCTCACGCAGAAGATGCTCACGCTCGGCACGGCGGCGTGCCCGCCCTATCATCTCGTTTTCGTCATCGGCGGCCTCTCCGCCGAACACACCATGA
>Ga0190270_10001185_pt1 | contig 11988 bp, 13 predicted proteins | sample Popmic320T_FD_133748 | JGI IMG/M metagenome (GOLD analysis project Ga0190270, IMG submission 133748) | Populus adjacent soil microbial communities from riparian zone of Weber River, Utah, USA - 320 T | ecosystem: Environmental > Terrestrial > Soil > Riparian zone | place: USA: Utah | collected... | reverse complement strand
CTTGTGGGTCGTGAACGTGACCACGTCCGCGTGCGGGACCGGGCTCGGGTACGCGCCGCCCGCCACGAGCCCGATGAAGTGCGACGCGTCGACCCACAGGAGCGCGCCCACCTCGTCGGCGATCTGCCGGAACGAGGCGAAGTCGATCGTCCGGGGGTAGGCGGTGTACCCGGCGAGGATGATCTTCGGGCGGTGCTCCTTGGCGAGGTCGCGCACCACGTCCATGTCGAGCTGCTCGGTCTCGCGGTCGACCTCGTAGCCGACGAAGTTGAACCACATGCCGGACACGTTCACGGGGGACCCGTGGGTCAGGTGCCCCCCGTGGGCGAGCACCATCCCGAGGACCTTCTCGTTCGGATCGCCGGGGGTCAGGAACGCGCCGAAGACGGCGAGGTTCGCCTGGGCGCCGGCGTGGGGTTGCACGTTGGCGTGGTCGGCGCCGAACAGCTCCTTCGCGCGGTCGATCGCGAGCTGCTCGGTCACGTCGACGAACTCGCATCCTCCGTAGTAGCGCCGCCCCGGGTACCCCTCGGCGTACTTGTCGTTCATCACCGAGCCCACCGCCGCGAGGACCGCCGGGCTGGCGTAGTTCTCCGACGCGATCAGGCGCAGGTTCGTCCGCTCGCGGTCGAGCTCGCCCGCGATCGCGGCGGCGACCTCCGGGTCGGTGGTCTTCAGGGCCTCCCAGTCGGCCGCATAGTCACGCATCCCTCACAGCTCCCCTCGTTCGATGGCCGAGATCTGCTCGATCCGCGGCCGGTGTCGTCCGTCCTCGAACGGCGTGGCCAGCCACACCGTCACGATCTCCCTCGCGTAGGTGGCGGCGATCACGCGCCCGCCCATCGCCAGCACGTTCGCGTCGTTGTGCTCCCGCGACAGCCGCGCGAGGTACAGGTCGTGGCAGAGCGCCGCCCGCACCCCGTGCACCTTGTTCGCCGCGATCTGCTCACCCTGCCCCGATCCCCCGAGCACGATCGCGCGGTCGGCGACCCCCGTCGCCACGTCGCGCGCCGCCGCGGCGCAGAAGGGCGGGTAGTCGACGGGCTCGGTCGAGTGCGTGCCGTGGTCGTGTACCTCGTGCCCCTCGCCCTCGAGGAACGCGCGGAGATCCTCCTTGAGGGGGTACCCCGCGTGGTCGGCGCCCAGGGCGATCCTCACGGCGCCACCCCGGCGCCCGCGGTCGCCAGCGCCCCGGCGATGCGACCGGCGAGCCCGTCGAGCTCGGCCGCCATCGCGCGGTAGGTCTCGAGCGGCATCCCGAGCGGGTCGGCCACGTCGTCGATCCACGGGTCCCGCGGCGCCGCGTCCCGCGCCCGCGCCGCGGTCGCGACGAGCGACGGCAGGTCGGGCGCCGCGGCGCCGTCGACGTAGGTGGCGAAGGCCCCCATCGTGAACGTGCGGGGTCCGGCGTCGGGGACGAGGTCGAGGACCGCCTCGCCGTGCTCGCGCGCCATCGCGAGCACCACGTCGGCGGCGTCGATCTGGTCGGCGGTCAGGACGCGGGCGCGGTGCGAGGTGATGTCGACGCCGCGCTCGGCGGTCGCGTCGCTCGACCCCTCGGTCGGGGGCGACCCCTCCCACCCGGCGGTGCCGGCCGAGGTCACCGCCACGCCGCCCGCGCCCAGCCGGTCGTCGAACGCGCGTCGCAGGAGGCCCTCGGCCGATGGCGAGCGGCAGACGTTCCCGGTGCAGACGACGAGGACGGAGGTCATGTCAGGAAGGGGGCGAGTCTAACAAGGGGCCCTCGCCGGGCAGTAACCGCGCCAGGCGATCCGCGGACACGTCGCCGGCGCGGAGCACCCGTGCGGGACCGTGGGCCAGGTCGAGCACGGTGGAGGACCGTCCCTCCAGCGCGGGCTCTTCGCAGAGGTACACGGCCACCGCGTCCTCGAACGTGGCCACGAGCTGGTCGCACGTGGTCGCGGGCGGCTCCCCGGATCGGTTCGCGCTCGTGACGGCGAGGGGCCCCGTCCGCGCGAGCACAGCGAGCGCGAGCGGATGGTCGGGCACGCGGACGCCGATCGTGGCCGGGTCACCGCCGAGGTCGAACCCGGCGGCGGCGTCGGTCCGCGGCAGCACCAGCGTGAGCGGGCCGGGCCAGCACCCGTCGGCGAGGACGTCGGCGCGCGCGTCGAACGCCGCGATCCGCCGCGCCTCGCCCGCCGACGCGACGAGCACCGGCAGCGTGAGGTCGGCGGGCCGGTCCTTGGCCGCGAACACGGCCGCGGTCGCCGCGGGGTCGTCGGGACGGGTCCCGACGCCGTAGACGGTGTCGGTCGGGAACACGATCAGCGCGCCGCGCCGGGCGGCGGCCACGGCGTCGTCGAGGGGCGTGGCGGTCACGGCCGCCGCCCGGTGACCACGCGGTCGCGTCCGTTCAGGTCGCGGACCGTGCGGACGTCGGCGAACCCGGCCTCGACGGCGAGCCGCTCGATCGTGGGGGCGGTCGAGTCCTCGATCTCCACGACCACGTGGCCGCCCGTCCGCAGCCGCGCCGCCGCCTCGGCGAACAGCCGGGCGTAGATCGGCGGTCCGCCGAACACCGCGAGCGCCGGATCGGCGAGCACCTCCGGCGGCAGGTCGTCGCGATGCTCGGCCGGCACGTACGGCGGGTTGCACGTGACGAGGTCGAGCGGCCCCTCGACGGGCGCGAGCAGATCGCCCGCCACGACGTCGACGTCGAGCGCGAGCCGGCGGGCGTTCTCGGCGGCCAGCGCGACCGCGTCGAGCGACAGGTCCGTCGCCACCACGCGCGCTCCCGGGTGCTCGTGCGCGATCGCGAGCGCGATCGCGCCCGTCCCCGTGCACGCGTCGGCCACGAGGGGCGCGGAGGCGTCGGCGATCGCGGCAAGCGCCACGTCGACGAGCACCTCGGTCTCGGGCCGGGGGACGAACACGCCGGGCCGCACGGCCAGGACGAGGTGCCGGAACCCCTGCTCGCCGGTCAGGTGCTGCAGGGGTGTCCCCGTGCACCGCCGGCAGAGCGCCCGCCCGTACCGCCGGGCCTCAGCGGACGTCAGCCCATCGTCCCGCGCGGCGAGCCCCGCGCGGTCGGTGCCGAGCACCGTGAGCATCAACGCCTCGGCGTTCACCTCGGGACGCTCGACGCCGTGCCGGTCCAGGTAGGTGGCGCCGCGCCGGACGACCTCGGTCGGCCGCACGGGATCAGCCGTCCTCGGCGAGCTGGGTGGCGCGTGCCGCGGCGAGGAGCTCGTCGATGAACGCGTCGAGCGCCGGACCGCCCGCCAGCACGTCCTGCAGCTGGTGCGACGTGTGCTTGATCCGATGGTCCGTCACGCGGCCCTCGGGGAAGTTGTACGTCCGGATCTTCTCCGATCGCTCCCCCGTGCCCAGCTGGGCGCGGCGGGTCGCCGCCTGCTCGGCCTGGGCCTCGTCGAGCGCCACCTGGTACAGGCGGGCCCGCAGGTAGCGCATCGCCTTCTCCCTGTTCTGCAGCTGGGAGCGCTCCTCCTGCATCTCGACCTTGAGGCCCGTGGGCTTGTGGACGATCCGCACGGCGGAGTCGGTCGTGTTCACCGACTGCCCGCCCGGGCCGCTCGAGCGGTAGACGTCGATCTGCAGGTCCTCGGGCCGGATCTCGACCTCGACGTCCTCGGCCTCGGGCATCACCGCCACGGTCGCCGTCGACGTATGGATCCGGCCCTGGGACTCGGTCACCGGCACGCGCTGGACGCGGTGGACCCCCGCCTCGTGCTGCAGCCGCGCGAAGGCGTCGGCGCCGCGGACCTCGAGGGAGACCTCCTTGAACCCGCCGACGTCGCCCGGCGAGGACGCGATGACCTCGCCCTTCCACCGGTGACGCTCGGCGAGGCGCCGGTACATCTCGAACAGGTCCCCGGCCCACAGCGCCGCCTCCTGGCCGCCGGCACCCGCGCGGATCTCGACGATGAGGTCCTTGCCCTCGTCGGGGTGCGTCGGGACGAGCAGCGCCTCGAGCTCGGCGCGCAGCGCCGCCGCCCGTCCGTCGGCCTGCACGGCCTCCTCGCCGAGGAAGGCGGCCATGTCGGGGTCGGTCTCGGCCGCCGCGAGCTCGCGGGCCTCCTCGGCCTGCCGCCGCGCCTCGCGGTAGGCGCGGTAGGGCCGGACGATGTCGTCGAGCTCGGCGAAGGCGCGGCCGAGGTCACGCAGCCGATCGGGGTCGGTCGCGACGTCGGGCGAGGCCATCTCGGCCTGCACCTGATCATGTCGGACCGCGATCTCGTCGAGGCGTGCGTCGATGCCCTCCGCCATGCGCCCGATGTTCCCAGACCCCGGACGCGGGGCGGTGACTCAGTCGCGGTCGGGCCGCTCCTCGCCGAAGTCGAGGTCCATCGGCTCGAGGTCGGGGATCTCCACGGAGGGGGCGTCTTTGCCCCAGAGGTCCTCGTACCGCGGATCGACGGGGTCGGCCGAGCGCGACGGCGTCACCGTCGCGCTCGTTCGCTCGGCCACGGCCTTGGTGATCGTGGCGTCGCGATCGTCCATCCCCTTCTCGAGCTCCTCGGCGACGGCGAGCAAACGCGACTGCATCTCGTGCATCTGCGAGACGAGCGTCTCGCGGCGGTCCGCGAGGCCGCCGAGGATCCGATCCGCCTCGCGCCGCGCCTGGACGAGCGCCTCCGAGGCCTCCTGTCGCGCCTCCTCGGCGCGCGCCTGCGCGTCGACACGGATCCGGTCCGCCTCGCCACGGGCCTGCTCCATGATCCGCTCGGCCTCGGCGTTCGCCTCGTCGACGACGCGTGTCGCCTCGTGGTCGGCCACCTCGATGAGTGCCGCGAATCGCTTACCGAGGATGTCGTAGGGATCCGGAGCGATGATCGCCGGCGGCGGTGGTGGCGCCGCGGCCTCGATGGCCTCCTCCTGCGCCTGCGTCTCGGCGGCGAGCTCCGCGAGCGCCTCGCCGGGCGTCATCTGGGTCCGATCCTTGGTCGTCCGCGTGCCCTGCAGATCGTGTTCGAGCGTCTCGACCTGCAACGCCACCTGGAACAGGTAATCGCGCACCTGATCCGAGTCGTAGCCGCGACGCACGGTGGCGAACTCGCGGCGGCGGATCTGCTCGGCGCTCGGTAGCAGCGGCATGTCCAGGTCGCCGGTGTCTGGCATGGGGAGCCTCCCGTGGGATCGGTTCCCTGCATCGTCGGCCAGCCGGCGGCCGGTTGCAACTAGGTCAGGCGGCGTCCGTGGCCTCGGCCTCGGCCCGCAGCACCTCCTGGAACGATGCGACCGCCACCTCGATCTGGTCGTCGTGCGGCTCCTGCGTCGTGATCTTCTGCAGCCAGATGCCGGGGCGCATGAGGGCGCGCATGAACAGCGACTCCGGGAACCGCGCGCCCAGCCGCAGGGCTTCGTAGGCGATGCCGGCGATGAGCGGGATCGCGATCACGCGCGAGAGGATCCGCCACAGGAGCGGCGGCGTCCCGAACATCGCGAACACGAAGATCGTGATGACCATCACGATGATGAGGAAGTTCGTCCCGCACCGGACGTGCTCCTTCGGATACGCGTCGATGCGCGCGGGCACCAGCTCGACGCCGTGCTCGTAGGCCGCGATCGTCTTGTGCTCGGCGCCGTGGTACTCGAAGACGCGGTGGATCTCCTTCGATCGGCCGATGAGCCACAGGTATCCGACGAACAGCCCGACCCGGAACAGGCCCTCGAGGACGTGCAGCCCGATGCCGCCGAGCCCGGTCCGCTGCTGGAACCAGGTGAACAGCGCGGTGGGCCCGAGGATGAAGAACCCCACGAACACGACGAGCGCGATCGTGAGCGACACGCCCATCTGTTTGGAGCTGAGCTGCTCCTCTTCCTCCATCGAGTGCTTCGACGCGATCATCAGCGCCCGCACGCCGATCGAGAGCGACTGTCCCAGCACGACGATCCCGCGCAGGAACGGCCGCTTCCAGATCGGATGGCGCGTGGCCACCGAGTCGATCGCGTGCGACTCGACGTGGATGTCACCGTCGGGCCGTCGCACGGCGACCGCCCAGTGTTCGGCGCCGCGCATCATGACGCCCTCGACGACGGCCTGGCCGCCGTACAGGTGGGGCGGGGTCGAGGCGGCGGGCCGCTCGCCCACGCGGCTCAGCTCTTGGCGGCCTGCTGCGCGGCCTGCGTCTTCGCGTACCGGCGCTGGAACCGCTCGACGCGGCCGCCGGTGTCGACCAGCTTCTGCTTGCCCGTGTAGAACGGGTGGCAGTTCGAGCAGAGCTCGGCGCGGATCTCGCTCACGGTGGACCGCGTCGTGAACGTGTTGCCGCAGGAGCAGTGGACGTTCGTCAGCTGGTAGTCGGGGTGGATGCCCTGCTTCATGGTGATCTCCTTCGCGTGGCGCCTCAGCGTACCTGTTCCAACGACCGGCTATTCCCGGCTCAGCCGCCGGCGGGCGCCTTCGCGATGTCCTTGAGGAACTGCTCGTTCGACTTCGTGGCCCGCAGCTTGTCCACGAGCAGCTCGAGGGCCGCCCCGGGCTCGAGGGCATGGAGCACCCGACGGAGCCGGATCACGAGCGCCAGCTCCTCGGGCGGGAGCAGTAGCTCCTCCTTGCGGGTGCCCGAGGCGTCGACGTTGATCGCCGGGAACAGCCGCTTCTCGGCGAGCTGGCGGTCGAGCCGCAGCTCCATGTTCCCGGTGGCCTTGAACTCCTCGAAGATCCCGTCGTCCATCCGCGAGCCGGTCTCGACCAGGGCGCTCGCGATGATCGTGACCGAGCCACCCTCCTCGATGTTGCGGGCGGCGCCGAAGAACCGCCGCGGCGGGTAGAGCGCCGCGGAGTCGATGCCGCCCGTGAGGATCTTGCCCGAGGCCGGCATGGCCAGGTTGTAGGCACGCGTCAGCCGCGTGAGCGAGTCCAGGATGATCGCGACGTCCTGCCCCATCTCGGCCAGGCGCTTCGATCGTTCGAGCACGAGCTCGGTGACCTGGATGTGCTGGTCGGTCGGCTTGTCGAAGGTGGAGTAGACGACCTCCGCCGCCGTGACGGTGCGCTGCCAGTCGGTGACCTCCTCGGGGCGCTCGTCGACGAGCAACACGATGAGGTGGACCTCGGGGTCGGCGCTGATGATCCCGTTCGCGATCTGCTTCAGGATCGTCGTCTTGCCGGACTTGGGCGGGGCCACGATCATCCCGCGCTGGCCTTTACCGATCGGCGCGATCATGTCGACGATCCGCTCGCCGATCGCGAGGGGGCCCGACTCGAGGCGGAAGCGCTCGTTGGGGAACAGCGGCGTCAGCTTGTCGAAGACGGGTCGCGTGGCCGCCTGCTCCGGGTCCATCCCGTTGACGGACTCGACCATGAGCAGCGCGGGGTACTTCTCGTTGCTCTTGGCCTGACGGACCTTGCCGGTGATCGTGTCGCCCTTGCGGAGCTGGTGCTTGCGCACGAGCGACAGCGACACGTAGAGGTCGCCGGCGGTCGGCAGGTACCCCGACGTGCGGAGGAAGCCGTAGCCGTCGGGCAGGATGTCGAGGATGCCCGTCTCGCTCGGCGCGGTCTTCATCTCCTCGAGGCGCTCGGCCTCCTCGCGCACGCGGCGCTCCTCGCGCTGGCGGCGGCGGTCCTCGCGGCTGGGCCGGCGGCGGCGGTCGCGGTCGTCGTCGCCACCCTGGCCGCCGCCCTGGCTGCGGTCGCCGCCCTGGCTCCGCTCGTTGCCCTGGTTGCGCTCGTTGCCCTGGTTGCGCTCGCCACCCTGGCGCTCGTTGCCCTGGCTCCGCTCGTTGCCGCCCTGGTTGCCCTGGCTCCCGCCGCGGCCGCCCTGGCCGCCGCGATCACCGCGACCGCGGTCGCGGTCGCGCGGCTCGTCGCCGCCGTCGCGCGCGCCGGCGCCGTCGCCGGCCTGCGTCGCGGGCTCCGCCGGCGCGTCCTCGACGGTCGTGGTGCCGGCGCCGTTGCCGATGCCCCCGCCGTCGCCGTCGCCGGCGTCGACGATGGCTTGGATCAGGCCCGCCTTGCGCAGCTTCTGCACGCCGGCCACGCCCATCGACTGGGCGATCTGCTGCAGTTCAGGAAGGTGCTTGGACTCGAGGACCGTGCGGTCCATGGTCGTGTCCATCAGGAAGTTGCCTCTCCCCCCAGCTCACGCTGGAGTTGGTTCCAGTCGGCCTGGAAGCGATCCAGGCCGATGTCGGTCAAGGGATGCTCCACGAGCTTCGTGAAGACGTCGTACGGCATCGTGGCGATGTCGGCGCCCGCGAGGGCGGCGTCCACCACGTGCATCGGGTGCCGGAGCGAGGCCGCCAGGACGTTCGTCTGGTAGCCCTGCACGGCGTACAGGTCGCAGATGGTCCGCAGCACGCCCATGCCGTCGGCCCCCGCGTCGTCGAGCCGTCCGAGGAACGGCGAGACGCAGTAGGCGCCGGCCTCCGCCGCCAGGATCGCCTGGGCCGGCGAGAAGACGAGCGTGATGTTGATGCGGATGCCCTCGGCGCCGAGGATCGTGGCCGCGGCCAGGCCGTCGGGGGTCATCGGCAGCTTGACGACTGCCTGCTCGCCGAGCTTGGCGAGGTCGCGGCCCTGGGCGGTCATCGCGTCGGTCTCGGTCGCCGTCACCTCGAGGGAGACGTCGCCCTCGACCTCGTCGAGGATGGTGCGCCAGACCGCATCGGGGTCGCCGCCTTCGCGGGCGACCAGGGTCGGGTTGGTGGTCACCCCGGCCAGGACGCCCCAGCGGTTGACGGTGCGGATCTGCTCGATGCTCGCGGTATCGAGGAACAGCTTCATGGGTGCCCCTTGGACAGGCCCATCGTCACCGAGCTTGCAACGGAAGCGATGTGCGTGGGAGGACGGCCCGCACGCACGGCTGCCGTGATGCGCGGAACGAAAGGGTTGCGGGTGGTCCGAGAACCGGACCGGCCGCCATCGTAGCAACGGACCGGCTCGCAGGCAACGCTCTCGGGGCCGCTCAGCCGTCGGTCACCGGGGGCGAGGCCGCCCGTGACCCGGCGCGCATCCCCCCGTCGACGAGCAGGACCGCGCCGTTCACGAAGGCGGCGCGCGGGCTCGCCAGGTACCGGACCGCCTCGGCGACGTCGGACGCGGCCCCGAGCCGGCCCACCGGCGGCACGTCCCAGGACGACGGGTCGTCCGGCCGTTCGTCCTCGCCGGGCACCACCATGTGCCGCATCCCGGGCGCCGTGTCGCCGGGGCAGACGGCGTTCGACCGGACCCCACGGCGGCCGCCCTCGATCGCGAGCATGTTCGACAGCATGATGAGCGCGGCCTTCGACACCGAGTAGATCGCGATCTCGGCCTCGCCCGAGACACCGGCGTCGGACGCGACGTGGACCATGGACCCGCCGGTCCGCTCGAGGTGGGGGAAACACGCCTGGGCGTAGCGGAAGGCCCCGCGGACGTTGACGTCCATGATCGCGTCGTAGGTGGCGAGGGGCGTCGCGAGGACCCCGGCGACGGCGCCGATCCCCGCGTTGTTCACGAGGACGTCGAGCCGCCCGAGCCGACCGAGGGCCGCCCCGACGCTCGCGTCGACCTGGTCGGGGTCACCGGCGTCGGCGCGGACGAACCCGACGTCGAGGGCGGCGGCCGCCTCGGCCCCGAGGCGTTCGTCTCGGCCCGTGACCACCACCGCGGCGCCGTCCGCGCGGAACGCGGCGGCGATCGCGCGGCCCAGCCCCGTCGTCCCGCCGGTCACGAGGACGCCGGCGCCCTCGAACTCACCCACGGCGGACCTCGAACCCGGTCGTCCGCACCCCCGGTCGGAGGATCCGCCATCCCTCGCCCAGCGCGAGGGCCGCCGCATCCACCGGGTGCTCATCGTCTTCGAACGCGAGCACCGTGGGGCCGGCGCCCGCGACGCACCAGGGGATGGCGTCGGCCTCGAGCGCCCCCGTGAGGTCCTCGAGCCCGCCGAGCTCGATCCGCGTGGCCTGGTGGAGTCGGTCCTGGAGCGCGCGGCGCAGGAGCGAGGGGTCCTCGGTGAAGGCGTCGACGGCGAGCGCCGCGTGCGCCACGTTGAACACCGCGTCCCCGCGGTCGACACGGTCCGGCAGCGCCCGTCGCGCGGCATCGGTCACGACGCGCCCGGGCGGCACGATCGCCACCGGCCGCAACGCCGGATGGGGGTCGCACCGACGGACGAACCCGTCGGGCATCGCGACCGTGAACCCGCCGAACACCGCCGGCGCCGCGTTGTCGGGATGGCCCTCGATCTCCGCGGCGGCCGCGAACACCGACCACGGATCGCGATCCCACCCGAGGTCGAGCAGGAGCGACGCGATCACCACGCCGGCCACGGCGGCGGCCGAGGACGATCCGAGACCGCGTTCGAGCGGGATCGCGTGCACGCCCCGGATCGCGCACGGCGGCGGCGACTCCCGGATCGACCGTGCGACGGCGGCGATCGTGGCCGACACCATGTCCGTGCCGTCGACGGGGAGCTCCCCCGCGCCCTCACCCTCCCAGGCCACCGCCGGCGCCGCCGCGGTGTCGACCGTGACCTCGTTGACGAGCCCGAGCGCCAGCCCGAACACGTCGAAGCCCGGGCCGAGGTTCGCGGCGGTCGCGGGCACGGTGACGGTGGCGCGCATGACGCAGCGGAGCCTAACGCCCGGCTACAGGCCGAGTTCCCCGGCCACCGCGTCGGCCTCCGCCGGCACGGTCACGGGGTGCGCCGCGCCGGCGATCGCCCACTCCGCGTCCTTCAGCCCGTGCCCGGTCAGCACGCAGACGACCAGGGCGCCGCGGTCGAGCTGCCCCTCAGCGTGCGCCTGCAGGAGCCCGGCGACGCTCGCGGCGCTCGCCGGCTCGACGAACAGGCCCTCGTGCGCGATCCGGCGGTAGGCGGCGAGGATCTGCCGGTCGGTGACCGACCAGATGCCGCCCTCGGAGGCGCGGGCGGCGTCGAGGGCCAGGTCCCACGACGCGGGCTTGCCGATCCGGATGGCGGTGGCGATCGTCTGGGGGTCGGCCACGGGTTCGCCGCGCACGAGCGGCGCCGCGCCGGCCGCCTGGTACCCGAACATGCGGGGGGTCTCGTGGATCACCCCGTCTGCAAGGTACTCCGAGTACCCGAGCCAGTGGCTCGAGATGTTGCCCGCGTTCCCCACCGGCAGGCAGTGGACGTCGGGGGCGCGGCCGAGGCTGTCGACGATCTCGAACGCGCACGTCTTCTGGCCTTGGAGGCGGAACGGGTTGACGCTGTTCACGAGCGTCACGGGGTAGCGGGCGGCCAGGTCGCGGGCGACGTCGAGCGAGGCGTCGAAGTTGCCGTCCACCTCGAGGACCCGCGCGCCGTGCACGAGGGTGCCGGCCATCTTGCCGAGCGCGACCTTGCCCTTGGGGACGAGCACCGCGCACGTCAGACCGGCCTTGGCCGCGTAGGCGGCGGCGCTCGCGCTCGTGTTCCCGGTCGAGGCGCAGACCACGGCCTTCGCGCCCTCCTCGAGCGCCTTGGAGATCGCGAGCGTCATGCCGCGGTCCTTGAAGGAGCCGGTCGGGTTCGCGCCGTCGAACTTCAGCCACACCTCGCACCCGGTCTCGTCCGAGAGCGGCCCCGACCGCACGAGGGGTGTGCCGCCTTCGCCGAGCGAGACGACCGGGGTGCCCTCCGCGACCGGCAGCCGGCCGCGGTACTCCTCGATGACGCCGCGCCACGGACGGGCGCCGGGCAGGCCCGGCTCGCTCACCCCTCCTCCCCCTCCACGCGCAGCAGGCTCGCCACGGCGCGCACGACGTCCATCTTCCGCAGGGCGTCGAGCGTGTCCTGGAAGTCGCCCTCGCGGGCACGGTGGGTGATGAACACGAGCGTCGCCTCGTCGCCGGCTCCCTCCTGCCACACCCGCTCGATCGACACGCCGTGCGCCGCGAAGCACGCCGCGATCTCGGCGAGCACGCCGGGGCGATCCTCCACGTGCAGGTTGAGGTAGTACTGGCCCATCGTCTCGGCCATCGCCTGGACGGCGCGGTCGCGCACGCACGTGCAGCCGGTCGCCCGGCCGCCCAGGGCCACGTGACGCGCCGCCAGCACGACGTCGCCG
>Ga0190270_10001184_pt1 | contig 11992 bp, 9 predicted proteins | sample Popmic320T_FD_133748 | JGI IMG/M metagenome (GOLD analysis project Ga0190270, IMG submission 133748) | Populus adjacent soil microbial communities from riparian zone of Weber River, Utah, USA - 320 T | ecosystem: Environmental > Terrestrial > Soil > Riparian zone | place: USA: Utah | collected... | reverse complement strand
GGCATCATCACCGACACGGCGCACGGCCAGGCCAAGATCATCGAGATCCGCCCGAAGCGGATCCTCGAGGCCCTCGAGGCCGGCAACGTCGTGATCATCGCGGGCTTCCAGGGCCTCTCTTCGGCATACGAGATCACCACCTTGGGGCGTGGGGGGTCGGACCTGACCGCCGTGGCGATGGCGGCCGCCGTCGGCGCCGAGGTCTGCGAGATCTACACAGACGTCGGTGGCGTGATGACGGCCGATCCCTGCCTCGTACCCGACGCCCGGCTGATCGAGCGGATCGGCTACGACGACATGCTCGAGCTCGCGGCGGCCGGAGCGAAGGTGCTCCAGTCGCGCTCCGTGGAGCTCGCGCGGCGGAGCGGCCTACGCCTGCACGTGCGCTCCTCCTTCGACGACGAGGCGCCCGGCACCTGGGTGCAGGAGGTTGACGACGATATGGAAGACGTCCTGATCTCGGGGGTTGCCCTCGAGACCGACGAGGCCAAGGTGACGTTCGACGGCGTCCCCGACACGCCCGGCGTCGCCGCCGCGCTGTTCAAGGCCGTCGCGAGCGCGGGTGTAAGCGTCGACATGATCGTGCAGAACGTCTCGCACGAGGGCGCCACCGACCTCTCGTTCACGGCGCCGATCGCCGACGTCTCGGGGATCGAGGCGGTGATCGGCGGGATCGCGCAGCAGGTGCATGCCCGGAACTGGTCGGTCGACGATGGTGTCGCGAAGGTCTCGCTCGTCGGCGCCGGCATGAAGAGCCAGCCCGGCGTCGCGGCGGACATGTTCGACGCGCTCGCGGCGGAGGGCATCAACATCGAGATGATCTCCACGTCGCCGATCCGCATCTCGTGCGTCGTGCGGAAGGCGGACGCGGAGCGCGCGCTGCGGGTCGTGCACACGCGATTCGGGCTGGACGTTCCGGCACAGATGTCCGATAACTAGAAGATGGACATCTATCCGGAGCTGCCGCCCGTCCCCGTTCGGGGTGAGCCCGAGGTCGAGGAAGCTCCGCCGGAGGGGCCCGGTCGGCTCACCGGTGTCGTGATTGCGACGATCCTCGGGTTCCTCGTCGTGCTCGGCGGCCTTGTGGTGTCGGGTACTCGTGGCTGAACGCTCCCGGGCGGTGCGACGCCAGCACCGTGGAGTTGGCGGGGTTCGGCTACTGCGTCGAGGCCCCGGATGGGAGCTGACCAACGCCGGGGCCTAGGTCGAGCCCCGTACGACGAGCTGATCAAGCCGTCGGACGCGACGACGGTCCGCATCGTCGCGATCCAGCTCGAGTCTGGACAGGGGCTGGACGAGGTGGTGCAGGCGGCCCTGGGGCGTCGCGAGCCAGGACGGGGTCGAGGTCGGCGACGTGGTCGAGCGGCGCGTCGCCGGCGTGCGCGCCGTACAGTGGGACTTCACGCTCGACGGCGGCGCGATCAACCAGGAGGTGCGCGAGACATGTTCCTCCGCGGGAACGCCGCGTGGCGCGTGCAGCTGCAGTGCGACGCCGAGGGGTTCGAGTCCACGGTCGAGGAGTTCGAGGGCATCCTCAGCAGCTGGACGTTCCGCTAGCTCGCCGCTCCCTTTCCGCGTCGTGGGTGCCGATAGTCTTGAGCGATGGGCCTGAAGGTCGCCGTCGTCGGTGCCACGGGTGCCGTGGGCACGGAGATGCTCCGCATCCTGGAGGAGCGCGCGTTCCCGGTCGACGAGCTGATCCCGCTCGCGTCGGCGAGGTCGGCCGGGCGCACGATCGTGTTCGGCGGGCACGAGGTCACGATCCGGGAGCTCTCGCTCGACGCCCTCCGCGGCGTCGATCTCTCGCTTTCCGCCGCCGGCGCGTCGATCGCGCGAACCTTCGTACGCGAGGCGGCCGCGGCGGGGACGGTCTGCATCGACAAGTCCTCCGCGTTCCGGATGGAGCCGGATGTGCCCCTCGTCGTACCGGAGGTGAACCCCGGAGCCCTCGAGGGATCGCCGAAGATCATCGCGGTCCCCAACTGCACCACGATCGTCGCGATGATGGCGCTCGCGCCCCTACACCGCGCCGCCGGCCTCCGTTCGTTGGTCCTGTCGTCGTATCAGGCGGTCTCAGGCGCCGGACGGGACGGGACGCGAGAGCTCGCCGAACAGGTCGAGAAGCTGCACGATCAGGTTGAGGAGCTCGGCCGGCCGGACGTTGACGCGCTCCCCGTCGGGGATGTCTTCGTCAAGACGATGGCGTTCAACGTCCTACCGAAGATCGACCGGTTCGCGGAGGACGGCTCCACCGCTGAGGAGATCAAGACGGTCAACGAGTCGAGGAAGATCCTCGGGATCCCCGACCTGGACGTCGCCGCCACCTGCGTCCGCGTGCCGGTGCCGGTCGGGCATTCCGTGTCGCTGCTCGCCCGGTTCTCCCGCCCCATCACGCCGGAGGAAGCACGGTCAGTCCTCGCCGAGGCACCCGGGGTCGAGCTCCGCGACGATCCGGCCAACGGCGTCTATCCGTCGCCGCTCGAGGCCGCCGGCCGAGATGAGGTCCTGGTCGGCCGCATCCGCCAGGCGCCAGATCACGACGACGCACTGCTGCTGTTCGCGTGCGGTGACAACCTGCGCAAGGGTGCAGCACTGAACGGGATCCAGATCGCTGAGCGCCTATTCACCACCGAGGGTCGCTGAGGGCGGATGTCAGCGGATCGGCGGCTTCCCGGTCGGGTAGTAAGTGAACCCTCTAGCACCCATCTCGGCCGGGTCGTACATGTTCCTTCCGTCCACGACCATGGGATACGCCATGACCTCCTTGAGCAGGTCCAGGTCGATGTTCCGGAACTGGGGCCAGCTCGTGCAGAGCACCACGCAATGAGCGTCGTTGGTGGCTCCGAAGACGTCGGACGCCAGCTCGAGTTCCGGCAGCTCCTCCTTGGCGGCCATCATCGCCTCCGGGTCGAACGCGGCGACCGTGGCTCCCGCGTCGATGAGCCGCCGAGCCAGCGCCAACGATGGAGAGAGCCGAACGTCGTCCGTGCCCGGTTTGAACGAGAGCCCCAGGAGGGCCACGCGTTTTCCCTCGAGGTTCCAGAGACCGTCCTCGACGTTGTCGAACACGGCCTCAACCGCCTGGTCGTTCAATCGCCGGATCTCCCGTAGGAGCGGGAAGTCGTAGTTCACCGAATCGGCCAGACGCTCGAACGCCTGCAGGTCCTTCGGGAAACAGAACCCACCGTACCCTAGGCCGGCGTCGAGGAAAGCGCGCCCGATCCGTGGGTCGAAGCCCATCACGTCGGCGATCGAGTCGACGTCTGCGCCCGTTCGCTCACAGACCCGCGCCAGCGCGTTCACGTACGAGATCTTGAGGGCGAGGAATGCGTTCGACGCGTGCTTCGCGAGCTCCGCCGTCCGGATGTCGGTCTCGACCAGCGGGGAGCCCGCATCGATCGCGGCCGCGTAGAGCCGGCGCATGACCTCGTGCCCACGCGGCGAGTTCGCGCCCACGAGGATGCGGCTCGGCCGCAGGGCATCCTCGATAGCCGTCCCTTCCCGCAAGAACTCGGGGTTCGAGACGACCTCGATCCCGTTCCGGGAGGATCGGTGTTCCAGCGCGATCGTCCGGTGGATCCGGTCGGCCGTGCCGGCTGGAACCGTGGACTTCTCGGCGACGATCAGCTCCCCGCTGGCGGCGCGAGCGACCTCTCGGGCGGCGCTCTCGATCGCGACGAGGTTCGCCTGGCCATCCGTCCGCGGCGGCGTGCCCACACAGATGAACACGACCTCACGGTCGGCCACGGCTGACTCGGGCTCGACCGAGAAGGCGAGCAACCGCTGGTTCAGACCTTTCTCGAGCAGCGGCTCGAGACCCGGCTCGAAGAAGGGCGCCCTCCCGTCCTGTAGCTTCAGGATCCTCTCCTGATCCCTGTCCACCCCGACGACGTCGTGACCGATCTCGGCCAGCGCGACACACGTCACCAGACCGACGTGGCCGGTGCCGATGACCCCGACGCGCATCGATCCCGTCTCTCTCATCCCGCCGTCACGCCCTCCGACTCGCGCATCTGTTCCGGCAATCGTCCCGCCTTTCCGAGCTCCGCCCTGATCCAGGGGTACGTACGGCCGAGCCCGACCTCGAGGGGGATCAGCGGTTCCCATCCCAGGACCTTCCGGAGCCGTGAGTTGTCGCTGTTCCGGCCGCGCACGCCCTGTGGGGCCGAAGTGTCGTGTCGCTTCCGGAGCGTCTTCCCGGCGATCCGCATGACCAGGTCGACGAGGCCATCCACCGAGACCAGGTCCTCCCTGCCGAGGTTGAGCGGTGCCGGATGGTCGGAGCGGAGCAGGCGATGGATCCCCTCCACGCAGTCGTCGACGTACATGAACGATCTCGTCTGCTGGCCGTCACCCCAGACCTCGATCTCGTCGCCGTCACGCGCGAGCGCGACCTTCCGGCAGATCGCGGCGGGAGCTTTCTCACGTCCCCCCTCGAACGTCCCCAACGGCCCGTAGATGTTGTGGAACCGGGCGACCCGGGTGAGGAGCTTCCCCTCCTCGAGGTAGTATTGGCAGAGCTTCTCGGCGTAGAGCTTCTCCCAGCCGTAGCCCTCCTCCGGATCAGCCGGATACGCGTCCTCCTCCTTCAAAGGGGATACGTCGGGAGTGTCCTGCCGATACATCGGATAGATGCATGCCGACGACGAGAAGAAGTACCGGGCTACGCTGTTCTGGCGGGATGCCTCCAGCATGTGCGCGTTGATCAGAACGTTGTTCCGTGCCACATCGGCGTGGTTGGCAGTGATGTAGCCGATCCCGCCCATGTCTGCGGCGAGCTGATAGACCAGGTCGACTTCACGCGTCGCGGTGAGGCAGTCGTCGAACTCGCGAAGATCCAGGACCTGGAAGTCGTCCGCTCGTGAGAGCCCGTAGCGTGGTGCCTCGACGTCCACAGCCCGGACCCAGAAGCCCTCAGCCTTCAGGAAGTTCACCATATGATGGCCGATGAATCCGCCGGCCCCGGTGACGAGCGCCCGTTCCGCCATCATGCCGCCTCCTGTCGTTCGACCGGATCCTCGAGCCCGTGGCCCCGAATCCGCGCTCTGAAGAGCTGTCGGCCGAAGAGCACGACGAATCGGGGGTTCTGCCGCAGATACCGCTTCCAGAGGCGTCTCGGCTCCGAGGAGAGCCGGAACAACCACTCGAAACCCATCCGTCGCACCAGCTTCGGTGCTTGTGGCTTGACGCCCGCGAGGAAGTCGAACGCTGCCCCAACGCCGACCATGACTCCTCGGACCGTCCCTCGCTGCCGCGCCATCCACAGTTCCTGCTTCGGGCATCCGAGGCCGACGAACACGATCCGCGCCCCCGACGCGTCGATCTCCCGGGCGATGCGATCGTCGTCCTCGGGATCGATCGGACCGAACGTTGGACTGACCCGGCATGCGACCTGCAGCTCCGGTAGATCCGAGGAGACTTTCTCGACGAGGGTGTCGAGGACCGCCGGCCTTCCACCGACGAAGGCGACCGGGATCCCCTTCCTCGCTGCGAGCGCGAGAACGACTGGGGTGAGCTCCGGACCGTAGACCCGCGTGGCGTCTCGGATGCCGAGCGCTCGCAATCCCCAGACGAGGGGCATGCCATCGGATGTCACGAGGTCGGCGCCATTCATCGCCGCGAGGAACGAACGATCATCCCGGGCGACCATCACGTTGTTGACGGCTGCCACGCACACGTACCTCGACTCGCCGGCCTTGGCCCACCGCACGATCCGCTCGGCGGCGTCTGCGTAGGACGTCGCGTCGACACGCATCCCGAGGATGTGTCGGGATTCCGGTGGCGCGTGGACGTCGCTCAATAGGCACCTCTCGTCGAGAGAACGGCTCCGAGGGTCTTCAACAGCACGTAGATGTCGAGGCTGAGCGACCAGTTCTCGATGTAGAAGAGGTCCATCTTGACGGCGGCTTCGGGATCGAGGCTACTCCGCCCACTCACCTGCCACCATCCGGTCATCCCGGCGCGAACCTCATGTCGTCGCTGGAGGAGATCGCCGTTCGCCTCGACCTGCTCGACCGGCAGGGGACGGGGTCCCACGAGGCTCATATCGCCCCGAAGCACGTTCCAGAACTGAGGAAACTCGTCGAGGCTGAACGGACGGAGCGTCCTGCCGACCCACGTGACCCTCGGGTCGTCAGAGAGCTTGAAGTACGGCTTCGTCAGATCGATCACCGAATCGGCGAGGACCTGGCCAGGATCCGCGACCATCGTGCGGAACTTGACCATCGTGAAGGTTCGGCCGCCCTTCGTGACGCGATCCTGCTTGAAGAGGAGGGGGCCGCGAGACGTGAGTTTGATCGCAGCGGCGATCATGCCCATCAACGGCATGAAGGCGATGAGTGCGATCGCGGACAACACGATATCGAACGATCGTTTGAGCGCTGCCTCCGGCCCGGTCAGCCGCACGGGGCGGAGCGAAAGCGTCATCAGGTCGCCGACCTGGTGGATGCTGAAGCGGGTCGTCAGCATCTCTGGCGCGTTCGCCGAGACCCGCATCTCGGTGCCGGTTACGCGGCATCCTCGTGCGACGTCCGCCACGTCCTGGGAGGACGTGGCGGTCGATGCGACGAAGACGCAGTCAATCCCCTCCCGGCGGATGATCTCCGCGAGCTCGCTCAGCGGACCGAGGATCGGCGCTCCGGGATCAGGCATGGTGATGGGACTTGACGCCACGAACCCGAGCGGTACGAACCCTCCATCGCCAGCGTGGAGGATGCGGGTGATCTTCAGCGCCTCGTCGCTCGTCCCGACCACGGCGGTCCGGAGTGAGAGCTTGCCGAGGCGCTTCTGCCGCCGGACGTGCAACCGTGTGAGCCGCCGCACCACGAGCTCGAAGAACAGTGCGACGAGCCACGTCAGCGCCAACGTCCAGCGGTTCATCGCTTGGTCCCACCACACGCTTCCGACCAGGATCACCGCGACGCCAAGGGTGACGGCACCGATGAGACGCCGTAACTCCTCCGGCGCGGAGAGATGCCGGATGCTGTACAGCCCGAACGAGTGGAACAACGCGACCCAGACGAACGGTGCCACCAGCAGCACGAGCCCGATGTCGGTGGTGAGCCTCACGGCCTTGTTGGCTTGCACGTGCACGAAGAGCAGGGTCCCGAGGATGCAGATCGCATCGGCCAGCGCCAGCGTGACAGCGATCCGGCGGTATCCGGCCACGGCGGTTGGCCCCGTACCCTCGAGAGGTTGAGGGTGAGTGTCCGCGGGCGCCTGCGCGGTCAGCTCGTCGGCGGCCGCCGGACGAACGTGGCTGGTCTCCGACACGGTGCGATCGCCGGCGAAACCTTCTCCGCGCACAGGCTCGAGATCGAGATGTGCATCGGTCTGCTTAGCGGACAGGCCGCCATCTGCTTCGGTGTCGTAGGGCCCTCGGGGGGAGGGGTTCATGTCAGGCCGACTCCTCACGAACCAGTGCGCCAGTGTTGCAGGCGAGGAGAGGTGCGGTCAAACGCAACGGTGGAGCACGCCTTACAGAGGCGATCGAGACCATGACTATGTTCCGAGCGGTCGCGTAGCGTCGCCCTCGGTTGCCCGAAGCGCGGGGACATGAGGGCCTCATAGATTCGGTTTGATACCCGCGTTGCCCGGGTCTTAACCTCCCTGACCGGACAGGACCCCCAGTGCAGCGCTGACCGTTGCATGGTCGGGATGCCGCAACGGAACGACCCTCGGGAGGGCCGGCGCCTCCTTGCAAGCATCGACAGATCACCCCTTCTCGGATCTCAGGGACCTTCCGTCCCATACCCGGTCGCGGATCCAGGGTCTTCCCGACCGACCCAATGCCATCCGGGATCCCGTATCCCCCAGATGGGCTCCGATCGACTCCGTACGTCGCCGGAGGGAGGCTCGACGGTACACCACCTGGGTCCGAAGCGCATTAGGCCTTCCGTACCTATACCGAGAGAAGATCTCGGGAGCCGCTCTCGCGCTCACCAAGAGCTCAACGGCGTCTTTCCACATGCGCTCCGAGGCATCTGTTTGGGTGAACGCCTACGCACGGCGTACGGGCCTTTCGAACGACCAGTCAGCCGCCCACTCGAGAACGAGGCTCGTTCGTCGCCGGATCCGTCGGGTGAGCCCGCCGCCGGTAGCCTCTCAGCTGTGATCGAGTCGCCCGGACAAGCCGCACCGTCTCAGCCCGTGGGCGGGCCGAACCGAGGTCGGAGCCTCTTTGGTGGGGTTGGGCGGATCCTCGCGGCCGCAGCCAAGCACGAGCTGTGGGTTGGCCGACGCTTCTCAGGTCGATCCCGGTGAGCCAACGGGAAGCTTGGCGAGGACCTTGAGGTGGATCGCGTTCATCTGGAGGGGATCCCCACGTAACGTACGACGTTCGGTCGGAGATCCTCCGATGCCTACGGGATCGCCTTCCGCGTCCTAGATGGTCGATCCGTCGCTCGCGCGCGACATCACGAAGGCTCCGCCCCGCTATCGGCGGCGCCTCGATCCTCCGCATGCCGAGGCGATGCGTCGGCAACCGGATCGGGCGAAGCCGTGTCCCCACCTGGAGGAGACCCGAGTGCCGGCAGTGGAGGTGTAGACGCTCCATCCGACGCCGCGGTTCGCTCGAAGTAAGAGCCGTACCCCGTCCCGAACGCACGCAGTTGAGCTGGGTCGTGATTGTTGACCACGAGGCCCAGGATCGGAACGTCCACCCCTTCGAGCTCGTGGCGAGCCTGCTCGACGGCGGACTGCTGCGCCAGATGGGCATCGACGACGAGGAGCACTCCGTCGATCATCGGTGCGAGCGCGAGAACATCGGGAGTCGACAGCAGGGGGGGCGTGTCGATGAGCACGAAGTCGGCGAATCCTCGGAGATCGTCCAACGCCCGCCGCATCTTGTCGGATCCGAGCACCTCCGAAGGATCGATCGATCCCAGGCTCCGGCCCGCGTGGAGCACCCAGAGATTCTTGACCTCCTTGACGGGTGCCAGCGTCTTCGTGGCTCGGCGGGTGCCTTTGAGTAGCTGCACGAGACCAGCGTCGTCGCGTCGTGGAGCGAAGTGATCGTGGATGCGAGGCTTGCGCAGGTCTGCCGAGACGATGACGATCCGCTTTCCAGCCTCGGCGAGCACCGTGCCGAGCTGGGCAGTCACGGTCGTCTTCCCTTCCCGGGGCAGGGAGCTCGTGATCACGATCACAGCGGAACCGCGCTGCCCCGTGATGTGGAGCAGACGCACACGCAGCGTCTTGAATGCCTCCGCCGTCGCCGATTCGCGGCCATCGTGGCTCCCGAAGAACCGCCCTTCACCGCTGGATGGGATGAACGCGAGGACTGGCGCGCCGACACGACTCTCCAGCTGTCCCCGCCCGCGGACCGGTTCCTCGAGCCTGTCACGGAAGAAGGCTACGCCCATCCCGAGGGCGAGCCCCACGAAGATCGCGATGAGTCCGTCTCGCGCCGGATGTGGGCGCGAAGGCGTATCTGGGAGCTCGGCCGAGCGGAGTACGCGTCCGACCTCGACGTTCTCTGGCTCGATGAGATTATTCAGTTGCGTCAAGATCGCGGTCCGCTGGGCGTTGAGTTGGCCCAGCGTCGCCGCGAGGAGGACCTGTTCAGCGGCCGGAGCATCCTGAAGCTGGCTCCTGATATCTGAGATCTGCGCGTCGATCTCCCGGAGTTGCCCCTCGTACGGAGCACGCGAGCCCTCCAGCTCATCGAGGGCGTTGGTGTTGCGGAACTCGAGGTACGCTTCCGCGTAGGCCTGCGCCGTGGCCATCGCCGTCCGCGGATCGGATGACTCCGAAGTGAACAGAAGGGTCTCGGCGTCCGGCACCTGTGTCACCGACATCGTCCCTGGAGCGTCGACCGCTCCGAGGTCATCGAGCGCGATCTTCTCGACGTCGAACGATTTCGCGACCTGCGCCTCCGTCGTCATGTTCAGGGGGACGAACGTTCCGGGAGCTTGCGAGGGAGAGAAGCTCACCGGGAGCACCTGTACCTCTGCGGAGGACGTGTACACGCGCGTCCGGCTCATCGAGTAGCCGACGGCGACGACCGCCGTCACGAGGACGATCGAGATGATCGTCCGCCGCCGCGTCCAGAGGATGGACAGATAGTCGCGAAGGTCAAGCATGTCTCGGTCCACGGCGCACCTCGGTACGGATACTGGATCCAGGAGCACTCATCTTCTCAGACCCCCACGTCGTCGACCCTTCGGATCACCGCCTCATCGCTTCGAGACCGACCGGGCTAGCCGACGCCGACCGCGGGCACGTCCGACCTCGTCACCGCATGAGCACCTCCAGCGTCGCGACCCACGAAGCGGCGGCCGAAGAGCCAGGCCAGCGCGTACAACGCGGCCACGGCGAACAGCAGTCCGCGGTAGCCGGTCAGCAGGGACAAGTACTCGAGGGCGCCGCCGACCATGGCGCCCAGGAGGTTCGCGCCGAACGCTGCGGTCGGCATCTCCGTGTCCCGGAAGCGGCCGGCGAAGACCAGGTTGGCGACGAAGATCGGAGCGAACGCCAGGGCCGAGGCGGCCAGGAACCTGGGCATGAACGGCAGACCGAGAAGCGCGGACGGCGGGATCAGCATCGAGACCGCGATCGCGGCGAACAGCAGGGTGTATAGGAGTCCCGGACGCCTGATCCGGAGGCGCCGCTCGGTCTCAACGGCCAGCAGCACGGTCGTGAGGATGCCGGCGAAAACGAGAGCGTTCACGAACCAGGTCGTTCCGAAGAGCAGAGCGAACCGCACGAGGTAGATCGTCTCCAGCAACAGGAAAGCCGCCCCCATGAAGAACAGGTCCAGGTACGACCGCATGACACCGAATCGCCCTCCGGTGACGCGCACGGCGACGGCGGACACGAGCAGGACCAGGATCAGCGTCGCCACGTACTGCATCGGGATCGCGCGCTCGCGGAGATACACGAACGGATGATCGTCCGTGGCCGGCTCGACCACGTTGCCTGTGGGTGCCCAGACGGTCGCGCAGTCTATGCCCTCCCCGCCCCGCCCGATGACCATCGAAGAGAAGGCGCTGATGTCTTCCTCACCGTAGACATCGAGGCACGGTGCCGCTCCGAACACGTCGTGAAGCGTGCCGGCGAGGCGATCCACGAGCCAGCGCTCCCGGTAGTAGTTGTACATCGCGAAGACGCCGCCTGGCTTGAGACGTGACCGTGCAGCCTCGAACGCTTCGCGGGTGAACAGGTAGCTCTCGAGTCGCAGCGCCGACTGGTTGCTCACGAGCGTCAAGGAGTCAGGGAGCGCGAACAGGATCGTGTCGTACCGGCGCTCCGTGTTCTCGAGGTATTCGCGTCCGTCGGTGATGAACGCGTCCACGCGAGGGTCTCCGTAGGGGTCGTCAGGATGCCGTTCGACTCCGAACTCGTAGAGCTTCGGATCGATCTCGACGGCGTCGACGTGCGTCGCGCCAGCATCGAGCGCGATCGCGACGTCACTACCGGTCCCCGCGCCCACGATCAACACGTCACCAGGGTTCTCCCGCGCCATCCGTTGATACGGGAGGAAGTAGAAAGGCCCAAGCTCTCGACGTGCCTCGGTGCTCATCACGGCCTGGTGGGGGATGCGATTCACCGAGACGTCCTGGACCTGTCCCTGCTCGGTCGCCTGCTCGTGCCAGCGGATCAGGTAGTAGGGAGACCATGTCGACCGCGGGTAGAACGTGCCGATGGCGAAGAGCGCCAGGAGTCCGATGAGCGCGGCGAGCTGCAGGAACGGCCGTCGCTCGTGGAGGAGGATCACGAACGCGATCACGATCACGGCGCCCCATGCGAGCGGCGGTGTTCCGAGGAGCGCGAGGCCGGCGTAGGCGAGGATCCCGAGGAGGGAACCGAGGATGTCGAGGCGATAAGCATCGAGCGCATCGAAGCGAGCGAATCGCCTCGCAACACCATGGGCGATCGCCGCCATGATCGTCGCGACCGCGAGGAAGATCACCGGCAGCATGACCCAAGCGGGGAGGCCCCGTTCCTGGAGCGCTCCGAAGAACACGAGATCGGCCCCCGACCGATCGATCTC
>Ga0190270_10001183_pt1 | contig 11993 bp, 7 predicted proteins | sample Popmic320T_FD_133748 | JGI IMG/M metagenome (GOLD analysis project Ga0190270, IMG submission 133748) | Populus adjacent soil microbial communities from riparian zone of Weber River, Utah, USA - 320 T | ecosystem: Environmental > Terrestrial > Soil > Riparian zone | place: USA: Utah | collected... | reverse complement strand
GCCGTGAACGCCTTCCCCGCCGAGCCAATGGCGAAGAGCGTACGCTCGTTGACAGGCGCCGGGTCGCCGAGTTTACGGACGCCATAACCTTTGGCGAAAACCACCTTGTCATCTTTGACGATGTCGATGGCCAGACCCGGCGTTCCCCATTCAGCGCGCGCCTTGTTGACGTATTCATCCAAGGCTTGCAAGGGGCCTTGCAACGGCGCGTCCTGCGCCACGACCAGGCGCGCGCATATGAGCGCGGCCAGGAAAAGAGCAGCCAGACGAATAGTTCGTGATCGGAATTTCATTGCAAAATTCCCCTTGGTTTAAACAGACCAGATTTGCGCGAGCGCGCGCTTGAAATTCCCGCCGATAATGCCTTCGATGTCTTTGTCGCTGTATTTTCGACGGATCAATCCTTCCGTCAGATCGAACATGCGCCGCGGATGATTCAGCCCTTCGATGTCAATCTTGTCTCTGAAACCATATGTTCCTTTGTAAGCGGCGCGAAGCTGTTTATTCACATCCGGCGGCAATGCGTCATAGCCGTATAGATCGCTGTCGCTTCCGACGCCGAGGTGTTCAACGCCGACAAGCCTGGCCACGTGGTCGAAGTGATTGAGCGCGTCTTCGATGGTTGTCGGCTCATCAACCTTCACAAACATCCGCACGCCGGTGATTCCCAGCACTCCGCCCGTGGCCGCCATCTTCTTGATCGCCTCGTCATTCTTGCAGCGTGGATGGCCCGGAGCGAGCGCGCGGCAGTTGGAATGAGTGATGAGCGCCGGCTTTTTGGAAAGCTCGAAAGCGTCCAGCGTCGTGCGGTCGCCGCAATGCGAAACGTCCACGGCCATCCCGACTTTATTCATGCGTTCGATGACGGCGGCGCCGAAATCACTGATTCCGTCATCGCGCCGCTCGGTCGAGCCGTTGCCGATCAGGTTACGGCTGTTGTAAGTGAGCTGCGAAACGCGCTGCCCGAGTCCGCGAAAGAAGTCCACGTCGGCGGGGGCGCGGAATTGGTCGGAATTTTGCAGCCCGAGCAGGATGCCGATCTTGCCGGAGGCCTTTACGCGGTCGAGCGACGCCGGGTTGTCTATCCGCATGAAATGCTCGCCGTGGTGGGCGATGAAGCCGTTCCACGACGCGAAGAACCTCAGCGACGCCAGATAAGCCTCCGGCCCGCCAAGCCCGATGGCGATGTGAAAGACATTGATGCCCGAATCTTTGTATGGTTGGAGATCGGCGGGAGTGAAGCTTTCAGGATCGGCAAACCACTTCGCCTGCTTTTGGGGGGCTATTGCAAGCGGGCTGAGCATATCTATCACCGTCGCTCGTTTCATCAGGTCAATGGCTCGCGTTGAGTATTCAACCGGCGAGTCGGCGAATAATCGATAGCGCCCGCGATTGGTCATTGGCGCGACCATCATCGCCGCGCCGGCGCCAGCCACGGCCTTGAGCATGCTCCGGCGCGTGGAGATATTTCTTCCCGATTTTGAATTCATAAAGTGATGGCCGGTCTTGGGCAAGTCATCTTCTTGATAGCTTGCCGCTCATCCTTAGTCAGTAATCAGCATGATTTCGATTCTTGCTTAATGACGGTGGTCGGTATATACACCAGGCGTTGCGCATAGTCAATATAGCAACAAGTATTGCATTCAATCATTGCCCCCGGCATGGCGGTATGCTATGTTGCGCCCGCTATGCAAAACAGCTGAGCGGATCGAGCGAAACAACTGAGCGGAGGGACATGCATGAGCGACTCTAGAACGCGCAAGAAGGCGCAGTCTGATTTCGAGCGGAATGGCGCGAAGGCTTTGCCCACGGCGCTGGAGTCTCGCTTCGCCGAAGCGCTATCACAGTTGGGGCCGCATCGCCAGCAATTGATCCGCGCCATTCTCGAGAATTGCGAAGAGACATGCTTTCTTTCTTCGCGCGAGCTGGCTAAACGCTACAGTGTTGACGCGGCCACGGTGGTGCGGACTGTCCAGGCGCTGGGCTACAAAGGTTTCGCCGATTTCAGCGTGGACCTCAGACAGCACTTCATGACGCGGATCACACCCTATACTGCCCTCAAGGCGGCGACCCTGGAGAAAGGAAGCGTCGCTGACCATATTAATCACAGCCTGGACAAGGCGCTGGATAATCTCAACGCGCTGAGAGCCGACCTGGATCGAAGCCTGGTCATCGAATTGGCCAAACGCATCCAACGTTCCAGGCGCGTTCTGATTGTCGGCATGGACTTTGCCGCCTCGTTGGCCTATTACTTCGCTTACGGCCTGATGGGGCTGGGATTGGACGCTGAAGCGCCCGGCGGGAGCGAAGGAGAGCTGCAACACAAAATCAAGATTTTGACCGCCAAAGACCTGCTGATCGCGATCAGCTTCGGCCAGTGTTTAAGGATCACGGTCGAAGCCGTGCGGCAGGCGAGCAAACAAGGAGTACCCACCTTCGGGATCACCGATAGCGACACGACACCCATCGCGCGATACTGCGACGCTCATCTGATCGCTTCCGTCGTTACCCCATCGTTTCTCACTTCTTATGTGGCTCCTGTGGCTTTGATCAGCGCAATTCACGTGGCCTGCGCGCATATAGATCCGAAGCGCTCGCTCACGCGGCTCAAGCCGACCGATAAAGAATATCTCTCTGGGCCACGCTGGTACCGAGAGCCTAAAGGCGCCAGTTGAGGTGATCTCATTCTGACATTGCGCGTCGCGGCGCGCTGCTTGCTGGACTGGTTGCCTTGCCCCCGATAAAGACATAGGTAGCATATATGGCGGATCAGCTTTGGAACCCGTCTCTGATAACTAATGTTGTGAATGGAACGAAGCGCTGGGCAAACAGAGCCGTTGCGCGTCCGCAGGTCCAAAATTTTCGCGTTGATTATCGATGCGAGCAATGATCCGCCACTTTTCACCTTGATTGCGAGATAGAAGTGACGCCGCGTTTCGGGTTGTGCCGAGATACGCGTTAATGCCGCATGCGGCATTAACGCGTATCTCGGCTGTACCCGTTTTTGGCGACGGGTTTCAGTGGCGATGGCGCATAACGCCCTTGCCTTGGACTTCATCTTTGTATTTGACTGAGACCGCGTCAATTCTCAGATCGGCGTTTCCATCGTTCCTGATCATCACCTGGCGCGCCTGCCGAACGCCGTGGTGCCCCATGTCGTGCCCAGCCTCTCCCCGAGGGAATCCTTTGCGGTTTATATCGATCCGCGTCCATTCCTCAGCCGGATCATTTCTGACAAAGATGAGGTACGAAACTCGCCCCTGTTCCAGGCCGTAGACATGCAGGTCAGCGCCGTGTCCGTCGCCAAAAAACTTGCCCCCACGATATTCCAGCGCAAGTTGACCGCCGGGATTGATCACCGCCATTCGCTGATCCGCCACTCCCAACGCGTTCGCCGCATCCGCGACGCCGCCAGTTTGGTCGGGGATCAACTCCCAAAGTTTATTGCCCGCCGGAATCACCTCTGACGAGGGCGGCGCTGCGGGGTTACTCGCCGCGGGGTTACTCGCCGCGGGGTTACTCGCCGCGGAGTCACTCGCCGCCGCGACCTTTTCATTCGCGCCTTTCTGCGCATACCACCAGAGTCCGGCGCCGCCTCCTGCCAGCAACAGCAACGCGCCGAAAACCAGTAATACTCGTCTTCCGCCCGATTCCGTTTTTGCGAACGCTTCGCCAAACATTGGAGCGTTATCGACCAACATCGCCTCACTGCTGTCCGATTCGGGGGCGACCACTTCCTGCGATATTGGCGTTATTACTGTTGCGAGCGTAATGACTTCTGTCGTCACGACGTTTGCGGGATAAGGCGCCCCCTGCCCCGCGCTACCCGCGGCCGCAATCAACTCCATGTCCATTTCTTCCGTCATTATTGGCGTTATTATTGCTCCGGGCGTAATGACTTCTGTCGTCGCGACGTTTGCGGGATAAGGCGAATCCTGCTCCGCGCTATCCGCGGCCGCAATCAACTCCATCTCCATTTTGTCATCCGTTATTGGCGTTATTATTGTTCCGGGCGTAATGCCTTCTAGCCACGCGACGTTTGCGGGATCAGGCGAATCCTGCTCCGCGCTATCCGCGGCCGCAATCAACTCCATGCTCATTTTGTCCTCCGTTATTGGCGTTATTATTGTTCCGGGCGTAATGACTTCTGTCGCCGCGACGTTTGCGGGATCAGGCGAATCCTGCCCCGCGCTATCCACGGCCGCAATCAACTCCATCTTCATTTCGCTCGCCGTCTGTGGCCGCGCATCGCGCCTCTTCTCAATTGATTTTCTTGTTCACTGACGGTCATCTGTGTACGGGGATTCAAGACGTGCGGTTAGTCTCTCTGTACTGTTGATGAGTACGAGATGAGGGCGTCTTTTGGTTGCTGTTCGGTCTGAAGTCCAAAGGAAAAAGGCGGGTTAATCGCCCGACTTTTGTGTCTATGGGTGGTGGTTCCCTACTCTCTAGATGGGTCTTTGGGCATCTTAATCTGTCTAGCATCGGGTCTTTTAATCGCTCGTTCGATTGCAGCTTCCAACAATTCCTGGGGGTCGTCACCGCCCTGTTCCCCGGACAAATACACATAAAAAAGCCGGAGCGCCGACCGGTGGGTGTCCGTGTATTGGTAGGCTAATTTGATCGCCACATCCAGGCCCTACAGGAGGGAACGTGCGACGAGACCCAATAAGGAAGCCAGGTTTGACCCAGCTTTTGTGGCGCCGAGAGCGAAGTAACGGTTCAAAATTTCCGTTTTTGTTTCTTGCACTGGCAATCAGACGCTCAAAGCCGCGATTGATTGGTCTCTGGCGGGCTAGATGGCCTCCGAAATTGCCGGTTCTGGCAGAAATCGGAAATTTGAGAGACCAGCCCCTTCAATGACAGAGGCTCTTGTTGGGTCTTATCGCAGCTTCCCTCCTGTAGGGCTTTCGGCCAGCCGCTATGTCCTATTTTTACGCGTATCTCGGCTGTACCCGCGTTTCACGATCGATATTAAATATCGTAGATGGGTTCCAAAGCTGATCCGCCGTATATGTCACCCATGTGTCAACCGGGCGCATACCTGGAAAGCAGACTTCACATATTTCCCAAGCGCTGAAAACAAAGCTCGATTTGGGAGAACAGGCTCTTCATCGCCAAGATGGAAATTTTGGTACGGACACGTGATGAGTATCGGTAATATCAATAGGACAAGATAGGAGTGGCTGATAGACAGGGCTTTTACAATTCAGATATCAATCTGAATGCGATAGGCATGCGGAAAACGATTTGACGAAGAGCGCAGGAGAGGGGAAGCCGGTGAAGCGAACTGCGCGGATGTTTGACGACCGGGCGACTCCGCGCTCCCCATTCGTCGTCGCCTATTCGCCCCGTTCCCACCCTAATACGCCCGCCGACTTTTCCCTCACCTCCACTCTTCGTCTTCGAATTCGCCATTTTTGATTGGCGACTCAATCTGTCAAAAATCAAGGTTCCGCATTATTACTTAAGGTAAATCCCCAGTAATATCTGTAGAACGACTGCTGCTATTAGATAATTGGTCTCAATGATTTTTTTAGCAACTCGGATTCAATAAAGCTGCCATTTGAAGTCTTGGTTTTCAAAAGTAGAGAACATAATCTGACGAAGAGCGCAGGAGAGGGGAAGCCAGTGAAACGAACTGCGCGGTGTTTGACGACCGGGCGACTCCGCGCTCCCCATTCGTCGTCGCCTGTTCGCCCCGTTCCCACCCTAATACGCCCGCCGACTTTTCCCTCACCTCCACTCTTCGTCTTCGAATTCGCCATTTTTGATTGGCGACTCAATCTGTCAAAAATCAAGGTTCCTCATTATTACTTAAGGCAAACCCCCAGTAATATCTATAGAACGACTGCTGCTATTAGATAATTGGTCTCAATGATTTTTTTAGCAACTCGGATTCAATAAGCTGCCATTTGAAGTCTTGGTTTTCAAAAGTATAGAGAACATGATCTAACGAAGAGCGCAGGAGAGGGGAAGCCGGTGAAACGAACTGCGCGGATGTTTGACGACTGGGCGACTCCGCGCTCCCCGTTCGTCGTCGCCTATTCGCCCCGTTCCCACCCTAATACGTCCACCGACTCTTCCCTCTCCTCCACCCTTCGTTTTCAATTTATCATTGCAGTATTATGAAATCGCAATTTCACACCACACATTGCGCGCGAATATCGAAAGCCTTCTTCAGAGGACCGATGAAAATACGCGAGACAATCGTTTATCTCTACACTGCTGGCGCTTAAAATTATTTATCAACGAATCGGAACTTACAGATCTTAAGGGGGACCACAGGAGGTGAGGAAAAGGGCGTGCAATGGGTCAGGGCAGTCAGTCAGATTAACCACGTAAAAGCGGGGCTAGAATATTTACTTCGCGCGCGTATGTCAATTACAAAAACATTAAAAGTCAGAAGCTGAATTTGAGGTTAAATGTTACTCTGCGAGCGCCGAGCGCCCGGTTCGGCCTGTCGAAGCGGGATGAAGAGAGCACGCCGCTGAATCCGCTCAAGTTAGTTTTGTTCAAAAGGTTATTCACGCTGGCGCCGAGCGTGATCTTGAATCGCTCGTCTTCGTCTTTAGCTTTCTTATCGCGATTTTCCGCGCGTCCGAAAGTAAAAGTTTTAGTGAAGTTCGCATCCACGCTTACCTGACCGGGGCCTCTGCCCAGGTTGCGCGGAACGATTCGATCCGCTGGTAGGGGGTTCGGATTGAATGCTCCGAAGCGCGTGACGATCGCCTCCGGGGCGCCCGGCGCGGCGAACGACGGGCGATCGGTGAAGAGCGTGTCGCCGTTGTTGTCGCGGCCCGTCGTGATGTTGAAAGGGCTGCCTGAAGAGATTTGAATGAGGGGGCTGAACCTGGTATCGCCCGGCAGATTGAGGCTCCCGCCGAAAACCACTCTGTGGCGCTGATCGTTGGACGCGGGTCCCCACTCGCTAGACCAACTGTACGAATCGGCGGGGGCGCGAGACGCGTCGTCGGTGTCGCTACGCGTCTTCGAAAGGATGTAATTACCGAAGATCGACAGCTTGCGCCTCATCTCGTACTTCAAGTTCAGCGCCAGTTCGTGGCGCGTCGAAACGCCCGACGATTCGTATTGCAGGATCGGCCCGCTGCCGGCGATCGGCCGCAATCCAGTTCCCGGCGCCGGCGCGTTTACGTTCCTCGTGCGCAGTAAATGAAGGCCGCGCTGCCAACCATAAGTGACCGAAGCGAACAAGCCGCGCGGCAGCTTCCGTTCGTAGCCGGCGCTGGCGTTGATCAGGTAAGGCGCGTCGAGGTCTCGCGATCGCGTGCGGAGCGCCTGGTCTAGCCGCGTCGTGGCATCGAAGCTTTGCGGGACGTCGGGGAAGAACGACGGTTGATCGATGACGAATTGCTGTTGTCTGACGCCGTCGTAGAGGATCGTGTCGAAGATGATCTCCGATTCCAACCCGTCGTAAAAAATTCCCGCCCCGCCTCTGAGTACGGAGTTGCGATTTTTGTCCGCCGCCCACGCGAAGGCGAGGCGAGGCGCGATGTTCGTCCGGTCGCGGATTCCAGTCTCCATTTCGTGTCGCGCCCCGAACGAGACTGTGAGCGCAGGCGAGACCCGCCAGTCGTCCATCGCGAACCACGATACTTCCCACAGCGGGAGCGCGATGAGCGGATCGCCGCGCGTGATGGAAAATTGCGAAGGGCCGTAGCCGGGCAGACCGAGCAGCGTGCGGCGGTGTTGTTCTATGGGCGTAATCGTGATCGGGGCGCCGTCGTCGCCGGCGACTATATTGCCGGCGGCGTCCCGCTCGAAGCCGGAGCCGAAAGTGAAGGTCCCGCCGAAATTGGCGCGGTTAAGAAATTCGTAGCGCGCGTATTCGATCCGGGCGCCGGTTTTGACAGTGTGTTTGCCGCGCGTGAGGCTGAAGTTGTCGACCAGGTCGAGGCGGTCTCGCGATTCGCTGTTGAACAAGGAGTCCTGATTGCCGCCAGAACCGAAGGCGTCGAGCACGACGACGGCCGGCGCTTCACTGCGCGCCTTCGTTTCCTCGACACGGCGGCTGAGCGACAGCCGCATCTCGTTGATCGATCCGGCGCCGATCACGGAAGTGAGCGACGCGCGCAGCGTGTGGCGTCGCTCCGAGTTGTCGAAGCCTCGTTCGGGCAGATCGAAGCCGCCGTCCACGCCCTGATTCTCTTCCGCTTCGCGTTCGTAATCGTACCAGAGGCCGATCGTGTTCTTTTTCGTGACGAAGAAATTGGTACGGATCGTAAACTCGTCTTCGCGGGTGGGCGTCAGAGCGGTGGCGATGAAAGGTCGCGGCGACAGAGTGGCCGGGTCGATAACGGTCGCGTTGATAAAGGCGTTCTCGTCCTGCCGCTCGCGCTCGTATTCGATGAAGTAGCCCCAGCGGTTGCGAATGATCGGGCCGGTCAGGTTGGCCGTTAAGTCCCTGACCTGCAGGGGCGCGCGCGTCGCCGCGAAGGCGTTGCGCGCGTTGAGCGATTCGTCGTTGAAGCGGAACTGGAAATTACCGCCCAACTTGTCCGACCCGGGCTTGGTGATGACCTCTATCCGGTTGTTTCCCCTGCCCGAAAATTCAGGCGAGAAAGGGTTGGAGCCGATCTTCACAGCCTGGATCGAATCCTTCGACGGCAGCCGGTCCTCGGAAAAACCGTCGACGAAGATCGGCGCGGCGTCGCTCGCCCCGGCCATCGCGCGAAGAGTCTGCAACAACTCTTCGCGGTCGTCCGGCAAAGACCTCAGATCGTCGCGCGAGAGATTGATGGCCGACAGGTTCTGCTCAGGCTCGGTCGAGACGCCGACCGCTTCCGATTGGACGTCGAGCTGTTCGGAGATCGTGACCTTCAACATGAGATTGACTGAGGCCGCGCCGCCGGCGCTGAGCCTCACCTGCTCCGTGGCCGAGGCGAAGCCTGCGGCGGCGGCGGTCAGGGTGTAGGTCCCGGGGGCCAGACGGGCGAAACGAAATTGTCCAGTTCCGTCAGTCTGCGCTGAAATCTTGCGTCCTTTGCCGTCTTCCAGCTTGATCGAGGCGTTGCGTACTATCGCGCCTAACTCATCGGCGACCACGCCGCGCAACTCGGCATGAGTTTGCGCGACGGCCGTCGCCGCGAAGGCGCCAATCAATAGAAATAGCCGGGTGAAAGTTGCCGCTTTTTTCATCGTAATTTTCTGTCCAATATTTTTCTGTTTGCTGGCTGATGGGAGCGGGTTTTCCAAATCTATTTCACCTTCGTCACCGTCATGCGCAACTCGTAGCGGCGCTTGGCGCCGGCGTCGTCGTAGACGCCTATCGTGGTGGCTTTGTCGAGCGGCGCGGCTGTTTCGATTTCGGCTTGAAAGCTGCGAATGGTCGGTGGGCTTGTCGCCGGCGACACTAGATCGTTGAGTTCAAGCTTGCCGTCGATTGATATGTATCCGTCGCGCTCATTCAGTTTACAGTCGAACTTCAATCCCAGGTCGGCGAACTTCGGCTCCGATTCTGGCGCTGAGATGAGGACTTTCGATCCAATGCGGACACGGTTGGTCTCGCCCTCCTGCATCAGCATCTTGAAATTCCGCGCGCCAGAGGGCTTGCCGTCGAGGGTTTCGTCGAGCGTGAATTCGAGATGGTAGATGACTATTGGTCTCCGAGGCCGCTCTTCAGATTTTTTCTGCCGATCGTCGGGCGCCTGCGCCGGGACGGTCATGGCCAACAGGCAAACAATCAAAGCCATCGAACCGATTCTTCTCATTCAACCTCTCTCTATTCCCGGCGCTCGTTATCACCGATGACTATGTCGTCGAGCCTGATCTCGCTGATACTCGCTTCTTCGATCCGGAGGCCGCCCGCCGCCCGTTCGTCCTCGCGGCGGAAACTCAGATTGAGCGCCAAATCCCGCCGGCGGGACGCCGACAAAGCGGAGAAGGCTTTCGCAATCTTCACCCCCGCGCCTTCGCCCGCCATCGCCCGCGGGGCCGGCGCGGATGAGGCGCCGACGCCGCGCGGCCCCGCGTCCCCATCGTCTTTTGATACGGCGGCAATGGCGGGATCGGATGCGGCCGGGCGACTCTTGAGATGATCGACCGCGAAGAGCGCCAACACGATGACCGCGGCTATTATCACCGGGGCCGGATTCCACGAGGCCGGACGCCCGGCTCGCGATTGCCGGCTCAAGTTGGCCATCACACGGTCTTCAAGGCCGTCCTGTGGCTCCGCGCCGCGACGTTTGGGGAGCGCGGCGTCGAGCAATTCTTCGGCGAATTTTTCCCGGCTTCGGTCATCTTCTCGCATTTTTTCCCTCCAGAATTGAAGAGAGCTTCTGCCGGAGCATCTGGCGGGCGCGGAACAGCCGCGTGCGCACTGAGCTTTCGGGAATGTTCAGAACTCTGCCGATCTCGGCCTGCGTCAACTCCTGATCGAGCGAGAGCAGCATCGGGTCGCGCAATTTGCCGGGCAGCGTGGCGATCAGTTGATCCAGCAAAACGGCCATCTGCTTAGCGCCAGCTATTTTCTCCGCGCTCTCGCCGGCCGCGTAGAGCTTGAATACCGCCTCGGCGGCGTCAGCGAGCGAGATTTCGGCGGAGTTCTTCCTGCGATCGAGCGCGACGCGCCATGCAATGCGCGCAAGCCATGCCTTGAGGTCGCGCGCTTCGGGCAGGCGCTTCCTATAACGCCAGACCCGCATGAACGTCTCTTGCGTGGAGTCCTCGGCGTCATGATGATTGCGCAGCAGCAGGTACGCGACCTGATAAACGAACCGCGCATGTTGGCGCACGACGGCCTCCAACTCGTGGCTCAGTTCCTGGTCGGACGCATCGTCCATCGCGGACGCGTCGCTCAAAATCGCCTGCCACTCGACATTCATGCATTCACCTTACAATAGGTAAGACCGGGGTTCGCGGCCCGGCGTTCAAAAAAATTGCGACCTGCGTAAGTGGCTTTGTGAAAAGGAAAAAGGGAAGCGAATCGGAGGAGTAGTTCAGGTCGCAATGAGCAGCGCCATGAAACAATGAAAGTAGACAGGGTTTACAGGATTTTTCAGGATGTTGTGAATTCGGCTAAATCCTGAAAAATCCTGTAAACCCTGTCTACTTTCCGCAGGGGCGCTAATTCTTGGAAACGTTCCCGGCGGGGACGTCTTTAATCAAAGATTCGATCTCTTGCGCCTCGGCGGATTTCCCCGTAATTCTGAGCATGTTGGCGTACTGTGTAAAAAGATTATACACGTCGGATTTGGGGCCTCCCTGCTTAAGGCTTTCCTGAATAGTGGGTAGATTATCGCGTAAGACCGCCATAGCGTTCTCATGGTTACCCGCGACGTCGAAGCATAGAGCTTTCGTCGCATACAGAATTGTGAGCAGGTTTTTGTAATCTCCCAATAGATTCTGATTTCGCTTGCACTGTTCCCTTTCCACCAGCGTCAAGCCGCGCTTCGCCGTCGATTCCAATATTTCTATCCTCTGAATTGTGTTGTCGGCTTGGGCGTCTGGAGACTGTCCCGCGACTCGCGCCTGGACCGTCTTGGCCAATCCGTCAAGGAAGGGTTTAATCTGCTGCACGACGGATACCAAGTAAACGAAGTGAACGGCGTCGCCGAAGAGCAGTGGCGCATCGTCAAACGCCGTCGCTAAACTTCCCATCTTTTGAGACGCCTGGTCGTAGTCGCCTTTTTCAATAAGCAGGAGTCCCGCGGCGAGCGTGGACAAAGACGTCAAAGGGGCCTTTATCGTTCCGGAGGATCTTCGAACGCCGGCGTCGGCCTGACGCAGTTTATCTTCAGCTTCGGCGGCCCTTTTCAATCTGGACAGATTTATCGCCTGGACAATTAACAGCGCCGACAGCACCGGATGATCTTTCCCCACGGCGTTTTCGTATGCGTTCGTCGAGCGCCGCAGATAATCTTCCGATTTGGTAAAAGCCCCTTGTCTGTTGTAAAGGCTCGCCACGTTCACGTACGCTTCGGCGACCAATTCCCCCGTCATTCTTTCTGATTTCTCGAGAATGGCCAGCGATT
>Ga0190270_10001182_pt1 | contig 12002 bp, 11 predicted proteins | sample Popmic320T_FD_133748 | JGI IMG/M metagenome (GOLD analysis project Ga0190270, IMG submission 133748) | Populus adjacent soil microbial communities from riparian zone of Weber River, Utah, USA - 320 T | ecosystem: Environmental > Terrestrial > Soil > Riparian zone | place: USA: Utah | collected... | reverse complement strand
CGGCGGCCTGTCGCTCGCCATCCTCGCCGTGACCGAGCGGGGAAAGCTGTTCCCGAAGCCCTGAGCCTCCGCTTGTCCGAAGTGGACGAGTTGGACGCGGGGAATGGGGACAGTTACCGATCGCGCGGGCCTCGCGGGATAGATGGGGACAGTTACCGATCCCGAAGGCCTCGCCCGTTCAGCCGCTGCCGCGCGTATCGGTGACTGTCCCCGTCGAATCGGCGACTGCCCCCGTCGAAGTGGAAGAAGTGAAGCCTGCGCTCGATACGGACCCTAGATGTCGTCGTCCGGCTCGGGGCCGGTCATCAGCGCCTCGGCGACGGCTTCGGTCTTGCCGCGGATCAAGCGTTCGAGCTTGTCGGCAAGCTCGGGATTGTCCCGCAAATATTGCTTCGAATTCTCGCGGCCCTGGCCGATCCGGATCGAATCGTAGCTGAACCAGGCGCCGGACTTCTCGACCAGGCCGGCCTTGACGCCGAGATCGAGAATCTCGCCGGTCTTGGAGATGCCCTCGCCGTACATGATGTCGAACTCGACCTGCTTGAACGGCGGCGCGACCTTGTTCTTGACGACCTTCACCCGGGTCGTGTTGCCGACGATGTCGTCGCGGTCCTTGATCTGGCCGGTGCGGCGGATGTCGAGGCGGACGGACGCGTAGAATTTGAGCGCGTTGCCGCCGGTCGTCGTCTCCGGATTGCCGTACATGACGCCGATCTTCATCCGAAGCTGGTTGATGAAGATGACGAGGCATTTGGACTTGGAGATCGAGCCGGTGAGCTTGCGCAACGACTGCGACATCAGCCGCGCCTGGAGGCCGACATGGCTGTCGCCCATCTCGCCCTCGATCTCCGCGCGCGGGACGAGCGCCGCGACCGAATCGACGACCAGGACGTCTATCGCGTTCGAGCGCACCAAGGTGTCGGTGATCTCGAGCGCCTGCTCGCCGGTATCGGGTTGCGAGACGATGAGATTGTCGACGTCGACGCCCAATTTCTTGGCATAACCGGGATCGAGCGCATGCTCGGCGTCGACGAAGGCGGCGGTGCCGCCGGCCTTCTGCGCCTCGGCGATGACGTGCAAAGCGAGCGTGGTCTTGCCCGAGCTTTCCGGCCCGTAGACCTCGACGACGCGGCCGCGCGGCAGGCCGCCAATGCCCAGAGCGATGTCGAGCCCGAGCGACCCGGTCGAGATGGTCTCGATCTCGACCTTCTCGCGCGAGCCGAGCTTCATCGCGCTGCCCTTGCCGAAGGCGCGGTCGATCTGCGCGAGGGCGGCTTCGAGGGCCTTCTGCTTGTCCATGCTGTCAGAATTCCTGTCGGAAACGATCTTGAGAGATGCCGTCATGGCGTCAAGCTCCCCTATGTCCTCCGCGCCGGTCCTTCAACGCGAGATAGGGCTATGTACGGCATCTGTTCCGAAAGAACAAGAGAGGAACTGAGGGGAGCCGATAAAAAGGAGGCCGTCCCGAAACGATCGAATAGCTGATCGGCGCATCCTGACCGCTGCCTGCGCTTCGCGTCTCGCCGCGGAAATCCTGGTCCCGGTAGACGTTGTCGCGTCCGCTCGCGGCAACGATAGGGTCGAACAGGAGAGTCGGGCCGCGATCGGGACCGGGCTCTGCACCAGCGGCTTCCACCTGCGGGCGAGACAGGGCGTCCCGTCGAACGCCGGCACTTGGCGGCACGGCTCAGGCGGCGGCGGCGCAGGCCAAGGCGATCGCGGGCTCGATCGCGTCGATCGTATAGGGCTTGGAGAGAATTGGCGCGCCGGCGTGGCGCTCGGGCGGCGGCTCGACATGGCCGCCTGTGGCGAGCACGAACGGCGTGCCGGCGTCGGCGAGGCGGTCGGCGACCGGCCAGACCGTCTTCCCTTCCTTGAGCTGGACGTCGATGATGGCGACGTCGAAGCCGCCCTGCTCGACCTTGGCGAGCGCGTCCTCGACGCTCTCGCAGGTTCCGACGACGCGGTGGCCGAGCGAGTCGAGGAAATCCTCGAGCATCATCGCGATCAGCGGCTCGTCTTCGACGATAAGGATAGAACGGCCCCCGGGCATGCGCGCCGCTTAGGCAATTGTTCCGGAAAGGAAAAGATTTATTTCGCGCGAGCGGCGGGGGGCTGCGGGACGGCGGCAGGGACAGTTACTTTCGCGCGTCCGGCCGGCCCGGCAGGCCGCGGCGTTGGAAAGTAACTGTCCCTGGCCCGTACCTAGTGCGGCCGCCCTAGGTCGGCGGCCCGCGCGTCATACTCGTCGGCCATCCGCGATAGGGTTTCGACGGTGAGCTTGTCCCCGATGGTCGCAGCGAGGCGGCGGCAGCGCGCGGCCTGGGCGGCGAGATAGTCGGCTCGCTTGCGGTCGCTGATGTCGATCAGCATGTTGACCGCGCCGGCAAAGACGCCGCCCTCGTCGAACACGGGCGTCGGGAACGGCTGGAAATTGCGACGGGTGCCGTCCGGACGCTCGGCCACGGCTTCGACGCCGCGCACCGGGCGCCGCTCGCGCACCGCGACCGCCATCGGGCACTGATCGTGCGGCAGGAACTCGCCGTCGTCGGTGTAGAGCCGCCAGGTCACGCACCACCGGTCCTCACCAAGGACCGGCCGCCGCCCGGCAAAGGCCACGCAGGCTTCGTTGAAATAGGTCACCCGCCCCTCCGCGTCGGTCACGTAGACCGGCGCCGGCAGTGCATCGAGCGCCTCATGCGCGGAGCCCGGCGTGCTGAGGGCGGTGACGGCCGCGTGAAGGATTTGCTCCGGGGCCGGAGCCTGCAAGGTGGGAATTGGCCCGCTCGTTTGGTTCGATGAAATTCGGTCCGTCACTTAACGCAGATTAAGTGTGGATGTTCCAGCACAATCGGGATTCTCCGGGCCCCAAGCGGGATGGTTTCGAGCGGCGCAGGATTGTCCCATTTCGGCACAGACAGGCGCAGTTTGTTAAGCGCCCGAAACTTTTTCGCGCGCCGCGGCTTTGGTACGGCATGGCACCTGCTTGAGGGAGAGCGGAGATGCGACTGATCCTGGTCCTGGCCGCGGCCGTCAGCCTCGCCGCTTGCGCGACCTACGGCCATCGCGGCGGCCACGGCGGCTATGGCGCCTATCGCTACGACGGAAGCGCGTGGGCGGCGCGGCACGGCGGCAATCCGTTCCACGGGCCGGGCGCGGACCTGCTCGACCCATGGCTCGCCGAGACTGACGAGGGCCGCGCGATGGTTCGCGCCGGCTGGCGCGGCGCCCGCCGCGGCCGTATCGGGCGGGAGACGGCCGAGCGCGCCAATATCTGGTTCCGCCGCCACGCCGACGTGGACCGCGACCTCTGCCTCACCGACTCCGAGATCCGTGCCGCTTTGGCCTGGGGCGCCCGGCACATCTCGCGCTACCGCCGCTAGTCCGGGTAGGAGATCTCCGCGACCTCATATTCGCGCTCGCCGGCGGGCAGCACGACGCGGCGCAGGTCCCCGACTCTGGCGCCGTGGACCGCGCGGCCGATCGGCGAGCGCCAGCTGACCCGGCCGGCGCCGGCGTCGGTCTCGTCCTCGCCGACCAGGGTCACCACCCATTCCTTGTCGGCATCGTCGAGCAGCGTGACCGTGGCCCCGAACCAGGCGCGGCTTCGGTCCGGCTGCGCCGCCGGGTCGGTGACCCGAGCTTCCTTCATCCGTCGCGCCAGCCAGTCGATGCGCCGGTCGATCTCGCGCAAGCGCTTCCTGCCGTAGAGATAGTCGCCATTTTCCGAGCGGTCGCCGTTCGACGCCGCCCAGGAGATGGTCTCGACCAGCTTCGGGCGCTCGCCGGCGTAGAGCGCCTCATATTCCTCGCGCAGCCGCCGGTAGCCGGCGGGGGTGATGTAATTGGGCTGGGCTGTCAAATCATCCTCCCCGGAACGGGGAGGGGGACCATGCAACGCATGGTGGAGGGGGCTCAGCGACCGTGCAGCTCGCTTCGCTCGCGACCCCTCCACCACGCCGTTGCACGGCGCGGTCCCCCTCCCCGTTCCGGGGGAGGAGTCACAGCCGCTGCGGCGAGCGGCCGAGATAGTAGCTCGTGCGGCCGGTCTCGGGGCTGCGCGCGCGCTGCGGGTTCATCGCATCGTAGACGACTGCATTCTCGATCACGCGCTGGACGTAGCCGCGCGTCTCGCTGAATGGGATCGCCTCGATCCACTGCAATATGTCGACATTGGGCATGCGCGGGTCGCCATTTTCGGCGACCCAGCGGCGGACATTGCCTGCGCCGGCATTGTAGGAGGCGGCGGCGAGGACGGCATTGCCGCCCCATTGGTCCATCATCGTCGCGAGGTAGGAGCTGCCGAGGCCGATATTGTAGCTCGGGTCGCTCGTCAGCCGGCCGAAATCGTAGCCGAGGCCCAACCGCCCGGCCACTTCGCGCGCGGTCCCCGGCATCAGCTGCATCATGCCGCGCGCGCCGGCATGGCTGATCGCGGCGCGGTCGAACGAGCTTTCCTGCCGGATGATGCCGTGCGCGAACGACGCATAATGGCTCTGCGCCGGCGGGATCGAGACTTCGGGCCAGGACGGGCGGACGTAATGCGGCGTGCCACCGTTGCGGGCGCTGCGCGCGACCCAGACGGCGAGGTCGGGCCGCCCGATCATCCGGGAAAGGTCGACGGCGAGCTGGCGGTCGCGGACCGTGTCCACGGTCTCGGACAAGGAGCGCACGAACAAAGACTGGTCGTTCCAATTGCCGGACTGGCCGAGATAGCGAGTGGCCGCGACGAGGCTGTTTTGCTCGAACGCGCGGCGCTCGGCGTCGCTCGGCATTGCGAGCGAAGGCGGCGGCGCCGGGACCGGGCGGCCGAGCCGCTCGAGCGCGAGCTGGCCGTAGAACAATTCGGGATAGCGCGCCGCGGCTTCGTAATGGCCCGTCGCTTCGGCGGCGCGCCCGGCGGACTGCGCGGCGCGGCCGGCCCAGTAGCGGCCCTTGGTCAGCACCTGGAGCGAACGGCCGCCCTCGGCGTAGCGGACGAACATCGCGGCCGCATCGGCCGGGCGGGCGAGCCGCTGCAGCGCGGTCGAGCCGGCGAGCCAGACCAGGCTGGTATAATCGTCGCGCTCGCCCATCGAGCGCTCGGAAATGTCGGTCCCCGGCGCGAAGGCGTCGTCGGCGCGGCTCGCGATCTGGTAGGCGAGCGACCATTGCCGGTCGGCCGCCGCCGCCCGCGCCATGGTCAGCAGGGTCTCGAGATAATTTTCGGCGTCGCGCGGCCGATGGGTCAGCGCGCGCGGACTCGCCAGCATGTCGCGCGCCGCCTGCGACTGGCCCGTATTGCGCAGCCAATTGGCGCGATCCATCACCAAGCCGGCATCGCCAGGCGCGCCCGCGCCGAGCGCCGCGACCCGGCTCGCCGCGTCGGGTGCGCGGGTCTGGAGCGCGATCCGCGCCTCGTAGAGCGGACGCCGCGCGAACGAGGTCAAGGGCAGGATGCGCAGCGCGCTGGCGCGGTCGCCATTATCGAGCAGGACGTCGGCGCGAATGTCGTGGTCCTGCTGGCCGAGCGACGCGCCGAACGCGCCGAGCAGGCGGCTTTCCTCGGTCTGCGCCATCACGCCGCCGTGCCAGGCCCGCCGCGCCGCCGCGCGCGCCGCGTCCACCTCGCCACTCGCAAGCAGCGCCATGGCATGATGAGCGTGGCCTCCGGCGGTGAGCGGCGGATGGACGCCGAAATAACGCAGAACCTCGCCCGGCGAGACGCTGTTCGGCTCGATCTTGCGCTCGGCGGTGCGGCGCATCGCGGCTTCGCCCGGCCAGCCCTTGTGGGCGGTCAGGAACGAGGAATAAGTGGCGAAGGGGAAGGCCTCGCTCTGCCTCAGGCTGTTCCAGCGCGCGACGTCGGACGCGATCGCGCCGCGCGAGGCGCCGCCGGGCGCGAAGCCCTGCTGAAGCGCGCCGGCGACCGGTGCGAACGAGGCCTGTTCGGCCGCGCCGCCGCTTTCGCCCAAGCGAAAATGCCCGGTCGCGCCGGCGGCGAGCGCCAGAGCGGAAATGCCGAGGAACGCAAAGCTTACACGCCGTGACTGCATGCTGGACAGAATGACGGCCCCCTCCTTAGTACACGCTGAACGCGCCGACCTGCGCCCCAGCCCGGCTCTATGCCGGAACCTGGGCCGGCGTGAAGGAGACGATCATGTTCCGCGGCTCGATCCCGGCCCTGGTGACGCCTTTCCGCGACGAAGCGTTTGACGAGACTCGTTTCAGGGACTTCGTCGAGTGGCAAATATCCGAAGGGAGTCATGGACTTGTACCCTGCGGCACGACCGGCGAATCGGCGACGCTCGACGGCGTCGAGCAGGCGCGGGTGATCGCAGTCTGCGTCGACCAGACGAAGGGGCGGGTGCCGGTGATCGCCGGCTGCGGCTCCAACTCAACGCGGGTCGCCGCCCAGCACATGAAGGCCGCCGAAGCCGCGGGCGCCGACGCGGCCTTGGTCGTGCTCCCATATTACAACCGGCCGAACCAGGACGGGATCTACGCCCATTTCGCCGCTTTGGCCGAAGCGAGCCCGCTGCCGATCATCCTTTACAACGTCCCCGGCCGCACCGTGACCGACGTCCTGCCCGAGACGCTCGGGCGGATCGCGAAGCTTCCGACCGTGGTCGGCATCAAGGACGCGACCGGCGATCTCGGCCGGGTGAGTGCCCACCGCCGCCTGTGCGGCGAGGCGTTCGTCCAGCTCTCCGGCAATGACGACAGCGCTTTGGGCTTCCTCGAAATGGGCGGCGTCGGCACGATCTCGGTCACCGCCAACGTCGCGCCGGCCCTGTCCGCGGAAATGCACGACGCGCACCGCGGCGGGGACGGCGCCCGCGCGCTCGAGATCCAGGACCTTCTCTTCACGCTCCACAAGGCCTTGTTCAGCGACGCCTCCCCGGGCCCGGTCAAATATGCCCTGAGCCGCACCCGCGACTTCCCGCCCGGGCTGCGCCTCCCGATGACCCCGCCCTCCGACGCGAGCCGCCGCGCCGTCGACGAAGCGCTCGATTTTGCGGGTCTGCTGTGAGCATCCGGAGACCCCGTGCGCCGGCACTAGCGGTTGGGGCGCGTACTCCCCAGATCACAGGGCACTAATGGCCCGCCCCCGTCCTGCCACGTTCGACAAGCAGAAGGTCGTCGCCGAGAACCGGCGCGCGCGCTACGATTATGCGATCGAGACCGTGTATGAGGCCGGCATCGCGCTCACCGGGACCGAGGTGAAGTCACTGCGCTTCGGCGAAGGCTCGATCGCGGAAAGCTATGCCGAGGTCCGCGAGGGAGAAATCTGGCTGGTCAATGCCAACGTCCCCGAGTTCAGCCACGGGAACCGCCACAATCACGAGCCCAAGCGGCCGCGCAAGCTGCTGCTCAGCGCGCGAGAGATCAACAAATTGTTCGGTGCCGTCGCGCGCGAAGGAATGACGCTCGTCCCGCTCTCCGTCTATTTCAACGCCCGCGGCCGAGCCAAGGTCGAGCTCGCTCTAGCCAAGGGCCGCAAGACCCACGACAAGCGCGAGCATGAGCGGGAAAAGGACTGGAAGAGGGAGCAGGGCCGCCTGATGCGCGAGCGTGGCTGATCCTTCGCGGAATCAGCGGGGCTGGCTGCTGCGCCACATGCCGACGCGCGAGGAGCTCGAGAAGAGCCGCTGGATCAAGCCGTTCGGCGGCCGCGTGATGCGCTCCGAATATTGGCGCTTCACCCGCCGTTCGGTGCCGCGCGGCGTCGCGGTCGGCCTGTGGGTAGGAATCTTCGCTCTGATCCCGGGCATCCAGATCATCGGCTCGGCCTTGCTGTCGCTCCCGTTCCGCGCCAACATTCCGGTCGCCGCGGCGATGACCTTCCTCACCAATCCGTTCACCACGCCGTTCCTGCTCGCGGCCTCCTATTTCGTCGGCAGCGGGCTCGGGCTCGGCGGGCATCAGGGCGTGCCCGGCCGCCATGCCTCGGTCGGCGAGTGGCTCGGCTGGCTGTTCTCGGACGCCGCGCTCGCCACCGTCAGCGGCCTGCTCATCATCGCCACGGTGAGCGCGGCATTGAGCTATTTCGGCACGATCCTCTTCTGGCGCTGGTGGACCGGGCGCAAGTGGCGCCGCCGCGGACGTGCAAGGGCCGGCGTTTGATCGCCGCCCGCCACCTGCTATCCACGGTCCTCCTCCACTTTTCCGGAATTCGATAGTGGCGAGCGCGGCGGCAGACAGAGGCGGGGAGCGGCGCGGGGCCGGCCGGTCGCTGCTGTTGCTGCTCGTCGTCGCTCTCGCGGCAGCGTCCGCCGGCCTCTTGTTCTGGGCGGTCGGCGACCCGGTCTTCGCCGCCGCCTTTCTCGCCGGCGTCGGCGGCGCGGGGGCGCTGCTCCTCGCTCTGCCGCGCCGCGCCGCCGATACGGTCGACGAAGGGGCGATCCCGGGGACCGACGTCGCCTTGCTTCGCGCCGCGCTTGATGCGTCGGGCGCCGCGGTCGCGCTCACCGGTCCCGATGGCGAGCTGGTCTGCGCCAGCCGCTCCTATTGCAATTGGTTCGGCGGCGCCGTCCCGCCCCAGCGCTTCCGCGACTTCACCGAAGAGGTCCGCGCTGCGCGCCGCGACGGCAGCTCCGAGATCGAGGAATTTCCGCTCCAGGGCGAGCTCTACCGCGCTCGCCTGCGCACGGCCTCGGACCATATCGTCTGGAGGTTCGAGCGCTCCGACGAGGCCGATCTGCCGCGCGAGGCGGAGCGCCTGCTCGGCGGCGAGGCCGGCCGCCGGCTCGGCGAGGCTGGGGTGATGGCGGTGCTCGCCGACGAGGCCGGGACCATCCTCGCCGCCAGCGCCGCCTTCGCGGCGCGCGCGCTCGGCGAGGCCGGCGGCGGCGTCGAGGGCTCGTCGCTCGTCTCCTTCCTCGCCTCGAGCGACGGCGGCCAGTTCCTCTTCGCGAGCGAAGGCGAGGACGCTTCGCCGCTCCGGATCATCCAGATTCCGGTCGCCGAATCGCCCCAGCCGCTCGCTCTGTTCCTGCTGATCGACGATGCCGGCGCGCCGCGGCTCGGCGAGGACGAGACCGCGAACATCCACGCCTTGCTCGACAGCCTCCCGCTCGGCCTCGCTCTGGCCGACCGGGACGGCCGCTTCTCCTACCTCAACCGCGCCTTCCGCCGCGCCGCGGCGCTGACCTCCGACGCCCATCCGGACTGGCCAGGCGACCTGCTGGTCGACGAGGACAAGGCCGCGGTGTCCGACGCGGTTCGCCGTTTCTCCCGCGGCCGCGCCATGTCGGGCGACATCGCGGTGCGGCTCAAGTCGAACCCGGAGGATCCGGTCGCGCTCACCATCGCCGGCGCCCGCGGCCTGGGCGACGCGGCGGTCCTGCTGTCGCTCAAGGACAATAGCGAGGAAGCGAGGCTGAAGCGCGAGGTCGCGCAGGCGACTAAGATGCAGGCGATCGGCCAATTGGCCGGTGGCGTCGCCCACGATTTCAACAACATCCTGACCGCCATCCTCGGCCATTGCGACCTCATGCTGATGCGCCACACGCCCGGGGACAGCGACTATGACGACATCCAGCAGATCCGCTCCAACTCGAACCGCGCCGCAAACCTCACCCGCCAGCTGCTCGCTTTCTCGCGCCAGCAGACGCTTAGGCCGCAGGTGCTCCAGCTCCCCGACGTGGTCTCCGAGGTGTCCAATCTGCTCAAGCGCCTGCTCGGCGAGACGGTGAAGCTCACCGTCAAGCACGGGCGCAACCTGGGCTCGGTGCGGGCCGATCCGGGGCAGCTCGAACAGGTGATCGTCAACCTCTCGGTCAACGCGCGCGACGCGATGCTGGCGAGCGGCGGCGGCACGCTCACCATCCACACCTACGCCGTCTCCTCCGACGAGGTTCGGCGGATGGGCTCCGACATATTGCCGATCGGCGACTATACCGCGCTCAAGGTCTCCGATACCGGCACCGGCATCCCGCCGCACCTGCTCGCCAAGATTTTCGAGCCCTTCTTCACCACCAAGGAGGTCGGCAAGGGCACCGGCCTCGGCCTCTCGACCGTCTACGGCATCGTCAAGCAGTCGAACGGCTTCATCTTCGCAGAATCGAAGGACGGCAAAGGGGCGAGCTTCACGCTCTACCTCCCAGTCCACCGCGCCGAGGAGGAGAAGCCCGTCGCGCGCCGCCGCAAGGCGAAGGAAGCGCCCGGCGAGCTCTGGGGCACCGGCACCATCCTGCTGGTCGAGGACGAGGCGACGGTGCGCGCCGTCGCCGAGCGAGCGCTCACCCGTCACGGTTACACGGTGCTGACCGCCGAGAATGGCGAGGCGGCGCTCGAGATCCTCCATCGCGAAGGCCATGTCGACCTGATGATCTCCGACGTGGTGATGCCGATGATGGACGGCCCGACCACCGTCCGCGAGGCCCGCAAGACCCATCCGGACCTGCCGATCCTGTTCATCTCCGGCTATGCCGAGGAGCAACTGCGGAAGACGATCGACCTCGACCGCGTCGCTTTCCTCGCCAAGCCCTTCTCGGTCCAGAGTCTCGCCGAGGCCGCCCGCGACGCGATCTCGGGAAAATAGGGACAGTCGCTGTCACGCCCTGAAGCGCCGATTTCAGGATGCGTCTAGGGCACGTGCTCGCCGACGACGTTTCCGGCGGGCGAATATCTGCAGATGAGAAAATCGGCGGCGCGGCCGCGGTAAAGCGCGCAGCCGACCCGGTTCGTCGTCCGCCAGATCATCTGCGCATAATGGCCGACGTCGCCGAAATGGCCGCTGCGGCTGACGTTCGGAACCGTCCCGGGCACGAACACGGATTTTTCCGCCGCCCAGCCGCCGACCATCTCCTCGATGGAAAAGGCGCCGGCGGTTCCCATCCACAGATTCTCGCCCTGGCCCGCACGACTCTCGGCCGGCGAATGGGCGAGGCGACCGCGGGCGGCCAGCGCCGGGCCGTAAGCCGCGGCCGCGGCAGCGAGGCCTGGGTCCCAGGCTAGAGGCGGCGCGCCAACCTGGGCGCGCTCGCGATTGTGAAGCGCGACGATGCGGCCGGCAAGGTTCGAGAGGTCCTGCTGGCGCGCCGCGGGACCCTTGGTGACGACATCGCGCCCGTCCGCCCAAGGCGGCCGGCGCTCGTCTTCGCCACCGGAGCAGGCGCTGAGGAAAGCAAGCATTGCGAAGGTGAGTGGGTGTCGCGTCATCGTTCCTAAGTAGGCCTCCGGACCCCCCACCGCCAGCGCCGCAATCTCGCGGCTTTGCCATGCGGCGGCGGGGCGCGTACAGCCGCCGCCATGCCCGAAACCCGCACTGCCCAGACCGGCAACATCGCCCTCCTGATCGACGCCGACAATGCGTCGCCGGAGAATCTCGACGCGGTCCTGACCGTCCTCGCCGAGCTCGGCACCGTCAACATCCGCCGCGCCTACGGCAATTGGAGCAAGGCGGGCCTCAAGGGCTGGGCCGAGATGACCCACCGCCACGCGATCGAGCCTCACCAGCAGTTCGACCTCACCAAGGGCAAGAACGCGACCGACATGAAGATGACGATCGACGCGATGGACCTTTTGTTCGGCGGCCGCGTCGACGGCTTCGGCATCATGTCGAGCGATTCGGACTTCATGCCGCTTGCGATGCGCATCCGCCAGGACGGCATCCCGGTCTACGGCTTCGGCACGTCGCGGGCGCCGGTGTCGTTCCAGCAGGCCTGCAGCCGCTTCATCGACGTCGCGGCCCTCACCAAGGCGCAGGCGGAAGAGGTGGAGGAAGCGCGCGGTGGCGGTAAGGCGCCGGCCGCGGCGGCGGCCGCGGGGAAGACTCGCTCTTCCGGCAAGCAGCCGATCGACGAGGAGCTGGTGAAGGTCCTGGGCGCCGCCTTCCGGGCCTCGAAGCGCGACGAGCGCGGCTATGCGAGCCTCTCCGAAGTCGGCCAGCGCGCCGGCAACCGCTCCTCCTTCGACGCACGCAGCTACGGCTATCCCGGCCTCGCCGACCTCATCGACGACATCCCCAACTTCGCCACCGAGCGAAGGGAGGATGGGCGGGTCTACGTGAAAAGGGT
>Ga0190270_10001181_pt1 | contig 12006 bp, 8 predicted proteins | sample Popmic320T_FD_133748 | JGI IMG/M metagenome (GOLD analysis project Ga0190270, IMG submission 133748) | Populus adjacent soil microbial communities from riparian zone of Weber River, Utah, USA - 320 T | ecosystem: Environmental > Terrestrial > Soil > Riparian zone | place: USA: Utah | collected... | reverse complement strand
GGTAGATCGTGGCGTTCGCGATCGTGGTCCCGCTGGTCTGCGACTGGCCGTTCCCCTGGATCAGCGCGCCGCTGACCGGCGAGGAGGCGAGCGTCTCCACGCCGGCCGGCTCGCGCCCGTTGGCCACGCGCGCGTCCCACTCCCAGCCCACGAGCGCGCTGCCGACCGACGCCGTCGTCCCCGGCGCCAGCGAGTTGAGCGAGGTGTAGCGCCAGAAGCGGTGACGGCCCTCCTGGGCGGACACACGGAGCGGGAAGTGCGTGCCGATGTTCTCGCCGACGTACATCTGCCCGAGCAGCTCGTTCTCCGGGCGGTTGGGACCGCTCGGGTCGCGCCAGGTCGTCGTGGAGACGCCGCTCGGGTCGGACGGGCCCGACTGCACCGTCTTGTAGGTGATCTCCGACCGGTTCGGGAGTCCGTTGCGGCCGTCCGTGAAGCGGATCTTCCAGTAGACCGCGTTCGCGCCGAGGAAGACGAGCGAGGTGCCGGCATCGCGCGCCGACATGGCGGCGTCGAACATCTCCTGTGACCAGTACTCGTCGTGGCTGCCGCTCACGAAGACGCGGTGGTCGCGCAGCCGCGCGCCGTCGGCCTGGATGTCCTCGCTGGCGAGGTAGGTCGTGTCGTAGCCCTGGCGCTCGAGCCAGCCGACCGTCGCGACGTCCGTGCGCGTGTACCAGTCGTAGCGCTCCGGGCCGGCCATGGGCTGGCTGTAGGGGCGGTCGAAGGAGACCTCGACGGCGCGCGTCGAGCCGGACACCGTGTTCGGCAGCGAGCTCATCCCGTCGTAGAGGTTCTTGCCGTAGAAGTTGTTGTACGCCTGGTAGGTCGCGGTCGGGACGTGGAAGACGACGTCCGAGTGCCTGTCGTCCGCGCGCACGACGAGCGGGATCTCATTCGTGAGCCCGTTGTCCTCGCGGACGAGCTTCAGGAGGTAGACGCCCGACGGCCACGCGGCCGTCGTCGCGACGGTGGCGACGGATCCCCAGGCGGAGCAGTCCACGATCCCCGTCGTGTCCTCCTCGCGCAGGCACGAGGGCTGGTACCTGCCGCCCAGCCCCTCGATCTCCGAGACGAGCCTGCCCTGATCGCCGCCGTACCAGCCGGTCCGGTAGACCTCGACGTGGTAGGGCACGTCCGGAGCGCTCTCGACGTAGAGGTCGACGCTCTCCCCCGCGTTCACGCTCGACGCCGACGCGAAGCCCTCGATGCCGCCCTCGTACGCGCGCGTCCCGCGCTCGGTCTTCCACCCGGTCGTGCCCGGGAAGCAGTTCTCGTCCGCGACCACGCCGGACGCGCTGCAGGTGTGCGCGCGCGGCGTGACCTCGGCGACCTGGCCGGAGAACGCCGACTCGCCGTCCGGCGACGCCGCCCTGATGGCGTAGTAGTAGCGCTGGCCGTTGACCGCGCTCGTGTCCACGAAGCTCGTCTCGGAGAAGCCCTCCGGCGTGACGCGCTGGATGTCGGACAGGGAGCTCCCCCGATAGAGCTCGTATTCGGTGGCACCCTCCACCGGCTTCCAGGCGAGACTGACCTCGCCGTCGAGCGCGATCGCCGTGAGGCCCTCCGGCGCCGCGGGCGGCGCGGCCGCCTTCGGCGCGGTGCTCATCGTCGCGGCCAGCACCAGCAGGCCCGTCAGCGTGAGCGCGAGGACCGTCCAGAGCCGGCGTGAGCGGATCACGTGCGGCTGCCCTTCCAGAGAATCGCCATCAGCTGGGCCGCTGCAACGACGCTCGCGATCGCGAACGCGATGCTGACGCGGTCGAAGCTGCTCCCGTCCAGGGTCAGCTGGAGCGCCACGAAGACCGTCGCGGCGCCGCTCCACGCGAGCGCGGCGCGGCCGGCCTGGTCACGCGCGAGCGCGGCCTGGCAGAAGGTGCTCGCGGCGAGGAAGGCGCCGATCCCGAACGCCAAGAGCGCGAGGCCGAGCCGAGTGGCCTCGAAGCCCTCCCCGTACATGAGCCGCATCGCGAGCGGGCCGCACGCGAGGGCGCCGGCGACGAGCAGCGCGGCGAAGGCGGACAGCGCGAGCGCCGTGCGCACGGTCGCGCGATGAAGCGCGGCCTCGTTGCCCGTCGCGCGGAAGGTCGTCAGGTTCGGGAGCAGCGACGCGGCCACGCCCTGGAACAGGAAGACAGGCGCGCGCATCAGGAGCGTGGCCGCGAACAGCACGCCGGCGGCGGCGGCGGCGCCCTGCCCGCCCGCGATCAGCACCAGCAGCGGACCACCGCTCAGGAGCACCTGCTCGCACCCCGCGATCACCGCCGCGGGCGCCGCGAAGCGGAGCGCCTTGCCCAGAGCGAGCTCGGCGCCGGGCTCTCCCTCGAGCCGCTTGAGGTAGGTGCGCCGGCGCGACAGCAGCGGGGCGAGCCCGCCACCGACGGCCGCCGCGGCGATCGCGACGCCGGCGACGGCCGGCGATGCCCATATGAGCAGCGGGATCGCCAGGACGAAGCGGATCCCGCCGTCGGCGAGCAGCACGATGCCGTAGCCCCCGAACCAGCGGACGCCGCTGGTCAGGCCGCGCACGAAGTACGAGACGGAGTAGCCGGCGACACCGGCCACGAGCGCGGCGGTGAGCACCGCGTGGCCCGCGAACAGCCCGTCGGTCAGCGGCCCCCACGCGGCCACGCAGGCCGCGCACGCCACGACCGTGACGAGCACCCCGATCTTCGCGATCGAGCGGACCGGCTGGCGTGCGTCGCCGCCGCGGGCAACCTGGTCGGCGACCGCCCTCGACACGGCCTGCTCGAGCGGGCGGAACAGCAGAACCGAGATCAGGAACATCCCGGCCCAGAGCGCACCGACGGCCCCGAATGTCTCGGGGCCGAGCGCGCGGGCCGCGACCACGTTGAAGCCGTAGGCCAGGAGGCCGGAGGCGAGCGTGCCGAGCGACAGCAGCGCGGCCTCGCTCCGGTCGATCGCCTCCAGCCGAGGACGGCTCGATCGTAGGCGAGCCCGCGCCGACGTCGCGGCGCGGGTCGCGTTCATTTACGCCACCGTGGCGGAGGCCGCCGTGTCGAGCTCGGCCTCGCGCAGCGCCGTGTGCCACGCGATCGACTCGCGCAGCCCGTCATCCAGGCCCACGGTCGCGTTGAACCCGAGCACGCGAGATGCCTTCTCGGTGTCCGGGATCCGGCAGCGGACGTCCTGGTAGCGGCCGCCGATCTTCTCGTAGGGCAGCAGCTTGGCGCGCAGCGGCCCGACGATCCCCATCACGTCCTGCACCGCCGCGGCGAGCTTGACCATCGTGATCGGCTCGTCGCCGCCGATGTTCAGGATCTCGCCGTACGCGGCCGGCGTGTCGAGCGCCCGGACGAAGCCGTCCACGGTGTCGGTCACATAGGTGAGCGAGCGCACCTGGCGACCGTCCCCGTGGAGCTCCATCAGCTCGCCCCGGAGCAGGGCCTCGGTGAAGGCCGTGACCGGGCCGCCCCACCACGACGGGTGGTTCCGCGGTCCGTACACGTTGAAGAGCCGCAGGATCGTCGTCTTGAGGCCCTTCTCCTCCGCATTGGCGAGCGCGATGTGCTCGTCGTAGAGCTTCGACACCGCGTACGCCCAGCGCCTCGTCGTCGAGGGGCCGAGCACCACGTCGCCGTCCTCGTTGAAGGGCGCCGTCGCGTTCCCGTAGACGTCGGACGTGGAGGTGATGATCACGGGGGCGTCGAGCGCCAGCGCTACGTCGCAAGCGGCGTGCGCGCCCTCGACGTTGCCCTCAAGCGTCCGAAGGGCTCCGCCGTAGCGCGGGATCTTGTCCGCCGCCAGGTGGGCGATGGCGTCGCAGCCGTTGAACACTCGCCGTAGGAAGCGTGCGTCGCGGCAGTCCATCTGGTGGAAGCGGAAATTCGGGTTCCCGACGAACTCGACCATGTTGCCTGGATTGCCGTGCGAGAAGTCGTCAACCGCGACGACCTCGCGGCCTTCCTCCAAGAGCCTCTGGCAGAGGTGCGAGCCGATGAAGCCAGCGCCGCCAGTGATGCCGATTCGGTTGGGGTTCGTCAAGGCTTACTCCTTTGCCAGACGTCGATGACACGGGGATCGGGTCCGGACCCGCGCAACACGGCGGTCCGGCGGAATTCGGTTCGGATGTAGCGGGCCAGCGTGCGGTCGAAGCTCTCGCCGAACGCGCGGTGGTCGTAGGTGGTCACCGGGGTGCGATCGGTGATCGCGAGCGTGACGTCGTGAAGCTCGAGCAGGCCGATCGCGCGCTCCTCGGCCTCGCGGTCGGCGAGCATGCCCGGGAGCAGCGACAGCTGCGGCAGGGGGTCGGTCCGGCCGGTGAGCGTGTAGAGCGACGTCATCTGCGGGGCGAGCAGGATCGGCTCGCCCGGCGCGGTCTCGCGCTCGATCACGTTCACCGCGCTCTGGAGCGCCGGGCCGTCGGCCGGCAGCGCCGTCAGCGACCCGTGCGTGCCGCTGACGTCCACCGTCTCCTTGCGCGCGTCGCCCACCACCAGCACGAACGACGCGATCACGAGCAGCGCCAGCCAGCCGGCGCCGACGGCGCGGAAGCTCGCGCGGCCGCGCGGCAGCTCGCGAAGGTGGAGCCACACCGCGAACGCGCCGATGAACGGCAGCAGGTACGGCGTGTCCGGCGGGTGGGTCGGGTTCGGCTGCGGCAGGAAGGTCGCGTAGCTCTTCGTCGCGATGACCGCGAGGAACAGGACCGCCAGCAGCTCGAGCTGGGCCGTGTGGGTCCAGCGGCCCTCGCGCCGGCGGAAGCGCCAGACCAGCACGGCCGCGGCGACCCAGGCGCCCGCGGGCACCCAGGCGTACGCGAACTCGAGGTAGTGGCGGACGGTCTCCGGCTTGACGGCGAGCACTCCGAGGAAGCCCACCGTCGCGCCCGCCGTCGCGATCGTCGCGAGCAGGCGGGCACGCCCGCCGCGGACCAGGGCCGCGGCGAGGATCGCGAGTGCCGCGAGGCCGGCCGCGTAGAGGACGAGCTTGCCGATCGGCTCCACGAAGCTGCCGGGCGTGAACGGCGCGTGCGCGCGAAGCACCACGTCGCCCGCCTCACGCAGGTAGTCGACCGGATAGAGGTTCTCGGTGAGGAGCTCGCGAGGCGAGACCTGTGTCAGCGCCAGGCCGTACACGAGGACGGGGATGCCGAGAGCGGGGCCGGCCACGAGGAGGGACTCGCGAGCCCTCGCGCGCCGGTCCGGCGAGTCGAGCGCGCGCAGCACCAGCCACGCTGCGAGCGTCACGAAGATCGCGAGCGTGAACTCCGCGCGCGCGAGCGTCACGAGACCCGCAAAGGTGCCCGCGGCGATGAAGGCGGCGCGACGGCCGTCGCGTGCGGCGATCGCCGCGGCGAGCAGGGCTCCGAGCGAGAGGGCGACCGCCAGCGGGGCCGTGAAGGTGTGCGGCATGACGAAGCTGTTGTTCGCGCTGGAGAAGGCGGCCGTGGCCGTGAGCGCGGCAGCCAGGAACCCGCCCAGCGGCCCGGCGAGCCGGCGGCCGAGCATGTAGGTGGCGCCCAGGATCAGCGCGGCGAGGGCGAAGCCGGTCGCGAACGCAGGGACGATGGCCGCGCCGAAGAAGTCGAAGACCTGCCCGAGCACGAGCGGCGCGAGCGGCCCGTAGAAGTAGACGTAGTCGGCGTACGGCAGGTCGCCGTGGTTGGTGCGCGCAGCGGCGAGCAGGTCGTAGCCGGTGTCCATCGCCGGGTCGCCCCATGTGCCCCAGGTGAGCACCACGAGAGCACCGCACAGCGCCGTGAGCGCTGCGATCGCCACGAGGTCGGCGCGGCCGCGAACGAGGCCGGTGACGCGCTCGGCGAGCACGCCCGGCGCGAGGCGCGGGTGCGCCGCGGGGACCGGCACCGCCGGAGCGCCGCGAAGCGCGTGCACGTCGGCCCTGGCCGGAGGCGTCACGCCGCCATCCCCTCGAGGCCCGCGGCGCCGAGCCGCGGACGCAGTTCCTGGACGACCTGGTCGGCCACGCCGACGATCGACTGTGCGTGCACGATGTCCGGGTAGACGCGCGCCGACGAGGCGACGGCGAGACCCGGCACCGCCAGCAGCTCCGGCATGCGCTGGGTCACCCCGGCCCGGTGCACGGGCTCGGCGAACTGGGCGCGCGCGACCTCACTCGCGAGCACGTCGCGCTTCGGGTCGAAGGCCGGGAACATGCGGCAGACCTGCGCGAGGTAGTCGCGCGTGAGCTCGGCCGAGTCGCGCTCGAGCTCGGGCGAGCCGGGCACGACGTAGCGCGGCACGTAGAGCAGGTGGCCGCCGACGTGCGCGGGATCCACCACGTGCGTGGTCTCGACCACGCTGGTGAGCGGCACGCTGCGGTCGGTGATGTTCAGCGCGTAGTAGGGACTGACGCTCTTGCGGACGCGGGCCACCACGCAGACGACGCCAAGGTATCTGCACGGGTCGGCCGGCAGCGCGGCCTTGACGTCCGGGCCGAGCATGCGGTCGAGGTGCGGCCGGAGCAGCGTCGAGACGACCCAGTCGTGCGCGTGGAAGCGGTCGCCGACGGTGACGCCCTGGACGCAGCCGCCCGAGGACACGATCGAGCGGACCGGCGTGCGCGTGAGGACCTCTCCCCCGCGCGCGACGATCGCGTCGCGCAGCGCGTCGGCGAGCGCCTGGTGGCCGCCGCGGATCCAGCCCATGACCTCGCGGCCGGAGCGGTCGCGGGTCCCGGCCGTGCGACGCATGCGCGACCACAGGTAGGTCGCGGGCAGGTCGTGATAGGCGCCGTCGAACTTCGAGTCGAGCAGCGGCCTCCAGAGCCGCTCCCAGAGGGCGTCGCCGGCAATCCGGCGGGTCCAGGGCTCGATCGGCTCCTGGTCGAGGGCGGCCTGGTCGGAGATCAGCCGGCAACGGGCCACGAACGCCACGAGCCGGGCGCGCTCCGCGGCGCTCAGGCCCGGGAAGCGCAGCAGCTCCAGCGGCGTCGACATCGAGGCAAGGCGGCCATCGTGGAAGAAGCCGACGCCGAGCGGGCGCCAGCGGATCGACTGCTTCAGCCCGAGGTCGGCCGCCAGCTCGATCACGCGGTCGTCGGTCAGCGTGACCGCGTGGTAGTAGCGGTCCACGTGCGTCCCGGCGAGCGGCGTCGTGCCGGCGAGCCCGCCGACGCGATCCGACTCCTCGTAGACGGTCACGGGCACGCCCTCGCAGGCGAGCCGGTAGGCAGCCGTCAGCCCGAGCACTCCGGCTCCGACGATGCCGACGCTCACACGCGCTCCTTCGCCGTCGCCTGGCGCACCATCATGCGCGCGTAGCCACCGACCGTCGGAAGCACGCGCATCTTGCTCTCCCCCTCGCGCTTCGACCAGTCGAGCGAGACCGGCACCTCGGCGATGCGGGCCTGCATGCGGTCGAGCTTGATCAGGAGCTCTGCCTTGCACGCGAAGCCGGCCTCGCGGATGAGGCCGTCTCCGTGCGCCTCGTACGCCGCGCGCAGCGCGGCCGCGCGGTACACGCGGAAGAAGGACGACACCGTGCGGGCGTCCAGTCCGGCCGTGCGCCGGATCGCGTAGGAGGCCGCTCGCGAGAGAAAGCGCCTGTGCGGCTTGACGTTGACGAGCTCGCCGGCGTCGTGGTGCGAGGCGAGCACGACGTCCGCGCCCGAGCGCGCCGTCGCCAGCATCTCCTCCATCGCGTCGAGGTCGCTCGTCGAGTCGGCTTCGAGCGTGACGATCAGGCCCTCCAGCGGCGCCAGCTCGAGCGCGCGCCTGAACCCGATGTCGAAGGCGCGGCCGGGGCCCGCGTTCTCGGCGAGCTGGACCAGCTCGATCGGCACCGGTCCGCGGTAGGCGCGCGCCACGTCCGGCGTGCCGTCCTTGGAGCCGTCGTCGACGACGATCACGCGGCCGCCCTTCCAGAGCTCGGGCCGCCCCTCGAGGTCCTCGATGAGCCGAGGGAGGTTCGCCTCCTCGTTGAAGGCCGGAACGACGAACAGGTTCATCAGTAGGCCCCCCGCCGCTGGAGCACCACCGGGATCGTCTGGCAGAGGATCTTCAGGTCCCACCAGAGCGACCAGTTCGTCACGTATATGTAGTCCAGCTTCACCATCTCCTCGAAGGGCATGTCGTTGCGTCCCAGCACCTGCCACAGGCCGGTGATGCCGGGGGTGAGATCGAGGCGACGGCCCGCCCACCCCGTGATCTGGCTGGACTCGTGGATCACGAAGGGGCGGGGGCCGACCAGGCTCATCTCGCCCTTGAGGACGTTCCAGAGCTGAGGAAGCTCGTCGATGCTGGTCGGCCGGAGGACGTTCCCCACGCGCGTGACGCGGGGGTCGTCCTTGATCTTGAAGAGGGCGCCGTCGACCTCGTTGCTCGAGGCGAGCGCCTGGCGCTTGGCCTCCGCGCCGTTCTCCATCGTCCTGAACTTGAGGATCCGGAAGACGCTGCCGCCGCGGCCGTGCCGCTCCTGGCGGAAGAAGACCGGCCCGCGGCTGTCGAGCTTGATCGCGGCGGCGACCACTGCGAACAGCGGCGCGAGCACGAGCAGCCCGGCGGCCGAAACCGTGACGTCCACGGCGCGCTTCAGGAAGCGGACGCTGCGGGACAGGCGCATCGGCGGCAGGTTCACCACCGGCATGCCCTCGAGCTCCTGGATCGTCGCGTTCGAGGCGAACACCTCGAAGAAGCGCGGCACGATCGTCAGGTGCACGTCCGGGCGGCGCGCGGCGCGGAGCAGCTCCAGCGTGTCCTCGTACGAGGCGCGCGAGAAGGCGAGGATCACCCAGTCGATCTCGAGCGTGTCGACGAGGCGCGGCAGCTCCGACGGCCGGCCGAGAATCGGCGTGTCGCCGTCCGCCTCGGTCTTCTCGTCGACGAAGCCGACCAGCTCCAGGCCGTACTCGGGGTGCGAGCGGATCTTCCGCTCGACCACCTGGCCGACCTCGCCGGAGCCGACGATCAGCGTGCGGCGCGGGTGCATGACGGCCGGGAACACGAAGCTGCGCACCGTCCCGCGAAGGAGCAGGACCAGCGGCAGCGCGGTGGTGAGGAACATCGCGGCCTCGACCGGGAAGTAGACCTCCGCGCCCATGACGCGGCGCAGCACCTGGCTCGTGATGAGGAAGAGGAGCGAGCCGGCCAGCAGCGCGTGGAACAGCTCGCCCACCTCGTCGAAGGTCGCGAGCGAGATGCTGCGGTTCTGGCGCTCGTAGAGGTTGTAGACGGTGAAGATCGCGATCCAGACCGGCACCGCGAGCGCCGCCAGGACCACGATCAGCCAGGTCGGGGCGATGATCGCCGGCGCGGCGACCGCCTCCGCAACGGAGTAGGTGATCGCGAGCGCGGCGGCGATGGCGAGCGCATCCGCGCCAACCAGGAACCAGGTCCGGCCGTGGGCGAGCGTCCCGCGCTGCTGGCGCGTGCGCGGGGCGCGTAGGTGCCCGGCGTCGACTCCGCGCGCCGCGAGACTGGACTCTGCCGCGCTCACGGGGCCGGTTCTCCGGCCCGCAGCACGTTCTCAAGTCCCTCCTCTGGGTCCATGAGGAGAGCAGCGGCCTCCTTGCGCGAGCGCACGCCGAGCTTCTGGAAGGCGGTGGAGAGATGGCTCTTCACGGTGCTCTCCGCGAGGAAGAGCCGGTCGGCGATCTGGCGATTGCCGTAGCCGCGCACGACCATGCCGAGCACCTGCTTCTCGCGATGCGAGAAGACGGGCTTGACGACGCAGCGATGGAAGCGCCGCGGAAGCGAGACGTGGCCGACCAGCACCGCCTGCGTAGCCGGGGCGAGCGTGGTCTCGAGCTCGGCCTCGTAGACGACGCCGTCGGCGCCGGCGTTGACGGCCTGCCGGATCCCGACGCCGTCACTGGCGGACGAGACGACGACGAGCGGAGACGTGCGCAGCGTGTCGGCGATGCGCCGGATCCCGGCCAGGCTCGCGGCCTCGAACGGGTCGCAGGCGAGCACGACGGCATCGGGATGAGGGCCGGTCGCTTCCAGCAGCTCGTTCACGGTCGCCGCGAAGCGGGCCGGCTTCAGCCCGTGGCTGGCGAGCGCGGCGCCGATGCGGCGCGCGGCGAACGCGTCCGCGACCACGACGGCGATGGAAGCCGTCGTGGTCACGACGGCGATGGAAGCCGTCGGAAGGTCCGCGTGAGCGCCGAGGCTCTCGGAGGGGGCGAATGAGGTGCCCATCGGGCTATGAACGGCCGTGGGCCCGTTGTTTTCACGCCAAGGCAGGAAATTCGTCCAAACGGCAAAGGGGGCGGCAGGCATCTCGGCCCGCCGCCCGCCCTTGTCGCTGCCCACCTCAGGGGCTGCTACCAGGGCGAAGCTAGATCAGCGGAGTACCCGGGGACGCTGGACCTTCGGCCAGGCCAAGTAGGAAGGTTGGCTACCTCATGAAGGCAGGCGGGTAGCCGCCTAGGGCACTGTGCCCCAGCGAAATTCGTGCCTTACCCCGCATTCTCCAGAAAAAACTAGGGGTGCTCCCCTAGTGCGGGGAACGGATGAGTGCGCATAGGGTCGGCCTCGTGCAGTCGCCTCTCGTGCAACGCTTCGTACGCCAACCGGATTCGCGTACGAATCCCGAACTCGTCTCCGACGCGGTCACGCGTGCGAAGGCCGGCGACATGGGCGCCATCCATTTCCTCTACGTGCGCTTCGCCGACGACGTCTGTGGCTATGTCAACAGCATCGTCCACGACTCGCACGAGGCCGAGGACATCACGCAGAACGTCTTCGCGAAGCTCATGAAGGCGATCCACAAGTACGAGCCGCGCGAGGTTCCCTTCGCGGCCTGGATCCTGCGCGTCGCCCGCAACGCCGCCCTCGACAACCTGCGCTCGCGCAGGCAGATCCCCTTCGAGGAGGTCCGGACCGACGACGACGGGCACGAGCAGGTCGGCTTCGAGCGCTCGCAGTGCCTGCGCGACGCACTCTGGCGCCTCCCGCACGAGCAGCGCGAGGTCCTGGTCCTCCGTCACCTGGCCGGTCTCTCGCCCAGCGAGATCGCGACGCGGCTCGGCAAGAGCGAGGGCTCGATCCACGGCCTCCACCATCGCGGGCGCGGCGCGCTCCGGATGGCGCTCGACGAGATGGGCGCGGCGCCGGTCGTCGCGGCCGGCTAGCCGGCCCCGGCCTGAGCCCCGGGCTCGCCCTGCGGCGGCCCGAGCGCCTCACGGAGCTGGCCGCGCGAGCTCACGCCGAGCTTGCGGTAGCTGTGCTTGAGGTGCCACTCGACGGTCTTGACCGTAACCACGAGCGTCTCGGCGATCTCGCGGTTCGACAGGCCGTCGGCGGCGAGTGAGGCCACCTGGCGCTCGCGGGCCGTCAGCGCCTCCTCGCCGTGCAGCGCGGTCCGGCGCGGACGCGCGCCGGCGGCGTTGCTCTCCCGCAGCGCCCGCGCCGCCAGCACGTCGGCCCCACAGCGCTGGGCCAGCTCGAGGCCGGCCTTGAGGTGGCCGCGCGCGTCGCGGCGCTTGCCCGAGCGTCGCAGCGCGGCGCCGAAGTCCACGAGCGCCGCGGCGCGCTCGAGCGCCGCCTGCGAGCCCTGGAGCATCTCGACCGCGGCCTCCAGCGCCTCGAGCGCCGGTCCGGTCTCGCGGATCGAGGCGAGGTTGCGAAGCGCCCGCCCGATCGCCCCCGGCGCTCCGACCGCCCGCGCGAGCGAGAGCTCCTTCTCGATGAGCCGCTCGGCCTCGCTCCAGTCGCCCACGACGGCGGACGCCAGTCCGGCGCCGGAGCGCCAGGGCGCGACCGCGGGATTGGCCACCCCGGCACGGTCGGCAAGCGCCCCGCAGGCGAGGTAGTCCTCGAGCGCGGCCTCCGCGTCGCCGCTCAGCAGCTTGTGGCGGCCGCGGACGGCCAGGAACGAGAGCCGGAAGGGATCGCCCGCGCCGGCTGCCTCAGCGCCCTGGAGGTGGCGCTGCGCCGCCTCGAGATCGCCCCGCTCGATCTCGACGTTCGCGAGCACGACGCGCGCGCCGCCCATGCCGAGGCTCCACCCGTGCCGCTCCACGGCCAGCGCGTAGCGGGCGTCGTTGGCGGCGTCGAGCAGCCGGCCGCGCATCAGGATCGTC
>Ga0190270_10001179_pt1 | contig 12010 bp, 9 predicted proteins | sample Popmic320T_FD_133748 | JGI IMG/M metagenome (GOLD analysis project Ga0190270, IMG submission 133748) | Populus adjacent soil microbial communities from riparian zone of Weber River, Utah, USA - 320 T | ecosystem: Environmental > Terrestrial > Soil > Riparian zone | place: USA: Utah | collected... | reverse complement strand
GGCAGTTCGGGGGCAGGGTCGCGGGTTGCCACGCCTACGCCGCCAAGATGCACGACGTCCGCTTCCGTCAGATGGAGAGCGGGCTCCCCGAGGAGTTCCGCGACGAGGACGAGATGAAGCGGCAGCGCAAGATCCACGACCAGCTCATAACCAAAGGTCTGGAGATCATCACCGACTCCTACATCGACGTCCTGGAACCCCTGTGCGAGAAGTACGACGTCGAGCTGGTGAGGCGGTCGCTCGAAGGCAAGAACTTCAAGGTCATCGTCGAGGACGTGAACCAGAACGACTTCGACCTCGTCGTAATAGGCGCGATGGGCATGGCCGCCGTCAAGGACACGGTCCTCGGGACGGTCACGGAGCGCGTCGTCAGGCGCCTGGAGCGGGCGGATACCCTGATCGTCAAGGACCTCGACCGCTCTCCCTTCGAGCACATCGTCGTAGCCGTCGATGGTTCAGCCAAGTCTTTGGGCGGGCTCAAGAGGGCTATAGAGCTCGCGCGGGAGTTCGGGGGGACCGTCGAGGCGATCTCCGTCTTCGACCCCTACTTCCACTACGCGATGTTCCACTCCATTGCCGGCGTGCTCTCGACCAAGGCCCAGAAGGTCTTCAGGTTCAAGGAGCAGGAGAAGCTGCACGAAGAGATCATCGACTCGGGGTTGGCCAAGATCTACACCGCGCACCTGGAGATCGCCAAGAAGATCGCCGAGGACGAGGGCGTCGAGCTGAAGACGACGCTTCTGGCCGGCAAGCCGTTCGAGCAGACGTACAAGTACGTGAACGAGGTAAACCCGACGATGGTCGTTATGGGCCGCATCGGCTACCACTCCGACGACGAGATGGATATCGGCGGCAACACCGAGAACATGATGCGCTTCCTGCCGACGAACGTCCTGATAACGAACTACGAGTACCAGGCCCCCGACCTGTACACCGCCGAAGAGCACATGACCTGGACCAAGGAGGCGCTGGAGCGCCTCGACCGCATCCCCGGCTTCGTGGTCGGGATGGCGACGGGCGCCATCATCCGCTACGCCATCGAGAAGGGCTACACGGTCATAACGACGGGCGTCATCGACGAGGTCATAAAGAGCATCCTCCCCCCTGGCGCCATGGAGTCCATGCGCGCCATCGGCGACCAGATGCGAGAAGCGGAAGCTATGGGCGAGGAGAAGCCTATAGACTCTCTGTTCAAGGACTTCGACGAGCGCACCGCCGATAGGGAGAAGGCCAACGGAACGAATGGCCACAAGAACGGCACTAACGGCAATGACGCCGCGATGAAGCAGGAGATCTTCGAGGCCGGCCGCGGCGGCTTCGGCAAGAGCGAGGACCAGGGCGACATCGAGGGCGTTTCGGCTGACGTGCAGGACGAGATCAGGCGCGTAGCCCAGGGCCAGGACCGCTTCGAGTGCGACGTCTGCCGCTACGTGGCCAGGGGCAAGCCCGCGAAGTGTCCCGTCTGCGGCTCGGGCCCCGTTCACTTCCACGCCGTCGACGCCGACATAGCGACCACCTCAGGGGACGAGAACCTCAACCTCTCCGAGGTCTACGACGGCCGTCAGCTGCACTGGACCGACGACGCGACGGCCCTGCTCGATTCCCTCGAAGAGTGGCAGGAGAGGCGCCGGGTCAAGGCGCGGGTCGAGAAGAGTGCGCTCAAGAAGGGTTACACCACGATCACCCGCGATTACGTCGCGCAGCAGTACCGCGAAGAGACGGGCCGCGAGGCCCCCGAGGTAAAGAGCGGCGGTTGTCCCGTCAGCCACGCCAAACAGCAGGTGCAGGAGACAGGGGCCAGTTGCCCTATCGACCACAGCGCCTTCCAGAAGGCCGGGGCGCAGGTTCCCGAGGGCGGCTCCAAAGAGTTTGCCTGGACCGACGACGCCATCGAGCGTCTGGAGCGGGCGCCCAAGGGCTTCATGCGGAACATCTCGCGCAACATGACCGAGAAGCTCGCCCGCGAGCGAGGCACGACCCACATAAACCTCGCCCTCGTCGAGGACTCACTCACTGGGGCGCGTACCACGATGGAGGACGTCATAACCGGCAAGGTCTCCATCGCGGACCTCGCCAAAGACACGGGTGAGACGATAGAGACCGAAGACGGCGAGGCCCCGCACCCGCCGATGACGGTAACGATGGTCTGCACCACGTGCGGCGAGGAGCTGCAGGGCGTCCAGCCCCCCGAGGAATGCCCCGTCTGCGGCGCGCCCGGCGAGGATTTCGAGCAGAGGTAGGCATCAGGCTACAGGTTTCAGGTAGCTAGCTATATAGGCTGAAAACCGGAGAACCCCGGTACCCGACTCGCGGTACCGGGGTTTCTTTTCGCTAGTGGAACCTGGACCTTCGGACCGTACCAAGCCCGTTTGATCGGGAGTGAGTTCTCGGGCTGCGGATGCGTAGAGGCTCTCCCATACGTCATTCTCGCGCAAGCGGGAATCCGCGGATTGCAGCAGACTACTCGTTGGCGCAGGCGGACCCCGCCGACCCGTCGGCGTGTACCCGGACTTGGCATGAATCATCGAACTGCACGCGTGCGTATACTCCTTGGAGTGCTAGAGCGGTTTGCAATGGGGTTGGACCCCATTGCAAGCCTTTCAGCCGCTCAGCACGTCAGCATTTCAGCTTCCTCTTGCTGAAGTGCTGACTAGCTGAAGTGCTGAAGTGCGCGAATTGCAGAGATCAATACCTCTGCAATTCGCTTTAGGGATCGTGGAAGAAGCGGGATGGAGAGACCCTTGCCGGAGCACAGGAGCAACGAAGTTCGTGGAGGGACCGAAGGGTGCTGAGTAGGATACTGGCCGTGCTCGGCGTCGGGTTGTGGTGCATCTTCATCCTGCTCTTCTCGGTAGGTTTCGTTATAGACAGGGGACTGGCCGACGTGGGCATAGTCTGGGTGGCCGTCTTTGGTATCGGCGTGGTGGCCCCCGTAATCCTCCTGGGACAGATAAACCGCGCCTTTGCGGCGCACGAAGGGTCTCGCCGCTCCGTCCCTGGCAGCAAGGAGAAGGAGCTCCTCGGCGCCCTGGAGGAGAGTGGCGAGCTTACCCCTGCGACGGCCGCGATGCGGACCTCGCTCACCGTAGATGAGGCGTCGAAGATGCTAGAGGATCTGGCCCGTAAAGGTCACCTGGAGCTGCAAATGGAAGAAGGCATCATGGCCTACGCCCTGGGTGAACGCAACAGGCGAGTATTGCCGGGTGAAGATTTCGCGTCTCAGCGGGAGCAGTCGGGGGACAACAGGGCATCCCGTCGGCTCGAAGATCCGCTGAGCGAACGCGAGCGCGAGGTGCTGAACCTCCTCGCCTCGGGCAGAACCAACTCGGAGGTAGCCGGGGAACTCTTCGTCTCCGTGGGCACGGTCAAGAGCCACACGGGCAACATCTACCGCAAGCTCGGCGCAAGGAATCGCGCCGAGGCCCTCGCAAGGGCGCGCGAGCACGGCTTGATCTAGTAGAAGTCCCTTCGGGCCTGTGGGCGCTCTCGTCTTCGGATCCTCCGCAAGCACAAAGTATGACGGGAGCAAGGGAGTAGGACTTGCGCTCGCCCGGCTTGGAAACCGCAGAAATGCTCATGCGGTTTCCAAATGAACCCCGATGAACCACCTAGATCCGCCCTTCTACCGATGCCTTTGCGACCGGTTCAGCACTACCTTCCTGATGAAGCAAAGGCGACCGGCGAGGAGGCGACCTGCAGTGAACCGATTTGTAGAGACACCGAATGGTCCAGCGCGGATCGAGGCAACCGTGACGCCATTGGAAAAGGTCGCGCGGGCCAGGCCATCAGTTCCTGTCCAGCTGGCCCGAATCGGCTACGCTGTGCTCTCTTCGGTCTTCGTCGTCTGCGTTCTGGTCCAGGTATTCTTCGCCGGCATGGGAGCTTTCGGGGCGGACTGGTCCTATCACGTGAGCTTCGTGCACTTCCTGGAGCCGTTGCCCCTGTTGATGGTCCCCGTGGCCTTCGTCGGGCGGTTGTCGTGGGGATTGAGGCTGCTGCCCCTCGCACTCGTGGTCCTGATCGGCGCGCAGTACGCCTTCGCCAACGCCGCCGTACCCGCTGCCGCGCTGCACCCGGTGAACGCGCTGCTGATATTACTGATCGGGCTTCTTCTGGCCAGGAGCGGGTGGTCCGCCGTGGTCGCGCACAGGAGAGGGTGAGCGGCGCGTGGAGATGTCGCGCGGGGAGTTCTTGAGGCTGGGACTCGTGGCCGGGGTGGGCGCCGCCCTTCCTTTCGGCGCGTTCGCGTGCTCCGACCAGGGTTCGACCGGGACACTGTTGCCGAGCGAGACGAAGCTGCCCGAGCCGTTCGGGGTTCCGCTGCCCGTACCGCCGGTGCTCGCGCCCATGCGCTCAGACGCTGATGCAGACTACTACGAGATAACCCAGAAGGTTGGCAGGGCGCGGATCCTACCCGGACTAGAGACAGAGGTCTGGGGCTACGATGGGATCTTCCCTGGTCCCACCATAGAGTCGCGCAGCGGACGCAAGATCGTAGTTTGCCAGCGAAACGAGCTCCCCGTGCCGGTCTCCACACACCTCCACGGCGGCAGAACACCGCCAGAGAGCGACGGATACCCCACGGACCTGATCATGCCGAAGGAGGCGGCCAATGACCATACGATGGACGGTCACGGGTCGATAGGGAAGTTGGGATCAGGACACCATCACAAAGACTACGTCTACCCGCTGGAGCAGAGGGCGGCGACCCTCTGGTACCACGACCACCGCATGGACTTCACGGGGCCACAGGTCTGGCGGGGGCTCGCCGGCTTCCACATCATCCGCGACGACGAAGAGGACGTCCTCCCGTTACCCCACGCAGAGAGAGACATACCGCTCATGATCTGCGACCGCTCCTTCGGCAAGGACGGCTCGTTCCTCTATCCTTCGCTCGACCCCACGTTGCAGACCGAGCCGGGTGTCGAGGACGACTACATGGACGGGGTCCTCGGGGACACCATCCTGGTCAACGGCGCCCCCTGGCCCTACCTGGAGGTCTCGGCAACGAGATACCGGTTCCGCATCCTGAACGCCTCGAACGCTCGCCGCTACGAACTCGCCCTGGAGCCGGGAAACGAAGCTCCCTTCGTCCAGGTAGGCAGCGACGGGGGGCTGCTCGGCGCGCCAGTAATGCACCGCACCATCCGCATTGCACAGGCCGAGCGCTTCGACGTAGTCATAGACTTCTCGAAGTACGATGCTGGCGATGAGGTCACGCTAAAGAACCGCATGGGCGAAGGCAAGACATCAGACATAATGCGCTTCCGAATCACCCGCAAAGAGAGTGACGACAGCGCGGTGCCGCGAAAACTCTCGGATATGACAGAGTTCGACGGGCTCACAGAGTCGAGCTCTGGGCTCACGCGCGAGTTGCGCTTTACCCGGGTTGCCGACAACGGCAGGACGATGTGGGGCATCAACGGCGAGCCGTTCGACCCCGGGCGCATGGCTGCCCGTCCGGAGTTGGGAGCTACCGAAGTCTGGCACCTGAAGGCGGCCCCCGCTGCGCACCCGATCCACCTCCACCTGGTCCACTTCAAGGTGCTCTCCCGCAATGGCAGAGAACCGCTCGCCACCGACGCCGGCTGGAAGGACACCGTGGACCTCACCTCGGGCGAGGAGGCGCGCGTGCTCGTCCGTTTCGACGGCTACAGGGGCCGCTACGTTTTTCATTGCCACAACCTCGAGCACGAGGACATGATGATGATGGCCAACTTCGAGGTGGTCTGAAAGCGATGTGCGGAGGTCTTGACCTCCGCACATCGCGCACTTCAGCATTTCAGCCGGTCAGCATGTCAGCAAGAACAACCTGAATTGCCGAGATCGTTCTGAAAGGTTTGTCCCTTCCAGCCAGCAAACCCCACGGCGTTAACGAGTCGTCAATTTATTCGCCGAGTAGCATCCTCCGTTGTGCTAGAACAGGCCAGAACTAGGTTTGCTGGCAGAGTACGGCGGGAGCGGACGATGGCGAAGACTCACAAGGTGACATTTAAGAAGAGCGGCATCACGATAGATATCGCCGAGGACGAGTACATCCTCGAAGAGGCAGAGGACGCGGGGCTACATCTTCCCTACGACTGCCGCAGCGGCACGTGCACGACGTGTATCCAGAAGTGCCTCGGAGGAGAAATAGATCAAGACATGGCCTTCGCTATCGGCGACGAAGAATTGAATCAAGGTCTGCGCCTCATCTGCATCGGCAGTCCCCTCTCGGACGTGGTGCTCGACGCATAAGCATGTCGGCACTTTGCTTGCCTGCCGCTACTACCAGATGACCTCAATTGGATACTGTGAGATCAAGGGGTCTGCGCTGAGCAGGGGCGTCTCTTCGACGAGGGCTTGGGAGATGAGGATGCGGTCGAAGGGATCCCGATGGTAGTCGGGCAGGGTACGGGTGTGTAACGCGTGGCTGAGGTAGATGGGTAGTGACAGAAAGGCATTGCGGGACAGCTGGTCGATGATGAACCGCTGCAGGTCATCGGGGACCTCCAACCTGCCGAGGCCAGCTTTGATAGAGATCTCCCACCCGCTAGCCGCGGAGAAGTACAGCTCGTTACGGCCGTCGCCGATGATCTCTCTTGCCCGGTAGGAGAGCCTTCGGTCGTCGGAGATCCACCACAAGAACGCGTGGGTGTCGAGCAACGCCCTCACCGCTCGAAGGCTTCCAGAACCTCCTCCGGCAACGGCGCGTCGAAGTCCTCGCCAATTACCACCCGCCCCGACGCAGTACCCGGCTCGCGCCGCTCGGGCCTCTCCCCAACAGGGACCAGCCGCGCCACGGGCCTACCTGCTTTGGATATCACGATCTCTTCGCCCCCGCTTACCCGTTCTAACAACCGCGACAGATGGGTCTTGGCCTCGTGTACGTTTACCGTCTTGCGCATCACGCACCTTGCCTTTCGCGTATTGGTTCTAGACGATAGTAAACTAAGTCATGGACTAAGTCCATATTGGAATTGAAGGCCTCGCAACGAATCTCTACGGACCGACAATCCGCTCTCCGAGTGGTGCTCGACGCCTGAACGATCTGTAGCCCGGGTCTCCCTCTCGAACTTGCCTGACTCCAGAAATAGTGTAGAGTTTCCCGATGCTCGAAAGGTTCACACGCCGCCGGTTTCTTTCAGCGGTTGGCGCCGGGGCTACGTATCTAGCCTTGACAAACGTGGCGGGCTGCGGCCGGAGCGAGAATGCCCCTCAGGCCAGGCCCCCGAAGGGGGGCACCCCGTCTACCCCGAAAGTTTCGCCCCTGCCGAACGCCTCGCCGGACCCCAAGGGGGACGTGTGGGCCTTCCGCTCTCGCCCCGACCTCAGCCCGCCCGCCGTCGAGGTAACCACTCAGGCGCACGACACAGCCCCCGGCTACAACTTCGTCACCCCTGAGAAGGGCGCCGCCAGGCAGGGCGGCTCGATGATCGTCGACGGTCGCGGCGAGGTGGTGTGGTTCCGTCCCATGCAGAGTAGGCGCGGACGCGCGAACGACCTCAAAGTGCAGAGCTACCGTGGCAAGTCCGTGCTTACCTGGATGGACGGGGCGAAGGAGTACGTGATCTTCGACCATACCTACCGCCAGATAGCCCGCGTCAGCGCCGGCAATGGCTACTATGGGGACCACCACGAGTTTCTCATCAGTCCCCAGGACACTGCGCTGATCCTGATCTACAACCCTGTGCGCCGGGATCTCTCATCGATCGGCGGCGTGAAGAACGACACGGTGTGGCAATGCATCGTCCAGGAGCTCGACATCGAGAGCGGGGAGGTCATCTTCGAATGGCATAGTCTCGAGCATGTAGGCATTGACGAGACCTATACCGCGGTGTCGCAGGATGGCCGCCCGGGGCTCGACTACTTCCACGCCAACTCCATAGAAGTAGACCACGACTCGAACTTGATCGTCTCCGCTCGCCAAACCTTCGCCGTATACAAGATAGATCGCAGCACGGGCGAGGTCATGTGGCGCCTCGGGGGCAAGAAGAGCGACTTCGAGATGGGTCCAGGCACCCGATTTGCCTTCCAGCACGACGCCAGGCGCCAACTCGACGGAACGATATCCATCTTCGACAACGGCACCACGATCTTTCACGGTGGCTGGCCGGAGGCCATAGAAGAGTCCCGCGGCATCGTGCTGAAGCTCGACGAGGAGCAGATGAGCGCCTCGCTGGTCCGCGAGTACACCCACCCCGACAAACTGCACGCCGATGCGGCCGGCAACATGCAAGTTTTGCCCAACGGCAACGTGTTCGTAGGGTGGGGCAGGGCACTGGTCTTCTCGGAATTCAGCAAGGATGGCGAGCTGCTCTTCGACGCCGGATTGCCGCCCCCCAACAGATCCTACAAGTCTTTCCGCTTCCCATGGAACGGACACCCGACCGACCGACCCGCCGCGGTCGCCGAGCGAGCCAACGAAGAGGAGGTCAGGATCTACGTCAGCTGGAACGGGGCTACAGAGGTTTCCGCCTGGGAGGTGCTCGCCGGCCCTCGTGCGGACCAAACAGAGACTCTAGGCTCGGTTGCCCGAGACGGATTCGAGACGGCCCTGTCGGTGCAGACGCCCCATCCTTACGTCGCCGTGCGAGCCAAAGACCGTTCCGGGCGGGTCATCGGTACTACTGCGACTCTGAAGATCTAGACCCAAGCGGTGCTGGTTAGCCTCGGCGAAGACCTGTTCGTCGATCCGGTTTCGGGTGCTATCTTCCGAGCTCGCGCAAGTTCTCCCACAGGATATAGAGTCCTACTATCAGGACCGCGAGGACGATGACGCTCCAGAAGTAGTGTTCGAGGAGTACGAGGGCGCCGACTACCGCCAGCGCTACGTTGACGCTCACTATGAACCTGGCCAGTCGCCTCCTGAAGCTGGCCTCGATGAACGCGAACACGGCGATGGTGAAGACAAGCGCGGAGAGGAGGTGTGATCTCTCGTAGGCGATGATGAGGATGAGCGTCACGAGCACCAGGGCGATGCTGATCGAGGCCCACAGCTGCGCCACCCTCCCAGCGTGGGTCTCCGCCTCCGAGACGGGGCGCGTGGCGTGCATTATGTGGGCATGCGCGGAGGGACGTTCGCCGCCTCTCAGGCTTTCGGCGTGATCCTTTAGGGACTCGGCGAGGACTTCGTCGTCGGACAGTCTCTCGCGCAGCGTCTCGACTTCCCTGGATACTTCTTCGATGTGCCGCGTCTGGTTCTCGTGGAGCTTAGTAAGGTGGGACTGGTCGCGCGTTGCCTCGGCTTCCATGCCGAGCGTCTTCAGCCGGCTGCTCTTCTCACTTAGTTCGGAGCTGAGGAACGCCCGGCGTTCTTCGATCTCCGCCTGACGCCCGGTTATGATTTCGAGCTCTTCCGCCCGGGTCGGCACCTTGTCGAGGCCGGCCCAGCCCACGGGGTCGAACCACTCGCGGCTGATGGTCTTGTCGCGGTTGTACATCGGCCCCGCCGGGGCGTCCTCTCCCTCGAAGGGATCCCGGGTGTATAGGCCCCACAGTCCGCGGTACCCCGAGACCCACGACGGCAACGGGTTCATGAGGCGCGGGGGGTCCCACTCCCTGTCCTGCCCGGGCCCGACCGACCACCCATCCCCGCGCCCGTAATCCACGAAGGGGATGGTGAATTGTTCGTAGGGTTTCTCCCTGTAGTCCTCGTCGGCGTACTGCCGCAGCGTTACGTACCAGAAGCGACGCGCGATCCTGCGTACCGCGGAGAGGACGCGCGGCAGGGGGAAAGCCAGCTCGGTCAGGTACTCGCCCCGGAAATAGCGGGTCGCGTGCGAGCCGGCGCAGACGTACGCCACGGGGTGCTCGCCGACCTTCTCCAGCTCCGGATCGTCCCACCGGCGCCTGAGGTCGTCGCCGGTCTCCTCGTGCGCAGCGTAGGCTACCCACTCGGGGCGTACCTCTCCGGACTCCGATTCGGAGAGGTAGATGAAGATCTTCTCCCAGTCAGCCTCGTGGTCGTTGGCGCCGAATACGTTGCTCCTCCAGTCGTTGAACGCGTAGAACAGCCAGTACCGCAAGACGATCCAACCGTCCTGGCGAACCACGTTACCGTGATATCTGAAGCGTTGTTTCTCCTCCATGAAACGGCCGTACAGGACGCGTCCCCCCTCCACGTCCCCGCCTGGCACCCTCCCCCTGGCCAAGAGCGTCAGGGAGAAGAGCGCGTCCGCCAACCGCGAGATGTAGCCGACGCGCGCGAGGCGGCCCCTGCCGGCCCGGAAAATCTCCTCCGGCCAATCGGGGTTCGTGTGCGAGCGCCGCGCCCGCCGGCGACCCCCGTTCTCCTCTTCTTTGGGGTTGGGGATCTTGAGGTAGTGTACGGCTCCGGTGGTGTCATCCGGCTGCTGGGCGAGTCTCTCCAGGGTGAGCTCTCCGGCCGGAACCACGCAGACGGCGTCCTCGCCCGGACGCGCCACCCAGAGGCTGCAGGCGTCGACGTAAGGCTCGCAGTCCATCGGGTAGAACCATTCGCCCTTGGTGAATCGGATCACGGGCTCGAATCGGCGCAGCAGTTCCTCGGCGGTCCTCGCGTCCACGCTCTCCTCATTCGCCATGTGCGATCTCCGGTCTAGCCTCCGCCGGCGTTAGCTGTCTGCGGTGGACCACAGCCCGCACGCTGCGGGAGTTGAGGAGCAGGATCATAAAGATGCTGTAGGCGATGATGGGGTAGGCGAACCAAGGGCGCGAGGTGCCGTAGAAGAACAGGCAGGCCATCATGATCAAGGCCTGCGCCACCGAGGCCAGCATCCATCCCCGGCGCCTGAGCAGCACGAAGCCGAGGCCGGCGAGGAACAACAGGATCACCGGCCCGAGAAAGTAGACGGCGAACAGGAGCGCCCGCACGAGCGGCTCCAACCACGGCCCCTCGACGGTCTGGACGTCGAACTTGCCCGACCCGCTGGTAATCCTCAGAGCCCGGTCCCAGTCGAACCTGGTGAACAACCAGACGCCGGTCCCCACCATCGCGACGACCTGCACAAGGAGCAACACTCCAAGCAGCCGCGCCTGTCGGTACAATGCTCGCCCTCCTGGTTCGATTTCGTACTCCGTATACGCCCGACAGGCAGGATAACCCTTCCCGCGATGTCGCGCACCTGCCAGCACGCTACGCCCTTCGGGCTTCGCTTGTCAGGGGTTCGGGTTGTTGTTCTCGCTTGTGGCCGAATGCGCGGAAGGTGGAAGTTTCTGGGAGTCGTCTTGGAGTTTGTACAGGCGCTTCGCGTTTGTGCGCAGGATACTCTCTCCGGCGGCTTCGGCCTCGGGGAGGTTTAGTTCTCCGTGCGACACCATCTCTCCGAGGGATTCTCCGAGCACGCGCCTACCGTCTATGGCGCTGATCCAATGCAGCTCGGGCACGCCTATGCCGTCGGAGCTGTACATGAGCTTAGAGGTAGGGGCGACGCCGAGCGCCTGCCGCGTGGAGGAGAGCATCTCGGCGTAGCCGAGCAACGGTATTCCATAGGAGAGGTCCAGGTAGACGTTCTCGTAGACGGCGGCCAGATAACCTCCCTGCCTGGTGTACGGGTAGCACTCGTGCAGTAGCACCACGGGCATGCCACGGTAGTCGGGTCGCCCTAGCACGGGGCGCAGGTAGAGAGGGTTGCCGAGCAAGAGGTCCGTGTCGGCATCGCCGTAGCCGACGTGGAACTGGACGGGAACCTCCTGCCGCGCCGCCTGCGCGAAAGCGACGTGCAGCAGGGTGTCAAGCAGGGGCTTGTGGACCAGGCGCGCGGAGCCTGCTTCGGCGGCCCGCCTGTACTCGCGGAAGGACTCTTCGGCATCCTTCCGCGGCCACTCCCTGACCTCCAGACCAGTCCTGTAGGCGGCGATGCTCTTGAGCGCCACGTAGCCCCGGCCCCGCACGTCGTCCAACGCGGTGGTGAGTGCTGTCTCTGTGTCTGCGAGGGAGTCGTGTTCCTCGAGCAGGTCCTCCATCAGGATCTCGAGCCGCAGCATCGGCTCCGCGCGGCAGCCTGCGAGCTCTCCCAGCTCAGACACCGACAGTACCCCTTCGGGCGGC
>Ga0190270_10001178_pt1 | contig 12012 bp, 12 predicted proteins | sample Popmic320T_FD_133748 | JGI IMG/M metagenome (GOLD analysis project Ga0190270, IMG submission 133748) | Populus adjacent soil microbial communities from riparian zone of Weber River, Utah, USA - 320 T | ecosystem: Environmental > Terrestrial > Soil > Riparian zone | place: USA: Utah | collected... | reverse complement strand
GCCGTGATGATGGCGTCGGCGGCTTCGGTCCATCCCATGTAACGCAGCATCATCTCGCCCGAGAGGATCACCGAGCCCGGGTTCACCTTGTCGAGATCGGCGTACTTCGGAGCCGTGCCGTGCGTGGCTTCGAATACCGCGTGGCCGGTGACGTAGTTGATGTTGGCGCCCGGCGCGATGCCGATGCCGCCAACCTGCGCCGCCAGCGCGTCGGACAGATAGTCGCCGTTGAGGTTCGTCGTGGCGATCACGTCGAATTCATCGGGACGCGTGAGCACCTGCTGCAGGGCGATGTCGGCAATCGCGTCCTTGACCAGGATCCTGCCGCTCTTGAGTGCCGCGGCCTGCTCGTCGTTCGCAGCCTTTTCGCCCTTGTCGGCCTTGGTGCGGCCCCACTGTTCCCAGGTGTAGAACTTGTCGCCGAAGTCCCGCTCCGCGAGCGCATAGGCCCAGTTGCGGAACGCGCCTTCGGTGAATTTCTGGATGTTGCCCTTGTGCACGATGGTCACGCTGCGCCGCTTGTTGGCGATGGCGTACTCGAGCGCCGACTTGAACAGGCGCTCAGTGCCTTCGAGCGACACGGGCTTGAAGCCGATGCCCGATGTCTCCGGGAAACGGATCTTGGCGTAGGCCTTCGGGAAGGCCTGCTTGAACAGTTCCTTGAACTTCCTGTTCTCTTCGGTGCCGTGTTCGAATTCGATACCGGCGTAGATGTCTTCCGTGTTCTCGCGGAAGATGACCATGTCCACCTTTTCCGGAGCCTTGACGGGCGAGGGCACGCCCTTGAACCAGCGCACCGGGCGCAGGCAGACGTACAGGTCTAACAACTGGCGCAGCGCAACGTTGAGGGAGCGGATGCCGCCACCCACGGGCGTGGTCAGTGGTCCCTTGATGGAGATCAGGTACTCGCGGCAGGCCTCGACGGTCTCGTCGGGCAACCAGCTCTTGAACAGGTTGAACGATTTTTCGCCCGCGTAGATCTCCAGCCACTGGATCTTGCGTTTGCCGCCATAAGCCTTCTGCACCGCGGCGTCCATGACGCGCACGCTCGCTCGCCAGATGTCGCGGCCCGTGCCATCTCCCTCGATGAAGGGAATGATGGGCTGGTCGGGGACGCTGAGCTTGCCGTTCTGGACGGAGATTTTTGCGCCGCCGGGCGGCGGGGAGACCTTCGGACTCGTAGGCGTTGCCATCGTGCGTACTTTCTCGGAGCGAACAAAAGGGGTCGCGATGCTAACACAGCATGATCGGCGACATTCCGGCCCGCTACAATTCCAGACCATGGCGCAAACCCTGAACAGCACACCCGCGGGCGATGGCTTTTCCATGCCTGCCGAATTCACACCACATGCGGGCTGCTGGATGCTCTGGCCGGAGCGCCCTGACAACTGGCGCATGGGCGCGTTGCCTGCGCAGAAGGCATTCACGGAAGTCGCCACTGCCATCGCGCGCTTCGAGCCGGTCACCATGGGCGTGTCGTCGGGCCAGTTCGAATTCGCCCGCGCGCAGCTGCCGCCGAATATTCGCGTGGTGGAGATCGCGCACGATGATTCCTGGATGCGCGACGTCGGTCCGACGTTCGTCACCAACCGCAAGGGCGTGAAGCGTGGCGTCGATTGGCGCTTCAACGCCTGGGGCGGTCTGAATGGTGGCCTGTACTTCCCGTGGGACCAGGATGACCTGGTGGCGCAAAAGGTGCTCGAGATCGAAGGCAGTGACCGCTACCGCTCGCCTCTCGTCAACGAGGGTGGCGCCATCCACGTCGATGGGCAGGGGACCGCGCTGGTCACCGAGCAGGTGCTTCTCAACCCCAATCGCAATCCTGATCGCGATCGCGACCAGGTCGAGCAGCAACTCAGGTCCTACCTGGGCGTCGACACGGTCATCTGGCTGGGCGAAGGTGTGGTCGAAGATGAAACCGGCGGCCACATCGACAACCTGGCCTGCTTCGCGAAACCCGGCGTGGTGCTGCTCACCTGGACGGAAGATCGGCGCGATCCGCAATACGCGGTGTCGCGCGACGCGCTCGAGCGGCTGGCCCCGGTGCGCGACTCGCGGGGCCGGCGGCTGGAGGTGGTCAAGCTGCCCATGCCGGGGCCGTTGCGCTATTCGGCGGACGAAACCCGCGGCGTACAGGTGCGCGAAGTCGTGCGCAGCCGCCTGGCAGGCATGCGGCTCGCCGCGAGCTACGTGAATTTCTACATCGCCAACGGCGCCATCATCATGCCGTTGCTCGATCCGCGCACCGACAAGGCTGCCGCCGCGAAACTCAAGCGGGTATTTCCGGGACGCAAGGTGGTCGGCGTACCGGCGCGCGAGATCCTGTTAGGCGGCGGCAATATTCACTGCATCACACAACAGGTACCCCGATGACCCAGCGAACCGTGCCGCGACGCGACATTCCTGATCGACTCCGGGTGCGGCCCGGCTCCAGGTCGAAATTGACGGATTCGGACGCCGACCGCTGCTTCGGCTGGGACAAGGACAAGGCCGCAGCCGCCACCGCCGAGAACCTCAAGCGGCTCGAAGAATTGCAATACAAGATGTACGCGGATGGCAGGTTCGCCATGCTGATTGCGCTGCAAGCCATAGACGGCGGTGGCAAGGACAGCACCATCCGGCGGGTGTTTGGTGCTTTCAACCCACAGGGATGCACGGTGACCGCCTTCAAGGCGCCGAGCGCCGAGGAGTTGCGCCACGACTTCCTGTGGCGCGTGCATCGCGCTGCACCGCCGAGAGGCGATGTGGCGGTATTCAACCGCTCACACTACGAAGACGTTCTGATCGTGCGGGTCAACGACCTGGTGCCGGAAGATGTCTGGAGCCGTCGTTATGAGCAGATCAACGATTTCGAGCGCTTGCTAGACGCCGCCGGCACCCGGGTTGTAAAAATTTTCCTGCATATCAGCAAGAACGAACAACTCGTGCGTTTCCAGGAGCGTCTCAGCGACCGGCGCAAGAACTGGAAGTTCGACACCGGCGATCTGGAAAAACGACAGCAGTGGCCCGCCTACACGCGAGCCTTCGAAGCCATGTTTGCGCGTTGTTCCACTGATCACGCGCCCTGGTACATAGTTCCCGCCAACCGCAAGTGGTTTCGCGATTTCGCGGTGTCACAGCTCCTTATTTACGAATTCGAGCAGTTGCCACTAAGGTTCCCGGCGCCTAACTTCGATCCGAGGTCTATCAAGCTGACCTGAGATTGATAGGTGGCAGGCCTAGCATGTCGGCATCCGGCGACGATTAGCTTCATCCCCGGGTATTGTTGTTAGACTAGGCGTCCACCAACACGACCTAGAGGACTCACGAATGGCTGCCAAGAAGAAGGGTGCTCGGCACATGCGCGAATGGTCGGCCGGCGACATGAAGAAGCTGCGCCAGTTCGCCAAACAAAGAGTGTCGGCGCGCGTCGCGGCGCAGAAACTGGGTCGCTCGCCGGGTGCGGTGCGTTACAAGGCCATGATGGAAGGCGTCTCGTTCCGTTCCATCAATCGCAGGAAGTAACCTAGCTCCGAAGCTCTTTCTGAGCCTCGTCGAGCCACTCCCGCTGAGCCCGTCGATAGTGTCCCGGAGCGTATTTGGCCCGGTCCAGCAGCGCCTGCAGCGTTTCCCGGGCCAGCGCCGCCTGTCCTGAGCGCCTGAGCAGACTCGAGTAACGCACACAGGCCTCTGCGCCGGCGTAATAGCCCGCCACGGTCGCGTATTCGGCCAGAGCCTTGTCCGTGTTTCCCTCGCCTTCGAGCGCGCGCGCATACAGCAGGTGCCCGTCCGGTGACTTGAAGTCCGGATTCTTTGCGATCAGGTGATCCAGCGTCTTGCGGGTACCCGCCGGATCGTTGGCCGCGAACTGCGCATGCGCGTAACCGAGCAGCAGCTTGGGATCGTCGGCGAAAACTCCTGTAAGACAATTCTGATAGATAGACAGCCCCTCGGCGGTGCGGCCCAGCCGGATCAGTTCGTTGGCGTACTGCTGTCGCGCCGCGACATTTCCGCTCACCATCATTTCGTTTTCGGCGCGACGCAGGTCGCCTTCCGGGTCCAGGGTCTGGCGTATGCCTCGCATCGCCTTGCGGCTGGTACGCGTGCGCAGCAGGTCAGGCAGGATTTCGACGCAGGCGTAGATTGCTGAACCGATGAACGGGGTCCACAAAGTGAACACCAGTACGTAAATCCAGATGCGGTTGCGGCCGGTTTTTATGCAGTGGGCGATCATGCCAAACGAGACCAATACCGAAACCACATACGCTGGAATCATTCGCAGGCCTTTCTTTCAATTGACGGCGAAATCGACCGACAGGAACAGCGCGCGGCCGCGCGCCGGGAAGTAGCGATAGTTGCCGAAGGCAAAGTCGGCGCGATCCGCGTACGCGGTGTCGAAGACATTGTCCACGCGCAGGCTGGTGCGCAGGTCGTTGCGCGGCGCCCAGCCGATCCGCAGGTTGACCACTTCATGGCCGGGGTAGGTGGCAGTGTTCGCGGCGTCGAGGTAGTAACGGCCAACGTAGAACAGTTCCATGGCGGCGCTGAACTGCTCGCTGAAGCGCGCATCGACCCGCAGGTTGTGCACGTGTTGCGGCGCCGTGTCGACTTCGTTGCCGTCGATGATGGATTCACCGCCTTCGATGGCGCGCGAGAACGCGTACTCGTGCCGCGCATAGGTGCCGGCGACACTCACTGAAAACATCGAATTCAGCAGCAGCCGCGCGTCGTACTCGATGCCGCGATGCGTGGTGCTTCCATTGCTCACGTAGAAGCCATTGGATTCGCGCAGGATGACGTTGTTCTTCTCCATGGCGAACAGCGCAGTGTTGAAGGAAAACGTGTCGCCCTGGTACTTCCAGCCGGTCTCCAGCGAATCCAGCTCTTCGCTGTCGAGTTCAGCCTCCGTCTGCTGACGCTGCAGGCGATAGACCTCGGTCATCTCGGGCGGACGGAACCCGGTCGAGCCACTGAGATACAGCAGCGAACGGTCTCCGGGTTGCCAGGACAACGTGACGCGTGGCGCCACGTTGTTGAAGGTGTCGACGCGATCGGCAGGCCGCGAAAACAGGCAGCCGCCGGGAAGCGGACAGGGAGTGCCGCTTTCGGTGGTATTGCCATCGATCATCAGGTTGTCGTAGTCATATTCCGTGCGATCGACGCGCAGGGCTGCGGCCAGCGACCAGTGACTGGCGAAGCTCCAGTCGAACGCCAGCGTCGAGCCGATGGTGTTCGAATCGACCACGTAGTCGTAGTGCAGTCCGGCCGGGCGAATGGCATTCGCTCCGGGTGCGCCGTCGGTCGCCGGTCCGGGCTGATACTCCGTGAGTTCCGAGTCCGCGATCTCGGCGTCCACCGTGAGACGGGCATCGAGCAGGTTCGAGAAAAATTTCATCGCGAGCGTGCTGCTCGCCATGTAGCTGGTTTGCGCGTTGTGTTCGTATGGCTTGCCGATGAGGAAGTGCTGGATGAAATCCATGCGCGAGCGGCGGTAGATGCCGGCGACCTCGAAGCGGCAATCGCGCGAAAAGCAGTTCTCGCGCTGATAATGCGCCGACACGCGTGCACTCGATGCATCACGGAAGGCTTCGGGATTCGGATTGGACTTGGCGATGTCTTCGTCGCGGTAACTGTTGTACCCCTGGATGAAGCCAGCCGTTTCCTGGTTCAGGACGGTACCCGCCGCGCGCAGCCGCAACGTGCCGCCGCCCACTTCGCCATCCGCCAGCAGGTTGAGCTTCGCTTCGTCGACGCCGGAGGAGTCGCGCCAGCCCGGAGCGCTGGTTCCGACGCCGTATGCGCCGATGCCCCAACCATCCAGTTCCTGCGCAAAACCCAGTCTCAGTCGCACAAAGGAGTCCGAGCCGCCTTCGAGCCCGGCCGAGTAATCGGCGAGATCCGCGACCTCCGGTGTGAGCACGTTGACGATGCCATGCACCGCACTCGCTCCATACATGGCCGAACCCGGGCCACGCAGCACTTCGATGGCGCCGGCCTGTTCGTAGTTGAGTTCGAACATCTCGTTGAGGTTGCAGAAGCCGACCGGACGAATGGGCAGGCTGTCTTCCGCGATCAGGAATGCGCCGCAGCCGCCCGCGCCGGTCAGCACCGGCGAACGGATACCGCCCAGGCTCTCCGCGCCGCTGCCGCGCTGGATGTACACGCCTGCGATCTCATTGAGCGCTTCGGCCTGATGCTTGGCGCTCAGCGCGGCCAGTTCCTCGCCATCGATCCTCGACACGCTGGCAGGCGCGGTGAGCGCGTCGCGCGGCTCGCGCGTCGCGGTGACCACCACCGTTTCTCCCGACACGGCCGGGTGAGCCGGTTCGGAGGCGCGCTTCTCGTCGCCGTCAGCGGCGTTTACTCCGAGCGGCAGCAGCGCCAGCACTAGGATGGATATGCGCATGATTTGGTGGCCGATTATCGCCACGAACGTCTATCCTTGTAAGGGTTTCTCTACATATGAGCTTGTCAGGCGTGACCGGGTGGTAAGAACCAGGAAAACGGGAAAAGCGGCGGGATTGGCCGCCATTTCCCTGTTCATGGCGGTGGGAGCGCCAGCGCAGGAAGCCACGTCCCGTCCCGAGACCGCACGCCCGCGGATCGGCCTGGTGCTCTCGGGCGGCGGTGCCCGCGGGGCAGCTCACATCGGCGTCCTCAAGATCCTCGAAGAGAACCGCGTGCCGATTGACGCCATCGCCGGTACGAGCATGGGTGCCGTGGTCGGCGGGTTGTACGCGTCGGGGTTGTCGTCCGCTGACATCGAACGCGTCATGACATCGGTGGACTGGCAGGACGCGTTTCGCGACCGCCCGGCACGCAAGGACCTGAACTTCCGCCGCAAGCTCGAGGACCAGACCTACCTGGTCAAATTCCCGCTGGGACTGAAGGGACGTCGCTTCCGCCTGCCACGCGGACTGGTGCAGGGACAGAAGTTGACGCAGATCCTGCGTGGCCTGACCTTGCCCGTGGCGCAGGTGCAGAGTTTCGACCAGCTGGGCATTCCCTTCCGCGCCGTGGCCACCGACATCGTGACCGGCGACCGCGTGGTCCTCGACCATGGCGACCTGACTACCGCGATGCGCGCCAGCCTGTCCGCGCCCGGGGTGTTCTCGCCGGTCGATTTCGAAGGGCGCCTGCTGGTGGACGGCGGGCTGACGTCGAATCTGCCGATCGACGTAGCGCGCGAAATGGGCGTCGATATCCTCATCGTGGTCGATTGCGGGTTTCCGCTGCTGGAACGCAACAAGCTCGACTCGGTGGCGACGGTCTCCAACCAGATGCTGGCGATCCTGATTCGCAGCAATACCACGGCGCAACGCAAGTCGCTGACCGCTCGCGACGTGATCATCGATCCGGCACTCGGAGACTTCTCTTCGCTCGATTTCGACAGCCATGCCAGGGCCATGAAGATCGGCGAGGAGGCCGCGCGCGGCGCCAGCCAGCGTCTCGCGTCACTTGGCGTCAACGACGCCGAATACGCGCGCTTCGTCGCCGCACGCAGCGTCAGCCGCAACGATCCGCCGATCATTTCGTTCCTGCGAGTCGAGCCCGGTTCGGAACGTTACAGCGAGGCGATCGACTCGCTGTTCGGCGACCAGGTCGATCATCCGGTCGACGTCACGGAACTCGGCAAACGCGTGAACGCGCTCTACGGCCAGGGCAACCTGGAGACCTTCGATTACCGGGTGGTGCAGGCGCCGGCGCAGGAGGGTGGAGCCGCCGGCGGCACTCCCGAATATGGACTGGCATTGACCGCGCGACGCAATTCGTGGGGTCCTAACTATCTTCGCTTCGGCCTGCAGCTGCAGAACGATTTCGAGGGAAACTCCTCGTTCAACGCCGCGGCCCGAGCCACGCTGGCCGAGATCACGCGTTACGGCGGTGAGTGGGTGTGGGACGCGCAGGTCGGCGAGACACCGCTGGTGGCCACGGAGATCTACCTGCCATTCGGTTACCGATCGCCGTGGTTTGTATCGCCGCATGCCGGATTCCAGATCCGCACGTTGCCGCTGGCCGACGAAAACGAAAACATCCTCGCGGAATACCGCGTGCGCACCACTGACTTTGGAGTTGATCTTGGCCGTGAGCTCTCCAACTTCGGCGAGGTGCGTGTTGGCTGGGGCCGCAGCTTCGGCAAGTCCGAGATACGTGTCGGTGATCCAACGCTCGCGGAGCGCGAATTCGACTCGCGCACGTTTTTCGGCGAATTTCGCTACGACAGCGTCGACGACGTGAACTTTCCGCGGCATGGCGGCATGTTCCAGCTCGGTTGGCAGGCCGAACGCGAAGGCAAGGGGGATCTCGCCGACGCGGATGCGGATCTCGTAACCTACGATCAGCTCTACGCGCATTCCTGGGGACGCAACACCGGCGTATTGTGGGCCAGCGCCGGCATCCGCACGGACAACGATATCGATATCGTGCGGTCATTTTTCTCGCTGGGCGGCTTCTTCAACATGTCAGGCGTGACGCCGGAAACACTGGTGGGCCCGAACTACGCCATCCTGCGTGGCATCTACTACCGGCAGATTGGCAGGGGCGGCACCGGGTTCCTCGACGTCCCGGTCTACATCGGCGCGTCTATCGAGCAGGGCAACGTGTGGAGCGACCGGCGGGACATTTCATTCGACAGCGCCATGACCAACGGGAGCCTGTTCGTCGGTGCCGATACCATCCTGGGTCCCGTGTATTTCGCGACCGGATTCGATGACGAAGGTGTGGCGGCGTATTACCTGTTCCTGGGGAGAACTTTCTAGTGTCTTGCGCGACGACAATAATGAGGAGTCTCGCGTTCACAATTTTTTTGTTGACGCTGATACAGTCCGCGTCGGCCAACATCACCACCGTGGCGCCGCATGTCGTGGAGCTGGACGAGGTGGACCGCTCGGATCTCGAGCGCAGGGCGTGCATGAAGCCCTTTGGCGTGCCGGCCGTCGCCATCCAGGGTGAATCGTATTCCTGGTCCCTGGAGCGCCCCTTGTATGCACGCGTCACTTGCGCCAACCACGTTACGACGCCGCAGTACCGCGCCTACCACGTGCGTTATTGCCAGAAGCAAATGTTCGGCTGGTCCTGTCAGAAACCCGTCTTGTGGCTGAAGATTGATTTCCTCGGTCGCGGTCCGTTCGACATTGCATTCGAAGACCTGTCGCTCGAACGGGCATTGGCATCACTCGATTGCCTGGGCGGCAGTATCGAGGCGCATGGTGCGGAACATCAGGCACTGGACCTGCAAAAGCGGGCCGTGCCCGAGGTTTTCAAGCGCACGAAAGACAAGTCGGGCACCACGGAGGTGATCGAGGCCTACGTCAAGGCACGAAACCAATGCCTTTGGGTTTACTTGTCGCCGCAGTGTCGCGCTGGCGATGACGTACCGCTCCTCGTGGCGCACACGGGCTGCATCGAAGAATGACGGCCACCGCGCTCCGGTGGCGGAATTACAGACCGCGACTTTCGTGCAGCTTCTCGACCTTGTCGAATTTCAGCGCCGGGCGATCGCCGGAACGCGAGTAATCGTGCTTGCGGGCCATTTCGATGAGGGCCGCGTCGCGTTCGGCAGCGGAGCCAAACCAGTGGGTCTTGTTCCAATCCGCGCCGAGCAGCTTTCTGAACGGATCGCCAAATTTGAGCGTGATGCGCACACCATACGGACGCTGGATGGCCGCGTCGGGATTGCGCAGATTATGAGGGTGGACGATCGCCATGAAGTCTCCGGCCGGCATTGCAGAAATCGGCGTAAGGGTACGAATGCACAGGGCTGCGCGCAAGGCGGCTTTCACCGGTTTGGCAACACGTTTCGTAAAGATCGCTACCGCAGCCCGCGCGTGCCCAATAACATGCCTGCAAGACTGGAAACCCCAATGAAGATAATGACGAAGACATGACGAAGAAGAGAGCTCCCCCAACCGTCCGCCCGGTGAAACCCGAAGATTTCGACCAATGGAAGCCGCTTTGGGACGAATACAACGCTTTCTATGAGCGCACCGGACCGACGGCGTTGCCGGAGGAGGTCACGCAAACTACATGGCGACGCTTCTTCGACGCCAGTGAACCTGTGTACTGCATCGTTGCCGAACGCGATGGCAAGGTGCTCGGCATCTGTCATTACCTCTTTCATCGCAGCACGGCGCGCATCGAGCCGCTGTGCTACCTGAACGACCTTTTCACCAATCCAGATGAACGTGGGCATGGCATCGGCCGCGCGCTGATCCTGGCCGTGTACCACCTTGCCCAGGAACAGGGCTGCAAGCGGGTCTACTGGCTGACCCACTCCACCAACACGCCGGGTCGCACGCTGTACGACAAAGTGGCGAAGAACTTCGGTTTCATCCAGTACGCCAGGGACGTGTGATGAAACGGCGCAAGGTGTGCGCGCAGGGCCATGTGTTCTACAAGAGCTCGGACTGCCCCACCTGTCCGACATGCGAAGCCGCGAAACGACCCACGGGCGGTTTCATGGCAGAGCTGGCCGCGCCCGCACGGCGCGCACTGCAGGGGGCAGGGCTCACGACGCTGGCGCGACTGTCGAAACGGACCGAGGCCCAGATGCGCGAGTTGCACGGCATGGGGTCGAATGCCCTCGCGAAATTGCGCGCCAGTTTGCGAAAGGCGGGACTCAGTTTCAGGGAGTGACCGTGGCCGAAAACAAGACCAGGCCGACCAGGGTCAGTGTTGCAGCCTTTCTGAAGAAGAAAGCCACGGGCCAGCAGCTCGCCGACAGCCAGGAACTCGTGAGACTGTTTCGCGAGGTCACCGGCCAGCCGGCAAAAATGTGGGGCCCGAGCATCGTCGGCTTCGGTAACTATCACTATGTATATGAGAGCGGACGCGAAGGGGATGCGCCGCTCATCGGCTTTTCGCCGCGCAAGCCGGAGATCGTGATCTACCTTGCTCCGTACTTCGACGACAAGGGACTGAAAAGCAAGCTGGGCAAGCACCGTGCCGGCGCCGGCTGTCTCTATATAAAGAGTCTCGACGATATCGACCGGCGCGTGCTCGAGAAGCTGGCGGCGATGTCGGTCGCGGCGCTGCGCAAACGCCACCCCTGAACTGATATCGGCGGCCTGTGATACAGGTCTCGCCAGGTGCGGGGCGAGTGTATTATAGTCGTGATACACAGATTCACCTGGTAAGAACGTGTTTGTCCTGAAGCCACAATCCGGCGTGCCGATCTACCGGCAGATTCTCGACCAGGTGCGGCGCATGGTTTCGAGCGGCCAGTTGCCTCCCGGTGCGGAATTGCCCTCGGTGCGCGAGCTCGCCATCAAGCACGCGGTGAATCCGATGACGATTTCAAAGGCCTACAGCCTGCTGGAAGCAGCAGGCCTGCTCGAGCGCAATCGTGGCAGGCCCATGACCGTCGCCAGCCAGGCGCGAAATGCCTCGCAACTTTCCAAACGCATGCAACAGATTCAGCCGCTCGTCGAGCAGACAGTGCTCGCGGCAAAACAACTTGAATTGAGCGAGACGGACCTGCTGAAGACCGTCCGCCAGAATTGGGAGAACGGTGATGAATGACATGACAGTAAAGGCATCCCGCCTCAGCAAGTCGTTTGGTTCAAAGCAGGTGATCAACGACCTGACATTCGAAGTGTCGCCGGGCGATGTGATCGGTGTACTCGGCAAGAACGGCGCGGGAAAGACCACGTTGCTCGAACTGATGCTGGGATTCACGCCGCCGACGGGCGGTGCCGTGAGTGTTTTCGGACACGAGAGCCAGCGGCTCCCAGGTAGCGTTAAATCGCGCGTCGGCTTCGTGCCTCAGCAGGATGAGCTGCTCGATCAAGTCAGCGTTGCAGACCAGTTGCGCATCATTTCGTCGTTCTATGCACGCTGGGACGTGGAGCTCATCGACCGGCTCTGCGGCGAGTGGGGCGTGAATCCGAAGGCTCGCATCAAGACCCTGTCGGTCGGAGAACGCCAGAAGCTGTCGATCCTGCTGGCATTCGGACACTGTCCCGATCTGCTGGTGCTCGACGAGCCGGTGGCCAGTCTCGATCCGCTGGCGCGCCGGCAGTTCCTCGAACAACT
>Ga0190270_10001177_pt1 | contig 12012 bp, 17 predicted proteins | sample Popmic320T_FD_133748 | JGI IMG/M metagenome (GOLD analysis project Ga0190270, IMG submission 133748) | Populus adjacent soil microbial communities from riparian zone of Weber River, Utah, USA - 320 T | ecosystem: Environmental > Terrestrial > Soil > Riparian zone | place: USA: Utah | collected... | reverse complement strand
AGAATCATTCAACTGATGTGCCCGTCATTCGAGGGCAGGGAACGACTGTGACTGTTTCCGCCCGCCCATTTCTTTATGCCGGCGCCGCGCGGGCGCGCGGCTTGCCGAGCAGATGGCGCATCGCATCTTCGAGCGTTTGGAAACGAAAGCGGTAGCCCGTACGCCGCAAGCGCGCCGGCTCGACGCGGGCGCTGGCCAGGAGCAGTTCGTCCGCCATCTCGCCGAAGACTAGGCGGGCCGCAAACTCAGGCGTTGGCAATAGCGTCGGGCGTGACAGCAGGGCGCCGAGCGTTTTAGTGAATTCACGATTGGTGATTGGATGTGGGTTAACGGCGTTGACCGGGCCACGCAACGCATCGGTTATCAGCGCGTGATGAATCGCGCCCACCGCGTCGTCAATCGCGATCCAGCTCCAATACTGCCGCCCGCCGCCCACTTCACCTCCCAGCCCGAACTGGAACGGCGGGAGGATTTTCTCCAGCGCGCCTCCTTGCGGGCTGAGGATGACACCGAAGCGAAGATTGACCACGCGAATGCCGGCCTCGGCGGCGGGCTCGGTCGCGGCTTCCCATTCACGGCACACGGCGGCGAGAAAGCTGTCGCCCGCAGGACTCTCTTCGGTCAAAACTTCATCACCGCGGTCCCCGTAGTAACCGATCGCCGAAGCGGAGACGAGCACTCGGGGGCGTCGTTCCAGTTTCGCCAAAGCTTCGGATAGCAGGCGCGTGCCGTTCACACGGCTGTCGCGGATTTTTCTCTTCTTCTCATCATCCCATCGCCCGACGATGCTCTCGCCGGCCAGATGAACCACTCCGTCAAATCCTTCCAATTTGTCTCGCTCGATGCCGCCTTCGGCGGGATTCCAGAAGACGCCGTGCTCGGCCTCAGCGGTTTTCCGGCGACGGAGCGGCTCGACGCTGTGACCGCCGGTGGTCAGAAAGGGATTGAGGGCAGACCCTACCAGCCCGCGTGACCCGGTGAGCAGAATTTTCATGGGGCCGCCTTCGTATGCGGCATGCGCGACGAGGTCTTGCGCCAGCACGCGGTGGCGGTAGTCGAACAACCGTTCGAGCTGAGACCTGAAATAATCTCCGCCCAGAGCCTCACCGAGAGGCCCGCCCGGCAACTCATACTCGACGCGGTCTTCGAGCACGCAGCTTTGTTCTCCGTCCGGCTCGAAGCGATGCGTATGCTCCCAGCGCGCGAACGGTCCCTCGACCTGCGTGTCTCGGAACTGACGCCCGGCGATGTAGCCCGAATGCCTGACGACAAACAGCACGGGAACGGGGCCGAGGTAGACTTTGATGACGGCGATGGCTCCGTCATGAATGCCGGAGTGCTCGACGATCTCGGCCCGCTCCCACGGCGGCGTCAGCCGCTGAATGGCGCCCGGGCGCTCGTGCCAGCGGAAAGCCTCGTCGGCGGAAACCGCGAGGCGCGTGCGGCGCACGAAAACCTGTGTTGAATGCTGATCAGACATATGTTACCGCTCGCGGCCCTTCTTATCTTTGCTGGCCTGGTATTTCTCCAGCAGCCGGGCGCCCTTCGCCGCGAGTTTTTTCGCGTCGGCCATCGTTTTCGGAACCGGCTCGCCCCAGGCATGCGCCGAAAGGGCGAGACGCGTCGGTTCGCCCTCCTCGTCCTTCATCGGGCCGCGCGGGTTTGCGAAGTGGCGGCGCAGAAACGACCCCTTGCGTCGCATCTCGTCAGGCGTCATCTCGCGCTCTGATTTCGTCACACCGGGTTTGAGACTGGCTCCTTCCTTCTCCTTGAACCAGGCTCTGCCCGCCGCCGTCAACCCGCCGCGCGGGTCTTTGAGCGGTTGTTTCTTTCGGCCTTTTCCGCCGCTCTTCCTGCCGCCGCTTTTTTTTGTCGCGCTGCTGACAGCCATTATTCGCTACCTCCTACCGCCCAGGCTTTGGCCTCTTTCACGATTTGTCCGCTCAACTCTTTGGAATCGAAGTAGGCGTGAAAGCGTTTGATGGCTCCTTCTTCAAGCTCCAGGATGCTCACGCCTTCATAACTAACCACCGCGCCGTCATGAATGGTCCCCTGGGTAGCCCACTCAAGCGCGGCCCGATCCTCGGTCGCAATCACGTTGCGGAAAGTGGATTTCATCTCGCCGAACGTGTCGCGGTATTGGCGCCAGAATTCGCGCGCGCCTTCGCGCCCGCTGAGACGTTTCGGCGTCGCCGCATTGCCCAACTCGCAGTCTTCGGCGAAGGTCGAAACGATGGCCTCCACCTCATGGGTCGTTTCCAGTTTTCCCAACGCCGCGATGAAGCTTTCGACTGCTTGCGCTGACATCAATCCTCCGTTCTTTGCGAAAGGCTCTTTCACAGCCGCAAAGCAGGAAAGCGCCCATCGGGTCTTCGCGACGAAAGAGCCTTTGCAATCTATCTTTTGGTTTCGCTCGAAGCGCCTGCTTCGATAACGATCAACGACTGGCGCGGTCAGAACCGGCCACTTTGACCAGCTTGTTGTACACGCCGAGCAGCAAAAACGGCGACACCCAGAAGCCGACAAAATGGGCCTTTTCTATGTTGCCCGTCAACTCGAGGTAGAACGAAACGCCGACGGCGCCTAGGGCCGCCCAAAGAAAGACGTCTGACGGCAGTTTGGCCGTCTGTTCCTCGATCGTCCGGGCGACTACTCCTTCCGTTTGCCGTTCAGCTTCTTCTGTTGTCGCTTTCGGCCAGGTTGCTGTTGCTGTCTGAGCCATAATCTTCCTCCTTCGAAAGTCTAAAAATTCGCTGTCAATCTTGAACGCGCCACGCCGACCCGGACTTGAAGTCAAGGCGGTTTACGGGCTAAAGCGCGCCTTACTTAGGCTTTCTCAGTTTTAAAGGCATTTTCCATGCCACGCTAAGGCGCCTGAGGCGTCGTAGCCTTTTAGCTCGCGACTATGATTTTCAGTCTCTTGAAAAGGCGTCGCGAATGAAGATCGGGATTGAAAAGGACGAAGAAAGTTGAGCAATGTGGTGGCCCCGCTTGAAGCTTTTGGGTCTGCTTATTTTCGAACCGGCGCCTCGCTACTTCCGCCATGGATTGGCGCGAATATTTTCAGCGGCCAATTTGACGGTCTTTTCAATTCGTTTCGCCCTTCTCGTTGAATTCGCGCAGCGCCCATTTCTCGATTCAGGTCTCGGTCGGGTCCATCAGGGATTCATACTGCGTGACGTGTTCCTCCTCTACCTCGGCTATCTCGGCGTAAATCTCGCGCAGTTCAGGGCTGCCGTACTGGAAGCCGTACGCCTTATAAAAATTGTGAGTCTGCTGCTCACCGGCCATCAGCGTCAGGATGTACGCCTTTGATATCGGACTGGCCTGGTTCTTCACGTAATGTTTGCGCAGCCGCAGCAGCGAGTCGTTGTGATGATCCTGCTGCTCATACTACTCACGATGCCTGCGCGTACCGCCGCGACTGAGGGTAGCCCATCTGAAGAAACTTACGCGCCATATCCATCCCGACGAAGTCTTCCGCGCGCGGCCTGGCGGTGGCCAGGTTTGTTGCGCGGTTTGGCGAGGAGGCGGCTCGGCGCGTGGGAGACGCGCGCCTTGGATTGAAGTGGCGGTCGGCGCCAGCCAGATAAAATTGAAATCGCGCGCCGCGGAACTGGGGCTGGGCGAAGAAGAACGCACCGAACTGATCTACGGAAAAGCCGGTTGGCTCGAACGGCTTGGCTTCAAAGCTGTCACGGAAATGCGCTTGGAGCCTCCTGTCACAGTCAAGCGCCGCATACGGCTTGATGAAGCGCCCAAAGGATATGTCCTGTTCCTGAATAAACAAGACGACTGCGTCAAGGTCATGCTGAAACCTCAAACCTGATCGCGCAGCAACGACGCGACCATTTCACGCAATTTTGTCAGCACGCCGCGGCCGCGCCACTCTTCGAGAGTGATACGGCGGCAGGCCGCCAGATCTTCTGAAAAAATGCGCGCCAATTGCGCGGCGAAGTCGCGGTCGTAGACGCAGACGTTGCTCTCGTCGTTCAATCCGAAGGAGCGGTTGTCGAAGCTGGTCGTGCCGACTGTAGACCAGACGCCGTCGCAGACCATGTACTTGTGGTGTAGCATCGTCGGGTTGTATTCATAAATCTCGACGCCGACTTCGAGTAGCTTGCCGTAGAGGCGCACGCTGTTGTCGCGCGCGATCCGATTGTCGTTGTGGATGCCCGCGACCATGACCTTCACGTCAACGCCGCGCCGCTCCGCGTCCGTCAGAATTTCTATCGCCCGTTGGTCGGGGACGAAATAGGAGTTGGCGATGAGGATCGATTTGCGGGCGCAGACGATGGAGAGGTAGTACATGATCCGCGCCGCCGAGGAGCCAGTCTCCGGGTCGCTGAGTATGGATTGCGCCGACAGCGCGCCCGCCGGCCGCGGCTGCGGGAAGAATGCGTCGCCCGACACCAACTCGCCCGTCGTTTCCAGCCAATTCTGCGCGAAGCCGGTTTGCAGCGGGACGACGGCGGGACCTTCGACGCGGATTTGAATGTCGCGCCAGTGTTCCGAGTCTTGCGCGTGGCCCAGCCATTGATCGGCTATTCCCGCGCCGCCGGTGAAGCCTATGCGCCCGTCAATGACCAACGATTTGCGGTGCGTGCGGTTGTTGACGCGGTCGATCGAGTACCAGCTCAGCGGATGATACCAGCGCACCTGGCAGCCGCTGCCTCTGAGCGTCTCCAGAATCTCATCGCCTATGTTGGGCGAACCGACGGCGTCGAGCAGAATTTTGACGGTCACACCCGAGCGCGCCTTGCCCGCTATGGCTTCGGCGAACTTCCGCCCGATCTCGCCTGCCCCAAAGATGTAGGCCTCGAATGTGATCGTGCGACGCGCCTGCCCAATGGCTTCGAGCATCGCCGGGTAGAACTGATCGCCGTTGTTTAGGATGTCAATCCGGTTGCCCGGCGCGAAAGGGGTGTTGGTCACGCCGGCCAGTGAGGGCAGGAACTCTGAAGATTCGATGGCGAAGTCATGATCGAGTCCATACTTCGGAGATTCCTCGATGGGGTTGACGAGAAAGATCGCGACGCCTATCAGGACGAGAACGATAACGAGCAGCCAGCGTTTTCTCGCCATCTTGATCATCGTTTGATTGCCATCTCTCCACTTCAGAAACCCTCTAAGAATGTGGGGAGAGCTAACGATCTTTTAGAAATAAATGTGTTAGCTGTCTCTCCTTCCACGATAGGACGCTCAGCGTTTGCAGTAAGCGCCAAAGGAAAATCTCGGGATGCAATCGCCTTTTACCTTCCATTCCGGATTACATTTTTCATTTGTCGTTGCGGACGAAAGTAATGACAAATGAAAAATGTAATCGTTAATATTCGGCGCGGCAGGCGCGTCAAACTGCGACTCTGCGGCCGGTGATTAATTGGAAGATAAGCACAACTGCGGCAATGACCAATAACAGATGGATCAAGTTGCCACCCACGCCGCCGATAAATCCCAACAGCCAGAGTACAACAAGTATCGCAATAATCGTCCACAGCATTGTTTTCTCCTCCTTTTTAGCAATTAAGGCGCGAAAGAAAGCAAAAACCTTCTTTCGCGCCTTGATTATTTGAAGAGCAAAGGCCGTGCCGCAAATTTGCGATCTATGATTGTTCTCACAGTATCTAATGATGATTGGGCTATTGTCCTGCGGCGCGCCCGGCTAAACGATCGAAGAGCCCGGCGAGGCCGAAGAGACGTTGCGCGAGGCGCTCGTCGCTCCGGGGCCGGCGGTCGTCCAGGCGGTGATCGATCCGAATGAACCGCCGATGCCCGGCAAGATCACGACGGATCAAGCCTGGGAATTCGCCAAGGCGCTGGCGCGCGGCGAGAAGGATCGCTGGGAGATCATCAAAACCGTGGCCGAGAACAAAGTCCGCGAAGTGATCTGATTTCTTAAGACTCGGATTAGCGAGCCGACGAGTTTCGTTCGAGCGCGGTGATAGACTCGGCTTCGATCAGGATGTGCTTTATGTCCGGGAATCGATTTCGGATTTTCTTCTCAATGCGGTCAATAACGCCTTCTATGTCTCTGGCTGCAATCGTTGGATTGAACTGAATCTCTAGGGTGAGCAGGACGGTGTGAGGCCCAAAGTACATAGTGAGCGGGCGACGCGCCCTTTCGACCGCCTCGTCTGATTCGGCCAGGCGGCGAACTTCGGAGAGCGTTTGTTTGTCAGCCCCTTCGCCGATGAGTAGCCCCTTGCTCTCGTTCGCAAGGTAGACCGCCACGCTGGCGAGCAGCAAACCGATTACGACCGAGGCCGAGCCGTCATAGACGGGATTGGCGGTCTGTTCAGTCAGAAAAATGCCCACAAGCGCAACAGCAAGGCCGGTCAGTGCGGCCGCGTCCTCGAAGATAACTGTGTAGATCGTAGGATCTTTGCTCTCGTGGATCGTCCGCCAAAATCCACGCCGGCCTTTGACACGCGAGAACTCGCGCCACGCCGCCCCTAACGAGGCGCCTTCGAAAACCATCGCAAGTCCCAGCACCGAGTAGCTCCAGACCGCTGACTCGATTGGCCTCGGATGCAGAATGTGTGTGACACCTTCGTAGGCCGAGATGCCGCCGCCGATGGCGAAGATCATGATCGCCACGATCAGCGTCCAGAAATAAAGCTCCTTGCCGTGGCCGAACGGGTGGATGTCGTCGGGCGGACGTTTGCTGCGGTTGAGGCCGAGCAGCAACAACCCGCCGTTGCCAGTATCTACGAGCGAATGTACTCCCTCAGAGATCATCGCGGAACTGCCGGTGAAAGCGGCCGCGACGAACTTGGAGATTGCGATGGCGAGATTGCCTCCGATCGCCGCGTAGACCGCTTTTTTTGAGGAACCGGTCGCCATATAAACTAGAATAGCCTAGCCGCCGCCCCGCACTTCGTCGGTACCTGAACGAACTCATCGGCCCGGCGTGAGCGACGGCGCGCGCCTGAGGTAAACGCTCCGTGGCACGATGATTTCGACGCTTCCGAGGGAGATTCTCCCGTGTTCCGGGACGAAGATGGAGTCCGCCCTCCAGACCGATTCCAGATGATGCGGGAATCGGCACTAATACGGCAATCTTCAGCATCATCAACGCGGCGCTATTCCGCTCCTTGCCATTTACCGAAGCCGAATGGTTGGTCACGATCTGGCAGAGGCACCCGGACATTCCTCGAGCCGGACCGGCGTTCCCCGATTTTGCGGACGCTCTGTTCAAGAACGCAGTAGTTCAGATCGGGTGTGGTAAATTCGTGGCAAAACTCTTTGTAAGAGTCCTGGAAAATACCCAAATCAGTGGTCTGCACGGCTCCGAAATATTGGGATAAACGTCAGTGTTTTGAACTAGATGAGGAATTGATGAGCGGAAAGTGGGGGATTCATAACCCCTTGACCGATGGGTTGATCCTTATCTTTTGTCTTACTTGATTTTCTCGGGTCAGCTTCCGCCATTCAGGATTTGGAGTTTCGTAAGAAGTCGAGTGCGTCAGCCGCGCGGCGGGCGGTTTCCGCATTTGCGTTCAGATAACGCCACAGCATGGCTGGCGTGGTGTGGCCGGATACACGCATGACTTCGGCCGGCTGCATCCCAGCTTCGATCATTCGCGTGATCGCCGTGTGGCGCAAATCGTGGAAGCGCAGATTTTCAATGCCCGCCGCTTTACACGCCGAAGTGAAGCCGTTTTTGATGTTGTCTTTGATGCCGAAGACAAGGCCCTCTAAGTCTTGCGGTGAGTTTTCCCAAACCTGCTTCAGTTGTGACATCATTCGGGAAGTCATCGCGACCGTGCGGGCGCGGGCTGTTTTTGTGTTGAACGCCTCGATCTCGATGGAGCGTAGGCCGAAATCCACATTGCGCCACTTGAGTTTCAGCAACTCGCCGAGCCGCATCCCAGTATCCATTGCCGTGATGAGGATCGGGCGCAGGTGTTTACGCAGGCTGTTCTCACAGGCTATCAGTAACCGTTCCTCTTCCTCAAAGGTCATCACTCTTTCACGATGCGTTTCATCGGCTTTGCTGATGAGCGAAGCGCCGCTGTTGAAGGGTTTTTTGGAATCCAGTCTTGGCGACGTGCGAAATTCAGGACTGCGCGAAGCAGCTCGAGCTCACGATTAACCGACGCGATACTCCTTTCCCCTCCTCGAACGGTTTGTAATTTCAGCCGTGCCAATTTAAATGCTTCGATGTCGGAGTGGGTTATGCTTTTTACCCCGCGGTCGCCGAAGTATTGGACCAGAACCTTGAGCATGACGAGTGAAGGGGACAGAGATCGCACTCCAGCGACCTTACGCTTGTTTACGTATTCTGCGGGAATCAATTTGGCTTCTTTATATTTCTCGGCCAGAGACCTGAACGTGAGCCTATCTCCATCAATCGCTTTTTCTCCGCGTTCTTCGATGGTGCGCACGAGTTCCTGTCTTTTCCGATTCGCCTCGGTTTTGGTTTCGCAATAACGTCTCGCGACTCTCCGCTTGCCGGACTCGTCGGTGAAGTCCACACGCGCCACCCATGAATTACCCTCGCGATAAACATAGCCGTTTCGATGCTTCATAACTCCGCCTCTTTCCGGATTTTAGGAAATATTTTTACTGACGCACTGACTGACGCACTGAGCTGAAAAATAGAGCTATTTTCGGATATTTCGAGATAGCCGAAAACGCCATATGTACTGATTATTGAATATGTTAGAAGGAATGAGGAAGTTGCCGAAAAGTGGCATTTATCGGCTACGAACCAAAAGGTCGCACGTTCGAGTAGGGCCAGGCGCATCTAGCTCTTTTGATTCAATGGAAAAATCCTGCTTCGCTTCGCTCCGATTTTCTGGGACAAATTTGGGACAAAAATTGTCTCAATGAGGTTCATTTCGGTTCATCATGGTTCTCTGTCCGAAGGGCTGCAACCCGAATAAAATGTGATGGATATCAGTAATTTTCAACTCGATTCAGTGATTGGCCACCCGTCTGAAAATCCGTGTGTCGGCGGTTCGATTCCGTCCCTGGCCATCAATAAATTCAAAAAGTTACGGTCACCGATGAGGTGACCGTTTTCATTTACTCACGCTTTCACTCACGCATTCGACCCCGGAATTTTTTGAATGTTTGCCGTGAGATCTATCAGTAGGGTGGCGAGGCGGCATCGCTGCCTCACACGCCCTGTCCTTCGCCAAAATATCAATCGATTTCAGGATGCCTCGCATGGATCTCATGTATCGCGTGACTATCATCTGGAAGAACGTGGGCGTGACGAACGACGGCTTCGACGCGCAGCCCTTGATCAAGCAATTGTTCCCCGACCAAGAGACATTCAAGAAAGAAGAGCAGCGCAGCTTTGAAATTCTGGCGGGACATTGGGACGTGCCGGTGGTGGACGTTGATCTGGAGAGATAATCAATTTTGGGTTATGTTGAAGACAAGTGGAGTATCCAATGCCAAACGCGTTTTTCATTCGTCCCAAGGTCATCGCGGGATCGGCGCTCGTTCTGTTCGTCTTTCTGCTCGACTCTTCCGGCATACAGGCCGGCGCCGATGAACAGACGATTCGCCGTCTGCGAGCGGATTTCAATCGCGCCATCGCCGCGCGCGATGTCGGCGCCCTGCCGAAATTCTGGCGGGAGGACGTGCACGTCACAACCGGCGTCGGGCGGCTCCTTTCGGGGCGCGACGCGGTGCGTGCGGCTTTTGAATCGATCTTTGCCGATGCGACTTTCATCACTTACACTCGCACACCGGGTAAGATCGAACTGAGCGCGTCAGGCGTTCGCGCGGCAGAGTCCGGCCATTGGCTAGGGCAATGGAAGAAACCGGACGGGATGATGGAATGGCGCGGGACTTATCTGGCTATGTGGCGCAAAGAGGACGGTCAATGGCTGATTCAATCCGAACTCTTTGTGTCGCTGAGATGTTCAGGGAGCAAAGAGTGCGCTGAATAGAAGGAGCCTGAATGAACTCATACACATTCGTGCTGGTGGATGTATTCACCGAACGTCCGCTCGCCGGCAATCAGCTTGCAGTGATTCTGAATGCTGAAGGATTTAATGACGGCCAATTGCAGGCCATCGCCCGCGAATTCAACTATTCGGAAACCACCTTCATTCTGCCGCCGCGCCAGGCGAAAGCAGACCGGCGGATGCGATCTTTCACTCCGAAGGCGGAGGTGTTCGGCTCCGGTCACCATACGCTGGGCGCGTGGTGGGCGCTGGCCGCGCGAGGAGGGCTGGTTCTGCGCGACCCTGAAACAAAGTTTTGGCAGGAGATCGGCAAGAGCGTGCTGCCGGTGGTCATCGCTTCCGAAGGCTGCGCGCCGCTGCGCGTGGCGATGACACAGGACAAACCTCGTTTCGGCGATAAGCTGACCGATCTCGCCGGGTTGGCTCACGCGCTCGGGCTTGAGGTTTCAGATTTCGATCTCGAAAGGCTGAAGCCGCAAGCGGTATCCACCGGCGCGATGCACTTATTGACGCCGGTGCGCTCTCTCTCCGTGTTAGAACGCGTTCGCGTGAATGCTGAAAGATTGGTCGCGGTGGCCCGTCCATTGGGGTGTGAAGGATGTTACTTGTTCAGCCTGGAGACCCGCGAGCCAAATTCGGCTGCGCATGCGCGAGCCTTCTTCCCCGGCATCGGAATCTCGGAAGATCCCGCCACCGGAAGCGCCGCCGGCCCTCTGGGAGCTTTGCTCGCGTCCTGTGGGCTACTCCCGGAAGGGACCTGGAGAGTGATCGAACAAGGGGATGAAATCGGGCGACCGAGCAGGATCGAAGTGCGTGTGAGCGGAGGTCAGGTCGAAGTGGCCGGACGGTCCGTCATCGTGGCCGAAGGCAAATTGTTTTTATGAAAGCCGCTCCGGTTCATGGGAGGCTGATTGTGGTCTGGCGTTTCAACGCTCAGATAGTACCCGAATAGAAGATTGTCAGCATGAGAATTTTACTCGGTTCAGCTCTCATCTTTGTCAGTGTGATGGCGGTAGCCGCTGACCCGCAGGCGCAAGACGATATCGTACCCGCCCTCCGGAAAGGCGGCTACGTCCTGTTCCTTAACGACTAAAACTCAACTCAATGAATACTTAGAGAGGCACGGATTCAACTGAGTCCGCAAACGATTCTGGCGGAAGAGATGATCTGACCGGTGTGTCGCTGTGTATGTTCGGCGATATGAAACAACAAACCGAAAACATTAGTGGGAAGTTGCGCTCGACCGACAGCGCGGGCTTCAAAGAAAAGCTCATCAGGCGTCGCGCGAATCACGCTTAGCGTTTCGTCTATCTTCGACTGCGCGGCGGCGATAAGTTGTGTGACCTCCGTGGGCGGAGTCCCCGCGATGCGCTCTTCGGCCAGAAAGCGGAATTGCTCGCCGGTGAGATTGCTCCCCGCGGCGTAAGTCAACAGGCGATCGATGCTGCCGGCGATGTGTCGCAGGTGAAAACCCACCGAAGGCGCGCCTCCGGGTTCGGTCCAAACTTGTTCAGTGGAGAGCCCGGCCGCGTGCATTTCGAGATCCGCGCGAGACTGGGTCAGCGCGTGCGCGGCCGGCATCGTGAATTGAGAAATCCCAGGCAATGGTCCGCACAGCCATGGTTCAGGACGTGTCATTGAATTCTCCTTTGTTCCTGCCGCTCCGGTAGTGACAAGGTGATTGTAGCCGGAACGGCGTTTTTATAACGGAAATGTTTGGGCCGGACTTGTTTATCCGACCCAGAATAGTATCGTGTTGGTCACCAATAACCTGTCCATCGCCAAAACCCCATCTGCCTTTAGTTTTAATAACCTGGGAAAACCGAATATTACATGTTAACTGGAGTTATATGAGACCAATGTGAGGCATTTGGCGTAGTGATAAGGTTTTGGCGAAGGACAGGGGCTGTTGGAAAAGTGCTCAGTCGAGCAACTCGCTGGCAGTCTACCCTACCGCACGGCGCGTTCTTAGGGGATTGCGACACGAGGTCGCCTATATGTTTGTCGTGCATGAGTATTCATGACACGACCCAATGTTCTGCCATTGGTACTCTACCAGGATGTGCAGCCGGAGCAATCCGGAGGT
>Ga0190270_10001176_pt1 | contig 12012 bp, 7 predicted proteins | sample Popmic320T_FD_133748 | JGI IMG/M metagenome (GOLD analysis project Ga0190270, IMG submission 133748) | Populus adjacent soil microbial communities from riparian zone of Weber River, Utah, USA - 320 T | ecosystem: Environmental > Terrestrial > Soil > Riparian zone | place: USA: Utah | collected... | reverse complement strand
TTTTCCAGCTGATCGCCATCCGTTTGAAAAATGATAATCGGCCTTACGTCCTCGTTGTTAAATAGCTCATTGAGCGACGCCAGGAGCGCATCGTACTGTTCGCTCTGACCAATGTTGCCCGAAAGTGCGCTGGTCTTCAGACCTTCCAATTGAGTCTTTAGAAGTTGTTTGTCACTGGTGAAATCGACTAACAGATTCACATCGTCTGTCACGATTGCCATCCGGTCTCTCGGATTAAGTTTGTCGACCAGCATTTTGGCGGATTCTATGCTGGTCCTGATGAAAGGTGACTGGCTGACGCTGTAATCGATGACTAATACGATTGAACGTGGCAGGTCCTTGTCATTACCGAGCGAGAGAGTGGCGACCTCCTGCGGCTTGCCGTCTTCCTTGACGACAAAATCTTCGGTGGTCAAGCCTCTGACAGTTTTCCCCTGAGCATCCAGGACCAATACGGCACAAACAACCAAATCCGTCTCGACGCGGACAACATCTTCATCTTCCGAGGGCCGCGCATTGCCTCCAACCGTCTGCTCATCACGCGACAGACTCGAACCAAAGTTTCGCAGTCTCGGTTGTCGGGCTAAATCAGACGGCAATCGCACCAGCGATTTGGAGTTAGACGCGTCGGTGACACTTTGATTGGAGTTGAACACATCAGTGATACTTGGATTAGGCGATTGCGGCAGAGCCAGGTCTTCGGGCGGTACTTCGGCATTGAGTTTTGGTTTGTATTGAACAGTTGACTCTATCTCACTATTGCCAAATCTTACTTTCCGATAAGTCTTCAAGATTAGGTACTGGGTCTTGTCGATCCAAAGCTTGATGGGCAAGCCCGCTCTCGTGCCCTCGACCCGAAAAGATTGCCGGCCGTCAATGTTATCTTCTCCGGCAACTCTGGCATCGACAATCATGCTGAACAATTGAAGGGTACGAATCTTGTCCGGGAACAACAACGGTGGTACGACGACCGAACTGCCGTCAGAAAACTGGGCCATTCGCGAAAGAGCCGTATCGATGCGCAGATGTTGAACTCCAGTGGGTGTGGGAATTCCCGGGATACGCACCAGATCCCCGTTTGTCCAGAGCACCCAGGGTTTGACGCCACCAGGTTTGTCCGAATTGAGCCATAATTGAAACCGGAAAGCGCCGGGTCGGACAAAAGAGGTGCGAAAATACGAACGCCTGCCCTGTGGGTCCTCAGTTGTGCTGGTTAAGCCCTCATCCGAGTACGTGCGGCACCCTGCATAAACCGAACTGACTTTTGCCAGGATCTCTGTGGCAGTTTGAGCGTGTGCGGATGCGATAAACGAAACCAGCGCGATGCAGATGAAAAGGGATTTCCGCATGAAACGATCGCCTGCAGGTTAAGCGCCGAAATGACCCGCTCAATTCGGTTCTGCTGAAAGCGAAAAACCGCTTCCCAGCAAAAAACTTTGCGGTCATGTGTAGCAGGATTTTGAAAGGGAAACAAGGTTTTGGCGAAAGGAAAGGTGGAGTAGCCCGCTGTCTGACCTGAAAATCGGTTCGAGCGCTGAGACCTCAGTGACGGCCATTCGGGCCTTATGATCACCTATGACATCCTTACCTCGACCTTACGGTCGTGGCTATTTCATGACGGCCCTTCGAGACTAAGAATCGCGAGGCTAACCGGTGATCGAACAACCAGGGTCAGGCCTGCGATCCTTGCGATTGAAATAAACCCAATCCTTGACTCTCGTCTCGCGGCGCAATATTGTGGCGTCACCGCGTTGAAGGCATAGGCACTCGCTCACAAAACTAAAAAGGAACGCTCCGCATTCGCTTCCTCAAAAGACAATCCAGCAGGAGGTACGACGATGATGACGATGATGACAGGGCTTCTTCGTTCCAGTTCGGTGATGTTGTTTCTTCTGGTTTCGCTCTCGGTGATGGCGCTGGCTCAGTCGCGTCGAGGCGCCGAGCGAGGAGCCGACAAAGGCACGCTCAACAAAGAGACTTTCATGGACATGGAGAGCGTCAGCAATCCGGCCATCTCTCCTGACGGCCGACAAATCGTTTTCACTCGCTCCTGGGTTGATAAAGTCAAAGATGAGCGCGTGAGTAACCTCTGGATTGTCGATATCGACGGCTCTCGGACGCGAGAGCTTACCAGCGGGCCCTGGCGCGATAGTCAGCCGGTCTGGTCACCTGACGCCAAGCGCATCGCCTTTCTTAGGGACCGCGACGGCACCAACCAGTTGCACGTCCTCTGGGTGGACACGCGCGAGGCCGCTCAACTTACTCATCTCGAACAAGCGCCCGCGGGAATCAACTGGTCCCCGGACGGCAAGTTAATCGCCTTCACTGCTTTTGAGGCCGACAACGATCCAATCCTCGCGGTCAGGCTGCCCGAGAAACCGAAAAATGCACAGTGGGCGAAACCTGCCGTGATCGTTAACCGTCTGGCATGGGCCGCGGATGGAAGAGGGCCTTTGCCGCAGGGCTTCACCCAGGTGTACACGATCGACTCGGTGCTCGGAGGCACGCCACGCCAGATCACCTCGGGTAAATACAATCACAACACACCCGAATGGTCGGCCGACGGAAAGACGATCTACGTGTCCGCGATTCGAAAGCCGGATGCTGAATACCTGCGCGGTGACACCGAGATCTATGCGATCGATTTGAAGACTCTTGCGGTAAAAGCTCTGACCACTCGCAGCGGCGCCGACGGAAATCCACAAGTCTCGCCCGATGGCCGCTGGATCACCTATACCGGATATGACGAGCAGAAATTTACCAATCACGTGGCTAGTATCTACCTGATGGACAACGCGGGTGGGAGCAAAAAGCTTTGGGCGGGAAAGCTTCCAAGTTCTCCGCAAGGCGTGCGCTGGGCGCCGGATGGGTCGGGAGTTTACTACGAGATGGAAGAGCAGGGCTCGTCGCACATCTATTTCATCTCGGTTGACGGAAAGACGCGGCAGATAACCAAGGGCACTGAGATCCTCGATGCTTACTCGATGGCCAGTAGTGCACAGGGCAATGGACAGGTTGCCGGAATTCGCACGAGCTTCAAAGCGCCGGGCACACTGGTAACCTTCAACGTCAAGGATCCGGCGAACATGAAGACCCTCGTCGATGTTAACGAGGATGTTCTGGCCGGCGTCAGACTAGGGGACGCTGAAGAGCTCTGGGTCACCTCGAAAGATGGTTTGAAAGTACAAGGATGGTTGATCAAGCCGGTCGATTTCGACCCGGCGAAAAAATATCCCATGGTCCTGTGGATTCACGGCGGACCATGGTCGATGTACTCGGTGGCATTCAATTGGGCGTTCCAGAACTTCTCAGCGAATGGCTACGGAGTTTTGTACATGAATCCGCGAGGCTCGACCGGCTACGGCCAGGAATTTGTCAACGGAATTCAATATTCGTACCCGGGAAAAGACTATGACGACCTGATGGCCGGCGTTGACGCCTCGGTAGCCAAAGGGTGGATCGATGACAAGAACCTGTTTGTCTGCGGCGGCAGCGGCGGCGGCGTTCTGACCGCCTGGATAGTAGGTAAAACGGACAGGTTTGCGGCCGCTGTTTCGATGAGGCCGGTGATCAACTGGCACTCGTTTGTTGGGACCACGGATGGGCCAAACTGGTACTACCAGTTCGACAAGTATCCCTGGGAAGACCCGATGCAGTATGCGGTGCGCTCGCCTCTGCACTACGTGGCTAACGTGAAGACACCGACGATGGTAATGACCGGCGAAGCGGACCTGCGAACACCGATGCGACAGAGCGAGGAGTTCTACCGCGCTTTGAAGATGCTAAAGAAAGAAACACTGCTGGTGCGAATGCCGGATGAGTATCACGGCTGGCGGCGGCCTTCACACCAGTTGTTACAGCAGCTCTATCTCATGGCGTGGTTCGAGAAGCACAGCAACAAGAACAAGGGCGCGCCGGTGGACACGGACACGTCACAGAAGTAAGAAAGACTTGGATCAATAATGCCTTAGGAGAATGGCTTTGCACATAAGGTCGAATGAAGGGTTCGCGGAGCGGTATCAGAACCGGAAGCGGTAGCGACCGAGTTTGCGCTGGTAAGAAAAGACCCGAGTTTTCCCATAAATCATCGCTTTTTATAGGGCAGCGGCGACCCGGTCGCTACCACCACCCCACGCGGGCTGCCCGCGCGGGGACCCCGGTCCGCTTCCGGTCCTGATTTATTCGGCTACGCCGACTTTCTGTGCAAAGCGTAGGAGAATTGTATGAAAAAGACGCTTCGGTTGATTTTATTGGTTGCCGCGTCGACGTTTGTCGCGGCATGCGGAGCCCCGGCTGTTAACACCGGTGCAAATGATGCAAACACAAGTACGACGAAACCGGTTGCGGTCGCACCAGGCGTCGACGCGTTGATGGCACTCGAGAAACAGGCCAATGAGGCTTACTTGAACGGCGATTCAAAATTTTTTGAGGGAATGCTGAGCGACAAGTTCGTCATTCTCACCGGCGGCGGTCAGCGGATGGACAAGGCCACAACCGTCAAGATGATCGCGGGCGTCAAGTGCGACATCAAGTCAATGGACCTGACCGAGCCCGCGATGTCGAGGATCGACGCGGACACGTATGCCCTCAGCTATAAGGCCACCTGGGACGGCACGTGCAACGATCCCGACGGCAAGCCGATGAAGGTGCCGAGCCCGATCCGTTCGGCCAGCATCTGGATCCGAAGCGGCGACAAATGGCAGGCGGTCTTCCACGGCGAAAACGTGATCGTCGATCTGAAAGCTCCGCCTCAGCCGCCTGCACCGGCAGCAAAAAAGGAAGAGCCCCAAAAAGAAGAGCAGCGGCAGGATGACAAGACCGCGGCTAATTCAAATGCGGCTCCCAACACCGCTGCTCCTGCCCCCACTTCCCCTGCCGCCTCGCCCGATGCCAACACCGACAGTCTCGTGAAGGTCGAACTCGCGTTATGGGAAGCATGGAAGGCACGCGACGCCAAAAAGCTCGACGACCTGATGGCAAAGGACGTTTCATTTGTGAATATATTCGGCACCTACCTCGGAACCAAGGCAGATGCAATGAAGGACTGGACAGGGAACAATTGCGAGATCAAAAGCGTCAGCGTCACAGATGGCTTCGCCACGACTCTTTCGCCAACCGTCGAGATGCTCACCCGAAAAGGCACCGCCGAAGGCACTTGCAGCGGTCAGGATGTCGGAGGAACGGATATCTGGGGCGTGTCAGTTTTTGTTAGGGACGGCGATGCGTGGAAGTTTGCCTTTGGAATGAATTTGGCCGCTATGTGAGTTCGTGTATTTCGTGGATCGTCTTCTAGCTGCATAAAATACAGCTTGATGATGCGAGGCCGCGGAAAAGAATACTGCTTCCGTCCCGCACGTTGAAAGCGCGTTCAGCCAAGCTTTTTACTTACTTAGTGGTGAGCCGAGCAGGACTCGAACCTGCGACCCACTGGTTAAAAGCCAGTTGCTCTACCAACTGAGCTATCGGCCCACAAAAAAATAGTCTGGAGTCTAGAGTCTGAAGTCTAGAGTCTCCGCTGGAAACTTTCAAGTCGCTAACCGAGTCTCAAGTCTCAGGTCCCAAGTCTCAGATCTCAGCTTTTCATTGCTTGAGACTTGGGACTTGAGACCTGAAACTCGAGACTAGTCGTCAAGCCAGCGCCCGACGGCGGAGTCTCGAACGACGATCGTCTGCGAACGTTCTGGTCCGGTTGAAACGAGTCCGATCTCCGTACCAATCTTCGCCGAAAGAAACTCAACATACCGACGCGCGTTCGCGGGCAGGGAACTCAATTCCGTGGTTCCCACGGTCGATGTTTGCCACCCGGGCAGCGTTTCGTAAATTGGTTCAACTCGACGCAGATCCTGAGATACGGCTGGTAGCGATTCGCACACGCGTCCATCGAGCTTGTAAGCGGTGCAGACTTTGATTTCTTCCAAGGTGTCGAGAACGTCCAGTTTCGTAAGCGCTACCGAGGTGAAGCCATTGATCTCCGCCGCGTAACGCGTGGCAAACGCATCGAACCAACCGCAGCGTCGCGGCCGCCCGGTCGACGCGCCATATTCTCGTCCACGCTCGCGAATCATCTGGCCCAGCTCAGCTTCGCCTTCCACCATCTCTGTCGGAAAGGGTCCCTCGCCAACGCGTGTGGTGTAGGTCCGCACGATACCAAGCACTCCAGTCAAGCGATTAGGCGCCAGGCCCGAGCCGACAATCGCGCCGCCGGCGGTGGTCGATGAGGAAGTCACGAAAGGATATGTACCGTGATCGACGTCGAGTAAAGTTGCTTGCGCGCCTTCCATAAGAATGGACTTTCCTTCAGAAGCCGCGACATTCAAATAGTGCGTGGTGTCACCCACAAAGGCGCCAAGTCGTTCAGTAAGTTGAGACATCTCCTTGAAGATCTCATCGGCGTTCAGTGGCTCGCCGCCGTACGCTTCAATGATGCGGTTGGCGTCTTCCAGATTGCGTTCTATTCGCGCGCGCAACACATCCGGGACCAGTGCGTCTGCCGTGCGTATGCCGCGACGACCCGCTTTGTCTTCATACGCCGGGCCGATCCCGCGCAAGGTTGTGCCAACCTTTTCATTGCCGAGCCGTTCTTCGCTGGTGTGATCCAGCGCGCGATGATAGGGGAGTATTAGATGTGCGCGGGAACTGATCTTCACACGGTCAGGCGAGACCTCGATGCCCTGTGTCATCAAGCGATCCGCTTCCTCGAAAAATGCCTTCGGGTCGATCACCATGCCATTGCCGAGTACGCATATCTTGCCGCGATGAACGATTCCGGACGGCAGCAGATGGAGAACGAATGACTTGTCTCCGACCTGTACGGAGTGGCCGGCGTTGTGTCCGCCCTGGTAGCGAGCGACGATGTCGAAATGCTCGGCAAGGAGATCGACGATCTTGCCTTTGCCTTCATCACCCCACTGGGCCCCGATTACTACGATGATTTTGGACATGGTGTCGGGCAGTTAGTTGTCAGGTGTCAGTTGCTGCGAAACTAAATAGCTGCTAACAACTAACAACTGACAGCTTTCCAAAAGGGACTACTGACATTTTTTCAAACAAACACAAAACAGGCGCGGACTTCAGCAAACAAATCCGCGCCCAGGTCGAATCGAATTCTATGCACTCGCGGCGCCAGCGACGTGTTTGTCGATCATACGCGAGATATTTTCTTTCGACGTCGCGCCCACAACGCGTTCTTCTTCCTTCCCGCCCTTGAAAAGAATCAGAGTGGGAATTCCTTTAATTCCGTACCGTTGTGAAACCGACGGATTATCGTCGACATTAAGCTTTACTACGCGTGCGTTGGCGGCATACTTTTCTGCCACGGCGTCGACTGTAGGCGCCAGCATCCGGCACGGTGCACACCACTCAGCCCAGAAGTCGACCAGCACCGGCTTTTCGGACTGCAAAACGTCTACCTCAAAACTGCTATCGCTAACTTCCATTACGAATTCACTCATTGGTTCTCCTTATGTCTAAACCCAAGCTTTCAGACCGGTCAATGTCGCCCACCGACGGGCAATCGCGTCGCCCACCCACGCGCTACCGTGGTATTGAGCCCACGACTATTGCAGATCGATTATTTCCTGATACAGCTGGACATACTTCTGAGCGGCGGCGTCCCAGGAATTGTCCATTGCCATGCCGTTCAGTTGAATCTTCCGCCATGTTTCGGGCCGTCCATAAAAGTAAAGGGCTTCGCGAATTTTATCAAGCAGAGCCGAAGCATGGTAGTCGTAAAACTTGAAACCGGTTCCTATCGCGCGCGCCGCGTCGAATTGCTCAACGGTATCGTCAAGCCCGCCGGTCGCCCGGACGATGGGAACCGTCCCGTAGCGCATGCTGTACATTTGATTGAGTCCGCACGGCTCATAATGCGAGGGCATCAGAAACATATCGGACCCGGCTTCGATTTGATGGGCCAGCGGCTCGCCCGCATAGCCTTTGTAAATTCCCACCTGCCGCGGTGCTCGATCATGCCAGTTTTGTAGAAAGTCTTCGTACTCCTTCGCACCGGCGCCAAGTGCGATGAAGAACGCGCCCGTTCCCAGAATGGGCTCGGCAAGCTGCCGGATCAGATCGTAACCCTTCTGCGAAACCAGCCGGGAGATAATGGCAATGATCGGGCGATCAAGCTCCTGAGGCAGGTCGAATCGGCGTAGCAAATCGCGTTTACACTCGCGCTTACCCGATAAATCTTCAGTCGAAAAATTTGCTGCGATGTATGGATCGGCTTCCGGATTCCAGAGCTCATAGTCGACGCCGTTTGTTATACCGGCCAGTCGATCCCGCCGCGCACGCAGTAACCAGTCGAGGCCGGCGCCTTGTTCGGGAGTTTGTATTTCCTGTGAATAGCGCCGGCTGACAGTCGAAAGCGCGTCGGCAGCGATGAGCCCGGCTTTCAACGCGGAAGCCGCGCCTTTCAGCATGAAGTCGTCCTTCTCAGGCGATTCACCAAAACCCAGCCACCATAGATCCTTCGGATCAAATGCACCCTGATAGGCAAGGTTGTGGATTGAGAATAGCGATTTGCTTTGGCGAAAAAACTCGTCGTAACTGCGGCGAAGCCGAAACTCCGCCATCGCAAAACCGCAGGGCCAATCGTTTCCATGCACGACGTCGGGTTGCCATTCAAGATGCTTCAACAACGAGAGCGCTGCCCGCGAAAAGAACGCGTATCGCTCATGATCGTTTGAATAACCGTAGATTGAAGGCTTGTCAAAATACTCAGGCGAATGAATCAAGTATGCGGGCGCACCCGCGGCGCCTGACTGGTAAACGCGCGTCGGCCTTGTACCTCCGCGCCAGGGCACAGGCACATCCTCGATAACGGAATCATTTAAGAGACTCTCATCTATTTGCTGGTGCAGAGGCAGAATCAAGCGTGCGTCAACGTCCTGCTGCGCCAGGGCCTTCGGCAACGCGCCGGCAACGTCGGCCAACCCGCCGGTCTTTGCAAAAGGCACAGCTTCAGATGAAAGTATCGCTACACGCATTGGTTGAAGGATGAATTAGGAGGATGAAGGATGAATGACAAGAGATCAAGTTCAGGTGGCGGCTTTCGTTCGCCTAATGATGTCGGCCTGCTTATTGATGTATGACGATCTCTTTGTACGCTTGAAAAGCGATCCACGGACTAACACGAAACATCACGAAGGAAATTTAGTGCTGGTTCGAGTGTTTAGTGGATCGTCTAAGCGGTCGCAACAAAAAAGGCGGAAGAATAGAGGAGTTCATCCTTCATTCTTCCGCCTTCATCCTTTACGCCGCGCTAGCTCTGCATAGAAGCAAGAAACTCCGCGTTTGACTTGGCCTTCTCGAGTCGTTCGAGTACGACCTCCATCTGTTCCACGGGCGACAGTGGATTCAAAACGCGACGCATCACCCAGATGCGACTCAGATCTTCCTTGCTGAGCAGCAGCTCTTCCTTGCGTGTGCCGGAACGCTGAAGGTCGATGGCGGGGAATAGTCGCTTATCGCTCAGTCTCCGGTCGAGGTGAATTTCCGAGTTGCCGGTACCTTTAAACTCTTCAAAGATGACGTCGTCCATACGCGAGCCGGTATCAATCAAAGCAGTCGCGATAATAGTTAACGAGCCGCCTTCTTCGATGTTGCGAGCGGCGCCGAAGAATCGCTTGGGGCGTTGCAGCGCATTGGAATCTATACCACCTGAGAGAATCTTGCCGCTGGGCGGCACGACCGCATTGTGAGCTCGAGCGAGACGGGTAATCGAGTCGAGCAGAATCACGACATCGCGCTTGTGTTCCACCAGCCGCTTGGCCTTCTCGATAACCATATCGGCGACCTGCACGTGCCTGGTCGGTGGCTCGTCAAACGTCGATGAAATCACCTCTCCATTAACCGAACGCTGCATGTCCGTGACCTCTTCAGGTCGTTCGTCAATCAGCAGAACAATTAAAGTGACTTCCGGGTGGTTTTGAGTAACCGAGTTGGCAATCGTCTGCAACAGCATCGTTTTGCCGGTTCGAGGTGGCGCCACGATCAATCCGCGCTGACCTTTCCCCAGTGGCGTTACCAAATCGATCACGCGGGCAGAAAGATTGTCCTGCGTCAGCTCCATCTTCAACTGTTCGTCGGGATAAAGCGGCGTGAGATTGTCGAAGAAAACCTTTTCGCGCGCTTGATCGGGCGATTCGAAGTTTATTGCTTCAACTTTGATCAGGGCGAAGTAACGCTCGCCCTCCTTGGGCGGGCGAATCTGCCCACTCACCGTGTCACCGGTGCGCAGATCAAACTTTCGAATTTGCGATGGGGAAACGTAAATGTCGTCGGGGCCAGGCAGATAGTTGTATTCAGGCGCGCGCAGGAAACCGAAGCCGTCCGGCAATGTCTCCAGCACGCCTTCGGAGAAGATGAGGCCGCTCTTTTCCGTTTGTGCCGCAAGCACCTTGAAGATCAACTCCTGCTTGCGCATACCGGTAGCGCCCGGCACGTCCATGCCTTTGGCGATACTGGTTAGTTTGGAGATAGACATCTCCTTGAGGTCGGCCAGGTTTAGGAAACCCTCCTCCCTCGGATCGCGACCCTCTCGGCCGTCTCTGTCCGGAGCTTCGGCAGTAGCTACGCTTCCGCCGTTGTCCCCGTTTTTATCGTCGTTGTTCGCGCCTGCAGCGCCTGAGGCGCGTGAACGTGATCTCTGTGCCATATCAATTCGTTCCTAAGTAATCTTTCATGACTGGGCCTGCTGGAAAACCTTGGTAGCGGCCGAGTTGGTTGTGGTTCCTGGAGATTCGGAAATTGGATTAAGTTGCGGAGTTGGTTATCAACCCCAAGCCAACCCGTCAGCGCGGGTTCATCATTCGCGAGGCTGCACCACTTTCCTTGTCAAATTTGTTAAGCAAGTTGCCTCGATGTCGAGCGGGGTAACAACTACGATGCGATGTATGACCTCATTCGTGGTCTAGGTAGATTTCAGGTTTATGAAAAGGGGCTTGAGAGTTTATTGCCACCGCGGGATCTTGATTCGACGACATTCTACTCATCGTTGCGGATTAATCAAGGCCGGGAGAGTTGAAATCATTTAACGCGTTTTCCACTCCCCGCCAAAGTTCACCACCTCCGCGCCCGGTTTTTGCAGAATAAGCCACTACACGATCAGTGCTAAACACGCGTTTGACGCGTCCCAGACTCTCTTTCAACTCGTTGTTAGATAGCTTATCGGATTTGGTGGCAACAATTAACCACGGCTTGGCGGTATGCTCAAGCCACTCGTGAAGCTGCAAATCCAATTTTGTGGGTTCGTGGCGCGAATCTACGATGTGAATTGATAGCACAAGCTGCTTTCGCTTGGCAAGGTAGCTCGTAACCATCTCGCCCCAAGTTGTTCTAATTGATTTCGGTACGCGAGCATAACCGAAACCGGGAAGATCAACAAACCGTAACCGATCATTGATCGTAAAAAAATTCAGCGATTGCGTTCGGCCGGGAGTTGATGAAGTGCGCGCCAAGCCCCTGACTCCGAGCAGGGAATTTATCAAGCTTGACTTCCCCACGTTAGAGCGGCCCATGAAAGCTATTTCAGGCTTTGCGTCCGACGGCCAATCGCTCTCCTGGAAAGCGCTCTTAAGGAATTCAGCGCTGGTAACTTTCATCTATTCAAACCGACAGATTACGCAGATTAAGAGGCGTATAGAGTACAACCTTCAGGTTGCGTTTTCGCCACGATGCCCACTAAAGCCCACGGTCCTTGTTTGCTACGCCGCAAGCTAATAAAGCTTGTACTCTGTACTCCTGTATTCTCAACTGAGATACCAGGAATCTGCGAAGCAAACCGACAAGCATCGCGGAGCGGTCTCATTAGCACCGTGGCTTCAGCCCGGTGACTAAGATTCGCAGATGATCCCTTAACCGTTTCTAACGGCTTGTCGCGCGCATCGCAAACCGTTGAAACGGTTCTCCTTCTTAGTCACGGATCCTGATCACCGGGCTAAAGCCACGGTGCTAATGATATCGCTCCGCGCGGCTGAACGTTTGCGTTTTGGTTGCGGCCCAGGCCGCGCT
>Ga0190270_10001175_pt1 | contig 12020 bp, 10 predicted proteins | sample Popmic320T_FD_133748 | JGI IMG/M metagenome (GOLD analysis project Ga0190270, IMG submission 133748) | Populus adjacent soil microbial communities from riparian zone of Weber River, Utah, USA - 320 T | ecosystem: Environmental > Terrestrial > Soil > Riparian zone | place: USA: Utah | collected... | reverse complement strand
CTCGGTGCCACGCTCATCACGATGTCGGCCGAAGGGTCACCGGCAATGCCCTCGGCAACGATCAAGCCGAGTTCGAGCATCGTCTCTGCACCAGGAGTCCCGCCGAGTTGCTCACTCACGGTATGGGTGATGTCGGTGGTGTCGCCGAGATACCCGATGAAGCTGAGGTTCACCCAGCCCTCGGTGCCCTCGTAATCGACTCCGATCCAGAACGACCCCGGCAGCTCACGGGTCTGGCCGAGGGCGGTCAGTGTGTCGTAGGTGGGCGGGATCCCTTCCAGGATGTCCTGGTCAGCGCCTGGAGCGGCCCGCAGATTCAGAACATCGTCGTGGGCGACCCCGACCACCGCAAGGGTGTCGCCCGCTGCCGGGCCGAAGTCGATCGGCTCGCCGGGCAGTTCTGAACCGCCGGATGTGGTTGTGGTCGGCGGCGCGCTGGTGGTCGTCGCTGCTGTGGTGCTGGTGGTGGTCGCCAACGACGATGTCGTCGTGGTGGCAAGTGACGAGGTCGTTGTCTCGAGGACCGTGGTCGTGGTCGTCGACGTAGCGGCATCATCGCCACAGGCACCCAGGACGAGCACGGAGACCGCGAGGACGGCTAGGGCGGATCGTGACCTCAAATCGTTCCTTTCATTGAATCAGACGAACGCCGACGAATTGCAGATTGGTTCCAATCAGGTGCCGGAGAAGTCCGGCTTCCGCTTCTCGACGAAGGCGGTGATCGCCTCGGTCAGATCGTCCGAGATCAAATAGGCGGCGTTCCAATGTGCCGCCATGTCCAGGGCCTGCTCCACCGTTTGCCCTTCGTTGCCGGCGAGCGCTTGCTTGATCCCGCGGACGACGAGAGGCGAGTTCTCTGCGATCTCGGTGGCAGTCTCCCTGGCGGCTTGGAGGGCGGCGTCTGCCGAAGGAAGCACCGCATTGACGAGGCCGATCTTGAAGGCCTGGGCTGCATCGATGTCCTTGCCCGTGTAGGCGAGCTCTGCGGTGTGGCCCGGCCCGACGATCGCGGGCAGACGCTGCAACGACCCTACATCGGCGACCAACCCCATCCGGGTCTCGCGAATCGAGAAGATCGCGTCCTCCGAAGCCACACGAATGTCACAAGCGGCGATCAGGTCCATGCCGCCTCCGAGGCAGTAGCCATGGACCGCCGCGATCACCGGCTTGGGTGATTGGGCGAGGCAGCTGGCGGTGCGCTGCAGGTCCTTGATGGTGCGATAGAGATTCATGCTGGCCTCGGCGCGTGAACCGGCTCCCGGTTGCAACGAGGCGAGGAGCTCGATGTCGATACCGACCGTGAACGCCGAGCCACGACCCGCCAGGATGACCACCCGGGCCGAGTCGTCGGCATCGATCTCAGCCATGGCGGCAGGGATGTCCCTCCACATGTCCGCCGACATCGCATTCAGCTTCTCGGGCCTGTTCATCCAGAGGGTGGCTAGATGTCCGTCCCGCTCGATCTCGATGTGCTCGTAGCCCACCAGATGGAGCCTATTTGGGAGGAAGGGATCCAGCGAAGTCGAGGCCCGCCTCCACCCATCTCTGCAGATCTGCTTCGTCGTCGGTGGCCCCGGGGGGCGACGAGGATCCAGCCTTTCATCGGGCGACCTGTCATGTCGAAGATGCGCACACCAGGCTGTGCGAGTGCATCGTCCTGGTCGTCCGGGTCGATCCGGACCATGAGGTCGTCCTTGCTGACTCCGACCGCCATGTTGCCGGACAGCATGAAGGCAATCCCCCCGAACATCTTGCGTTCAGTGATCTCGGGGTTCTCGCCCAAGGTCTCCCGAACCCGGGACGCCAGTGCCTCGTCGTAGGCCATGGGCCGTCGACTCTAGGTCTCCGCCGACCGCCAGGCCTCTCTGAGCTTGACCCGGGTCCCGAACCTGAGCAGGCCTCCGGCATAGATCCGACCCGCAACCAGCACCAGACCGACGATGGTGGCGATCGTTATCACGACCGACGCGATGTACTGCCATGCCGGTATGGCACCGAGAGCGGCCCTGACCGGGACCACGAAGGGAGCCGTGAAGGGGATGAAGGTGCCAACCACAGCGACGGTGCCGTCGGGATCTCCCAGCGCCGCGATCGATACGAAAAACCCGGCGACAGCGATCATCGACATCGGGAAGGCTACGTTTTGGGCGTCCTCCATACGGCTGACCAGGGATCCTGCCGCGCCGTACATCACTGCGAAAAGGAGGAACCCGAGGATGAACCAGAAGATGAGGTTGGCCACGACTACCAGGTCGAGACTTGGCAATTCGATGGCACCGGTGAGATTGACAGCGAGGAAGGCCACCAGGATGGTCCCGGCGAACTGGGCGATGCCGAGTGAGCCGATCCCGATGATCTTCCCGGCGAGGATCTGCCACGGCTTGACGCTCGACAGAAGGACCTCGACCACTCGATTGGACTTCTCTTCGGTCACCCCCGCAAGCATCCAGTTCCCGTAGAGCAAGACGGCGATATAGAGGAGGAGAAGGCCGGCGTACGCCACCGCTCCCCGTGTCTCGTCACCTGCCTCGGGTCCCGTGAGAGTCGTGGTCTCCAACGGATCCGACGTCATGACCTCGATCACGTCGGCGGCGGCTTGGCCACCTTCGGCGACGACAGCCTCCAGCTCGACCGAGGCCGCACCCTGCTGGAGAAGACTCAGCAGATCCGACTCGCCAAACCCTCCAACACTTTCGACGACCACCTCCGACCCGTCGATCAGGATGGCGTCGATGTCGCCCTCGTCCAAGGCGTTCTCGGCTGCCTCACGATCCTCGAATTCCTGCAGTTCGATCGAGACCGATGGCTCGGCATCGGCCTCGTCGGAAGCGTTGCCGAGCTGCTCGGCTGCGGCAACTATCGGCTCGTTGCCCTCGCCGACGCCGCCCACGGTGGATTCCTCGGTCCCCCCGCCGATGAGCCCGGGCACTACGACAAGAGCGCCGACCAGTAGGAATGTGACCGCTGTCGTTATCAAGAACGATTTCGACCTTCCGTGCTCGCGGATTTCCCGCATTGCTATCCGCCACACGGTTCCCATCGAGCTCACTTGACCGCCTCCCTGAACAAGTCGGACAGCGAGGGGGTCGTATAGGCGAAATGACGCAGCTGTCCGATTTCCTGAGCCCTGGACAGGAAGCCTCGGACGTCGGTGTCGGAGTCGATTATCGCGGTGTGGATGTGATCATCCGATCGGATCTGGCGCACACCTTCGAGGCTGTCGAACAGATCCCCCACCTCCCCATCGAGCTCGACCTCGAGGTGGCGGATCGGCGCTGCATCCTTCAGCTCGCGCACGTCCCCCTCGACCACTATCTGCCCGGCGTTGATGATGGCAACCTCTTCACAGATGTCCTCGACCAGGTCGAGCTGATGTGAGGAGAACACCACAGCCTTGCCTCGTTCCGCCTCCTCACGGAGGATGTCGGCCATGGTCTCGGTTGCGATGGGATCGAGGCCGCTGAATGGCTCGTCCATCACCAAGAGCTCGGGATCGTGCACCAGTGCCGCTGCCAACTGGACGCGTTGCTGGTTGCCGTGGGAAAGCACCTCGACCCGGTCCATCCGGCGGTCGGCCAGTCCGAGACGCTCCAGCCACGCGGCGGCGGAAGCGGAGGCTGCTTTGGCGTCCATCCCTCGGAGCCGTCCCAGGTACGCCAGTTGCTCCTGTGACCGCATCTTGGGGTAGAGGCCTCGCTGCTCCGGCATGTAGCCGAATCGGCGTTTCTGCTCGATCCCTATTGGCCCGCCGTCCCATGTGACCTCACCGGAGTCGGGCGTGACCAACCCGAAGATGGTGCGCATGGCGGTCGTCTTGCCGGCACCGTTGGGACCGAGAAAACCGAGCATTCGGCCTCTGTCGACCTGCAAAGTGCACCCGGCGAGGGCGACGACCTCGTCGTAACGCTTGTGCAGGTCTTTCAGGGCGAGCACCGATTGGAGGATAGGGGTGGTCCCCCATGGGAGCTAAACCCGCCCCCCGTTACCATCCTTCGACCATGCAACTGTTGGAACGCGACGACGCCCTCCAGCGTCTGGAGAAGTTGCTCGCTGCCGCCAAAGATGGTGAGGGGCGGGCGGTGCTGGTGCGCGGAGAGGCCGGCATCGGCAAAACGTCGGCCGTTCGTGTCTTCACAGATTCCCATCTGGACGACGCCCACGTTTTGTGGGGTGGCTGCGACGACCTGCTCACCGCCCGCCCACTTGGTCCCATCTGGGACATGGCCCTGGACGAGCCGACGTTGAACGAAGCGCTGCGAGGTCAGGATCGCTACGAGGTGTTCGCCCTCGTCCTCGAGCTCATGTCCCGGTCGCTGCGACCCACTGTGATCGTCATCGAAGACATCCACTGGGCCGACGAGGCCACGCTCGATCTGATCAAGTTCCTCGGAAGACGAATCAGCCGGTCCCACGGCCTGCTGATACTCACCTATCGAGACGGCCAGGTACCTGGCGACCGACCTCTGCGTGTGGCCCTGTCCGACATCGCGGCTTCGGTCCTGGAGCGGATCACCCTGACCCCTCTCTCTCCGGCAGCGGTGTCCGAGCTGGCATCGGAGGCAGGAGGGGACACAGACGGTTTGTGGGAGCTGACCGGGGGCAACCCCTTCTTCCTGACTGAGGTCCTGGGCGCCGAGCACGAGTCGGTCCCGGGCTCGGTGCGGGACGCCGTGATGGGGAGGGTCTCTCGTCTCTCTCCGGCTTCGCGGGCACTGGTCGATCTGGTTTCGGTGGTGCCGGGCCGGGCCGAGTTGGAGCTCGTGAGCTCTGTTCTCGGGCCTTCGGAAGAGGCCGCCAGTGAGGCGGAGGCGGCCGGAGTGGTCGTGCTCAAGGAGAACGCTCTCACCTTCCGTCACGAGCTCGCCCGTCGCTCGGTCGAGACCGACCTTCCTCAGATCAGGAGACGGGAGATAAATCTCGAGGTGCTTCGGGCGGTGGAGGACCTCGGCTACGACGTGTCACGGGCCGCCCACCACGCCCGGGTCGGTGGGGATGTCGATGCTCTGGTGCGTCTGGCCCCGTTCGCTGCCCGGCGCGCTGCGGCGATGGAGAGCCACAACGAGGCGGTCGCTCACCTGCGAGCCCTCGAGCCGTACCTCGATCAACTGGAACCTGAGATGTGCGCGGACCACTACGACTTATGGGCCTTCGAGGAATACCTGGGCAGTGAGATCGGATGGGCCGAGGAGATCATCGAGATCGGGATAGGCATCCGGCGAAGACTCGGCGATCCGGAGAAGCTCGGGAATTCGCTGCTGATCGGGAGCCGGATCGCTTGGGTGCGGAATCGTCGCGCTCTTGCCACCGAGATGGCGAACGAGGCGGCATCGGTCCTGGAGTCGGTCGGTGGGCTCCCGCTTGCGACCGCATACTCAGCGATCTCGCAGCTGGCGATGTTGGCCGGCGACGAGAAGCGCACGCGATGGTACGGGGAGAAGGCCCTGGCCGTGGCGGGCGAGGGGCCGAGCCAGGCCCGGGCACACGCCCTCAACAACATCGGGACGGCCAAGGTCATCGCCCGTTATCCGGAAGGCATGGAGGAGCTGGAAGAGAGCTACGCCATGTCTGCCGACATCCATTCCAGCCACGACCAGATCCGGGCCGCAGTGAACATCAGCTGGGGCGCCATCTATTACCGCGACCTCCCGACCGCCGAGTTGTGGGCGGGTAGGGCCCACGAGCTCTCGATTGATCGGGAAATCGCTTCCTTCGATGCATATGTGACCGGGGAACTGGCCCTCATAGACGAGATGAGGGGGAACTGGGCGGAAGCCGAAGCGAAGGTCTGCTTCGTGCTCGACACCCTCGCCGAGCTGGGCACGGCCAACATCGTCGCCAGCACTCTGCTCGGTCGACTGCAGGCCCGAAGAGGTGAGCCGGATGCCAAGACCCACCTGATGGATGGTTGGGAACGCTCCCTTCAGGCCAACGAGGTCCAGCGCACCACCCCGGCCGCGATTTCACTGGCCGAGTACGTCTGGATCGGAGGCAAGCTCGATGAGACGATCTTCCCCCAAATGCGTGAGATTCTCGCCGATTGCATCGACCGCGACTCTCCCTGGATGGCAGGGGAGCTCGCCTTCTGGCTCCGTTTGATCGGCGAGATCGACTACCTACCCGATATCGCCCCCGAGCCGTATCGCTTGGCCGGCAACGGGGACTGGGAGGGCGCCGCCTCATTCTGGAAGGAGCGCGGCATTCCCTATGACCGGGCCGTGGCCCTGAGTCATGGAGACACCGATGCTCGCATCGAGGCGCTGGGGATCTTCGACGATCTCGGTGCCATTCCCGTGGCGGCGCGGCTCCGCTCAGAGTTGGCTGAGGCGGGAGTGAACCGTGTCCCGAGGGGACCAACCAGGGCCACGCGGCACAACCCCTTCGGCCTGACCGCGCGTCAGCTGGAAGTCCTCCGCCATCTGTCCGATGGCATGACCAATGCCGAGATCGCCGACCGGCTCTTCGTCTCCAACCGAACGGTCGACCATCACGTCTCGGCAATCCTCGGCAAGCTGGGCGCGAACAGTCGTTCTGACGCGGCGTCGATGGCGCGTGATGCCGGGTTGCTCGATAGGTGACGGCTCAGCCCATATAGGCAGCCGCACGTCCAACATCTAGGTATCTCCCACCGATTCCGTCCGATGGGGCTTGTCGTACTTTCGCATTGTGCCACTACCGGCACCTACGGAGGGATCCACAATGACCTACTTGCAAAACGATCATGTGAATGCGGTGATGGCCGAACGTATCCGGGAGGCGGAGCACGCGAGGTTGGTGCGCGCGGCCAAGCGGGCCAACAAGTCCAACAATGAGCCGAAGCCAAGACGGCGGCGGCGTTTCTTACGGCTCCGCGATCCGCTCAGGGCCTGAGAACCGGGAGATTCACTCAGTCGAGCAGCGTCGGCCGGAAGAGCCGGTCGTGGGTATGAAGGGCGAAGCGATCGGTCATTCCGGCCACGTAATCCACGGCCCGGTCGAGCTCACCGGCGTCGGGAACTGTGGCTGAATCGGGTACCTCGGCGGGATGGTCGGCGAAATAGCCGACGAGGTCCTGAATCACCGTTATCGCCTTCTGCTTCTGCATCTCGCTTTAGGGCGTCAGGTAGACCCGGGCGAACATGAACTCCCGCAGCTCGCCCATCACCTCCAGATGATGATCGCCCATTTCGACCTGCCCCGATTCGGAGCTGGCCTCGATGACCGAAGTGGCGAGGGACCCGATCCACTCTCGGGAGGTCGCTCCGAGTGTGGTCAGAGCCCGGGTGGGGATCTGGTGGTACTCGATGACGTTGGCCCGCAGCGCGTCGGCGACGTCGTGGGTGAGATAGGCGATCCGGTCTGCGAACCGGCACAACATGCCCTCCGGTGTCGAGGGGGGCGGGTCGATTCGCCAGGAATGGGCACGGATCCCGTCGAGCACCTCCCCAGTGAGGTTCTGCGGCTCGATGAGCGTCAGCGTGCGCACTCCGTGCGCCGAGTGGAGCCAGGTTTCCCCGATCACCGGGCTCAGCGCATCCTCGCCGGTGTGCCCGAATGGTGAATGGCCGACGTCGTGGCCAAGGCAAATCGCCTCGGTGAGATCCTCGTTGAGGCCGAGGGCCCGGGCCATGGCCCGGCCCACCTGGTTCACCTGGATGGTGTGGGTCATTCGGGTGACGAAATGGTCACCATCGGGGTTGAGGAACACCTGAGTCTTGTGCTTCAGGCGGCGAAAGGCCTTGGTATGCACTATCCGGTCCCGGTCCCGCTCGAATGCAGTGCGGAACTCGTCGGGGTCTTCGTCCTCCTCCCGACCAACCGACTCGGATGCTTTGGTGGCCTCCGGGGCGAGCAACTCATGCTCGAGCCGCTCCCGTTCGAGACGGTTTCGTCTCAGCATCTGAATTGGCGTTCGCGCCACCGATTGGGTAGGTCGGCGACCACGCTTTCTAGATCGATCCCTAGCCTCATGCACGGACGGTAGACGCGAACGCCTGGCGTCCGTCTGCGCAACTTGTCGGGGATTGGAGCGATCATGACCGATTGGACCTTCAGGGCGGAGGGGGTGACCAAGAGCTACGACGGTGGCGAAACCTACGCCAACCAGGACATCTCGATAGACGTGCATCCGGGTGAGGTCTACGGTCTGCTTGGGCCAAATGGGGCGGGGAAATCGACCTTCGTCAAGCAAATGATCGGTCTCCTCAAGCCTGATTCCGGCTCGATGACCCTTGGTGAGCACGACCTGGTCGAGGCTCCGGACACTGCTCGGCAGTTGTGCTCGTACTTGCCTCAGGCTCCGATGCCAATCGACTCCTTCAAGCTCCACGAGGCGATTCGCCTCACCGGGGAGATCCGAGGAGGGGCGAAGGACGCGGTAGCCAGGCGCTGTGACGAGTTGATCGATGCGGTTCAGATCGGTGAGTGGCGCGACACGTTGGGGGCCAAGCTCTCAGGAGGTGTCCGCCGGCTGGCCGGGTTCGTCATGGTGACGGTCGTGCCGGGCCGGGTCGTCATCCTCGACGAGCCCACCAACGACGTCGATCCACTCCGTCGCCGCCTGCTGTGGGATCAGATTCGGCTTCTGGGTGAGATGGGCGCTGCCGTGTTCCTCGTCACGCACAACGTCATGGAGGCAGAGAAGGCGGTAGACCGCCTCGCGGTCATCGCAGACGGGAAGGTCCTTGCCGAGGGCACGCCTTCATCGCTCAAGACTGCCGACCGAGGTTGTCTTCGACTCCAGCTCATGCTCGTCCCCGGCGTGCCAGACCCTGAGCTGCCCCCCATGCTCCGCCATAACTCCATGGTGGGTCACAAGTTGGTCTCGACGATCGACGAGGTAGATGCCGCAGACGGAATCGCCTGGGCTCAGCGACTGATGGGTGAGGGCGTGGCCGAGGAATACGCCCTCGGTGCCATCACGCTCGAGGACGCATATATCCGCCTCACCGGGCACGTCTCGGGGGAGGCGGAGGCGGTGGCGCCTTGACGGCCGGCCGAATCTTCCTGCCGCTGACGATTCGGTCAGGCCCGGCCAACTGGTGGCACAGCCTCAGCGCGATGCTCCGCTGGCAACTGACTTCAATGCGTCTGCTCCTTCCCCTGCTGATCGTGGTGCAGATGCTCGTGGCCGCAGGGTTCTCGATCGGGATCGGCCTGTTCTTCGAGGATCTGACCGCGACTGCCGCTCTCTACCTTGGGACCGGCGCCGCGATAATCGCTCTGATCATCGTCGGGCTAGTCGTTGCCCCCCAGCTCATTGCTGCTGAGAAGGAAGAGGGCACATACGACTTCAGCTGGTCGCTGCCAGTGCCCAGATCGGCCAGCGTGGTGGCCTGGTTGGTCCTGAGCGCAATCATCAGCATCCCGTCGATGGTGATGGCGTTGCTAATCGCTTCCTGGCACTTCGACATCGGCTTCGTCGTGTCCTGGAACATCATCCCGGCGGTTCTCCTCACCCTTGTGTGCGGCACCATGATCGGATACGCCATGGCTCATGCCATTGACCAGCCCAGCCTGACCCAGCTGCTCACCCAAGTAGTGGCTTTCGGTGTCCTCGGTTTCACACCCATCACCTATCCCCTGGAGAATCTGCCCCCCTGGCTGCAATCGGTCCACCAGGTTTTGCCCTTCTACCACATGGGTGTCATCGTCCGAGCAGGTCTGACGGTGGGCATCGTCGGGGAGTTGCGGCTCTCATACCTGGTTGTTCTCGCTTGGACATTGGCGGCCATCGCCCTGACCGCACTCATCCTCGGGCGGCGCAAATGACGACGGCCACCCTGGAGACTCCTTTGAGGCGGGGGACGGGCTATTGGTGGGCCAGCTATGTGATGATGACCCGCTGGGTCCTCACACAGCAGCGGGTCTTGTTCATTGGTGTCGTCTTCGGCCAGATCGTGATGGGGATCGGGGCGGCGTTCATGTACAAGTTCTATCTGGGCACCCTGGACCCCATCTCGGCCCTGTACCTGGTCACGGGCATCCCTGCTCTGTCCCTGATCCCGGTCGGCTTCGTCATGGTGCCGATTCTCGTGGTGCAGGAGAAGACCCGGGGAACGTACGACTTCACCTGGTCACTCCCGGTTCCCCGTCTCGCTCCTGTTGCCGCCACTTTCACGGTCTTCACTGCGATTGCTCTCCCAATCGCATTTGCCTCCACGGTCCTGGCCGCGTGGCAATTCGACGTGACGTTGGTCCTCTCATGGATCGTGATCCCCTTCGCCCTGCTCTCTTCTTTGATGGCTACTTCTGTGGGCTATGGCATGGCCATGGCCATCCCGGAGCCACGGGTGACGACCCTGGTCACAAACGTCATCATCTTCGTTGTGCTTCTGTTCTCTCCGATCGTCATTCCGATTGAGCGCTTTCCCGACTGGCTCGCCACTTTGCAGCGGGTCCTTCCCTTCTACCACATGGCCAATCTGATCAGGAGCGGGCTCAGTGATGGGCTGGCGACGGACGTTGGTGCCTCGCTCGCGATCCTGCTCGCCTGGACTGTCGCCGGCTGGATATTGGTGATCCGAATCGTGGCGCGACGCGGCTAGGCGGGACTCAGGTACGTTGCTCCCGCCAGTCAGACCACTCCCTGCCGGTTAGACCACCTGGACCCAGTTGAGCACCTCGGGCATCCGACGGCGCAGAAGACGGCTGGAGACGAAGAGGGAGACGCCGTAGAGGACCAACCCCCACGTGATGGCAGCCACGACAGCCACCCATGGGGCGAGGGCCTGGCCGAAATCGACCGTCAGGACGACGACTGCGGCCGGTGGGACCAGTAGGAGGCCGATGGCGAAGAAGGAGACCGTCTGGCTGACGATTGCGAGGCAACCCTGCTCGGTCGATTGGGCGAACACGTCCGTTCCCTCCCGTGGGAGACGAAGTGGGGTCAAGACGGAGACCAGGTTGCCCACGGCGAGCTGACAGCCAATGGCAGCCACCGTCAGGGGGACGACGAGCCAGACCCAGGTCCACTGTCCGGTGAAGAAGGCGAGCCCGAGCGTGAGCACGGTGGTCTCCACGACTAGCCCTCCTGCGACCGCCAGGTTCTTCCCGAGCAGGATCTGATGGGGCTTGGGCGGGAGAACGAAGAGGTAGCTGGCGGCATTTCGCTCCCACCCGAACAGGTTGAGGGCAATGGGAAGACCAACGAACAGGACGAGGATCGGGGCTATCAACGGTGCCCAGGCCCGATCTCTCAGATCGAAGAACCCGGTGGCGTTCATGACCGCTCCGCCGATGGCGAGTCCGACGAAGATGACTGTGCCGGTCCACACGAGGCGCTGTCGGGGATCACGTATGTAGAAGCGAAGCTCCTTGCGGGCCATGGTCGGGACCACGCCCCACGGGCCGATGGTCATGCCGCCCCGGCGAGCACGCGCCGCAGGTTTGCTCTGCTGGACCGGTGTCGACATGAGCCATCCGAGCAAACGGCGCCAGGTCACCGCGAGGATGATGAGACCGGCCGATGCAGCGGCGACGGCCAGGAGGCCCGACCCGACATGGCCGGTCGATACGTCGAAGATTGCCTTCTGGACCGCCACTGGTGGAAGCAGGGCCCACCAGCCGGTGATCGGATTCGAAGTCACCGCTCCGGCCAGACCCAGTTCCGCCACGGTGTCGCTCACGACGCGATACGCGAAGAAGGACCCCGCAGCCAGACCGAGGATCAAGAAGGTGGCGATGTCCCGTCCGCGTCGGGTTCGGAGAACGGCGGAGACGGTGGCCGAGAACAACTGGCCGCCAACGGCGAGCAAGGCGAGGAAGACGAGGGAGGCGGGGATGGACATCCACCAGGCCCCCCCGATGCCGACGGCATTGGCGGCGAGTAGGGCGAGCGGAACGATCGTCGATGGGGCGACGAGGCTGGAAGCTGCGAGCCCGGTGACCAACTGATTCGGAGTGAGCGGGAGGGTGGCCATTTGCTGTGGGTCGAGGTTCTCATCGAGCGGGAAGATGATGACGGGGAGGGTCACCCAAACGATGAACGCGATGAGAGCGGTCCAGGCCAGATAGTGGGGGAGAGCCGCCGGATCGGACTGCTG
>Ga0190270_10001174_pt1 | contig 12035 bp, 8 predicted proteins | sample Popmic320T_FD_133748 | JGI IMG/M metagenome (GOLD analysis project Ga0190270, IMG submission 133748) | Populus adjacent soil microbial communities from riparian zone of Weber River, Utah, USA - 320 T | ecosystem: Environmental > Terrestrial > Soil > Riparian zone | place: USA: Utah | collected... | reverse complement strand
TGGTCGAATATGACCCGAAATCACTCAAGGCGATTCCAGCACTAGCGGAAGCGTGGGACATCAATAACGATTACTCCGAGTTTGTCTTCCACCTGCGCAAAAACGCCCGGTGGTCCAATGGCGATCCGATTACCGCTCAGGACTTCGTTTACAGCATCCGCCGCGCCCTTTCGCCTGAGCTATTGTCTCGGTCGGCATCAAATGCCTACCACATCAAAAACGCTCAGGCATTCAACCAGGGCTCGGTGTTTGTCTTTGACCCGGTAAGCAAACAGTTTCTCCTGGAAAAGGACCTCGCCGGAGAGAGTCCCGAAACAGACATACTCAGCCAAAAGCTCCTTGGGCCTGATGAGAAGGAATACTCGTCAGGCCAGTCTGCTCCTGATACCGCTTTTCATCAGTTGATGCATTCGCCCGCCAGAGTGGTTTTGCCCGGACCGGAAGCCAAACGCGCTAAGTTGGTGTCAGCCAATCCGAAGTTACAAGCCGCGCTGGCAGGCAAGGAGTTCGTCAAAGTTAAAGGTGAAGACATCGGGGTAGAGGCAATCGACGATTACACCGTTCGAATCTCACTTTCGCAACCGGCGCCGTATTTCAGCGGACTTCTGGCGCAGTCGGTTTTCCGTGTGGTTCCGCGTGAGGTCATCGAGAAATTCGGCCGCCAGTGGACCGACCCATCTCATATCGTGAGCTGTGGTCCATTCAAACTAAAATCGTGGAAGCCGTATAACGAAGTGGTCGTCGAGCGTGATCCAATGTACTGGGATGCGGGCAACGTGCATCTCGATGAGATCCGGTTTTACGTTTCCACTGACCATCCGACGAGTATGAATCTCTACAGAGTGGGATCCGCCGATGCTGTTTTGAATCACTCTGTTCCCAACGCGTGGTTGGACGTCGTGCGCGCCAAGAAAGACTTCATGTTAGGTGCAGAGGCGGCCATAACCTACCTTTCGATGAATGTTACCAGACCGCCAATGAATGACCTTCGAGTGCGCAGGGCGTTTAATATGGCGATAGATAAGGTTACGTACTCAAAGCATAAGCGCACTACAGTTCCTTTATCCGCGTTCACTCCGTCGGGCATATTTGTTGGTTACCCGCAGCCCAAAGGGGAGGCGTTTGATCCGGAGCTGGCGAGGGAATTATTAGGAGAGGCGGGTTATCCGGTTACTCAAAGATCTGATGGCACGTATGAATGCCCAAAGTTTCCCACGAGCGAGGTAGCGTTGTTGTTTGCCAGTCACTCATCCAACAAAGCCCTCTCCGAATTCATGCAACAGCAGTGGAAACAAAATCTCGGTATTACCGTGCCCTTGAACAGCATGGAGTTCAAGACGTACATGGCCGCGCGACCAAAGCTCGAGTACAAAGGCTTAGCCCTCACAATCTGGGGCGGCGATTATATGGATCCAGTTACGTTTCTGAATATCTTTCTGACGAACGGTTCCGACAATGGCACGGGTTGGTGGGAACAGAAGTACGCAGATATGCTTGAAGAAGCGAACCATATACTCGATCCACAGAAGCGCTACGAGCTTTTGGCGAAGGCTGAGAAATACATGCTTGACGCCCAGCCCGTCATTCCGATTGAGACGCCATCTGTTAACTGGGTTAAGAAACCCTATGTGAAAGGCCTTTACCCAAATCCGCTTTCGCTTTTCGCATGGAAGTTTGTCTACATCGAGCGCGATCCGTCGAAATGGGATTATTCCACGCCGAGCTTGAGTGACTAGTGGTACTACAGGCGTACGTACAAGCTTTAGCTTGCCGCGTGAGGAAGAAACTAGTCGAAAGCTGACGAGCACGGTCGCGAAGACGCAACCTAACAGTTGTACTCTATACGCCTTTTGCTACCGGACTTCTAAAACCAAGACAGGCAGCAGCGCCTGTCCTACCTTATGCTTCGCTTCATTATCCGACGCCTGATTATTACGATTCCAACAATCCTCGTGGTGATCACGATTACCTGGGGGCTCGTGCGGTTGGCGCCCGGAAATTTCTACACCGGAGACAAGCCACTACCCAAAGGAATTGAAGCTAACATCCGCGAACAATACGGTCTGGATAGACCATGGCATCAACAGTACCGCCTCATGCTGTGGCGCATAGTTAAGCTCGACTTCGGTACCTCGCTAACCTACGAAGGGCAGTCGGTCAATGGAATCATCGCGAGGTCGCTTCCGGTTTCAGCGAGCGTGGGTATCCTCGCCTATCTGTTGGCGCTTGTCGTGGGCGTTGTCATAGGATCCATAGCCGCGCTCAGGCAAAACACTATTTGGGACTACGGTTCAATGGCCCTGGCCATGCTGGGGATCTCGATTCCCAACTTTGTGCTTGGGCCGATTCTGGTTCTGGTGTTTTCTTTGGTCCTTTACTGGCTTCCGCCGTCGCGTTGGGAGGGATTTCCCAGCCGCAACCTGATCCTTCCCGTACTTACTCTGTCTGGAGTCTACATGGCATATATCGCCCGGCTCACCAGAGCAGGGATGCTGGAGGTGTTGCGGTCAGACTACATTCGCACGGCCCGCTCGAAAGGGCTGAGTGAAAGCCAGGTTGTAATTCGCCACGCTCTGCGCGGAGGGCTTTTACCTGTAGTTTCGTTTACTGGACCGGCGCTGGCTTTTCTGCTGACCGGCACAGTCGTCGTCGAGAAAATCTTTGTGCTGCCAGGCTTGGGAAACTACTTCATACAGGCTTCGCTTAATCGTGACGAGCCGCTACTCATCGGCATTGTCGCGTTCATCGCCATCGTACTGTTGCTGATGAATTTGCTGGTAGACATTGCTTATGCATATCTGGATCCGCGCATTCGGTATTAGTAGGACAGACATTCCTGTCTGTCTTCGTGACGGTACATAGAAGATAGTTACCACAAGCCACGTGACGTAGGAGAGAGTTTACTGTTCACATAAAGAAGGCTAACCCAAGACAGGCAGGAATGCCTGTCCTACATAAATGGACGAGCATCCCAATCCTCCACATGATCCCAGCAAGCCGGATGAACCAGCGCTGACTCCGCTGGGGACGCCACCGGCCCCGCCTGTGCGTGAGCGCTCGGGAGACATAATTCACACGGCGCCAGAACTGGCGATCGCGGAAGCGGATGTATGCTTGGCCGAACTTGGTGAACATATTGCGGGGTCGTCACTCTGGCGCGATGCCCGGCGCAGGCTGTTGAGAAACAAACTGGCCGTCTTCGGATTATTCGTGGTGACCCTCGTTACGGTGGCCTCCTTCATTGGGCCATATCTGCTTCAGTTAATCACGGGGCAAACGCCGGACTACATTCCATCCGACGCTGCACTGATAAAGTCGTTCCCTCCATTCAGCGCCCCCGACGGATCATTCTCCTGGAGACATCCGATGGGGACTGACAAACAGGGAAGGGACCTTCTGGCATTAACTCTTCAAGGCGGCCAAATTTCTCTTACGGTGGGAATCATTTCAACCTTGATGTCCCTGATCATCGGAGTAAGCTACGGCGCGATTGCCGGTTATCTCGGCGGCCGGATCGATAACCTCATGATGCGCCTGGTCGATGTCCTCTACGCACTTCCTTATCTCATTCTGGTAATCGTGCTGTTGGCGATGTTTAAAAGCCAAACTGCACGCGGTCAGCTCATCCTGCTGTTTATCGCGCTGGGCGCAGTCTCCTGGTTGACGATGGCGCGGATCGTACGCGGCCAGGTGCTGTCTTTGAAGAACCAGGAGTTTGTACTCGCGGCGCGCGCGACGGGCGTTTCGACACCACGAATTGTCTTCCGGCACATCGTGCCAAACACGTTGGGCCCCGTGATCGTCTATGCGACGCTGACAATTCCGACAGTTATGCTCCAGGAGGCATTTCTTTCGTTTCTCGGATTCGGTGTACAGCCGCCAATGGCTTCGTGGGGAAATCTGGCCAGCGAGGGAATCCAGAACATTGGTATCTTCCCATGGCAACTCGTGTGTCCGGGTGTCACCATGGCTCTGACGCTCTTTTCTCTAAACTTTCTGGGTGATGGATTACGCGATGCTCTTGACCCGCAAATGCGGAACACCTGAGGGCATGCGCTACTCATAGTAGTTGGGCTCGTGCTGAGAAAATCTATCGTGCAGAGGGCGCACTCCAAGGAGGCGCCTCTTCCGCACCCGATGCGGCAAGGCCGGCAGGCTGCGATTTTGATATGACCACCAGCAACGGACATCTGCTCGAAGTCAGAGACCTACGCACCTACTTCGATACTGAAGACGGCGAGGTCAAAGCCGTCGACGGCATCTCGTTTCAGCTGCGACGCGGCGAGACGCTGGGCATCGTAGGCGAGTCCGGCTCAGGTAAATCTGTCACCAATCTCTCGGTCATACGCTTGATTCCGGAGCCACCGGGCAAAATTGTTTCCGGCGAAGTCCTGTTTAATGGCGTTGACATTCTGGGACTGAGTGAAGAAGAGGTGCGCAAGATTAGAGGCCGGCGCATCGCGATGATCTTTCAGGATCCAATGACTTCGCTCAACCCGTTCATGAAGGTTTCCCGGCAGTTGATGGAGATCACTCAACTGCACCTCGGCCATTCGAAAAACCAGGCCTATGCGCATGCGATAAAAATGTTGGAAAAGGTAGGCATGCCTGACGCGCTGTCACGCGCCGATTCTTATCCTCATGAATTCTCAGGCGGAATGCGCCAGCGAGTGATGATTGCCATGGCGCTCTCTTGCGCGCCGGAGCTTTTGATTGCGGATGAACCTACCACCGCACTCGACGTAACGATCCAGGCGCAGATACTTGAATTGATCAAGACACTGAAACAGGCGACGGGCACCAGCGTCATCCTGATCACACACGACCTCGGAGTCGTGGCCGGGATGACGGATCACGTGATCGTGATGTATGCGGGCAAGGTCTTTGAGCAAGCCACGACTAAAGAACTCTTTGCCACTCCCGGTAACCCGTACACGAAGGGATTGCTTCGGTCGGTCCCTGACCCTGTGAGCGATAAGGGCGAGTTATACCAGATTCCAGGGTTACCCCCTGACGTCGCGCACTTACCGGCAGGTTGTCCTTTTGCGCCGCGTTGCGAAAGAGCGGAGGAGATTTGCAGTCGTGAGTTTCCGCCTTTTGTAGAATTGACGCGCGACCACTATTCCTTGTGTCACTTCGCTCACGAGGTTTATGCGGAAAGTAAGACTCAGGCTGGAGGCTAGCCAGTTTAGTGGGTTGAATAGTTAGAGGTAGGAAGGGTGGCTTGCCCCCGCTGACCTTTCGCTGCGGGTCGGATGCGTTATCAGGTTGAACATGAGCACTGAAGAGAACGACGTCGACATAATGAAACCTCCTGTGCCGAAGCCGGAGGCCGAACCCTTGATCGCTATCCGCGATCTTAAGGTTCACTTTAAACCCACCGGACGCCGAAGCGGTGTTGTCAAAGCTGTTGACGGCGTTACGTTCGACATCTTTCCCGGTGAAACGCTGGGCCTGGTTGGCGAGTCAGGTTGCGGCAAATCAACTCTTGGCCGCGCAATACTACGTCTCACTGAACCCACCGCAGGACAGGTGTTTTATCGCAACCGCGATCTGGCTGATTTGTCAGGACGAGAATTGCGGAAGCACCGCAGGCATCTGCAGGTCATCTTTCAAGATCCGTATTCGTCCCTGAATCCGCGGATGACTGTAGGCCAAATCGTAGGAGAACCATTGGAGACGTTTCGCATTGCCAGCGGCAAAGAGGCGGAGCAACGAGTGCAGGAGCTGCTGGAAACTGTCGGACTAAGCAGGCGCTTCATCAAGCGCTATCCTCACGAATTCTCCGGGGGCCAGCGCCAGCGCATTGGCATCGCTCGCGCTCTCGCCGTAGATCCTGATTTCATCGTCGCCGACGAACCTATTTCCGCGCTCGACGTTTCTATTCAAGCGCAGATACTGAATTTACTCGAGAAGCTTCAGCGCGAGAAGAATCTAACTTATCTCTTCATTTCGCATGACCTGCGCGCCATTCGTCACGCGTCCGATCGAGTTGCGGTCATGTATCTCGGCAGGCTGGTTGAGGTGGCAAACGCAGAGACCATCTATTCGGATCCGTTGATGCCGTACACAAAGGCACTAATCTCGGCCGTACCTGTGCCCGATCCAACCATTGAGGCGACTCGCCGGCGAATCGTGCTGCAAGGAGACGTGCCTTCGGCAATAAATCCTCCGCGAGGCTGTCGTTTCCACACACGCTGCCCTTACGCGATTGAGGCGTGCAGGGAAGTGGTGCCGCCGCTCGTTGAAATCAAGCCAAACCACTTCGCTGCCTGCATCAGGATCAGTCCCGAGCAACCCGATATCGATAAAGTTGCTGCCAACGAGGCTCCCGGCCTCTCGGCCGCGCTTGAAGCAGCAAACGAGGCCGCGATTCAATAATCCGGTGTAATCCCGCTCTTGCCCGCCTTCTGGCAGCCTGCCTTGCATGAAAAGGACACGTCATTCGTCGTTTACCCATAGGGTGACTTGTCCTGTTTGCGCCAGTATTCCATCATCCGTCGCTCCGCAGGAGCAGAATGTTTATAGGCACAGCCATTAATTTCATGAAGCGCTCCAGGGGAGCGCAATGGTTCCCGGCAGTGAGTATGCGTGACGGTTCCGCTCCTGGCGCGAAGAGAATCTTTTGGGGTCTGCGTTCTATAAACATCTGATCCACCGGACCAAGACGCCAGGTAAGAACGAGTTCAATAAAACACGAAGTTGACAAGCCGTCCTAGTAACTTCCGTAAAGAGAAGTCGATGAAGAAAGACTCCACAGCATCGCCCGAAGTTTTGACGGTACAAGCGGGCGGAATTCCGCAGGAGCGTCCTGATGAAGCACCGCCAGGCTGGGTAGGCGTGCAGGACGAGATTGCCGGCGACAGCGGCTTGGCCGTTCTGCTTGTCGACGGATATCAGCCCCCGGCCCTCGTCGTTTCCAACAACAACTCCATTTGTCACGCCTTTCAGTCGTCGCCCAAACATGTTCGCCTTTGCGATCCGTTTTGCGGCGCCGCTCATCAACGCGCGATGAGCGCGGGCTCGAAGGTGGAGTATAAATGCCACGCTGGCCTTCAGTGTTTCACCATGCCTGTGCAGATTGGTGGGCGGCAAGATCTGGCAGTAATCGGAGGCCGTGCGTTCACCTCAGCAGGGGACTACCGATCGCTGATAGAGCGATTTCGTGCGGGGGAGCTAAATGAATTGCTCAGCCGCAAGCCGTTCGAGAATGTGGTCTTTGCGGAGGCTGACAGACTGGAGAAAGCATCTAAGCGGATTGAAAAGGCAGCCCGCGCGACGACAGTCCAAAGTGCAGCCACAGAAGTCCAAAGTCCAAAGTCCAAAGTTCAAAGTCGAAGCGCGGTTTCAAGCCGAAGCGGGACTTCCGTGATCGACCACCCCCTGGTGGGCTCAAAAGTCGGTGAGAATGTCCCGGATGTCCGCAACGCCGTTCCTGCGGAACGGCAAACCTCGGACCTGCAACGCGAGCTTGATCGACTTAGAGGCGAGCTCGAGTATCGGACCAGTTTGGATGAATCTCTGCAGAATTTTCTGGAGCGTATAAGTTCGACTGACGCGGAGGAGACGTACAAATCGATTCTGACTCACTCCCGCCAATTGCTTAAGGCGGACCGCGCTTCGTTATGGGTATTCGACGAAGGAGCCGGCGAGATTGTCTTGCGAGCGAGCGCGGGGCTTCCGTCCGAGGTTGGCGCGGACACGAGGACGCGATTGGGTGACGGCGTCTCAGGAAAAGTCCTGCAGTCCGGTCAGCCGCTGGTAGTTGAAAACGTCGACAACTCTGCATCAGGCCCCGCACCGGCATCACGAAACTACCGGACGAAATCTTTTATTAGTTATCCCTTAACAATTGGTTTGCGCAAAATCGGATTGCTAAACGTTACTGACAAATCCAGCGGCGGACACTTTAACCATATAGATCTTAGCTTGCTCGAACTTATCGGCCCACAGATCGCGGTGGCGCTGGAACGCGCGGAATGGCAGGAGCGCGCCACGCAGTTCCAGTTGATGTCGATCACCGATCCGCTCACCGGCTTATTGAATCGTCGTTATCTCGAAGAACGCTTGACTGAAGAGCTTAATCGCTCCAAGCGTTACAGCTACTCCATGAGTTGTTTGATGATCGACATCGATGACTTCAAGCAATACAACGATCGCAATGGCCATCAAGCCGGCGATGTCGCATTGAAGATCACCGCTCACAGCCTGAAGGCCGCGCTCCGCTCCGCTGACATCGCCTGCCGTTATGGCGGCGAGGAGTTTTGCATTCTGTTGCCGCAAACGTCTGTTACCGAGGCCGGTGTGATTGCAGAGCGCATGCGGCAGAAGGTCACCGAGACGGATTACCCCTACGGCAAGTCGCAACCGATGGGCACTGTCAGTATCAGTATTGGGATCTCCACCTTTGCCAGACACATCGACACCGCCGAGAGCGTCATAGCCGCAGCCGACCGAGCGCTTTACAACGCCAAGCGTCACGGAAAGAACCGCATCGAATTTTACGTTGATAACCTCACCAGCACGGCCAGCAAATGAACGGAAGCACTTATGAGGAAATGCGGCAGATCCTCGGCCGCGTGCGGCGCGAAGAGTTTGTCGGCAGGACGGCGGAGCTCAAACGACTTGTTGCCTGCGCTATGCAAGCACACGAAAGTCGTGGACTTCTCATTCTTTCCACTCCGTTGGGCGGCGTCTCCGAGTTGCTTCGCCAGGCTTACGATCAACTATTCAATGTGCGAAGCGGCGCCGTACCTGTTTATTATGCGCTGCCTCAGGGCGACGCCACCGCCGTCAGTGCGGCAATTGAGTTTCTCAACACTTTCCTGCTCCAGTACATTGCCTTTCGCCGGGACGAGCCTTCGCTTTGCCACCTATCGTTGACACTCAACGAGCTGGTCCAACTTGCTCCAACGACGGATCTTGACTGGATTGAAGACCTGATCAACGACTACAACCAGCAACGCTTCGCCGATGATGACCGCGAACTCGTGCGTTTGTGTCTGACCGCGCCCAGACGCGTTCCCGCGTCCTTTGGTCGCGCTTTTGTGATGTTCGACGCGGGGCATTTGAAGATAGATGCGGATTCGGATGTAGCGCTGCAAACCGAGATTGTCAGGTCACTGACCTTTTGCGGGCAGCCCTTTGTTTTAGCTGGATTACGCCGTCAAATACTGGGAACGGTGGAACGCGCCGGCGGAAACACCGATTGCGTAGACCAGCTTCATCTGGAACGACTCACGGACGAAGAGGCCCGCACACTGGTTCTCATTATCGCTGATCGTCTTCACGTCAGGATCAATGAGCAGACTCGAGATCTGCTGGTCCAACAACTTGGAGGCAGTCCGTTTTATATAACTTCCATACTCAAGGCTGCTCATGAAAAACACCTGGCCCTGGATTCTTATTTCGCTTGCGAGCGTTTATATGTAGATGAATTATTAGGTGGACGACTCAACCGGTATTTCACCTTTGTGCTCGAACGCATCGCTCCCGAACCTGACACCAGACGCGCGGTGGTCAACTTGCTTTGCGAAGCGGTCCCCGCCGGACGTCGCACTTCCTCTTTTGAGGCCTGGCGCAAACGATTAGCACTTGAGCCGGAAGAAGTTGAGCCCTTGATCAGCCAGCTGCATGCTGAGGAACTCATCAATTGGGATGGCGAGTCCATCGACGTTGGAGGTGGGCCAACTCCCTGGAGGGACTATTTAAGAACCCGCTTTCGCCTGGATGCACTCCGCGAGCCCCGCGCACTGGTGGTCGGAGACCTGATGGCGGAAGCCCTGAAGCGTGCTCCCCAGACCATCGCCCACCATTTCCGGCGCGTCGCAAATCTGCGGCTGCGTGAGTTGATTGATAAATTCAACTTCCAGATCGGGCCGCGTCGGCTCTTCTACTACGATCAGTTTGCTCAAAACTATAAGGGCGCGCCGCCGGAGGAAGTCGTCACGCAGCTTGCTGCTGATACCGACTTGATCAGGCTACCTCAGGTGTTTCACACTGCGAGTGGCGCTTCACTAAGTCCTGAGTTGCGCCGGTTTGGCGAAGAAGTTTCCGTCGTGGGGCATGCGTTTGACGGCGCGAGTTACACCGACGCCAGCGAGGTGGTCTGGTTGGTGGCTAGAGTTGATAGCAAACTCGAAGTCGACCGCTCTCTTACCGAAGCCTGGTGTGATCGATTGGAACGTTTGGCGCGGAGCTCGGGATTCGTGCGCACGCAACTGTGGTTGGTTTCAAACGAAGGATTCTCTGAAGAGGCTTCTGATGTGCTGCGCCAGCGAGGGGCGTTTAGTTCAAATCAGCAACAGTTTGAAATTCTGATCGCCCGCCTGGGTGAAAGTGAAGGAGCAGTTAGGCCTTCAACTAGTGGCGACGAGGTCGAGTTAATCTTACCGATGGGTTCAGACTATGAATTGCTGGCGGCGAACACGGTTGAACAAGTCGCTCGCCGCTTGAGCTTTCGTCCTGAGGCCATCAATCAAATCAAGACCGCAATCGTCGAAGCCTGCATCAATGCTTCGGAACACAGCCTCAGCCCCGACAGGAAAATATATCAGCGTTTTCGAGTCGAAAATGATAAATTGGTAATTACTATTTCGAGTCGAGGCATTGTGCCGTCGAATTTGAATGCTGCAGGCGAACAATCAACCGGCGGGGGTATTGATGACGTTGTCGAGCAGCGACGCGGCTGGGGACTCAAGCTGATCAAGACTTTGATGGACGAAGTTGAGTTCGAACGTGTTGACGAAGGGACCAGCCTGCGCATGACCAAATCAGTGCGCAACAGCGCCTCGTAAACGTCGGGTTAGAGGCGGGTAGTTCAGATTTCAAGCTTTAGCTTGCGTTGCCGCAACCTGGAGGTTGTACTCTGAACTTCAAGCTTTAAGCTACGGAAGGAAATCGTGGGAGAAGCGATAAGATCAAACATTCGTTCGCATACGGTTGGTACCACAGCCGTTGTTTATGCGAGCGATTACCTCAACAAGCTCACCGGTGAAAAGATCGAACGCGAGTGTAAAAAGCAACTCGACTCGGGTTGTCGGGCGCTGGTCATCGACTTCAGCGACACTGAGCTGGTCAACAGTATCGGAATCTCAATCCTCCTGGGAATCATCGACATCGCGGAAAAGAGCGGTGCTCGCGTTGTTTTCTCCGATGTTAATAGCGAGACTATTCAATTGTTTGAAATGCTGGGCCTGACTCGTCATGTTGTGCTCGCCCAAAACGAGCAGGAAGCGCTCTCCAATCTCTCCACACTTCCACCGCAGGCACGTTCGCTCGGGCACTGAGCCCGCTAGTTTCAACAATCTATGGAGCCGATCACCCAAAAGTTAATCCACTCGTTCGGGGCGCTTGCCGACCTGGGCGAAGAAGTCGCCTCCACTGGTGATTTCAGCGACATGGTGCGCACGTCACTTCATTTGTTGCTCGGCACTCTCGCCATTCGCCGAGGAGCAGTGATTGAGTATTTACCGGCGCAGGGAAGCACAAATTGTCTGGCGATCTGGGGCGTGGATGAAGACTACCAACCACAGTTTTCGATCACTGAATCTGACCGGGAAGCATTGCTGAATTCTGAACCGACGCTGCGGATAACCCTGGTCCAAAGTGAGACCCGTGACAGCTTCATCAGTCTCCATGCGACTGAGCTGCTGGGCCAGCAATTCGAGCTGATGATTCCCATGATCGTTCACGATTCATTGGCAGGTTTAGTTTTGCTTGGAGGCAAGGCCAGTGGTGAATCGTTTACGTCAGATGATCTCGACGTCATACGGGCGATGGTTCGTCACATAGGGGTTGGCATTTATCAACACCGTCTGATCGGCGAGGTGAAGAGTCAGGCGGAAGAAAATCGGCGGCTCTACGAAGACTTGCGCACCATCTATCGCGATACAGTGCGGGCGTTTGCCGCCGCCATCGACATCAAGGACAAATACACGCAGGGGCACTCGGAGCGGGTCGGGAAATACAGCGAGATCATTGCGCGCGAGATGGGCTGGGGCGAAGAAGAAGTGGAAGGCATGGCCATCGCCGGC
>Ga0190270_10001173_pt1 | contig 12036 bp, 5 predicted proteins | sample Popmic320T_FD_133748 | JGI IMG/M metagenome (GOLD analysis project Ga0190270, IMG submission 133748) | Populus adjacent soil microbial communities from riparian zone of Weber River, Utah, USA - 320 T | ecosystem: Environmental > Terrestrial > Soil > Riparian zone | place: USA: Utah | collected... | reverse complement strand
TAGATCAGTTTGCGATTGCATGTACGGGAAGGTTCGCTGTATCAGTACCGCTCGCGGTACTGATACGTACACTCACATCAGTACAACATACATTGAATTGCAATCCGATCTAGTAGGTAGAACGGAAAAAGATGTCTCCTAAACTTATAGGGTTAGCCGGCCTGTCGAAGGGCATGACCGTGATCCTGGATGAGAACGAATGTTATGTCGGGCGCGCGCCGACCAATCAACTGCGCCTCAGCGGCGATCTGGTGTCACGGCAACATTGCGTGATCCGCAAGGTCGGAGATCAATTCGTGATCGAAGACCTGAGCACCAACGGCACGTTTGTCAATAACGAGCCGGTGAAGAAACGCTCGTTAGAGCATTTCGATCATCTCACCATAGGCGCCTCCGTCTTCATTTTTTTGCTCGACGAGGGCGAAATTTCGCAACCTGCGAGCCTCGTGCGGTTCAGTGACTCCAACACGACCGTCGGCGCCGGCGCCCGGCGCCGGCTGGAAGACGTGCTCTATCTGGACCCGGCGAAATTAGGAGCCGCGCTGCCGTCGTCCGCTTCTCTCGCCGTCGACCTGAACGAATTGCTGAAGATCAGCCGGGCGATCAACGCCGTCCGCCAGCCCCGCGCGCTCGCGATGCATTTGCTCAAATCCATTTTTGAGATCGTTCCCGCCGAACGAGGGGTTCTTCTTCGTTTCGCAGACGATGCTGAAGAATTGATCGAAGAAGGGGTCAAGTCTCGGCAGCCGGCGACGGAAGCCCCAATCCAAGTTAAACGCCTGCCCATCCAACAGGCGCGATATGAACGTCGTCCGATGCTTTTCACCGAAGGCGCTCCGCCACAGTGGTTGCTCGTCGTCCCGCTGATCGCCGATGGAAAGGCGCTCGGCGTCATCTATCTGACGGCTGACGATCAGCGCGGCTTCGACGACCATCACATAGACATGGTGACGGCCATCGCCGACCTGTCCGCCAATGCGTTGGAAAAAGCCTGGCGCGCCGAGTGGCTGGAGCAGGAGACTCGGCGGCTCGGCGCCGAACTGCGGTCCCAGCGCCGTTTCATAGGTGAGAGCCAGAAGATTACCGAGGTGTATGAGAACGTTGCCAAAGTGGCGTCTTCGGACGCCACCGTCTTGATCCTCGGTGAGAGTGGCACGGGTAAGGAACTGGTGGCCCGCGCCATCCATGACCGCAGCCGGCGCTCCGGTCAGCGCTTTATAGCGATCAACTGCGCGGCGATCCCGGAAACGCTGCTGGAGAGCGAGATCTTCGGCCACGAACCGGGCGCCTTTACCGGGGCGGCCAAACAAGTAAGGAAAGGCAAGTTGGAAGCGGCGCACGGCGGCACTATCTTCCTCGATGAGATCGGCGAGTTGCCCATGTCGCTGCAAGCCAAGCTGCTCCGAGTGCTGCCTGTGGACTCCGAGGTCAAACCTGAATTCGAGCGACTCGGCGGCACACGCTCAATACAGGTGGACGTCCGAGTGCTCGCCGCGACAAATCGCGACCTGGAGGCCGCCATCAAGGCTGGCGCGTTCCGCGAAGACCTTTATTACCGGCTCAAAGTCTACCCAATAACCTTGCCGCCGCTGCGGGAGCGTCGTGAAGATATCGAATTGCTCGCCCGGCACTTCGCCAGGAAATATGGCGCGAAACGCCAACCGCCCGTGACGCTGATTACTCCAGAAGCCCTAGCCTGTTTGAAAAGTTACCATTGGCCGGGCAATGTGCGCGAATTAGAGAGCGCCATCTACTATGCGGCGCTGCGCCACGACGCAGGATCGACAGAGGCTCCTGAATTCATCGCGCCGGGGGACCTGCCCGAAGAGATTCGCGCCCTGGCTCCACTCACGGGCGCTCCCGACCTCGACATCAATCGGGTCGCCAGACAAGCGGCCGAAGCGGCTAAAAAACGGGTGATCCATGAGGCTATCGACCGGGCCGGGGGCAACCTGAGCGAGGCCGCCGGCTTGCTCGGCATCAAACCGCCCAACCTCCACCGTCTTATCAACGAACTGGGACTAAGGGCCGAAGTCGAATGGTTGATAGGCAAGCTGAAGCCAAAAGGGCCGCTCAAGAAGTGAGCGCGACGGACGGCCACTCCGGCGAGCTATAAATCATGATATTCGCCCAGGTTACTATATCAGCATTGATACACTGGCCTGGCCGCGCGCCGAAACCGTTGAACCTCCAAGACATTTGCATCTTACGCCCGGCTGAACTTTGCGCCGGACATTATCACTGGTGATATACCGCGCCTGCGGCCGCCTGCCTGATTGTTTTCTTCGATCGCCCACCTGAAACGACATAATCTCCAACCGGGGCAAGCAGTTTCGCTCTTCCCTAGCGTTTTCGCCGTGAGTCTCCGAGCTTTGGCGCCCCACTTTCATTACGTTATAGAGCGTTGCGCTGAAAGATTAACCGTAGTGTCCACTAAAGCGGTTTGCAATAGCGTGTATGGTAGGGGCAGACCTACGTGTTTGCCCCGGATTGGGTATGCGTACGACCATCGGGGCAGTCTGCCCCTACCGTACATGCGGTTGCAAACCCCTTTAGTGGACACTGCTGTTAAACCAGGCGACGCATCGCTGGGTCAGCGCCGCGAGCGGTACTGATCAGGCGAAGGTTAACTTTTCAATGCAACGCCCTATATCAAAAAACAAGGCCGAGACGTTTTGAAAGCCATGCTAAACACTCTATTCAATCGCAAAGTTTCCATCCGCATTCGTCTCTTCACTTCGTTTTTGATCTTCGCTCTCGCCACGTCGTTGGGTTACGCGCAGCAGCCACGTCGGCGCCCGCGGGCGCCGCAGCAGCGAATCCTCATCCAGGAGACCCAGAAGGCGAACACGGCCGAACCTTCGGGGCAGCGAGCCGCGCGGCCGGAGTTGGTGTTGCAGACCGGCGTCTCCCGGTTCGCGTCAGACGTGGCTTTCAGCCCCGACGGGCGGTTGCTGGCTTCAATGGATTTTATGGCCGGTTCGATCAAATTGTGGGAAGTTTCGACGGGGCGCGAATTGTTTGCGATCAATCTGGGACCGCGCAACCTGACTGCGAGCGGCGTCAATTCGCCATTTGTCTTCAGCCCTGATGGTTCATCAATCTTTTCCGTCAGCGCCGGAACGCTCATGCAGTGGGACACGCGCTCAGGGCGGCTGATTCGGAGCGTGGATTTGACTTGTGGCAATGATTTCGGCTCGGCGTATTTCTCCGCCGACGCGCGACGGCTTGCGACGATGTCGGCGTCCAAATCTTCATTGGCTGTATGGGACGTCGGGTCAGGACGAAAGCTTCAAGAGTTGGAGTTGGGCGCCGATGAAGGCGAGTTTGTCATGGGTGACAGGTTCCTGGCTTTCGCCCTCAGCCCCAACGGGAGGACGCTGGCGACCGACGTCGGATCAATAAAAGGGGCAGAGCGATCGGAGACGTTAACGCTGCGCGACGCGTCCAGCGGACGCGTTATCCGGGTGATCAAAATCCTGAGTCAGGAGACGTCATTGGCGCCGATTGGCGGCGATCTTTCGGCGCAGAGTAAGTCGGCCGAAGGGGAGCCGATCACCCCTTTTACGAGGCATCTGCGCGCCATCAGGTTCACTACGGACGGGCGCGTGGCCGTCGCGTTCAACGACCTGCAATTTGTCATTTCAGGCGCGCGGCGGCGCTTCATCGGTCGAGAGAACAAGATCAGGATCTGGGACGCCACGAGCGGGCGTGAACTGATTTCGCTAGACGCCGGCGCGCAAAGCTCCGGGGAACTGGCCCAAATTTCACATTACGGGGCGCCCTACCATTTCGCCTTCAGCCATGACAACCGGCAATGCGCGGTCGTGAGCGGTAATACGATCAGGCTCTTCGATCCGGTCGCGGGAGAGAATCTGGCGATGATCATCGGCCGCAATGACCAGACCTCCGTCAGTTACAGCGCGGACGGAAAGCTTCTGGCGACGGCCGGTTTCGACAGCGCGATCAAAATCTGGGATGTGTCGGCGGCCGCGACCGCCAGGCTCGTCACGCAGGCGCGGACTTTGAGCAGGACGGCTCTGCCGGTTGAGAGCGCGTCCTTCAGCGGCGACGGGCGCGCGCTCGCGGTCGGCGGCGCGAACGCAGGCGGCGTTTGGGATCTCTATGCCGGTGTGGCTCTGCCCACGATTGCTGTACCGAAGGTTACACGCGGCGTAGACAAGCCTTCCGCAATCGCGTTCAACAACGACGGCAGTCTGATCGCTTCCGCCGCGGGAGGGCGCTCGATCAAGATCAACGAGGCTCGCAGCGGGCGCGAGCTTTTCACGGTGGCGCAAGAACGCAGCGTCTATATTAACAGCCTGGCGTGGAGCGCCGACGGACGACTGCTCGCGTCGTCTCAGCTCGAAACGCGCTCCGGCGTGAATCTGAACAGGCTCGATGAGTTAAGGAACTTCGCTGAATTGTACGATTATTCAATCATACTGTGGGACGCGGCGGAGGGTCGCGAATTGCGAAGAATCTCCGGAAACACGACGAACATACGCGCCACGGCCTTCAGCCCCGACTCTCGATTGCTAGCCTCTGTCGGCGACGCCGCCGTCGTGAAGCTGTGGGATACGGCGACTGGGCGAGAGCTTGCGACGCTCAAGGGCCATTCACAGAGCGTCAAAGCGGTCGCCTTCAGCTCCGACGGCAAATTGTTGGTTTCGGGCAGCGACGACGGCAGCGCGCGGCTATGGGATGTCAATAGCGGCGAGTCGCTGGCGACTCTGGTCATGCTCAACGGCGGCGCCGACTGGCTGGTGGTGACGCCCGACGGTTTGTTCGACGGGACGCCGGGCGCGTGGAGCCGGATACTCTGGCGCTTCTCGCCGAACGACATCTTCGACGTCGCTCCGGTCGAAATCTTCTTAAACGAATACTTCTATCCCGGGCTGCTCGCCGACATCGCCTCGGGCAAGCGCCCGCGGGCGGCGCGTAACCTGGGGCAGATAGACCGCCGGCAACCGGTCTTGAAACTCTCTCGCGCCGCCAATGCGACGAGCCGCAGGATCAGGGTGAAGATCGAGGTCAGCGAGCCTGCCTCGCCGAATAGAGCGACCCCCGTCGGCGCGCGCGACGTGCGATTGTTCCGCAACGGCGCGCTGGTCAAATTCTGGCGCGGCGACGCGCTGAATGGCCGGAGACAGGCGACGCTCGAAGCCGAGGTCCCGATCGTCGCGGGAGAGAACCGCCTGGTCGCTTACGCCTTCAACCGCGACAACGTCAAAAGCCCCGACGCCATGTTGACCGTCACCGGCGATGAGTCGCTGCGGCGCAAGGGCGTGGCTTACGTCATCGCCTGCGGGGTCAATCAATACGCCAACCCGCAATACAACTTGAAATACGCCGTCGCCGACGCCACCTCGTTCGCCGGAGAAATTAGCGCGCAGCATGCGAAGTTGCAGGAATACGAGCGTGTCGAAGTCATCACCCTGCTCGACCGCGAGGCGACGAAGGCTAACATACTGCTGGCGCTCAAACGCCTGTCGAACTCCCAATCGACGCTCCCCGCCGGCGCGCCGGCGGCCCTGTCGAAAATTCAACCGGCGCAGCCAGAAGACGCCGTGTTGATCTTCTTCGCCGGGCGCGGCGCGGCGCAGGGGGCGCGGTTCTACCTGATCCCGCACGACCTCGGTTACTCCGGCGCGCTCAATGCGCTCGGCGGAGACGCCGTGCGAACGATCCTCTCGCACGGCGTCTCCGACCTGGAACTCGAAGCGGCGCTCGAAGGCGTAGACGCCGGTCAGATGCTCTTCGTGCTCGACGCGTGCAACTCGGGTCAGGCGCTCGAGGCCGAAGAGAGCCGCCGGAGCCCGATGAATTCTAAAGGGCTTGCCCAACTTGCTTATGAAAAAGGCATGTACATTCTGACCGCCGCGCAGAGCTATCAGGCGGCGCTCGAAGCCGCCGAGCTCGGCCACGGCTATCTGACCTTCGCCTTGATCGAAGACGGGTTGAAGCGCGGGCTGGCTGACAGAGACCCGAAAGACGGTTTGGCGCTGGCCCGCGAGTGGTTCAATTTCGCCGAGGAGCGAGTGGGGCAGATGCAGGAGCGTGAGATGCAGACGCGCCTGCCGCTCGATTTCGCCGCGAACGAAGCGAAGGCGAAAGATCTCAAACAACCCAACATTCAAAGGCCTCGCGTCTTTTACCGGCGTGAATTGGAATCGCGCCCGTTCGTCGTCGCAAAGCCATAGCATATATATCAAGACAGGGATTCCTACCCAACGGTTTTGCGAATCTCAATAAGGTCCTAAGCCACGCCCAGCTCAAAGCGGTCGTCTACGGGTCAGCAATTGGTTGCGGCAAAGAAGGCGTCAATAGAACGCTGATGACGCGGACGAGCGCGGATCATCGCGGATAAATCCAAAAAAGATCAGCGTCAATCCGCGCTATCAGCGTTATCCGCGTTCTATTAACCCGTACACTGATCTGAAACCCTCTCCAGTTTTTGATGTTTCCCCGTGGCGCTTACGGCTCTCGGCCTTGATCTGGCGATCTCCGCGCCGGGGATCCCGGTGGCAGAAATTTTTTGACTGGAATGTGATTTTCGCGAAATTTTGTTCCCCGGTTTCGCACTATGTTTTGAGACTTGTTTGCGTGGCCGAAACCACCGCGGGCGGGTTCGTTTGCTGAAGTCATCGCTCTAAATCAAACCACGTAAGACCGGTACAGCGCCGCGCGCTAAGGCAAGCGGCTGCCTCCTCGGTCAGTGGCTTGGGCGCTGTGCCGGTATTCCCACGTTGCGTGGTTTGATTTAGAGCAATGGCGCCAGTTTCATGACATGCAGGTTCGCGCTTCTCGGCGATTGTCCGGGCTAAGGGCCATTAGTCTACCACCCAGCAATTCTCGGTTTAGGCGAAAACAAAAGGCTTAGCGGCATAGACTCGGCTGTAAATCCTTTAGATACCCATCAAACTGAGATTTGGTTTTAGGACAGGGGGCTGGAGAGATTTCCGCTCACGCCCCAGGGCGCTACGGATCCTACAGGGCTTACTTGCGGCATTTTGACAAAGACTCTTTGGGGGCTGCTTGCGCCTCGTCTGTAACCGGCTCGGCTTTTCTTGTGATTCCCTTCAGGACATGCAGGTTCGTGTTGCGCTAAACATCTTGATTTCCTTATTCCCGCCCCGAAGTCCCGACTTTGAAAACTTGGTTGCGCTACGCGGCGCCGGCCTCGCCGCCGCGCAAATCAAAAATCACTTTTTGCCATTCACCAGGAGGTATTTATGTTCAGGTTGATCTGCCATTCGCTATGCGCTGTTTTCATTGCGATCGCTTTTAGCGTCCTCGCCGCGCCCGGGACCGTCGGCTTGTCACAACCCGCCCAGGACCCTAAAAAGCAGTCAAAACAGGAGCGCGAATACCAAAAAATCAAGCAATTCAGCGAGAAGCTTTACGCCGAAGACCCGTTGTTCCGCGAGGAAGTAGATGAGTCCTATCGCCAGAAACGGCGGGAGCATAGCGAATTGGCATACTTCACGAACACTCGTGATAGTCAGGACGACCAGGACACGCGCACCGGCGACAAGCTTAAAGTAGAGGACGCGCTCTACGACAATCCGCTCGTGCAGGATTACGTCAACCGGGTTGGCCAATTGATAGTGCCCAAGGATTCAAAGAAACTCTACGGCTTCAAAGTCACGCTCAATCCGATACCGGAAGCCCGCGCGCTTTCGACCGGCACGATCTACATCTCGTCGGGGCTGCTTTCGATGATCGATAACGAAGCGCAACTGGCTTACGTTCTGGGCCACGAGGTGGCTCACGTCGAGAAGGACCACTGGCGCGAGGACGTAATAGTCGAGCGCGGAATACATCGCTACTACGAGAAGCAAGAAAAGAAGCGCGCGATCCTCGGCGCCGTTATCGGTCTGGGCGCGGGCGCCATTGTCGGCGGCTCTACGAACTCGTTCGGCAAGGGGGTGACGACGGGGCTCCTCGTCGCGGTTGGTGTGCCGACGGTTCTCAAGTTGCTCTCCCCGGACGCCGTCGTTTCGTGGGACAAGCAGCAGGAGGATGAGGCCGACCAGCTCGGCCTGAAATATATGTTCGAGCGCGACTACGATCCGCGCGAAGCGCCTAAATTCTACGCTACGCTGCAGCGCGCATCGCAGTCTGATACGCGCGCGGGCCTGGGATTCATGGGAGAGGGTTCGCGCGTCCTCGAGCGAATTCAGGAGGTGAACACCGTCCTCACAGGTTTCAACAACCTCACTTCCAGAAACCTTTTTGTCGGCGCGCTCGATCTCAAGGAGCAGCGCCAGACGCTAGTCGAGAACGCCGGCGCAGGCAAGGAGCCGGATAGAGGCAAGGCGCTCAGCGCCGAACGCGCCGCCGCCGGGCAAGCCGTGGCCAGCCAGGCCCTCGCCAGCGGGCCGATGGCCGCGGCGATCAAGGCCAAGATCGAGGCCGGCGAATTGATCGGCAGCAGCGCGGAGTTCGCGACGGTGATGGCCGAACTCAAACGCGACAACGGCTTGCGCGCTTTTTATTACGACATGTTCCAGATGTCTCGCGAAAATTTGGAAGAATCGCTGGCGATCCGCTCCAACGACCCTTTCACTCACTTCTACTACGGGAAGGTTCTTAAGCTGACGGCGCGAACCCCGGTGGAAAAACAACGCGCTTTATCATCCTTCGTCAAGGCTATCGAGCTGGACAAGCGCCGCGTTATAGCCGAGCCACATCTTTATCGCGCGCTCGCCTTGATCGAAACCAGGGACACGGCGCAATCGCGCGAGATCGTCTCCAGCCTGCAGGATTATGTCTCGGTCTACCAGCGCCAAAACAGCGGAAGGCTGCCGGCCAACATGGACGTGATTTACGATTACATGCAGGAGGTCGGCGAGATCGACTGGGCGGCGCGTCCGGCGCTGAACATCTCCACGAAGAACATTGACCCGATAGGAATCCAGGGCGGCCTCACGACTTCGGCGCCTCCGCCGGCCCCGGTCACGGTCACACCGGCCTCGGTTACTCCGGCGCCGGTTCAGCCGACGCCCACGAAGCAGCGTAAACCCTAACTTCATTTCGCAAACGACTGCGCGGCTGTCTCATCCGTCAGCCGCGCAGCAACTGCAAATTGGAGATAAGGGGGCTCCCTCAATGTTCACAGCAGCTTTGCAAATGAACCTGAACGACGGCGATGATTGGGATTTCTTACCGCAAGACCTTTGGGTCGCCATACTGGATCGTTTCGTTCTTATGAACTGTTCGAGTATTGGTTTCAGCGGGATCGAAGGAACTGCGGATGTTTCAAAAATCCGATGTTTTTCAGATTGGCAACCGCCCTATGTTGGGTGTGGAAATGTTTTCATAAGCTGGCAAAGCATGTATTCGAAACAGGCTGTCAGAGAAAGTCAATTCGGCTTATTTGAATACTCGAAAGAGTTACATGACCTCATGCGCAAAGTGGAAAATACGGCCTGGAGAATCTCTGACGAACTTTATCCGGCTGATGAACTCTATTTTTTTCATGGCGATCGTATTTTGCTGTTGGCCGCCCCTTATGAAGGGCCTATCTTATTTTGCGAGCTAAATGACCGGCAGACAGAGAATCTTATGCGAGTCGATGATAGGATCGCGCCCAATCTTCACCCCCCAGGTAACTGGAAAATTATTTCGGAAGTCATTGATCTCTGATTACCTATGTACTGCGTTGTGTTGCGGCGGCTGATAGTCATCCATATGCGCGAAAACCGATCCGTTTTTTTTCTCTTCATGACCATGACTATATTACTGGCGACGCCGTCTGATCGTATGTCGTTCATCCGGGCGGCCGGCGGCCAGGATGCGTCGTTGCGCGCGCCATTCTCGCTCGAATTGCCGGACGTCGGCGTGACGCCGATCACCGAGCCGGAAGTAAACATTCCGACGAGCAATCTCCATAAGCTGCGCCTGCGCGTGCGGAAACCGTATGCGGACGCGATCAACTACGGGAAAATATACACGAAGGTCAACGGGGAAGCGGCGGTCGTGATCCAAACGCCCGGAAGAGATCGCAACGATCATATCCTTGTGACCTTGGATTTGGACAAATATCCGCGCTTCAAACTTCGCCCGGGCAGGAACGTCATCGAGATTCAGGCGGTCGACGGGGCGGGCAGTTCCTACTACGCCTCTTATGTGTTGCTCGCCGGCGCGGGGGCGAATAACGATCCGGCGCGGCTCGCCGGCGCGACGATTGAAACCGCGACCGTGAACGAAGGCGCCGACCGTCAACCGCCGACCATCTACCTGACGAATCCGAGCGGCGGCGCGCTCGCGAGGCGCTTGATCGAAAGCGTGATCGCGCAAGGCGTCGTGACCGATGATTCGGGCATCGTGGCGAGTGTCACCGTCAACGGCCAGCCCGCGGCGCTCACGCCGGCGACCGGCTCGCGCCTGCTCGTCCCGATATTCTCTAAAACCGCGGCGGCGTCGTTCGCCTTCGAGCGCGCAGTCGCCATCGGAGACGCCGTCTCCGCCCTGGTCGTCGAGGCGAAAGACGCGGCCGGCAATCTGACCCGCCTCACGCTTCCGCTCAATCCCAGGCCACTGCCGCCGCCCGACGGCGGGTTCGCCGGCCGAAAATTCGCGCTAATCGTGGGTGTGTCGCGTTACCGCGATGAGAAAATCAGCGATCTGCAATTCGCCGACGCCGACGCGCGAGAGTTGCGCGATTTTCTACGGCGGCCCGAAGGAGGAGGATTCAAGCCGGATGACATTCTTTACCTGGAGAACGAGCTGGCGACCGTCGAGGGCGTGACCGCTGCGCTCGACCGCATTCTGTCGCAAGCGGGGCCGAACGATCTGATCCTGTTTTTCATCGCCGGGCACGGGGGGCCTGACCCTTACGCGCCACAGAACCTCTATTACGTCCTGCATGACACCAGGGTCGCCGACCTGCCGCGCACTGCGCTGCCGATGACGATTTTGCAGGAGAAACTCAATCTGGCGCGCGCCAGGCGGGCGGTGGTCCTCATTGACACCTGTCACAGCGCCGGCCTTGGAGGCGCGCAGCCGACGGGCGCGCGCGGCTTCGAAAACAACCTGATCAATCTCTACTCGGCGAAGCTTTTCAAAGAGGAAGGGCGCGCGACGCTCACCTCTTCGGACGTCAACGAGCTTTCGTATGAGAACAAACGATGGGGAGGCGGCCACGGAGTCTTCACCCACTCGCTGCTCGAAGGTCTGCGCGGACAAGCCGACTCGAACGCCGATTCTTTCATTACGGCGGGAGAACTTTTCGCTTATGTCCGCGACCGCGTGCGGCTTGAAACGGGGTTCAAACAGAATCCCCGCTCTGTAAATGAATTCAACAGTGATTTCACGCTGGCGTTTGTGACTGGGAAATAGCAATGTTTGTGATCCTCAACAGAGTTCTTCCAGCGACGCCCGGGCTTCTCTGAGGTCTGTTGCGCCAAACCCTTCCTGGCGTCGCCGCGCCAGTTCCTCCCATCGCTCCCCTACTTCAATCTGACTCCGCGAATTTCTGAAAATGCCACGCTGTCGCCGTTGCGAAGACGCTATTGTCTTCAATCTGGGGAAGCGGAGGTTTGCGCCGACGACTCGCCTAAGAAATGGGATGCTTCGTGGGGCACGCCGCCGGCGAGCCGCCGGCGCAAATTCGTGTAATTCGATAAGCTGCGCGTCCGCAGCGCCAATTCAGCCTGTTGAATTCGTGAAAGGATGAGTTATGAAAAGAACATGCCTTATTACCATTGCCCTGGCCCTCCTTGCAGGAGCGGTTTTATTCGCGTTGCCCGCGAGCCGGGCAAACGAAACAAAACCGTCATCGAAGAATGTCACATTCAGCAAAGACATCGCGCCGATCTTTTTCAAAAACTGCGCCGAATGCCATCGCCCTGGCGAGTCGGCTCCGATGTCGCTTCTTAGTTACAAAGACGCGCGCCCCTGGGCCAAGTCCATTCGCGAAAAAGTCATCAGCCGCGAGATGCCGCCCTGGCACGCCGACCCTGGCACAGGGCAGTTCTTGAACGACCGCCGCTTGACCGAAGCCGAGATCGAGACGATCAAAGCCTGGGT
>Ga0190270_10001172_pt1 | contig 12037 bp, 11 predicted proteins | sample Popmic320T_FD_133748 | JGI IMG/M metagenome (GOLD analysis project Ga0190270, IMG submission 133748) | Populus adjacent soil microbial communities from riparian zone of Weber River, Utah, USA - 320 T | ecosystem: Environmental > Terrestrial > Soil > Riparian zone | place: USA: Utah | collected... | reverse complement strand
GCGAGGACTACGGCGCGATCGGTGCCGCGACGATGCTCGTCGGGGGGTGGGCCGACGGCTACACGAACATCTGCCTGCGCGCCTTCCCCGAGCTCGCGTGTCCGCGGCGCGTCCTGATCGGGCCGTGGCCCCACGCGTCGGTCGAGACCTGCGTCCCGGGCCCGAACATCGACCTCGCCGCCGAGATGCTCCGGTGGTGGGACCGGTGGCTGAAGGACGTCGACACGGGGATCGACGCCGAGCCGCCCATCCAGATCTACCAGCAGCGGTCGACGCGCCCCGATCCGCTCCGCGCCGAGGTCCGGGGCGAGTGGCGGTACGAGCCGACCTGGCCGCCGGAGCGGATCGCGCCGCTCGCCCTGCCGCTGGCCGGCGCCGCGCCCGGCGGGCTCGCCTGGGGCGAGGGGCCCGTGGACGACCTGGCCGTGCGCGGTGACGTCGGCGCCACCGCGTGGATCTCGTGCGCGGCCTCGATGCCGTGGGGTGGCTCCTCGGACCAGGGACCCGACGAGGCGGCCTCGCTCTCCTACACGTGGGCGCCGCTCGAGGACGAGCTCGTGATCACGGGCCACCCGCGGCTGCGCGTGCGCGTCACGACCGATCGCCCGGTCGCCTACCTCTCGGCCAAGATCTGCGACGTGTTCCCCGACGGCGCCGCGTCGCTCGTCGTCCGGGGCATGGTGAACCTCGCCCACCTCGACCCGCCCGCGCGGCCGGGCGAGCCGGTCGCCGTGGTCCTCGACCTCGAGGCAATCGCGTGGACGTTCGAGCCGGGTCACCGGATCCGCCTCGACCTCGCGGGCGCCGACTGGCCGAACGCCTGGCCGCCGCCCGGGGCCGCGACGCTGTCGGTCGACCGGTCGGCGACCGTCCTGGAGCTGCCCGGGCTCGCGGGGCCCCCACCCGTGGCCGAGGTGCCGTCGTTCCCGCCGTCGACCCGGCCGCAGGTCGACCCCCGCGAACACACCGACGAGGGGTGGTCCGAGTGGCGGGTCACCGACGACGTCGTCGCACGGCGGCGGGTGGCCACCGCCCGCTACGGCGGGCGGAGCGATCCCGAGGACGGCGCGCCGGGCACGTCGAACCTGTACGGCGGCGCCGTGTTCGTCTCGCACGACGACCCGGCGGACGCGGGCTCGGACGCCGTCACCGAGCTCGAGCTCGTCTTCCCCGAGGCCACGTGCCGGGCGGCCGTGACGTCGACGGTCCGCTCGGACGCGACGACCTACCGGCTCGGGATCGAGCTCGTCGTGACCGAAGACGGCCTCGAGCGATGGCGCCGGTCGTGGGACCGCGCGTTCCCGCGCGACGCGCAGTGATCAGGCGACGTCGGCGGGGCCGCCCTCGGGCGGCTCGGACAGGTGCGCGGGGGTCAGCGTCTCGTCGGACAGGATCTGCCGCCGCGACGGCGCGAGCGCCGGCTCGGGGATCGCGCTCTCGCGGGTGAGCGGCGCGATCACGTAGGGGTCGTCGCGCAGGAGCTCCGACCGCTGCACCGCCACGATCACGCCCGACCGTCCGGCCGGGAACAGGAGCTGCGGGCGGTCCGCCACCGCCGGGTCGACGTACATCGGGGCCATCACGAACAGCGACAGCGGCGGGACCGCCCCGATGTCGCAACCCGGCGCGAGGGCGCGGATCTCGGCGTGGGTCGCGAGCCGCGCCTCGGGATCGCGCAGCGCCGTTCGCACGAGATCGACGTCGAGGTAGCGGTCGTTCGGCACGACCATCAGCGCGGGGCCCGTTGCGCCCATCACCACCTCGGTCCGGACGAGCTCGGCCATGTCGAGGCCGTGCGCCCGCGCGGTGTCGGACGCCGTGACGGCGGCGGGATGCGGGAACACCAGGAACGCGATGCCGCGCCCCAGCAGGTACCCGAACACGTCGCTCACGCCGGTTCCTTCCGGATCGGTGGGATGCGGCGATGCTACCCCGGGGTCCCGGCGCGTCCGGGAGGCCGTTCAGAACCCGGGCAGGCGGTCGCCGAACCACAGGAACGCGGCGGCGGCGGCCACGTCTAACAGCAGGTGCGCGATCACGAACGGCCACGCGCGGCGCCACCGCACGTACAACAGGCCGAAGAGCAGCCCCATCGCGAGGTTCCCGAGGAACCCGCCCCACCCCTGGTACAGGTGGTACGACGCTCGCAGGGCGGCGCTCGCGCCGATCGCCGCCCACGCCGACCAGCCGAACTGCTGGAGCCGCGTCACGAGGTACGCGAGCACGACCGTCTCCTCGAGCAGCGCCGCCCCGGCGGCGTTCATCACCACCGCGAGCCAGGTCCACCAGTAGCCGTCCGGCGGCGCCGGCAGGACGAACCGGTTCACGCCGAGCTCGACGGCCACCAGGTAGATCGCGGCGCCGCCGATGCCCACGACCGCGAACAGCCCCAGGCCGGCGGCGACGTCGCCACGCACGCGCCGGTCGTCGAACCCGAACGACCCCATCCCCTCGCCGCTCCGACGCGCGAGGTGCACGACGAGCCACACGGGCGCCAGCCCGAACACGAACGGCAGGAGCTGATCGAGGAAGTCCGCCGCCTGGTTGGCGGCGGCCACCACCACGCCGCTCAGGGGCGCGCGCAGGAGGCTCCGGATCGCGTAGACCGCCGAGGGGAGCACCGACAGCGCGAGGACGACGCCGATCTCCTCGGCGAGCGTGCGCCGCGGGAGATCGGGCGCGACGGGGACCGAGGGCGCGTCGTCGGGGATCAGCCGCATCGCGGACAGCCTAGGCGACCCCCGGCTAGGGTTCGGGCCCATGGCGCGCCGGACCGCGGACCTCGTGATCGTCGGCGCGGGCACCGTGGGCGGCTGGGCATCGGTGTTCGCGACCGAGCTCGGCGCCGACCGCGTCGTCGTCGTCGACCGCGACCTGGCGGGCGCGGGCGCGTCGAGCCGGGCCGCCGGCATGGTGCGCGCGCAGGGCGGGACGCCCGACACCGTGCGCCTCGGCACGTGGTCGATCGACTTCTACCGGCGCCAGGCCGCGCGGTACGGGACCGACTCGGGGTTCGTCGGTCGCGGCTACGTGATCCTCGCGGTCACGGCCGCCGAGGAGCGCGCGGCCCACGAGCGCATCGCGATGCAGCGCGCCACCGGGCTGGACGTGCGCTGGGTCGGCCGGGATGAGGTCCGCCGCCTGATCCCCGCGATGGCGGCGCGCGGTTACCGCGGCGGCTCCTACGTCGCGTCCGACGGCTGGGTCGACCCGCCGCGGAACGTCCTCGCGTACCGCCTCGCGATGCAGCGCGCGGGGGTCGAGCTGCGGGAGCGGGTCGCGTTCACCGGGCTCCGCCGCGGCCGCGGCGGCCGCGTCACCGGCATCCAGACGAGCGACGGACCGATCGCGGCGGGACACGTGCTGCTCACCGGCGGCCCGGGCCTGCACGCGGTCGCCCGCCTCGCCGGCGCGAAGGCGTGGGTCGGCTACGCACGCCACCAGGTCGTCGTCACCGAGCCGAGCCCGGCGCTGCACCCCGATACGACCGCGATGGCGTTCGACATGGGCGCCGGGATCTACTGGCGACCCGAGGAGGGCGGTTTCCTGTGGGGGATGTCGAACCCCGCCGAGACGCCCGGGGCGGCGCGCCGCATCGACTGGGACCACCTGCACGCGATGCAGGACCGGCTCCACCGCCTGGTCCCGGCGACGCGACGCCTGGGCACGAAGAAGGTGTGGGCCGCCACGATCGAGTACACGCCGGACCATCAGCCGATCGTCGGCCCGCTCGTCACCGATAGAGGCGAGGAGGTGCCCGAGGTGTCGATCGCGAGCGCGTGCGGCCACGGCATGATGTGGGGACCGGCCGTCGCGCGGATGGCGGCCGACCACGCCACGGGGCGCCGGACGCGCGTCGTGCGCCGCCCCGGCGACCTGCGGATGGATCGGTTCGACGACGACGGACGTTCGCCGCTCGTCGACCCGGTCGCGTTGCCCTTCCCCCTGGCGGTCGAGGACTAGACGAGCTTCGCCGTGACCTTGAACGACAGGCCGTCGTCCTTCGGGTCGCCGCCGTTACACGCGAACGGGCCGAAGAAGTCGTAGCAGCCCGTGTAGCGGACGCTCGCGCTGCCGAGGACCGCGATCACCCGGCGCACGCCGTTGCCGTAGTCCACCGTCGCCCTGCCGACGCCCTTGCCGTTGAGCGTGATCGCGCGCGTCGAGATCGCGCCGCCGTCGGCCACGATCACGAGGGTGGCGACCGGCGACGTGGCGCCGTCGGAGCCGTCGACCGTCACGCGGAGCCGCGCACCGCCGCCCACGGCGTTGCCCCGCACGAACCGGACGAGCCGGTGGGCCAGGTGATCGAGCTGCCCCGTGTTCTTCACGGGCGACGACCTCGGGGTCACCGTCTTCGACACCTGCGCGGTCGCCGCGTCGTAGGCGTCGCCCTCGCTGTAGAAGGCGTCGGGCGCCGCGTTCCACGCCCCGAAGTCCCGGAAGGCCTTCGCGAACGTCCACGGGTTCCCGTCCTTGGTCTCGTTGTCGAGGACGGTCCGCACCGCCTGCGACGAGAACTGGTCGGGGCCGACCTGGGACCCGTCGGCCCTCTCCCAGATCTTGCGGACGACGACGCGGTCGTCCAGGCCGCCGGTCCCGAGCGACTCGCTGAGGAACCGGAAGAAGATCCAATCCCCGTACACGCGGAAACCCACCGTCTTGTCGAGCGGGACCGTGGGGTTCGAGATCGGGCTCGCGTTCAGGTACTGGCGGTTGTCGTCGATCTCGTCGTACACCTCGTCCTCGATCCACGTCGCGGTGGCCTCCATGAACCATCCGTCTTCGTAGAGGTCGTAGGCGAACTGCACGGCGTGGAAGAACTCGTGCGCGGCGGTGACGCGCAGCGGGAGCGTCGTGTCCGGGTACCCGAACTCGAGCGCGGAGAAATCGTTGTCGAGCACGCAGTACGCGCTGAAGTCGAAGTAGCGGTACCCGCTGAACAGGCGGGGGTCGTCGCTCGTGCAGTACCCGTAGAGGCCGTCGTCGCCGAGGTTCGTGAGGTAGACGTCGAGCTCGGTGCCGCCGCCGTCGTCGTCAGACGTGCCGTCGGGTTTGGGCGGCCGGTAGCCGAGGTCGTCGACCTCGAACGCCCACACGTCGGCCATGACGCCCGCGACGGTCTCGACGTAGTCGGGGACCCCCACCTCGCCGCCCGCGTCGAGCGTCGGCACCTTGTTCGCGGTCGTCGTCACGTAGTGGACGCAGACGTCCGGATCGCACTCGGGTGGCGCCTCGGAGACCGCGTAACCGACGTCGGCGCCGATCGGCGTGTCCGGGTCGTTCGGCCCGTCGGTGGGGCGGTCGAGCAGGGCCGCGGCGCGCGCCCGCTGGCGCGGGGCGAGGGCGCCCATCCGCAGCAGCAGATCGCGTGCGAGCTGGGTGCCCGATCGTGGGTCGGGCGCCGCGACCTGGCCGAACGCCGCCGGGACGCTCGCCGGGGCCACCGCCGCGGCGAAGCGCTCGAGGGCGTAGCGCGCCGGTCCGATCCGGCCCTGTTCGAGCGCCCGGGTCAGGCCGTCACGCGGTCCCCGCGCGAGCGCGGGGAGCGTGGGTCCGGCATCGGGGCCGGCCGCGACCGCGCCGCCGGGCACCACCGTGACCATCGCCCCCACGGCGAGGAGGATCGCGAGCATGCGGGCGGGCTGGCGCATCCCGCACAGGCTACGGCATGCCGCCGCGTCGGCGGAACGCGCTACAGCTGCAGGATGGGGCAGGTCAGGGTCCGCGTGATGCCCTCGAGCTCCTGCATGGGCATCACGGTCCCTTTCGCGAGCACGTCGAGATCGGCCGCCTCGGCTCGGGCCACGATGTCGTACGGCCCGGTGACGGGGTCGACGACGACGACGCCCTCGATCTGCTGCACCCGCTCGGTGACCTGGCCGGCCTTGCCAACCTCGGTCTGGATCAGGATGTACGCGCTCACCATCGGTGCGTCCTCCTCACGGCGCCGAACGCGCCTGGCCGCACTGCCACAGGTTCGTGCGCGCCCATGGTGGGTGGGGGGCGCATCGTCACGCAAGTCCGCAGGTCAGGGGCCTATTCGACCACCCGGATGAGGCGGGGTGTCCGGGGCAGGAAGGTGCGCCCCTCCCGGCTCTGTTTCGGTACGAGCTCGTTCGCGTGGATCCAGCGCTCGGGAGGCAACGGCACCAGGTCCGTCACCCGGAGGAACGACTGCGGCCCGGGCCCGTCATCGTCGTCCTCGTCGTCCTCCTCGCGATCCGAGGCGGGCGGCGGGACCGAGGGTGCCGCCGCGCGCTCGGCGGCCCATGTCGGGGGGACCCCCTCGGGCCACGAGGACGGGTCGGCATCGACCCGCTCGGCGAACCGCGCCTCCCACCCGGCGCCGGGAGCCCGGTCGGGGTCATCGCTCACGATCACCAGCACGCGGACGCCGGCCGGCGCCGCATCGAGATCGCCCGGACCGCCGGCGGGCAGGATCACCGAGCCCTGCGTCCCACAGATCTCGGCTGCCGACGCGAGATGCCGCGCCGGCAAGGCGACCACCAACGCGAGGTCCTGTCCGTCCGCCATCCCCGATCGACGCTCCCCGTCCGTGGGGCGCCATCGTACGGATTTGACCGCGTCTCCTCCCCTTCGTAGATTGTCGACAGTCCACCGCCGCGCATCGCCGCGGCCAGCACCTGAGGGAGGGGCAGCATGACCGACAGCGATCGGGACCTCGCGGTCCGCGCGGACGGGATCGGCCGGCGAGGCGAGGTCGACCGGCGGCAGTTCATCCGGATGGGGGTGCTCGGCACCGCGATGGCGAGCGCGTTCCTGATGGACACCGACCGCGAGGCGGGCGCCGCGATGCTCGCGAACAACACCACGACGGTGAAGCCGCGCGCGGCCGGTCTGGTCGCCGCCGGCCCCGAGCTCGCGCTCCCGCCGGGCTTCAGCTACCACACCTTCGGCGCGTTCGGATCGGCGATGACCGACGGCTACATCACGCCGCCAATCCACGACGGCATGGCCACGTTCGACATGGGCAGCGGCGTGCTGCGGATCGTGCGCAACCACGAGCTCGGCGAGGGCAACGACATCCCGGCGGGCACCGTGATCGGGAACCCCGCCACAGCGTGGGACACCCGCGCGCCCGGCGGCACCGTCACGCTCGAGGTCGACGCCACGACCGGCGAGCTGATCTCGCAGTGGATCAGCCTGAACGGCACCGACACCAACTGCGCCGGCATGCCGACCCCGTGGGGCACGTGGCTCACGTGCGAGGAGACGGTCGCCGGCAAGGGCTCGGGCCGCAACAAGCCGCACGGCTACGTCTTCGAGGTCGACCCCGCGAACGACGAGGCGGTCCTGACGACGCCCTACAAGAAGCTCGGCCGGTTCCTGCACGAGGCGGGCGCGGTCGACCCGGCGACGGGCGTCGTGTACATGACCGAGGACGAGGGACCCGACGGCTTCTACCGGTTCATCCCGAACGCGCCGGGCGACCTGCGCCACGGCGTGCTGCAGATGCTCCGCGTGAAGGGCCAGCCGAAGTACAACACCATCACCGGGCAGACCGTCGGCGAGGTCCTCGAGTGCAACTGGGTCACGATCGACGATCCCGATCCCGGGAACGCCGAGAACGACGCGTCGAACGTGTTCAAGCAGGGTCGCGCGAAGGGCGCCGCGAAGTTCCTCGGCGGCGAGGGCTGCACGTTCCGCGACGGCTCGATCGTGTTCGGCTCGAGCGAGGGCGGCGACGCCGGACGCGGCCAGATCTGGTCCTACACCCCGACCGAGAACGCGGGGGCGCTCAACGAGCAGGGCGACCTGGAACTCCTGTACGAGTCGACGGACCGCACGATCCTCGACGGTCCCGACAACCTGACGACGAGCCCCGGCGGCGCGATCGTGATCGCCGAGGACGGCAACCTGAAGACGAACCTCGTCCGGGCGCTGCTCCCCGACGGCTCGATCATCGACGTCGCCGAGAACCTCGTCGCGGTGCAGCAGCACTACCTCGAGGCGTCGGGCAAGCTCTACGACCCGACGGTCCCCGACGACGGCCGCTCGGCCGGTGACGGGGTCGGCTTCTCGGAGTTCGCGGGTCCCACGTTCAGCCCCGACGGGACGTGGCTCTTCGTGAACATCCAGGTGCCGGGCATCACCTGCGCGATCACGGGGGACTGGGCGAGCCTGGGGCTGTAGTCAGACGAGCCGGTCGCGGACGCCGGCCAGGCCGCTCTCGACGAAGGCGGGGCCGCCCGCGCCCAGACCGTACGCGACCTCGTGCCACGGCATGAGTGCGAACCGGATCCGGGCGCGATCGCGGAAGCGGCGGTCGGGCGCGCCACCGTACGCTTCGAGCGCGCGCTCCCCCGAGGCGGGCGCCGCGTGCAGCCACCACGCGAGGTCGACCACCGGGTCGTCGAGCGCGGCCTCCTCCCAGTCGATGATGCCCGCCAGGTCGCCCGCGGACGTCACGAGGACGTGCGCCGGTCCGAGATCGCCGTGCGTCAGCACCGGCGCGAACCGCCACATCTCGTCGTCGTCGAGCAGCGCGCCGAGCATCGCCTCGGCGCGCGCGCGTTCGTCGAGCCCGAGCGACGGGAGGACGCCGGCCGCGAGGTCCGCGCAGGTGGCACGCGTCGCCTCCCGGAGCCGTGCCGGCGTCAGCGCGCGCAGGCCGACGAACTCGGGCGGCACCGCGTGCAGGTCGTACAGGAACCGGCCGAGGCGCTCGGGCCAGATCCCCCCGCCGGCCTCGTCGCACGGCACGCCCTCGATCCGGGGATAGATGAGCAGCGGCGGGTCGCCGAGACGAACCGCCGGCGACGGGATCGCCGCCGGCACCTCGTGGGCGAGCTCGGGCAACAGGGCCGCCTGGGCGCGGAGCCGCTCGACCGCGTACGCGGTCCGTGGCGACTGGACGATCCAGACCGCGCCGTCGGCGGCGGTCACCTCGTACGTGTCGCAGGTCCAGCCGTCCCCGACCGCGCGGAGCGCCGCGCCGGCGAGCGCGGGCATCCGTTCCCCGACGCGCGCGGCGAGCTCGTCCATCTACGCGAGCGGTCCCGCCTCGGACGGGAGCACGACCGGCTCGGCCGGGATCGGGTCGCACAGCTCGGGCGTCGAGAGCGCGAACCAGGCGACGACCGCGCCGAGCGCCGCGAGCACCGCCGCGAGGATGAACGTCGTGGCCGAGCCCAGCTCCTGGTAGACGATCCCTCCCACGAACGCGCCGAGGATGGGCGCGATCCCGAAGCCCACGGTGCCCGTGATGCTGTTCCCGCTCGAGTACAGGTGCTCGGGGACGAGGCGCCCGATCACGACCACCGCGGTGGTGAACAGGAGGCTGAAGCCGATGCCCTCCAGACCGGTCAGGAGCGAGAGCGTCGTCGCGTCGTCGACCGATCCCCAGAGCAGGAACCCCGTGGCGTAGACGAGGCAGCCGAGGACGTAGATGTTCCTGAGACCCCACCGCGTCTGCATCCGGGACGACGCCCACATCGTCGGGACCTCGATCGCGCCGCCGAGCGCGGCCCCCAGCCCGATCAGCAACGGTCCGCCGCCGGCGTCGTCGATCCGCAGGCCGATGAAGTTCCACGCGGCGTTGAACCCGGTCCACACGAGGAACACCGCGGCGAGGAACCCCCAGAGGCGCGGCGCCTCCTTGAAGACCTGGCCCACCGCCCCGAACCGGCCGCTCTCCTCCAGCCGGCGTGCGCGATCGCGTGGGACCGTCGTGGACCACAACAGGACGAGGGCCACGCTGGCCGCGTACAGCGGCATCGCCCATCCCATGCCCGCGGCCTGGAGGATCGCGCCGAACAGCAGGCACCCGATCCCGTAGGTCGCGGACTCCCACATGCGCACGCGGCCGTACGTCTGCATCGCGCCGTCGCCGAGGTGGGCGAGCGTGATCGCGTCCAGGTTCGACCCCTGCGCGATCAGGAACATCGAGTGGATCGCCGAGGCGAGCGCGACCATCGCGAGGCCGTCGACCCCGTTGAGCCAGAGCGCCGCGAGCCCGGACCCCACCAGCCCGATCTGCAGGACGGTCAGCCGACCGAGCCGCGTGTCGGCCTGGTGGCCCCAGACCGGGTTCGCGACCGCGCGGAGCGCGCCCGCGATCAGCAGGACCGTGCCGATCTGCGCCTCATCCAACCCGTGGTACTCGCGCAGGTACAGCGAGAAGAACGGGAAGAACGAGGCGATCACGAACCCGAAGAAGAGGAAGAGCCCGCGGACCTGGACGGCGTCGGAGACCTGCGGGCGGCGCATCGGGCTCGAGGCTAGCAGCGGCTCATCGCGCCGCCGTCGCCGCGGCGTCGTGCCACAGATCCGCGTACGACGCGTAGCTGTCCGCGATCGCTCCCGTCACGGCGTCGCGGTCCTCCCACGCGAGATCCCGCAGGGCGCCCCCCCAGATCGAGCGCCCGATCGCGAACCCCACGAACCCCCTGACCCCGGCGGCCGCGCGGAGCCACCGCTCGACGGCGGCGCGGTCGGCGCCGCGGCCCAGGACCACGCACGGCGACATCGCCGACCGCGCGATCCTCGCGCAGTCCTCGCGGCGGTCGAGCCCCTCGATCTTCCACAGGTCGGCGGGGATCCCCGCCTCGACGAACAGGTCGATCGTCCGCACCATCAGGTCGGGGCGGACCTCGGTGTCGTAGCCCGGTCCCTCCTGGCCGGGCAGCGGCGGCACGAGCAGCTCGATCATCAGGGGTCGCGCGGTCGCGTCGCAGTGCGCCCGTAGCTCGCGCAGCATGCCCCGTTGGCGCGCGTTCATCGCCTCGTCGTCGTCGGGGTGGTAGCGGACCAGGACCTTGGCCCAATCCGGCGCGAGCGCATCGAGCCGCGCGCGCCAGTCGTCGTGTTCGAACGCCAGCTCGCGGCGGCCGCTCGCCTCGACCGGCACGGCCACGCGGACGCCCGCCGCACGGGCGACGCCGAGCGCATCGGCGCCGAACCGCGCGTCGACCAGGGCGCCCGCCTCCCCCGCCGGGACGCGCCCGTCGCCGACGGCTCGGACGAGTCCCTCGGCGATCAACGTCTTCGCCGCGCGAGCCCGCGCGACGTCGGCGTCCGTCGGCTCGCCGTCGACGCCCAGGACCGACCGCAGGAACGACGTCCGGTGATCGAACGCGAGGATGGCGAGGGGTCCCATGTCGGCGCGATCCTACCCGTCGCTCATTGGACGCAGAACTCGTTGCCCTCGGGGTCCTGCATCACGACCCAGTGCTCACCCATCTCCTCCATCTCGCGGAGCACCGAGGCGCCGGCGGCCTCGAGCCGCGCGACGTCCGCGGTGACCCGCCGCCGCCGCACGTCGGCGTCGGTGCCCAGGTCACCGCCCGCGTTGACGTCGACGTGGACGCGGTTCTTCACGACCTTCGGCTCCGGGACGCGCTGGAACAGCACCCGCGGGCCCGCCCCCTCGCGATCGGTGACGGCGCTGCGGTCGTTCCACCGGTCCTCGGGCACGCCCCAGGACGCGAGGGCGTCCTCCCACGAGTCGAACCCCTCGGGCGGCGGCTGGATCTCGTAGCCCAGCGCCGTCGCCCAGAACGCGGCGAGCGCCGCCGGGTCGGCGCAGTCGATGACGACCTGGATCGGCGTGCCCATCGGCGATCTCCCTCCTCCGGCGTTCCTTGCCCATCCGCGCCGGCATCCACGCATCCCCGTGCTCGTTCGGGGCCGGGACGATGCACGTTCGGGCCTAGACTCCGCGTCCATGGCGAAGGTCGCGATCATCGGCGCCGGCAGCGTCGAGTTCACCCGCAACATCCTGACCGACCTGTCCGCGGCCGAGCCGCTACACGGCACGCTGGAGTTCGCCCTGCACGACATCGACGACGAACGCCTCGCGTACGCGGCGCGTGCCGCGAGCCAGGTCGTCGAGCGGCTCGACGCCGGCCACACCGTCACGGCGCACCGCGACCGGGCCGGCGCGTTCGAGGGCGCCGACTACCTGATCAACGAGATCCAGGTGGGCGGGTACGACGCGACGCTGCGCGACTTCATCATCCCCGCCCGCTACGGCCTGCGCCAGACGATCGCCGACACGATCGGCATCGGCGGC
>Ga0190270_10001171_pt1 | contig 12039 bp, 11 predicted proteins | sample Popmic320T_FD_133748 | JGI IMG/M metagenome (GOLD analysis project Ga0190270, IMG submission 133748) | Populus adjacent soil microbial communities from riparian zone of Weber River, Utah, USA - 320 T | ecosystem: Environmental > Terrestrial > Soil > Riparian zone | place: USA: Utah | collected... | reverse complement strand
GCAACTCCTTCAGAGTTGCGTCTTCTAAAAATGAATGCCTCTTTCCCAGGGTTGCCAAAGCGCAACCCTGGGCTGGAGCTAGCCAACGCTTTCAGCGTTATTCACTCGTACCTTCAGTTTTCACACACTCGCGGTAGCGGGTGGGTGGTTCTCGGAACAGGGCGAGAAAAATGCGAGCGAAATCCACCCGCTACCCGCGAGGTGGTACTGACTTCATTTAACTTCGTCCAAGATGAATTGCCATCGTTAACTATAGATCCAAGCTGTATAGTCCCCCCATCTCGACAATGGGGCGTTTTCCTGTGTAAAATCGCCAGCTTTACTAATGCAACAAACTCCGGACAACGCAGGCAAGAGTCTGCTTTTGGGAATGCAGAACCTTGATATTCATGGTCGGATTTCGCGCGCCATGATCGGAGCTACGGCGTGTGCAGTAGTGACCAGTTTGGTATTCGCAGACTGGCGGGTCACAACTGGACTGTTACTGGGAGGCATCCTCGCCCTGCTCAATCATCGCTGGTTGCGGAGTTCGACGGCGGCAGTATTTAGCGTTCTGGTTGACGGGGAGAAACCCAAACTACGTCTGACGCATTATTTCCTGCGCTACCTGGTTGTCGGTGCGGCTGTCTTCGTCGCTTACACATTGAATGTGGTTTCGTTAGCGGCAACGCTGATTGGTTTGTGTAGTTTTGTCGCGGCAGTTTTTGTTGAAGCATTCAGGGAATTCTATTTCGCATTTATCCAACGAGAGGAAACTAATTGATGTTTCTGTTAGCAGAAGCAGGGCAAGAAGAAGCACATCCAACGCCGATAGTAGTTAAGTTTGTAAATCACTACCTGGGCGAGTGGTTTTACAACATGCAGATGAAGTCCACTTATAGGTTTTGGACGTGGTTCTTCGCCAAGTTCGGCACCACGCCTGAAGCGGTGTTTGGCCCCTACACCCCGGAGACCGCGATCCCGTGGTACACGGTGATGTTCGTGATCGCCTGTATCTTGAGCGTTGCGGTGATCTGGATCTTAAAAGGAAGACTGTCTGACGAAGAACCCGGCTATGGACAGCAGACGCTCGAGCTCGGCGTGCTCGCAATTCGCGGCATGCTGGAAGACATTATCGGTCCGCAGGGATTGAAGTACTTCCCGGTGATCATGACGTTTGCGGTGCTGATTCTGATTTCCAATCTGATGGGATTGTTTCCACTGTTTATGTCGCCGACCGCCGCGGTGAGCGTCACCTTTGCTTTGGGTATCTCTTCCTTTCTTTACTACAACTACATCGGAATCAAAGAGAACGGCTTGTTCGGCCATCTCAAGCATCTGGCTGGTCCAATCTGGTGGATAGCGCCGCTGATTTTCCCAATTGAGGTGATCAGCAATTTCATCAGGCCGTTTTCGCTCGGCATACGTCTTTTCGGCAATCTCTTTGCCGATGAAAAAGTCGTGGTGACCGTCTCCGGACTGGCTTCACCCTGGACCTGGGTTGCCCCTTTGGCGTTAATGCCTTTGAGCATTTTTGTGGCTCTTATTCAGACTTTTGTATTCGTGCTGCTGTCACAGCTTTACTTGAGCGAGGTTTCCCATGGCGCACATGACGAGCACGAGGCACACGGTGAGGACGTCCATCCGTCTGGTCAGTTAGCTCACTCGGAAGACGCAATCCTGGCCACATCTTGATTTATTAAAACGCGAGTCGAGCGATGCAGACATCCGGGTCTGCGCACGTTGGCACGCAAGGTTGGTTCAGATGCCGGCATCAGACAAAACTGGCAAATAATTGTCCGATGATTTAATTGCAGGTCTGTCTCGCAGGAGCGCCGTTGTTCGAGGGGCGGTGGATACCGGATGCAGGCGAAATAATAATCGCCGGTTGTTGTGCTACCAGAACGGCATCGCTGATTGCTGGGTAACTCCCAGCGGAGAAAACAAACAATGCGAAAACTTAATCTACTATTCTTTGCTCTCGTCGGCGTGCTGATGAGCGCAATGTCGGTTATGGCTGAAGTGGCAACCCCTGCCGTCGCGGAGTCTGCGGGCAACAACAATGCTGGACTCTACGCAATCGCTGCAGGCGTTGGATTCGCTATTGCGGTTTTTGGTGGAGCATTGGGTCAGTCGCGAATCGGAGCGGCTGCCTGCGAAGGCGCGGCTCGCAACCCAGGCGCCGCAGCGAAGATTCAGACGATGATGATCCTGGGATTAGCCCTGATTGAGTCGCTGGTTCTCTTTGCTCTGCTTGTCATTTTCGCTGGACTTAAGCCCTAGCGGAACGATCATCGAATCTGTGCGAGCGCGGCTGTTGTCGCGCTCGCATTTTCGTTTTCTGTCACAACTTTGCCGCTACTAAACTCAATGTGATACGCTGATTTCATTCTCCCGAAAAGGTAATCCCCTGAATAAGTTTGGCGAGGACGTTTTAGCTGGATGAAGGCTTGTCCCAAGTGTGGAACAGAATATCCGGACGCGACTACTCTATGTCCGTCCGACGGCGTTGCCCTGGAAAAGACCGACGACTCTTTGCTCGGTAAGACTCTGGCCGGCAAATACCGGATCGACGAACGCCTCAGCGAAGGCGGCATGGGTACGGTCTATCGCGGCACCCACGTATTGATGGACAAAACCGTCGCGGTGAAGGTGCTGCGTCCTTCTTTGGCGGCTGACGAAAAGATCGTCGCCCGCTTTTCCCGGGAAGCCCGAGCTGCCTCGCGAATCAATCACCCTCACGCGCTCAGTGTTACTGACTTTGGCGAAAACGAAGACGGCGTGGTCTTTTTGGTGATGGAATACCTCAGCGGTGAAACGCTGAAACAGGTAATCCGAAACGAAGGCCCAATGGCCCTGTCCCGGGTAGTGGATATTATCAAGCAAGTGGGTGGCGCGCTCGACGAGGCTCATGGTCAGGGCGTGGTCCACCGCGATCTCAAAAGCGATAACATCATGTTGATTACGGCCACTAACGCAGATTATGCGAAGGTGCTGGATTTTGGTATCGCAAAGATCAAAGAAGCTGACGGCGACTATGATCCCGCCCTCACGTCTCCCGACCTGGTGATTGGTACACCGCAGTATATGTCGCCCGAGCAGTGTTCCCAGGCGCCAGACATCGATGCGCGTTCCGACATCTATTCTTTGGGTATCATCATTTATGAAATGCTGGTTGGGCATGTGCCCTTCACCGGCGAATCGCCGACGGTGATCATGTTGAAGCAGATGCAGCATCCGCCGCCGTCGCTTACCGAAGAGCGAAGTGACGTGCCAACTGCGGTTGCCACGGTTGTTAGTAAAGCTTTGCAGAAGCGACCGGAACACCGTTACGAAACGGTGGGCGAGCTGGTTGAAGATTTGAGCATTGCGGCCGGGATGGACGCGGCTATTGCCGAAAACGGCGGACAAGCCACTTCGCCGAGTGGGGCAGCGCTTTTAGCGTCCCAGGACGATGATGACGAAGAGACGCTGGTCCGCCGGCGTTATACCAGGCCGATGGAGCCGGCGCCGGCGCCGGCAGCCGTGGAGGAAATCTACGAAGAGCCCATGCCGGCGCCGCCTCCGGCCTCTGGCTTCAATCCCTGGAAGATTCTTATTCCGGCGGCCGTTGGTTTGCTCGTCATCTTTGGTGTGATTTTCGCTTTTACCAGGAATTCTCAACCACCCACGGAAGTAACGCCGGGTTCGGGTCTGGCAGCCGATCCAAATAGCCAACCCGTGGTGCCGGCTACGCCACCGACGGGCGCTTCTGAAGTAGGAATTCCAACGGCCGGTGCAACCAATCAAAACGCCACCACCGCTGCGAGTCCTTCTCCAACTGTTTCACCGGAACAAGTTGGCGGCATTAATGAGAATGAAAATCAGAACGCTAACACCAGCAAGCCCGTACCCACACCGACCCAGGTGATAGTGGAGGCTCCATTACCGACACCGTCACCGACGAAACCGCCGGCACCGAAGCCGACGCTTCCACCTCCCAGCGCGTCACCGCCAGGGATTGCACCATAAGTAATTTGTCTAGCTGCCAAGCCGGAAGATTCGGTCTTCAGCGCCAAAGGCGCGAAATGTAAAAGCCTGGACCAACGGCCCAGGGGTGAGCCGTTAGAAGTTGTCAGCTTCAGCGCTGAAGCACCTACGTGGTTGTCCTACGGGTCACGCCTTATTTTGGCGACGGTTACTGGGGTCTATGGAGGAGCTTGCGGTCTTGATCATTTCCACCAGGCGCTCGTCGTCGTCGATGGAGATCTGGATTTCAAGTACGTAACAAGGGATGGATATGTTGACTGTAGCGAGTTTAGTAGCGTCTTTGGCGGTGGTGATTAATGCTTTTGCCCCAACCGCCTTTGCCTGATTGATCAGCGCGTCGATGTCTGGCTGTGAGTATCGGTAATGGTCGGGAAAGGCGCGCGAAAAGGAAACTTCCAAACCAGCGTGGCGCACCTGCGTAAGAAACGAACCAGGGTTCCCCACGCCGCAAAATGCCGCCACTGGATAATCGACACTGTCTGCGGCTTCAAACATTTCGCCATTAAGGCGCCGCAATCCGCTGGTAACCATGCGCGAGACAAAGACTGGACGGTCTCCAGCATTTCTCCGCACCGCGTTCTTCACGGACCCGACGTCATCTGCCTGATCTGCTCGGGTAATCACAATACAGTCCGCGCGCGACAAGCCGCCTAACGGTTCCCTCAAACGTCCATTCGGAAGCAGCTCACCGCCACCAAAAGGGTTAGTCGCGTCGACTGTCACGATGTCCAGGTCGCGCGCAATCCGCAGATGTTGGAAGCCATCATCCAGCACGAAGACTTCGGTTCCAAGATTCGGGATTGCCCACTCGCCCGCGGCTACCCGATCCGGGTTCGAAATGACCGCCGCAATTCCCAGTAGGTTGTTGGCTAACAGTTGCGCTTCGTCTCCGGCGTTGCGCTCGTCCACCATTAACCGGCTCCCGTCTGACACCAAGACCTGGTCCGATGGGTTCGACTTGCCGTAGCCCCGTGTCAGCACACAGATCTTTTTCTGTACCTGCGCTTGTGGTTCCGCGTTCGTTTCAACGTTAACCCCGGCGATTGTTCGACAGACCCACTCGACTAACGGGGTCTTGCCGGTTCCTCCGGTTGTTATGTTGCCCACGCTGATGACCGCTGCCGGCAGCTTCGAGGTTCGAAATATTCCACTGCGATAGGCGGCGAGGCGCGCCTGCGTGGCCGCACGGTAGAGTGTGCTTAAAGGCATCATTAGAACTGAGGTGCGGGAGTTCATTTAGTCCAAAGTCCAAACTCCAAGGTCCTTCGCTGGCAAAGGAACCTAAACCATCTCGAGGTAAGGCGGGCTTGCCCCCGCTCTTCGCTGCTCATGATTGATCTGTGCGACGAACAGCGGGGGCAAGCCCTCCTTCCCGACCTCTAACTAATCAAGGAGCTTCCTAAAGTTAACTATTCTGAGGAGCTTCCGAAACTGAGTCAAGACTTTGGACATTGGACGTTGGACTTTGGACTAAGTTGAGCATCGGCTCCAGTAATTCCAGCGTACGCTCGGTAGCTCCTCGATTCCGGTTCACCAGATTCTGCGCTCGTTTGCCGAGGTCATGACGGCCCGATGCGTCGATTATCAACTCTGAAAAGACTTGCGCGAGTTGATCGACGGTTTCCGGTTTGGGCACCCGCGGCAGTTGGACCACAGCCTTAGCTTCAACAAAGGTCTCCACGATCAAACGAAAGTTGAAAGTGTTCGGGCCAGTCACAATACAAGCCCCGACTGCCGCAGGCTCAAGTATGTTATGGCCGCCTGTCTTGGCAATACTTCCTCCAACAAACACGACCGTCGCGAGCGGATAAAAAGCCTGTAGCTCGCCGATGCTATCCAGAAGAATCACCTCGCATTGACCGTCAACTGGATCGGCCGGAGCAGTCCTGCGCGTCCAGCGAAATCCCGCTGCCTTGATTAATCCGGCCACTTCAGTGAAGCGTTCAGGGTGTCGCGGCGCGATTATCAGTCGGGGTCCAGGTCCGCTCAAAGAGGTCATTCGCTTCAATGCGTCGAGGATTAGTCGCTCCTCCGGTGCATGTGTGCTGGCGGCGAGAATTACCGGAGCGTCTTTTATCAGCCGGAACCTTTCTCTGAAAGCCGTTGTGGCTCCTTCGGCTGTTGGCAAAGCACCGGCATCGAATTTTAGATTACCGGCCACGAACGTTTTGCTCACATTCATTCCCAGCGCGCCCAGACGTTCAGCATCGGCCTCAGTTTGCATTATGGCCATAGTCAATGAACCCAGGACGCGTTTCATAAATCCTTTGATCAAACGGTAGCGCCGGAAGGATTGGTCGGAAAGGCGGCCATTTACGATAGCCACGGGAATCTTCCGGCGTTCGCATTCCCGCAGGAAACCCGGCCAGATTTCCGTTTCCATCAACAAAACCGCTTCGGGCCTGATGGCGTTCAGTGTGCGACGAACGGCCCAACGCCAGTCGAATGGAAAATAGAGGACTTTCTCAACGTCGTCCTTAAAGATCTCGCGAGCCAGACGCTGGCCCGTTGCAGTGGTAGTGGAGACGACGACGGAATGATTAGGGAAGCGAGCTTTGATCCGTTTCACAAGAGGCCGCGCAGCCTGCGTTTCGCCGACCGAAACGCTATGAAGCCAAATCACCGGTCGGCTTTTGTTTTGAATCGGAGCGACCGAACCCAATCGTTCGCGGAAACCAGCCACGTACTTTCCATGACGAAAGGCATCGATTGCAAAGCGTGGTAACAGGATGAGGAAACCGAGGCCAAGTAGAAGGCTGTAGAGGAAGTACATGCTGGTAGGACAGACATTCCTATCTGTCTGACTATCAATAGAACACGATGGGACTTAACAATTGAGTGACTCCCAAACGACCATCTATCGAAACTATGACAGACAGGACTGTCTGTCCTACCCGGGACTGTCTGTCCTACTTGGCGCGTTCAATATAGCGGCCTTCGGTGGGATCGACGCGGATGCGATCTCCTTCATTAACGAAAGGTGGAACTGTGACCGTAACTCCATTCTCGAGTGTTGCCGGCTTGTTTACGTTCGACACGGTCGCGCCCTTCATGGTGGGTTCAGTGCGGGTGACCGTCAATTCCATGGATGGCGGCAGATCAATACCGATTGGAGCCCCCTCGAAGAACTCTGCCTGAAGCTTCAGGCCGGGAGTTAACCATTGGGCCGCGTCGCCCAGCTCTTCTTCACTCAAGGCGATCTGCTCGTAGTTTTCGGTATTCATGAAATGGTGATGCGACCCATCCGAATACATGTATTCCATTTCATGCTGTTCCATCGTTGCGCGTTCGATGGTATCAGCCGAACGGAATCGATGTTCAAAAGATGAACCGGTTTTGATATTCCTCAATTTGGCCTGCACCATCGCGCGCAGGTTGCCGGGCGTATGGTGCCGGAATTCCATTACCTTGCACGGCTCCCCTTCGAAAAGTATCACCATTCCGCGTCGAATTTGCGTTGCAGAGATAGCCATAAAGATAAGTCTCCGAATAAGAGTCGTTATTGTGGTACCGGCAGCTACAGATGAGCGTAAAGGCCTATTTGCGAACCGCGTAGTCTAGCGAGAGGCCGGGGACATTGTCCAGCGTGTGTCGGGAATGTGTGGGCGTCTGCATGGGAAGAAAACAATAACCTTTATTTCCTGTTGACAAACCCAACCGCTTGGGTTATTTGGCATCAGATTATTGAAAGGATGGTGATTATGATGGGGTTGAGCATATGGCTACAGTATTGAGGTTGGCTGGTTTCAAGATTTTGGATTTGGTCGAACGACCATAATCCACCCCATGTACATGCCGAAAATGGCAACGGTGAAGTCAGAATATTGCTCGGCAATGAATCGAAAGCACCTGAGATAGATGAGAACAGCATGTCCGGACGTGATGCTAGGAGGGCATGGCGGATTGTTGCTGAGAGACAAGAATATTTTTTGGATGAGTGGAGAAAAATTCATGGAGAAGTGGAAATATGATGCTTCTGTTATCAATGAGCAGATCGCAAGAGCCACAGAAAGAGCTCGTCAAGCTGATGCCGCAGAACCGCGAGCAATATCAGCTAGTTACGACACTTTAAGCGGAAGAATTGTTATAGAACTCTCTAATGGAGCATCAGTTGCAATTCCTTCAGTGTTGTGCCAAGGGATCGCGAATGCGTCACCGAAGGAAATCGGTAAAGTTAAAATAACTCCCGCAGGAAGAGGTTTGCATTGGGAAAAGCTCGATGTTGATTTAAGCCTTCCGGAACTAATCAAAGGCGTTTATGGGACTCGAGGTTGGATGGCTGAATTAGGGAAGCTAGGTGGGAGTTCTACATCACCTGAGAAAGCCGCTGCCGCACGAACGAACGGGCAGAAGGGTGGCAGGCCACGGCGAATGGCTGCAGCCGCAGGCAGACGAGCGGTTGCGAAAAAAAAGTGATTAGCAGGATACAATTCGCCCGGCCCGAGACCAGGCAACACAAAGGCGGCTTCACCGAAATTCGATTCCGGATTCGCCGCCTTTTTTTGAGGAGCCCACCTACCTCGTTTTAGTAAACGCCCTAACGTCGGAAAGGTTCCAAATAGAAACTAAGCTGCGCGCGTACGCGGAACACGGCGCCGGCGAGCGATCTGTTCCAGCCACTTCTGCGCTTCTTCATATTTGGCGAAACGTCTTTCGTCCAGCCGAAATGCAGCCGTGTGATAGTAACGGCGGCCGTTTATCATCCGAGCCGCATGCGTTATGTGTAGCATCTCGTGATAGAGAATGTATTCGACAAACCACTCAGGCACCTGCGGTGAGTCGAGCGACTTGCTGATTGTAATTGTCTCGTAAACGCGATCGTGATGGCCCAGGATGCTCCGTGTCTTTCGTTGTGACCAAGTCAACGTAAGTTTTGCAAGACTTGAATCGAAGTATTTTCGATTTAGTTTGGCGAACATCTTGTCCAGATCATAGGTGGCGCCGCGCGCGGTCGAGATCATTTTTCGGCCGCGATGCCGGCGCGCGATATCTGACGATCGCATTACCTCGGGTTTTAAGGAGTAGTCACGATAGGCTAGTTCGTAGTTCTCGGGGACCTTCTTACCAAGCAATCTGGCCACCAGCACAAAAGCTAGAGCGCGCATGACGTCCGGTGGACACTGTTTGCAGAGGTCCGACAAACGCACATAAACCTGGCCCGAACGCATTCTGATCGTGTGGCGCAACCCCGCGTACGGATAAAACCGCACGTCAACTGCGGGCACGCCTCGATTACTGCCCAGTTGGCGAAAGGCCTCGATGAAAAACTTCGTCACTTCGTTCACTGCCCACTGCTCCAGATTTTGGGTTCGGCTTAGTGCTTCGTATTTTGCTGCGATGAAGTAGCGCCGCCAGTTTAAGGCTGTACTCCGACTGTTGACCCGAGGGGCGTTGGGGAATAGTTGGCGCCGGAGACTGCGCACATCTTACGGAGAACCTTGCCTGAGCGTCAATTGATCCGGGGCGGGCCGGAAAGACCCTAAGAAAGTACCGGAAAAGACAATATTTCAGGGTCTAAAGGTGTCCGGGTCGAGCGCTCTATGTCCGAATGCCAAAAGCGCGCAGGATTTAATAGCGGCGACAACCTTTGAGGCTAAATGCCTAGAGTGACATCCAGTATTCGGTGGTTTCGCGCTGCGGTTCTGTAATCAGCAGCGGCGTGGCTTAAAGCTTTGATGGAGCGAGGATTAACTAGTCTGCTGAAGGGTCGCTGCTACCTCTGAACTGTTTGCAGGTCGACAAACGATTCCTCTATACTGCGGGGCAGTGGAATTACGGCGTGCCAGGTTTGAGACTTAATTTGAAGTCGGCTGACGCCACAATCCAAATGCTTTTACCGAAACTTGATGCCCCGTCGAAACCCTAGCCTCCAGAACACAGAAAACAACGTTCTCGATGCCCGTGCGCAGGCCGTGCTGGCTTCCCTGATCAAGGAACATCTGGTCACGGGGGAAGCGGTCGGGTCGCTTGTTCTGGCCGATCGGTTCTCGAGTCGACCCGGCTGGAGTTCGGCCACAATCCGAAATGTGATGGGCGAACTCGAAGAAGCTGGGCTCGTGGAGCAACCCCACACGTCTGCCGGCCGAGTGCCGACGGATCAAGGTTACCGTTATTACGTGGACAACATTCTCGAAGAAGCCCGCCTCTCGAAAGCCGATTTGCGGGCGATGGACAAAGTCTTTACCTCCAGCGGCCTCGACTCCGCGACTTCGTCCGACCGCATTATGGAAAGCATGTCCCACGCGCTCTCGGAGCTTTCCGAAAACGTTGGAATTGTGGTCTCGCCTTCGCTGGCAGAACATCGCTTGAGCCACATTGAGTTTGTTCAGCTCTCTGACAAGCGAATCCTGGTTGTGATGGTCACAACGTCAAACATCATTCACAACAAGATTATTCGCCTGGAAGACAACATCGCCCAGGAGGAGCTGGAGCAGACCGCTCGTTACCTGAATACCGAATTCGGCGGCAAGAGTCTGATAGCCATTCGTGCGGAAATCCTCGAGTTGATGAGGGAGGAGAAGGCCCTCTACGACCGCCTGCTTCGCAATGCTATCCTCCTTTGTGATATGAGTCTTGAAGGCGAGGAATCGGCCGGTGGCGTCTATGTCGACGGAGCTTCAAATATCCTGAGCAAGCCTGATTTTGTTGACGTGGATCGAATGCGGGAGCTCTTCCGCACCTTTGAAGAGAAGTCCAGGCTGATAAAGATTCTGAATGAGTGTGTGGCTCGGGATCAAACAGCCGACGTCCATGTGCTGATCGGTCGTGAACATCCTATATCCTCGATGAGTCACTGTGCTCTAATCACTGCGCCCTACCGGATTGGGACCAACGAGCGGCCGGGCACGCTCGGTGTTGTCGGTCCAATGAGGATTGAGTATTCCCGCATCATGGCTATGGTAAACTACATGGCGCGTCTGATTGAACGCAGACTCGACGAAGAAGCGCGAGTTTGAACCGTCCACCCCCAAACTGGAAGAACCTAACAACTGATGGCGCCCAACGAAAAGGGAAACACCTCTAACCGCATCCCAATCAACTTCCAGGACTCAGATATGGAAAGTGATTCAGATGGTCTCGCCGAAGAAGGCTCAGATGAAATTGACCTCGACTCGGTGGAGCTTGTCACCGATACCGGACCGGAACCATTTGATCCGAACGACCTTCCGGTCACCCCTTCGCCTCAAGCTGACGGAAGCCCCGGTGACGCCGTTAAAGGCGGTGGACCCGAGGTTGCTGAATTAGTCGCGACCAGGGCCGAACTAAAACGCTTCGAAGTCGAGGTTAAGGAATTGAGGGACGCCCTGGCGCGCCGCCAGGCAGACTTCGAGAACTACCGAAAGCGAATGGAGCGCGAGCGTAACGAGACCTACAATCGCGTGGTGGCCGATATTGCTGGAAAGCTCCTGCCGGTGCTGGACAATTTGAAGAGGGCTTTGGAGACAGAAGCTTCGGTTGAGGCCGCCGAGTCTGACGAGTTTCGCCATTTCCTTAGTGGCGTGGATCTAATTCATAAGCAACTAAATGGTGTGCTCGATGCGCTTGGGGTTAAGCCGGTTTTGTCAGAAGGTGAGCAATTCAATCCGCACGTGCATGAAGCGGTGGTTACGGAACCGACAGACGAATATGAGCCCGATACGGTAATGCAGGAAATCGTGCGCGGATTCAGGATTGGCGACAAACTGATTCGTCCGGCACTGGTAAAAGTAGCGGTTAAGAAGTAATCGCCAAGTTTAAGTCACCTTGAATAATTATTGAGATGGGAAAAGCGATTGGCATAGATTTAGGAACTACGAACTGCTGCGTCTCTGTGCTTGAGGGTGGCGCGGTGCAGATCGTACCCAATAAAGAAGGCGGGCGGACGACACCCAGCGTAATTGGTTTCACCGACAAAGGTGAGCGTCTGGTGGGCCAGATCGCCAAACGCCAGGCTGTGACCAATGCGGTCAATACCGTCTATGCAGTAAAACGGCTGATCGGCCGCAAGTACAACTCCACGGAAGTTCAGCGGATGCGCGAGACTTGCGCGTT